>Ga0136636_10001510_pt1 | contig 13619 bp, 11 predicted proteins | sample AntDrymUQ8522106_2_FD_104653 | JGI IMG/M metagenome (GOLD analysis project Ga0136636, IMG submission 104653) | Polar desert sand microbial communities from Dry Valleys, Antarctica - metaG UQ852 (21.06) | ecosystem: Environmental > Terrestrial > Soil > Desert | place: Antarctica: Dry Valley... | reverse complement strand
AGAAGGTATTACAAAAAACTTTTACGATTATATTGAAACAATAAAATCAGAAGTTTTAGTAGGTACAGAAATAGATCCTGAAACGGGTAAATTACCTTACGAGGCAATGGACAAAGGAGACAACATTGATAATTTATGGTTTAGCCCTGCGGGTTATTCTGCTAAAGGGAAAGAAGTTATTGCCACAATAGAAAAGTATAAAGCTGATATGAAATTGGCTTTAGGTGATAATAAAAAATTAGCGCCAATTTTATCTGAAGTTCAGACTAAGTTTAGTTTGGCAGACGTTACAAATAAAGACGGAATAGCGATACCTTATTTAGATTATCATTTTAAAGGTTTTCCAGCTGTGGCATCATTGGCAAAATTATCTGCATGGCAGAATGATGTTAAAAAAGTTGAATCCGATGTGTATAGTACTGCATTGGGTAAAGCGGCTGTTGCTGCTGCTTCTTACAGTAACTATCAAGCTATTGTGGTATTAGATAAAAATGCTTATTTTCAAGGTGAGCAAGTCACAGGAAAAGTAGTATTGGGTCGTTATGATGAGAATACTAAACCAACTAGCGTTACTGGTGCAAGATTGGATCCGGCTACAGGTCAAGCGAAAATAGCTTTAACCGCTGGAGGTGTAGGTGAACAAAATATTTCGGGACAATTTACCTTTGTTGAAGATGGTAAAACAATCCCCTTAAAATTCGCTGGGAAATATGTTGTTGTACCAAGACCTAATTCTGCTACAATTTCAGCGGATAAAATGAATGTTGTCTACAGAGGTGTATCTAATCCAATGACGATTTCTTTTGCTGGTATTCCGGATAATGCTGTTAATGCTTCTGCTCCAGGTTTATCAAAGGTGGGTAATGGCAAATACGTTATGAATCCAGGTGGAGGCAATGAAGTTGTAGTAAGCGTTTCAGGTAAAATGTCTGACGGAAAAGTTGCGAATGACAAAAAAGTATTTAGAATCAAAGGTATTCCAGGTCCTACAGGAACAATCAGAGGAGAAACAGGTGTGGTAAAAGGACCTAAATCTAATCTTGAAATTGCTACGATTGGAGCCAAATTAGAGGATTTTGATTTTGAAGTTGGTTTAAATGTTGTTGGATTTAATCTGAAAATTACGGGACAACCGACAGTTGTTGTTCAAGGAAATAGATTGAATGCACAATGTAAAGCGGTTCTTTCCAAGGCAGGAAGAGGAGATCAAGTGACTATCTCTGAAATTAAGACGAAACTTGTTGGAGCTGGTAATTATTTATTGCCAAGAACTGCTCCGGTAATTTTTGAAATACAATAATAAGTAGGTTTTGGTAACCTATTTCAATATCTTATAAGGATAACATGATGAATGTAAGAAATTTTTTAATCGCCATTATCTCTATTTCAGGAAGTTTTGCGTCAGTAGCGCAATCTAATCTGCTTAACGCAAAAATTCCAGAAGAAATAGGGCTTAAAACTGCTGCTCAACTTGATTCAGATAACGATAAGCCTCTAGCTTACGGTTATGTGCATGATAGAGATGTTTTGATGGGAAAGACTACATGGGAAATTATTGATTTGAGTGAAAAAATTAATTTTGCCTTGTACTTTCCAATTGATACTGCAAACATAGGATCAGACAGGAGGTCTTTGTATGACGTGTTGACCAAAGCAATGAAAAATGGTGAAATCACGGAAGTATATACTGATAGCTATTTTAACACTAAGAAATCTTTACAAGATATTCAGGGTTCGCTAACACGCATCGATACGACGGATGCAGGTAGAGAACAAATTAACGCTGGTAATCAAATCTCTGATGAATATATTTTAAGAACGGATTTATCAGCACAAGATGTAACACAATATAAAATTAAAGGATATTGGTATTTTGACAAGCGTCAGAGTGAATTGAAATATCGTTTGCTAGGATTGTGTCCTGTCACTCCTGATGTATACACGGTCAACAGTGATGAAAAAGATTATATTGAACTATTCTGGATCTTTTTTCCCGCAGCTAGAGAGGTTTTGCATGAAGCAAAAGCTTTCAATGATAAAAATTCAGCGATGCCCGTGTCATTTGATCAAATATTAAATTCAAGACGTTTTAATGCGGTTATTTATAAAGAAGAAAATGTATACGGAGATAGATCTATTGAGGAATACATGAAAGATAATGCACAAAATCAACTGTTAGAGTCCGAGAGAGTGAAGGATAAAATTCGAAATTTCGAATCAGATATGTGGAACTATTGATTTTTTTTTTTAACATTATTAAAAAACTCTTACTGTAATGGTAAGAGTTTTTTGTTTTAAAGGGTTTTCTTTGTATTTCGATTTTAAAGAGTTTTTATATGATTGATTATTTAATTATAGGCGGTGGTTTAGCAGGGATTTCATTTGCAGAAAAGGCCTTGCAAAATGACAAATCTATTTTTGTCATGGATAATAATTCCCAAAATTCTTCCAAAATTGCTGGTGGGCTCTACAATCCAGTTATTCTAAAGCGCTTTAGTGAAGTATGGAAAGCGAAGGAACAATTAGAATTAATGGAACAGTTTTATTCTGTTTTAGAAGATAAATTAAAATGTACTGTTGATTTTAAAAGACCCATCTTACGGAAATTCTTTTCTGTTGAAGAGCAGAATAATTGGTTTGCGGCTTCCGATAAAGTAGCTTTAGCCCCTTTTTTATCTACTCAATTAGTTTCTACAAAATTTCCTGGAATTGATTCTCCTTATGGATATGGAGAAGTTTTACAAACCGGCTATGTGGATACTGCTTTATTGATAGAAAAGTACAGAGAATACTTGATAGACAATACGCTATTTCAAGAGGAATTTTTTGATTATGACGCTTTACAGCTTGAGACAGGTGGTATTCGTTATAAAGACATTCATGCGAAGCATATTGTTTTTGCTGAGGGTTTTGGCATGCATGCAAATCCTTATTTTAAATATTTACCATTAGACGGTACGAAAGGGGAGCTCTTTATAATAAAAGCACCCAAATTAGATTTAGATGTAATTGTTAATACTAGCGTGTTTATTTTACCGCTGGGTAACGATTTATTCAAGGTGGGTGCAACTTACAATTGGAAAGATAAAACAAATTTGCCTTCAGAAGAAGGTAAAACAGAATTGATAGAAAGAATACAAGAAATAATAACCTGTGATTTTGACATTATAGCCCATTTTGCTGGAGTTCGCCCTACGGTAAAAGATAGAAGGCCGTTAGTAGGAACGCTGGAGAATCAGAATGCTATTCATATTTTGAACGGCTTGGGTACAAGAGGTGTTATGCTAGGGCCTGCCATGGCAAAAGAATTGTTTGACTACATTGAATACCAAGCGCCTTTAGATCCTGCTATTGATATTAGACGATTTAAAAGTAGAGAAAAGAAGTAAAACTATTTTAGTTTATTCTTTGGGTCATAGGAAATAAACATGTTAATATAGATGTTTCTAGCCCACCGTAAAACGAATGGGAATGATATAAGAAGAGAAGCGATAATTACTATAAAGGCTATCTTAAGGCTAGATCCTATAAATAAAAATGAGATAATAAAGGCTGCAACTCCTATGGCAACATTTAGGCCGTAACTAACATACATTGCACCATAAAAAAAGGAAGGCTCAATTTGATAATGTAAGCCGCAATGACTGCAATTTTCATGCATTTTTAATATTTTATTTAAATGAAGTGGATTTTTATCTAAATACATACTCTCATTCTGACATTTAGGACAAGTTCCTGTTAAAATGCTATATAATTTGGATCCTTTTTTTAACATTTGCAAAAAATTTAATTTTTCCTTTTTTGGAGTTACAAATTTACGCATTCGAAAAGGAATAAAATCACAATACATGCTTAATATACACAATTTATCTGTTTCTTTTGGTGGTACTTATTTGTTTGAAGAAGTTACCTTTCGATTGGGTGCCGGAGACAGAGTTGGTCTTGTTGGGAAAAATGGAGCCGGAAAATCTACCATGCTTAAAATGTTGGCTAAAGATTTTGCTCCTGATTCAGGGGTTATTTCTCAAGAGAAAGATATCCGTATGGGATTTCTACGTCAGGACATTGATTTTGAACAAGGGAGAACAGTTCTTGAAGAAGCCTATGAAGCTTTTACGGAAATAAAAATTGTAGAGAAAAAGCTGGAGGAGATTAATCATTTGTTAGTAACCCGCACTGATTATGAAAGTGATGAATACAGTCAAATCATAGAAGATTTATCAGACTATACCCATCGATTTGAGTTATTGGGCGGTTATAATTATGTAGGTGATACGGAGAAAATTCTTCTGGGATTGGGTTTTAAAAGAGAAGTGTTTGACAATCAAACGGAAACGTTTTCTGGTGGTTGGAGAATGCGGATCGAATTAGCCAAATTACTGTTGCAAGCCAATGATGTTTTGTTGCTGGATGAGCCAACGAATCACTTGGATATAGAAAGTATTATCTGGTTAGAAAGTTTTTTGCGTAATTATCCAGGTGTGGTAGTAATTGTATCGCATGATAAAATGTTTTTGGATAATGTAACAAACAGAACCATTGAAATTTCGTTGGGGAAAGCCTATGATTTTAACAAACCCTATTCTCAGTATTTAGAATTACGCCATGAAATCCGTGAAAAACAATTGGCAACGCAAAAAAATCAAGCCAAAAAAATTGAAGAAACGGAGAAATTAATTGAAAAATTTCGTGCCAAAGCTTCCAAAGCTTCGATGGCACAATCTTTAATAAAAAAACTAGACAAAGTAGAACGCATCGAAGTCGATGAAGATGACAATTCAGTGATGAATATTTCTTTTCCTGTTTCTAAAGAGCCGGGAAGAGTTGTTATTGAAGCGGAGCATGTGACTAAAAGCTACGGTGCTGTTACGATTTTGAAAGATATTAACTTGTTAGTAGAGCGAGGCAGCAAGATTGCATTTGTTGGACAAAACGGACAAGGAAAATCGACGTTTATCAAAGCTATAGTTGATGAATTTGAGTACCAAGGAAACATTAAATTAGGTCATAATGTGCAACTAGGCTATTTTGCACAGAATCAGGCCGAATATTTGGATGGTGAAATTACTTTATTGCAAACCATGGAGGATGCGGCGGCAGATACAAACCGAATGAAGGTGCGTGATATGCTGGGCTCTTTCTTGTTTAGAGGTGATGATGTGGACAAAAAAGTAAAAGTACTTTCAGGAGGCGAAAGAAATCGCTTAGCGTTGTGTAAATTATTGTTGCAACCTATTAACGTTTTGTTGATGGATGAGCCGACAAATCACTTAGACATTAAATCAAAAAATGTTTTGAAAGCTGCGCTTCAAAAATTTGGTGGAACTTTATTGCTGGTTTCTCATGATAGGGATTTCTTGCAAGGAATGTCAAATTTGGTATATGAATTCAAAGACCAAAAAATCAAAGAATATTTAGGTGATATCAACTACTTTTTAGAGCAACGCAATATGGAAAACATGCGGGAAGTGGAGAAGAAAGATGCCGAAAAAGCTGCTGCACCGAAAGAAAGTAACAAAGCCTCTTATGAAGATCAGAAAAAGGGAAAAGCATTGCAAAACAAACTAAGCAAAGTGGAGAGCCAAATTAAGCAATTAGAAAAAGACATACAGCAGGATGATAAAATGCTGGCTTCAAATTATGATAAGCACATTGAAGACGCAAAATTTTTTACAGCCTACAATAAGAAAAAAGCAGAATTGGACAAACTCCTGCTGGATTGGGAAGTTGTTCAAGAAGAAATTGATCATTTATAATAGCAAAGAGTTCCACATTGGAGCTCTTTTTTTATGCAATAATTCCTATTGATTTGGAATGTGCAATGGCCTCACTACTATTTTTAAAATAACAAATAGAAACATTCAATGTTTCTAAATTTTTCATAACAGTTATTATTTTTTCTTTCTTAGTTTCGCCGGTTTGTCGTATGTAAACTGCTTTTACTGTGACAGGGAAAATCTTGCAAATTGCCTCATACAGAAATGGATCATGTTGCGAATCGTCCCCAAGAAGCACATATTCTAAATTGGGGTAAAATTCTAAAATGTGTTTTATTTTATCAAATTTATGATTGTGGTTTCCTCGGCCAGTCATGAAGAAATCGGTGAGACTCGTTTTAATATCTTTTAGCAATAAAACAGCTTTTGGAAGCTTGTGAATTTCGGTAAATTTTGTAATAAAACGATATAAGTTCCATTCACTGCTAGACACATAAAAAAAAGCATTAAATTCTTCTTTGTTGTTTCTTCCTGCAGTACTTAAAGCCTGATAATGTGTAACAACGTCTTCATATATTTTTCTCTTATTTACATTTTTAAACAATAGCACATATAATTTTTTCAACGGATTTAGCGTGTGTGACACTAAAAAAGTATCATCAATATCAGATATAATTCCTAAATTCCCTTTGTGTGGCCTAATGTAACTGTCTCTGGTGGTGATGGTTCCATTTTTATAAATAATACTGACTTCATAATCAATCCAGCCGTAATTCGTGTCTTGGTCTAAAGGCACGCAAAATTTGAAATAACCATCTACTAATGTTTTGGTATGAATTTTGGAATTGTTGTGTTTTAGATAAACATCAGCATTGGCCTGAGTTTTTATTTGGAACATTTTGATAACAGAAGTAGCATTTTTTAGATTCTTTTTTTGAAAATTATACTCCTCAATCGATGTGGGCTTGAACACATGTCCCATGACAATTAATTCTTGTTCATTAGCATAACCTCGATATAATTTTAAAATTGGTTTCATATATTGTAGTACTTTTGATAAAAGATGAATTTAATGGTTTTAAATCAATAAAACAGAATAAAATTTGAAAAATAACGTAATCCTAGTTGTTAATCCCATTTCGGGAGACGTTGATAAGTCTGAACTTATTGATGAGGTCACTTTTTTTGCTGATAAGGAAAATTTGAATCTAGTGATTTATAATACTTCTGGAGTTTCAGATAGTGACAATATAAAAGCGCTTTATGCAACCTATGCGCCAAAACGAATTATTGTAGCTGGAGGCGATGGCACAATAAAAATGGTAGCGGAAGCCATGGAAACACTCGATGTGATCATTGGTATTTTACCGGCTGGTTCTGCCAATGGTTTAGCTGTTGATTTGAATTTGCCCTCTGAGATTTCAGAAAATTTGGAAATCGCTTTTCACAATGATTATATGGAAATTGACATGGTTTCCATTAACGGAAAAAAAAGTATTCATTTAAGCGATTTGGGAATCAATGCAGAAATGATTAAGAATTATGAAAAGAGCAGTATTCGTGGAAAATGGGGGTATGCGTTGCAAACGGTAAACACTTTGATCGATTTAGAAGATCCATTTATCGCGACCATTACCGGTGATTTCCCTACCATAGAATGTGAGGCGAGAATGATTGTAATCGCTAATTCTCAGAAATATGGTACTGGGGTTTCTATAAATCCAAATGGTATAATGGATGATGGAAAGTTTGAATTGGTTATCTTGAAAAATATGGATTTAGTGGTATTGGGTAAAATCATAACCGGTAACATGCCCATAGATGTCAATGATGTAGAGATTATCTCGACTGATCAAGCCTTTATTACAACAAATATTCCGGTTAGTTTTCAAATCGATGGTGAATATTGCGGAACAGAAACTAAACTGATTATTGAAATTCTACCCAAACAAATGAAAGTGGCTATTCCTACACCGCCAATTAAAATTATTTAAACGGATTTCGTTCTTGCCAAATGCTTTCTGGTTCTAAATATTTGAATATTTTTGACATATAAGGATTCACTAGAGTATTGGTGTGCGCTATAAGTCCGTACATTTTCACGGGCTTAGCACCAACAGAACTTTTTATTTCCAAAGCTGTTCTGGCAAAAACTATTTCCTTGAACCCTTTATTGATGGAGTAGGCAATCATATCATATAACATGTTTAAATAAAGCATCTTTTCTCGTTGAATGCTGTCATCATATCCAAGAAAATACGTGTCCATTATTGCCCCATTTTTTATTAAAGTATTGAAGCCAATTAGTTTTTCGCCGATAAAATAACCGTAGAAAAGGAATTTGTCTTTAAAGATTTCTTTGAAAATCCTAAAATGATTTTTCGGTAGAAAAAAAGTATTAAAAGGAGCATTTTTTGCAACATGAAAATACAGCTCATAAATGGTTTCTTCCAATAAAATAATGTCTTCAAGATGTAATTTTCGTTTCTCTATGTCAGCTGCTTTCTTTCGGGCTCTTTTATATTGATCTCTGTATTTTTTTGAAAGAGAATCAATGTAATCTTGCTCTGATTTCCAATTTTCATTTATGGAAAAAATCATATTTGGCTGCGTCGAAAATTGATAATCATTTTCGAATTCTGGGATGGCGAAGTTTTTGATTTCCTCTTCTCCAAAATCTTTGTAGGTCGTAATATGAATAGTAACACCTTTAGATTTAAATATTTTTTTTAACTCTGTTGTCGCAAAATACAAGGCCTGCATCGCCTTTTTCTTATCAATGGAATCGGATAAAGCATAGCAATTTTGTCCTGTTAACATGTTGTTTCCAAGGACCAAAACTTGTGATCCGAAATTTCTAAAAACAATATTGCGGACGGCAGTTTTGATACATTTGTCTCGTTCTCCAAAAGATTCTAATTTGTTTAGATTTAGAAATTGAGAAAGGGAAATGCCTACTAAAGTATCATTTTTGAAAATGCCAATGAAATGACAAATCATGTTTTCGGGTGATGATTTTTCTAAAACCTCTAAGTATTTTTTGGATAAAAAAATAGTTGAAATTGCTACATCATCCCAATTTAGAGGAAGGTGTGCTGTTGAAGAAAAAATTTTGAAGGAATAATCTGTGTTCAAATTGAGTAGAAATGTTTTTCCAAAATTAGTTAATAAAGTTAAAGTATCAGTGATTGTCTAGAAATTAAGTAACTTTATATGATAAAATAAATAAATTATGAAAACCTATTCAGAGGAATCCATTAAAACCCATTTGGAAGAACTAAAAGACTGGACATTTAACAATAGCGGAATCGAGAAAAAATTTAAGTTTGAAGATTTCACTCAAGCTTTGGGTTTTATCGTACAAGTGGGAGTAATGGCGGAGAAAAGAAGCCATCATCCCGAATTATTTAATGTCTATAATAAGGTTACTATTCGATTGACCACTCATGATGCAGGTGGAGTCACGGATAAGGACATTGATTTGGCGCAGGCCATAGAAAAAATTTAGTAAAAATTCGTCTTGACTATCACAAGACGAATTTTTTAATTAAAACCATTTGTACTTTTGTACTTGGGCTTGTTTTATTCATCAAATTCATAGGAAACGGTGTGCAGGTTGCTTCCAGTAAGGAGATGCATTAAAATCTGAAAGTCAACGTCTTAAAAATTGATTTCTATAATTGTATGTTGCTTTTGTTAACAGCTTTAAAAAAGTAAAATAACGTTACATTAATGTAAAAAGTAAGTTATTACTGCATATAAAATCAAATAGTATGTAGTTTGTCGATTTTATTTGCTGATTAACTATTTTGTAAGTAGTTTTAGATGTGCAAACTAAAATTCTATTTATGAAAATTATACCTACCTTACTTTTAACTATTTTGTTTTCTTTTTCAATGCTTGCAAATGTAACTCCATCAGATAAAGAGGCTTTGGTGAAATTGTATGAAGCTACAAATGGAAAGCAATGGAATACTAAGTGGGATTTGTCATTGCCAGTTTCTACATGGTATGGCGTCAAACTTCAGGATGATAAAGTAATCTCAATTCGATTAGTGGATAACAATTTAGTTGGCGAAATTCCTAATGAGATAGTAAATTTGACTGGTCTTCAAGAATTAGACTTACACAAAAATAAGATATCAGGAATGATACCTGTTTTTATCGGAAAGCTGAAAGAAATGAAAGTATTGAATCTTTCTTTTAATAAGTTATCAGGATCAATTCCTACTTCAGTTTGTGACATGGCTAATCTGAAAGATCTAGAATTGTATATGAATGCACTCACTGGAGAATTGCCAATGCAAATTGGTGCGTTGAAGCAATTAGAAATTTTGTCGCTATTCAACAATGAAATTGCTGGAGAAATTCCAAATTCTCTTTATGATGTAAAAACGATGAAAGTTTTGTTGCTAAACAGTAATAAACTAGTAGGAGCATTGAGTAGAGATGTTGAAAATATGACTGCCCTTGAAAATCTTAGTTTATTTGATAACAAGATGGACGGTCAAGTGCCATTTGAATTAGAAAATTTGAACAATCTTAAAGAAATGAATATTTCTTATAATAGATTTAAAGGTTTGGTTTCTAAAGACTTAGCTGTTTTGGATACTTTGAACATGACGATGTTGAACGAGCAGGGAATGATCGTTTTATTAGATGTAGCAACTAATAGAAATTCAGCTATTGTTTCAGAGGATTAATTTTAAATGTAGACACTATTTGTAAATAAAAAATTTAGTTGGTTTCGGATATTTAATTTTAGTAAAATTAGTTGGTTGAAAACCTGTATGACTTGTCGTATAGGTTTTTTTCATTTAATCAATATGAGTAAGCTATAAATAATTTAATTTTATTGGGTTCGGTCAAATCCTTTATGAACTAGAAAATTTTTTGATTTATAAGTAATTCAGTATCATGTCGATACTAGGGAAAATATCGAATTCAAAGGCAATTATTTCTAAAGGCTTTACCTGAATTTTTAATCTGTCGGCACCTGTACCTTTTTTGGATTTCCAAATATTCACTATTTTTCAACAAATATTTGGCCGTTTAATTGCACTATCAATCGGTTTTGAGACGTAGTCCAAAGTGATTTTTTCAGTATTGTTTTCAACACTTAAAGATCTGGAAGATAATCTACTAATAAAAGGGGAAAGAGTAGTACAAACATAAAAGCAAAAATGGAGATGGTGAGTTGGTTTTTCAATCCAGTTTAGGCAAGCAAAGTTCATTTTGAAGGTAACGATAGCAAATAGGAAATTTCAGAAGGTAAATCGAAATGGTTTTGGCATTGAGATTTTTGATTTTTTTTGTTTCCTGGAAAAGGATGTATTCAATTAAAATTAAATGGTTGTCGCTACCATAAATAAAAAAGCTCCAGATTTCTCTGAAGCTTTTCTAGTAGCGGGAACAGGACTCGAACCTGTGACCTTCGGGTTATGAGCCCGACGAGCTGCCTACTGCTCTATCCCGCGATGTGCGTTTTGTACTCTCAATAAGACTACCTTAGTAGCGGGAACAGGACTCGAACCTGTGACCTTCGGGTTATGAGCCCGACGAGCTGCCTACTGCTCTATCCCGCGTTGTTTCGGGTGCAAATGTACAACTAAATTTAAGAAACCCAAACATAAATTTAATAAAATGTTTTATTTCATCTATTGACTTGATATAACTACCTTTGCAAAATAAATTATAATAGAAATGTCACACAAAGCAGGTTTTGTAAATATCATAGGAAATCCAAACGTTGGTAAGTCCACATTAATGAACGCTTTCGTAGGAGAACGATTGTCCATTATTACATCTAAAGCACAAACAACTCGTCACAGAATTCTTGGAATTGTCAACGGAGAAGATTTTCAATTGATCTTATCTGATACACCCGGAATCATTAAGCCAGCCTACGAAATGCAAGCATCGATGATGAACTTTGTAAAGTCGGCTTTTGAAGATGCAGATATATTAATTTATATGGTAGAAATTGGCGAACAAGATCTAAAAGACGAAGCTTTTTTCAATAAAATTATTTATGCTACAATTCCAGTTCTTCTTTTACTGAACAAAATAGACAATTCAAATCAAGAGCAACTAGAGGAGCAAGTTGCTTTCTGGACTGCTAAAGTGCCAAACGCGGAGATTTTTCCCATTTCAGCTTTACAAAATTTTAATGTTCCCGAAGTATTTGGAAGAATAATAGAATTATTACCGGAATCGCCAGCGTATTATCCAAAAGATCAGCTGACGGACAAACCAGAACGTTTCTTTGTAAACGAAACCATTCGGGAGAAAATTTTGTTGAATTACAGTAAGGAAATTCCGTACGCAGTTGAAATTGTTACCGAAGAATTCTTTGAAGATGAAAATATCATTAGAATTCGTTCGCTGATTATGGTGGAACGTGAAACTCAAAAAGGAATTATAATAGGGCATAAAGGTGCTGCTTTGAAAAAAGTAGGAATGGAAGCGCGTGTCGATTTAGAGAAGTTTTTTGGAAAACAAATTCATATCGAATTGGTAGTGAAAGTAAATAAAAATTGGCGAAGTAACGTTAATATGTTAAAGCGTTTTGGATACAATCAGTAAGGTTGATATCTTTTAAATGATACTCAAGAATGCGGGGGAATTCATTTTTATCTGTAGAAATTAAAAATGTTTTTGGATTAGTTTAAATTGTAGTCGCAGCTGTAAAAAAAATAGAATCAAGATTGGAATTCGTGTTCCAATCTTGATTCTATTTTTTTTTAGCCCAGATAGCAATGGAAACCCCGCAGGCAGAAGTTGTAGTTTTTATTGTCCTAAAAAAGCGACCAAAGGAAGCTCTTTTTAGGACTTATAAAAACACAACTTCTGGCGAGGAGTTGCAATGAATAGCTGGATTAGCTACTTAGAATTTACTATTTCTTGGAATAAATCGTCTAAATATTCCATTTGATTGTTGCCATTTTGTCGAATTTGTTTGGCGATGAAGTACAATAGAAACCAAACGATAACCATTAAAATCATCACGATGAAGTCGAAGGTTGTGTCTTGTTTTAAAATGGAATTAGAATAGGCGATGCCACCAAAGATTAAAAACAGTCCGGCTGTAATAAAATGGAGAAATATAAAAAAGGTCCACAAGTTTGGATCGGGTCCATATAAACCCCTGATATGCGTTTCTGCAGTACTAGTGGGCTCTAGTTCAATATGTAAATGTGGTGAATAATATTTTTTTTTCGGGCCTTTTAGATTGAGCCAAATGTGGTATCCTCGTACTTTAACAAAGTAATCATTGGATTTTATTTGAGTATAATTTGCAAATTTTTGGCGAACTATATCTGCATTTTCAGCAATGTCTTTGTGAAAACGTAAACGAAGGCTAATTTCATTATCAATATCCATGAGATTAATTTTAGTAGGTTTGATGCAGGTTGATAATGCTAATATATTAAAAATATTGATATTCAAGTTATTTAACCCTACCTTTGCAAAATATTTGAATTTAGGATTATGAATAACATTGTAGCTATAGTAGGAAGACCAAATGTTGGAAAGTCAACACTTTTTAATCGTTTGATACAGCGAAGAGAAGCAATTGTAGATTCAGTTTCGGGAGTTACCCGTGATAGAAACTACGGGAAAAGTGAGTGGAACGGAAAAGAATTTTCTGTAATTGATACGGGCGGCTATGTTCGTGGATCTGATGACGTTTTTGAAGCAGAAATTCGTAAACAAGTGGAACTTGCTATTGATGAAGCCGATGTAATCATATTTGTGGTTGATGTTGAAGAAGGAATCACTCCAATGGATGATGCTGTTGCAAGACTCTTGCGTAAAGTAACTAAACCAGTTTTACTTGCCGTAAATAAGGTAGATAATGCCATGCGTGAGAAAGATGCCATTGAGTTTTATAACCTAGGT
>Ga0136636_10001509_pt1 | contig 13620 bp, 10 predicted proteins | sample AntDrymUQ8522106_2_FD_104653 | JGI IMG/M metagenome (GOLD analysis project Ga0136636, IMG submission 104653) | Polar desert sand microbial communities from Dry Valleys, Antarctica - metaG UQ852 (21.06) | ecosystem: Environmental > Terrestrial > Soil > Desert | place: Antarctica: Dry Valley... | reverse complement strand
GCATGCACATAGCCCAATCGCCGGGCCGGGTTTAATGCGCAGCGCCGGGTTTGATGCGCAGCGCCGGGTTTGAGGTAAGACCTTGATTTCCTCAGGACGCCACATCACTTTGAATCGCACCCAATGTCATGGCTCAAATTTGCAGTACTGCAGTACTGCAGAGTTGCAGCGTGATCTTGTGTCTTTTCCCTCCATACGTTTGTCCAACCTGATTTACATTAGGCCACTCGTTGAAGCAGCAATTACAAATATAGGAGACTCGTGATGGTTAAAAGGCTCGGTGTCAAGCAGCAGATCAGTTTGGGGTTTGCATGTGTGGTGGGTTTTTTTTTGGTAAGCCTGCTGACCATCGGCATGCTGCTTTCCAGTCTCACACATAACGTTCGCTTTCTGAATGAGAAGACGTTGCCCAACGTGCTGACGGTTGATGAGATGAACCTCAGCCGCTCCGAAGTCCAGCAGTTTTTGACCGATGTGTCTGCCACCCACGACCCCGCGGGCTTCAAGGATGCTGACGATTCGGCCAAGCTATTTCTCAGTGGTGTGCAGAAGTTCAGGGCGTTTTTTCGTGAGGAGGGTGATGCAGACAGCCAGAAACAACTCGACCTGATCGAGACAAACTTCAATACTTTTTATGCATCTGGCAAGACCATGGCTCAGACTTACATCAGCAGCGGCATGGAAGCCGGCAATCTGCTCATGAAGGGCAGCGACAAAGCACTCGGTTTTGACAAGGCCAGCGAAGACTTGTCGGTTGAACTGGAAAAATTCAGAAGCAAGCAGATCAATGAGGCTCAGAAAAGAACCGCCGATGAACTGGCAGATGTCAATTTCATCATGGTCGGCATGGGCGTGTCTGGTTTGGTGGTGACCGTGCTGGCTTTTGTCTGTGGTGCATTGATCTTGCGCATCATCCTGCGCCAGTTGGGTGGCGAGCCTAGAGCCGCCGTTGCGATTGCGCAGGGGGTGGCATCTGGTGATTTAAGTGTGCACATTGCCCTAAGGCCGGGTGACACCAGCAGTCTGATGGCCCAATTGAAAATGATGCAGTCAAGCCTGACCCAGGTGGTGGATCGCGTCCGGCATGACTCAGAGGCGGTGGCCACTGCGAGTGCGGAGATCGCAACTGGTAACCACGACCTGTCGAGCCGAACCGAAAGCCAGGCCAGCGCTTTGGAGCAGACGGCGGCATCCATGGAAGAACTCAGTGCCACGGTCAAGCAAAATGCCGACACCACGCATCAAGCCGCACAACTGGCCACGAGCGCGTCCACCGTGGCCATCAAGGGAGGTGAAGTGGTGGCACAGGTGGTTGACACCATGAAGGGCATCAACGAATCGTCCAGGAAGATCGCCGACATCATTGGTGTCATCGACGGCATTGCCTTTCAGACCAATATTCTGGCCCTCAATGCGGCGGTGGAAGCGGCCCGGGCGGGTGAGCAGGGACGCGGTTTTGCGGTGGTGGCCAGTGAGGTGCGTTCGCTCGCCAGCCGTTCAGCCGACGCCGCCAAGGAAATCAAGTCGCTGATCAGCAACAGTGTGGACCGTGTGGCGCAGGGCACGCTGCTGGTGGACCAGGCCGGCAGCACCATGTCTGAGGTGGTGAGCGCCATCAAACGGGTGACCGACCTGATGGGTGAGATCAGTGCCGCCAGCGACGAGCAAAGCAGGGGTGTCAGTCAGGTCGGTGATGCCGTCACGGAAATGGACCGCGTGACGCAGCAAAATGCAGCGTTGGTGGAAGAAATGGCGGCGGCTGCCAGCAGCCTCAAATCGCTGGCACACGATCTGGTTCAGACCGTGTCGGTGTTCAAGCTCAGTGGCGATGGGTCGTCGCGTCGACTTGCCGTCAGATCAGACTTGTCTGACCAGTGGCCTGCGTCGACATCAGTGCCTCAAACTCAGCCGCTGGTACTGGCCGTGAATACAAATACCCTTGCGCAAAATCACATCCCGTAGCCGCCAGCAGGTCACGCTGCTGCGCGGTTTCAACGCCCTCGGCAATCACCCGCATGCCCAGCGCATGGGCCATGACCACGATGGCCTGGCACAACGCCAGGTCGGTTGAGCCTTCAATCAGGCCGCGCACAAACGACTGGTCTATCTTGACAAAATTGATGTCAAACTTTTGCAGGTAAGACAGCGACGAGTAGCCGGTGCCAAAGTCATCCAGTGACACGTTGATGCCAACATCACTCAACTTCAGCAGTTGCTCCACCACACCATCGCTGTTGGACAGCAGCAGCCCTTCGGTGATTTCCACCGCCACACTGTCACCGGTCATGCCAAGTGCGCGCAGCTGCTTGATCCAGGGCGTGTGCAGGGCGTTGGGGTTTTCAAATTGCACCGGTGATTTGTTGATGCTGATTTGAAACTGCGGGTGCAGTGTGTTGCGCCATCGTTGCACCTGAGCCGCCGCCTGGGCAAACACCCATTCACCGATTTCCACAATCAGCCCGCTGCTTTCCGCCACGGGAATGAACTCGGCTGGGCTGATCAGCCCACGCGTGGGGTGCTGCCAGCGCACCAGTGCCTCGGCTTTGTAAATGGCGCCGGTCGCCAGTTCCACAATCGGCTGGTAAACCACCCGGAATTCTTGTGCCGCCAGCGCAGAGCGCAGGTCATGGGTGAGTTGTGCGCGCAGGCGGGCCGCCTCTTGCAGGGCGGGGGTGAAAAAGCTGAAGCGGTTGCGCCCGGCACCCTTGGCCACATAAAGCGCCTGGTCGGCATTTTTCAGCAGGTCTTCGATCTCCAACCCATCGTTGGGGTAAACGGTGACCCCGATGCTGGCCGACACAAACACCTGGTCCAGACCCAACTGAAACGAGGTGCTCAAGGTGTGCAGCAATTTGGGCAAGATGCCTTGCAAATGCGAGGCATCAGCCAGGTCCGTGACGATCACCGTGAACTCGTCACCACCCATGCGGGCCACAGTGTCAACCTCGCGCAGGCAGTCTTGAATGCGCCGGGCAGCTTCGGTCAGCAGCAGGTCGCCCCGGTCATGGCCAAGTGTGTCGTTGACTTCCTTGAAGTGGTCCAGGTCGATGAACAGCAGCGCCAGCTGTGTGCCGTCACGTCGGCATTTTTTAAGTTCTTGCGCCAGTCGCTCCCGCATCATGCGCCGGTTTGGCAGTCCGGTGAGGGCATCAAAATGGGCCTGTTGCCAGACTTGTGCCTCGGCCCGTTTGCGTTCGGTGATGTCGGTGTGGGTGCCAATCATGCGCAGTGGCAGGCCGTTCGCATCTCGCTGGATCACCATGCCCCGGCTGTGCACCCATTTCCAGCTGCCATCCTTGCAGCGCACCCGGTGTTCGTTGCTGTAGGTGGGGGTCAGGCTATCCAGGTGGTCCTGACGGTCATGCTGCATGTGTGCCAGGTCTTCGGGGTGGGTGTGGCCATCCAGCGCATCCACACAGGATTTGATTTCGTTTTCTTCGTAGCCATACATGCGCAGCAGTTGCGGCGAGAGGTATTCTTCGCCGGTTTGCACCTGCAAGTCCCACAGACCATCACCCACGCTTTGCAGCGCCAATTTCCAGCGCGCCTCGCTTTGAAACAGGGCCTGTTCGGCTTGCTTGCGCTCGGTGATGTCTTGCACAATCGACGTGCGCTTGACGGCCCGCCCATTGGCCCACTGGGAGTGACCACGCGAATGCACCCAGATGTGTCGCCCTGTGACGGTGCGCATTTCAATCTCGAAGTCATGCTCTGCGGGTTGATGGGTGGCGTTCGCGTATGACGCGCTCACGATGGCCCAGGATTTGGCCGTAAAGAGTTGACGGGTGGAAGTCTGGGTGGGGGTGAAGGCCTGCGGTGTGGTGTCAAAAATCCGGTAGGTCTGGTCTGACCACGTCATTAGGTTTTGGTCCAGGTCGTTTTCCCAACCACCCACCATGGCGATTTCTTGTGTGGCATACAGGAGTTGGTTGGCTTTTTCGCGCGCTGCCTGGGCTTGCACATAGTCGGTCACATCGGTGAAGGTGCGCACCATGCCGCCGTTGGGGAGCAGTTTGGAGCGCACCTCCAGAGCGTGCCCGGTCCGGGTCTGACGCAAAAAGTAGCTGGGGACCGGTGCCTTGCCACCTGAGCGAATGTAGTCGCGAGCGTTCGGGTCCACCAGGCTGGCATCGTTGCCGAAGTCACCGCGCTGCATCTGGTAGTCATTGAGTTCCTCCAGCGTCGGCAGGGCGTCCAGAAACGCGGGGGGCAGATCCAGCAATTCACACAGACGTTGGTTGTACAGCGTGACGCGCCCCGTAGCGTCGAGCAGGTAGACACCCTGGCTGATGCTTTCAAGCACCGTATCCAGCGGGTCTGGGTCCGTTGGCTCGGCATCGAAGGGGGCAGGGACGGTTCTCACAAAGGCGGTTTTACCATCAAATGTTGACGCAAGGTTTGCGCATTGCCAAGTTCATCCGAGCCTTGACGCCGGCAACCAGAGTTGCACAGTCAGACCGTGGGGTGCTGTGGTGAGCACCTTGGCTTCTCCGCCATGCCGCTGGGCGATCTCGGCCACAATGGCCAGCCCCAGGCCACAGCCCCCAGGCAGGGTGCTGGCGCGCCAAAAGCGTTCAAACACATGCGGCAGATCTTGTGGCGACAGGCCCGGGCCGTTGTCGGCGACTTCCAGCAGCACCTGGTTGTCCGTGGCCTGCACCCGCAGCGTGACGTCACTGCCTGGCCCAGCGTAGTTCAGGGCGTTGTCAATCAGGTTGTTCAGTGCTTCGCGCAGCAGCATCGCCTCACCGGCCACGTTCAGGTGGTCGGCGCCCTCATAACCCAGGTCAACACCGGCCTTGAGCGCACGCGGCGTCCATTCACGGGCCACGTCACGCGCCAGTGCTGCCAGGTCCATTGGCTGCAGCTTGACCTCAACCTCGTTGCGCGCCAGGGACAGCAGCTGGTGCACCAGGTGCGCACTGCGCTGCGCCCCGGACAGCACCTTGGTTAGGCGTGAGTGCAAAGCCGCCGGGTCGGTTTCAGACAAGGCCAGCTCGGTTTGACTGATCAGGCCGGCCAGTGGTGTGCGCAACTGGTGTGCGGCATCGTTCAGAAAGCGCTTTTCCTGGCCCAGACTGCGGCGTACGGCGCCAAGCAACTGGTTCAAGGCGGCGGCCAGCGCGTGCACTTCTTGCGGTGCCTGGGTCAGCTCAATCGGTGACAGGTCAGACAGTGCCTGTTTGCGCCGCTCTCTCAACTGCGCCTGCAGCCGGGTCAACGGTTGCAGCCCGCGTGAAATGCCGCCATACACCAGCATGCTCAAGGCGGCCCCCAGCAGCAGCAGCGGCAGCAGCATGTCGGCAATCAGCTCGCTGGTCAGGCGCTGCTGCACTGCCAGGCTTTTCGCCACCTGCACACGCAGGCGTTGCGGTGAGGTGCTGTCGCCGTAGTCCACTTCCAGCAGCGCCACACGCATCGGTTTGCGGTCGACTTCGGCGTTGTAAAGCAGGGTCTCCCCGGTGCCGATCAGCTGGCCCACAGCCGGGCCTGGCAACTTGCCGTTGCCCAGCAGAAAACTGCCCGGCGGGCTTGACACCATGTAGCTCACCCGGTCTTGCGGGTCTTGCTCAATGATGTCCTGGGCGGCGCGCGGAAAGTCCACCAGCAGCCCGGAGCCGATCGGCTTGACCTGGCGTGCCAGGGACCGCACGGACTGGGTGAGTGATTGGTCGATGGCCTTTTCGGCATAACTGAGCGCAATGCGGTAGGCCAGTGCCCCACCCACCCAAAATAACACCAGTTGTGGCAGCAGCAGCCATAACAGTAACTGGCGCTTGAGTGAAATACCACGCGCGGCGCGTTGGTGAGAGCCGCTGGTTGGCTGGGTCGGGTCGGGGTCAGGAGGCTGACCGGCCTGCGAGTGGGTGGTCAGCTTGTCCACGCTTATGCGCTGTGGGTTTCCAGCATGTAGCCCAGACCCCGCACGTTGCGGATGTTCAGGCCGGAGTCAGTCAGCTTGCGGCGCAAGCGGTGGATGTAAACCTCCAGCGCGTTGGAGGCCACCCCGCCGGCTTCCACCGGGTCGCTGCGCCAGGCCTCCAGCACGTCTTCCCGGCTAACGACACGCCCGGCCTGAGTCACCAACAGCGACAACAGCGCCCATTCACGTTGCGTCAGCTCCAGTTCTTCGTCGCCCAGCCAGGCTTGTGGCAGGTGGGCATCCACGCGCAAATTGCGCGCCGTGTGGCTGTTGGCCACTTCCAGTGTGCCACCAAAAGCCGGCAGGCGGGCCCGGCGCAGCAGCGCGCCCAGGCGGGCCTGCAGCTCGGCCATGTCAAAGGGTTTGGTGAGGTAGTCGTCAGCCCCGGCATTGAGGCCTTGCACCCGGTCATCCATGCCGTCGCGCGCGGTGAGGATCAATACCGGCAGGGCTGGCAGGCGTTTGCGTACCCAGCGCAGCACATCCATGCCGCTGATTTTTGGCAAGCCCAGGTCCAGCACCACGCCGTCAAAACGCTGTGCCTCCAGCAGCACTTGCGCGGCCTCGCCACTGGCTGCAGCTGTCACGTTGTGGCCGGCCTTGGCAAGCTGCGCACACAGGCCGTCGCGCAGCAAATCGTCGTCTTCAATGATGAGTAGGCTGGGCATGGCTAAAGCATACCCGAGGTCAGCCCGGCACAGGGGCCCGCAGCGCGGCCTGTACTCCGGCGACCCGTGCTTGATGGATCATTTCACCTATTTTTTGGCCTGTAGCCCCTGCAGCCATTGCCTCATCAGCTATTTTATTGGTAGTAACACTTTGCGCGGCCAAAAGCATGTGCTGCAAATGCGGGCGCTGCGGGTAGGGTGCCGCATGAAACCCGAGCCGGCCGCGCGCATCACATTCGCAGGCCAGCAGAATGTCGGCAAAACGCGCCGGTTTGCGCAGGGCGTCGCAGCGTTCCAGCAGCCGCATGAGGGCAGCAGCGTCCAGTGTGGTCGAGCGGTGGATGTTGCTGTGTTCCCGCGCCATCACGTCTGCGAGTTCGCGGCAATCGGTGGGCACACGCAGGCGTTCACACAGCGGCTTCAAGAGTTTGGCGCTGCGCCCTTCGTGCCCCAGGTGGCGCGGCAGGATGTCAACCGGCGTGTTGCCCTTGCCCAGGTCGTGGCCCAGGCAGGCAAAACGCACCGGCAAGGGCGTTTGCAGGTGGGCACACATGTCGAGCACCATCATCAGGTGAATGCCGGTGTCAATTTCCGGGTGGTAGTCGGCGCGTTGTGCCACGCCCCACAGGCGGTCCACTTCGGGCATCAGCCTGCTTAAGGCGCCGCAGTCGCGCAGCACCTCAAACATGCGCGAGGGCTTGGCTTCCATCAGCCCAGTGGCCAACTCTTGCCAGACGCGTTCCGGCACCAGGTGGTCAACTTCACCGCTGTCGACCATCTCGCGCATCAGTGCAAGGGTTTCGGGCGCCACCGTGAAGTCTGAAAAACGTGCCGCCAAGCGCGCCACGCGCAGGATGCGCACCGGGTCTTCGCGAAACGCCGGGCTGACATGGCGGAACACCTTGGCCGCCAGGTCTTGCACGCCGCCAAACGGGTCAATCAGTGCGCCTGCACTGAGCCAATCCTCGGACGGAATGCCAATATTTACGTCTATTTGACCTCTATCCCTTGTATATAAAGCGCTAGTAGCTATTGAGTTGATAGTTATGTCACGTCGGGCCAGGTCTTCTTCAAGCGTCACATCTGGGGCCGCATGAATGGCGAAGCCACGGTAACCTGGGGCGGTTTTGCGTTCGGTGCGCGCCAGCGCGTATTCGTCATGCGTGTGTGGGTGCAAAAACACCGGGAAGTCCTTGCCCACCGGCACAAAACCCAGCTCGCTCATTTCTTCTGGGCTGGTGCCCACCACCACCCAGTCGCGGTCTTTGATGGGCAGGCCCAGCAAGGCGTCACGCACGGCGCCGCCGACCAGGTAAATCTGCATCTCAGGCACGCAAGCGGTAGGGTTCTTCAAAGTCCAGAAAGTCGTGCTCGCTGCGTGCAGCGTCGATCCAGGCCTTGACACCCGGCAGCATGCACACGCGTTGGACATAAGCCACAACGTCTTCTGGCAAAGGCAAGGCGTAGGTGACCAGGCGCATGCACACCGGCGCAAAGTAGGCGTCGGCCACTGAAAAGCCGCCAAACAGCAGCGGGCCGCCGCTGGTCTGCAGGCATTGCTGCCACATTGTTACCAGGCGCGCGACGTCAGCCCGCACGCCCGAGTTGTCGCGCCAGATCAGTGCGCCCACCTCAGGCAGGCTGGCTTCGATGTTCATCGGACAGGCGCTGCGCAGCGCAGCAAAGCCGCTGTGCATTTCCGCGCAAAGGCTGCGGGCGCGGGCGCGCGCAGCTTTGTCTTGGGGCCACAGGGATTTTTCGGGAAATTGCTCGGCCAGGTATTCGGCAATGGCCAGGGTGTCCCACACCGTCAGGTCGCCATCCACCAGCAGCGGCACTTTGCCAGTGGGTGACAGAAGGCGCAGCGTGGCCTTGAATTGCGAGTCAGGCGTGAACGCGTCAAAGCGCACCATCGCCTCGTCAAAGGGAACGCCCGCCTGGGTCAGCAGCACCCACGGGCGCATGGACCAGGACGAATAGTTTTTGTTGCCAATGTAGAGTTTCATTGCAGGGCTTTCATTACGTGAAGCAGAAGGCCATAGCCTTCAGTTGTCAGGGCAGGTCGCGATTTTCTGCCAATGCGTTGTCCCGCGGGCCAATCAGCCCGAGCCGGGCTTTGAGGGATTGTGTTTTGCCAGTGATCATGGCAGCGTAAATGGTGGTGTTGGCCAGCACCTTCTTGACGTAATCACGGGTTTCGCTGAACGGGATGTTTTCAGCCCAGGCGGCGGCTTCCATCACTGGCGCGCCGGTCTGGCCGCGCCAGGCGCGGGGCCGGCCCGGGCCAGCGTTGTAGGCGGCAGCTGCCATCGGCATGGAGCCTGAAAAATCGTCCAGCACCAGCTTCAGGTAGCCAGTGCCAATGGCAATGTTGGTGTCGCGCTCGGTGATCTGGTGCGCCTTGAAGTCTGTTAAGCCGATTTTTTTGGCGGTCCAGCTCGCGGTGGCAGGCATCACCTGCATCAGGCCCGAGGCACCGACGCCTGAGCGGGCGTCCATGATGAAGCGGCTTTCCTGACGGATCAGGCCGAACACATAGGCCGGGTCCAGCCCGATGTTTTGGGTACGCGCCAGCACCGCCTGTTTGTGCGGCATGGGAAAACGTTGCGCCAGGTCGATCACGTCTTTGGTGCGCTCACTGGTGTTGATGCAGCGGTCCCACACCTCATGTTGGCAGGCCAGGTCAGCGGCGGCCAGCAACTCGCGGTCGGTCATGCCGCCTGGCTGGTGCAGGTTGGTGGTGTAGTTCCATTCGCGCACGCCTTCAGAACGAAGCCCCAGGGCAATGGCGGCCAGGGCACGCTGCAGGCCAAGGTTGCCGCGCGCCGAATTTTTTTCAGAAGCACTGAGTGCCTCTGGTTCGGGTGGCGGGCTGATGGGCCGCCCCAATTCCTCTTGGGCCAGCATTTCGTAAAAACCGCGCACACCGGCAATGCTTTCCAGTAATTTGGTGGCCTGCTGTTGCTCGGATTCACTCTTGGCCAGCGCTTTGACAGCGCGGGCCCGCCAGTACACCCAGACCGCCTCCGCTTGAGCTGTTTCGCTCATGGCCTCCAGGGCACCACGCACTTGCGTCCATTGGCCGGTGCGCAGCGCGGCGCGGGCTCGCCATGCCAGGTGTTCGTCACTCATGCCCGCTGGGCTGACGTTGCTAAACAGGTTCAGGGCATTGGGCGCGAGCTTTTGGGCGGCTTGTTTGCCGATGGCACCCCAGGCCCAGGCGCGTTGCTGCGCGTCCAGCGCCTTGGACCAGTGACTATGCAGCAACTTGGCCGCCGCGTCAGGGTCAGAGTCGGCCAGCCGGATCAGGGCCAGCACGGCCATTTCCTGGCTGTCCCGCCGGTTGCTGGCGGGGGTGATGCTTAAAAAGAGTGCCGGTTTGGTCAGCAGGTCGCTCAGGCTGGCGCCCAAATGTGGGGCCACCATGTCCACCGCCTGGCGCGTGGCCTTGAGCTGGCGCGATTCCAGGGCCAGGCGGGCCTTGCGCCAGACATCGCCGGGGGTAAGTTTCTGGCTGTCAAAGTGCGCCTGGGCGGCCAGGTTGCAGCCGTCACCTGATGCCTTTTGTCGGTACCACTGGTCCTTCACATCCTCGGACATGTCCACCCGGGCCAAGATTTGTTCCATGGCCAGCGTGTAACAACGCACTTCCGGGTCGTCCTTCATGCGATAGGCGGGTGCCTCTGTCACAAAGCGGCCCCAGTCACGGTTTTGACCCAGCGTCAGCAACCAGTCGTTGCGCAGGCGGTCTTCCTGGTACGTGCCCCGGTAACGCTGCAAAAAAGCACTGATTTCGTCCTGGCTGGCGCTGCCCAGGCGTGCGCGAAGTTCCCAGTAAGCCGCCCACGGCTCCAGCACATGGCCCCGGGTCCTGGGCAACAACTCGCTCAGGCGCTTGGACTGGCCGTTCTTGAAAGCCTGGTTCATTTCGAGCAGCACGTCGTCCGCGGCGCCAGAAGGGTTGGCTGCGGCCACGGCCGTGCCCAGTGCGCCGTACAACGTGGAAACAATGGCAATCGATGTCAAAATGGTTCTGAACTGCATGTGGAGATTATGAATACCTCTGAAGAAAAAAGGGCGCTTGAAAAAAAAGCTTTGCGCCAGCAACTCATTGCGCAACGCCTGCGCCTGCCAGACCGTGAACAACGCATCGCAGCCCTGCAGCAAATCGTGCGTATCTGGCTGGTGGGCCGCCCCGACACGGTGATCGGCGCCTACTGGCCGATCAAGGGCGAATTTGACCCATTGCCAGCTTTGCACCGCTGGAAGGAAGACGGTGAACTGATCGAACAGCCACAACTCAGAAAGATCGGACTCCCGGTGGTGGACAAAGTTCACAAAACCATGCGTTTTCATGCCTGGTACCCCGGCTGCCCGATGGAAGACGATGCCTATGGCATCCCAAAGCCCAAAGAAACCGAGGTGATTGTGCCCAGCCTGTTGTTTGTGGCCTGCGTTGGTTATGCCGCGGGTGGCTTCCGGCTGGGTTATGGCGGCGGCTTTTATGACCGCATGCTGGCCGAATTGTCGCCACGACCTTTCACCGTGGGCCTGGGTTTTGGCTCGGACTTCCTGCCCGACTTTGAGCCTGAGCCGCATGACTTGCCGATGGACGCCATCTTGAACGACCACGGGGTGGTCTGGCCGGTTTAGTCGGAGTCAGCCATGGATTTGTCTGGCGATCTTGATCCGATGATTGATGCGTCGTTCAAGGGTTTTCCGCACCACAGCCCGCCACTGCGTCGCTCGCAGATGGGTGCGCAGGGCTGGAATGTGCTGGCGGGTGACATGCCGCTGCCGTTGGCCGTGATTCGGCGTGAGGTGATGCAACGCAACCTGGCCTGGATGCAGGACTTTGCCCAATCGCGCGGGCTGGGCCTGGCGCCACACGGCAAAACCAGCATGTCACCGCAATTGTTTCGGCACCAGCTTGATGCGGGTGCCTGGGGCATGACCTTTGCCACCGTCACGCAAACACGCGTGGGTGTGGCCGCTGGGGCCAAAGCCTGTCTGATTGCCAACCAAGTGTTTGCCCCAGTGGATCTGGCAGGCATTGACGATTTGCGGCGTTGCCACCTTGGGCTGCGGGTGATCTTTTTGGTGGATTCACTGGCGCAACTGGCCTTGATAGAAGCCTGGCGGCAGCACAAACCCGAGGCGCTGGCATTTGAAGTGCTGCTGGAAATTGGTGTGCCAGGCGGGCGCACCGGTTGCCGCGACCTGGCGCAGGCGCTGGCCCTGGCGGCGCGGCTGCATGACAGCGCAGCCGTGCGACTGGTGGGTGTGGAGTGTTACGAGGGTCTGACCGCCACGGGGCAGTCTGCAGAGGATGAACCCTATGCCCATCGCCTGATGGACTTGGTGCAAGCCGTCGCCTACGCCTGTGATGAACAGAACTTTTTTGACAGCAATGAGGTGCTGCTGACGGCTGGCGGCTCCGCCATTTTTGACCTGGTCGCGCCCGGCTTGAAATTGGCACTTCGCCGGCCGGTGACCGGCTTGCTGCGCTCAGGCTGCTACATCACCCACGACCAGGGCAGTTACCAACGCATGATGAACGCGGTGGCGCAGCGCACCGGTTGCGGCACCGGTCTGCAGGCGGCCATGGAGGTGTGGGCCAGTGTGCAGTCCTGCCCCGAACCCGGCCTGGCCATTCTGGCTGTGGGCAAACGCGACCTGTCTTACGACCTGGACATGCCGACGCCGCTGGCGGTTTGCCGCCGTGGCAGTCGTGAGTTGCAGGCAGCGGACCCCAATTGGCGGATCACCAAACTTAATGACCAGCACGCCTATCTGCAGGGCTCTGGCCCACAGCATGAGGCTTTGCAAGTGGGTGACCTGCTGTGCCTGGGCATTTCGCACCCCTGCACCACTTTTGACAAATGGCGCTGGATGCCGATGGTGGATGAAAGCTACACCGTGGTGGATGCGGTGCTGACGTACTTTTGAAGGGTCTTTGTGATGCATCGGGTCGTTTTTACGTTTGTGGCACTCTGAGCCACGCCAACCTATGCCTGCGCGCCGCTGCCGCTGAGTTGACTGATCCTGCAAATGGTCCCCTGAAAGTCTGAACTTCTCAGTGACAATGACAATTAGGCAAGCGCTCGCATGGCAGTGGCCCGAGGCGCCCGCCGACCATGCACGGGTTCAGGCCCCCATGAGCTGACCAAACTCCATGCACCATGAATAAAGGATAAAACCATGAATCAACGTATCGGCATCGTCGTTTTGACTTTTGTCGCCCTGGGCTTGTCCCCACACGCGAAGGCCGACATGGAACTGGTCTCGCCCGACGGGCGCAGGGTGCTTCTGAAAGACAATGGCAGTTGGGAGTACGTGGACGTCAAGGCCGCGAAGGGCGGCGATATCAATAAAGAAGCCAAGGTTGTGCAGGCCGCGCTGCAACTGGAGCGCAGGACCCCATTCGGACCCAACTGCGCGGTCGAACTGAAGTTGACAAACAACTTGCCCTATGAAATCGTGCAGATGGTGCCGTATTTTTCAGCCTATCGCGCCAATGGCATCATGCACCAGTCGTTGGGCCTGGGTTTCCAAAATGTGCGACCAGCCGACAGTCGGACCCGTGTCGTCGAATTCAACGGCATCCCGTGCAATGAAATCACGCGCATCCAGGTCGTTGGCGGCGATCGCTGCGAAATGGGCGACCTGAACAAGTTCACGCCCGACAAGGGCCTGTGCCTGGCACGCGTCAAGATCGTGCCCAGTGACCTGCTGACGTTCGAGAAGTAGCCGAGGCTTATCTTTCAGGCAAAACAAGGCTGATTTCTCGGATTGCATTTACATCGCCTTGAGCCACGTTGAGGGAATGACACCGATGTGGGCCTTCGACCGGGCGGCATCAAAAGTGGATGGCGCCAAATTGCTGACGGAATAAACGGGTCGGGTTTGGGTGCGATTTGAAGTGGTGTGTGCTTCAATTGGGTCTTGGCTGACATCACTGTGGTGGGTGAATCAGTCGGGCGATGCGCTTTGCTACGTGTCCCCCGTCCGCTGCGCGGTCTCCTCCTT
>Ga0136636_10001508_pt1 | contig 13627 bp, 11 predicted proteins | sample AntDrymUQ8522106_2_FD_104653 | JGI IMG/M metagenome (GOLD analysis project Ga0136636, IMG submission 104653) | Polar desert sand microbial communities from Dry Valleys, Antarctica - metaG UQ852 (21.06) | ecosystem: Environmental > Terrestrial > Soil > Desert | place: Antarctica: Dry Valley... | reverse complement strand
GTAAGTAAAAGAGATCTGAAAGTCAAAAGGATAAACGAGCTTAGTTTTTTCATTACTAACCAAGGCGATCGCTAAACTTGCGCTTTCGATATCAGCAGCATGGGCTGTCACCGTCCAAGGGAGTTCCCGCGCGAAACCATGCTGTTTAATTTGATAGGCTGTATCACCGACATTGTAGGAGTCATTTGGTAGGTTGCCACAAAGGGGAAATAGAATTGGGTTGCCGCCTCTAACGCTCAAATCAGGGCTTTTAAATCTCTCTGTATCAAGATAAAAAACTTCTTTCCCATTGATCTGCCAACTAGTGACAATACCTCCACGTTCTGGAACAACTTCCATTATCGAAGCAGTACTCTCATCAGACAAAGTATAGGTAAGATACTGCTCTTGCTCAGAGGAAACTTTATACACAGATTTGACCTTGATTGATTTTTAGGTTTGAGCAGATTATAAGTGGAAAAGAAACCTTAAGCCCCAAAAAGCTGTAGCGCACGCTGCGCGTGCGCTACAGTTTTTTGAGCTTTTTGCATTGACTCAAGCTTTTGCTGTCGCACAAGCTTGAGTCTTGAGGTTTAGGCGCAGCGAGCATTGAAGCCAGATAAACTTGATGTCATAATCTAACTCTAGTTACTAGATGACTTTTTATGAGCGATCGCCAATCAAACAAATCCAGTCAATCTCCAGAAATGCTATTAGACAAAGCATTGGCGAGTTCTAATATATGCGATTCTCTAGAAGGTTGCGTACTAGTTGTTGATGATAATCCCACTAATTTAAGTGTGTTGGTTAATCTACTGCAAAATGTGGGGTTGCGAGTCTTGGTCGCCACCGATGGCGAGAGCGTAATTGAACAGATATCTTATGTCAAACCCGATTTGATATTGCTGGATGTGATGATGTCTGGGATTGATGGGTTTGAGACTTGTCAACTTCTCAAAGCGAATCCCGAAACTAAAAAGATTCCTATTATTTTTATGACCGCGCTTTCAGAGACAGTGGATAAGGTGCGCGGGCTATCATTGGGGGCTGTAGACTATGTGACTAAGCCCTTTGAGCATGAAGAGGTTCTGATCAGAATTCGTACTCATTTAATGATTGCCAAACAGCAAGAGACAATTGAATTACAGAATCTCAATCTCCAAAATGAGATTAGCGATCGCCAACGTGCTGAAGAGTGTCTAACGATATTTCTCCATGCTGTTTCCCACGATTTGCGTAACCCCGTTACAGGATTGATGATGGTACTCGATAATCTAGCGAAGACGGCATCTAATCCAGATGCCGATATATTATTACCTCAAACAACGCTCAAACGAATGCGTCAAAGTGGCGATCGCCAGTTAAATCTGATTAATTCGCTGCTAGAGTCCCATGTCAACGATGTGCATGGCATGGTTATTCAAGCACAGCCTGTGAATATTGTGATGGTAATTCAAGATGCCATTGATGATCTTCAGCCTTTACTGGACAAAGAAGCAGCAGAAATTTGTTTACAGATTCCCCAAGATTTGCCCACCGTATTAGTTGACTCTGGATATTTGTGTCGAGTCTTTCAAAACCTGATGGCTAATGCAATTAAACATAATCTGCCGCCGTTGAAACTAACTATTTCTGCCAGCAAAAAAGATGATCAACAAATTCTCTGCACAGTGGCTGATAGCGGTGTGGGTATGACCAAAGAGCAAACTGAACATCTATTTGAACTTTACACAAAAAGTAACAGCAAGCTAAATCGGCGATCGCTAAGCCTTGGATTAGGGCTTTATATTTGTCGTCAAATTGTGCAAGCGCATGGAGGGGAGATTTGGGTTGATTCAGAACCAAGTCACGGTTCTCAATTTCATTTCACGCTACCAGTTGCCTGAGCGCCTAACCGTTTTTTGCTATTCTTGCTTTGTTTTGGTGCAATGCTTGGGATAACGCTCTATGATCAACAAGGTAAGTAGCTCGGCAAAAGAAACCTTAAAATCCAAAAAAGCTGTAGCGCACGCGCAGCGTGCGCTACAGCTTTTTGAGTTCTGGTTTTTATTTCGCCGAGCTACTTAATGCAAAGACTTTACCGCGTGATCAATTAGATAGATTAATTTGCTATGAAAACAGATCATCCGCACTATACCCAAACTCAGATTTCTGCTTGGCTGCGAGGACTTATGAGCGTCGCCCTAGCAGATCACGACTACAGCGCACAAGAGCAGCAATTATTCGATCAAATAAGTCACAGTGAAGAATGGGCAGAAGGAATAACTCTCCAAAACTTTGAGCCAATTGCTGCTCAAGATTTGGCTCTGGGGTTAGGTAGCGATCGCAACACAGGAGAAAATTTTCTGCGAATGGCGGTGATGATGGCTTTAGCAGACGGTGAGTACACTGATACTGAAGACGCGATCATTCAAGACTTTAGCAAAGCCCTTGGTCAAGAATTAAAGCCAATCAATGATTTACGCGAAAATCTAGAATCAGCACCACATCACAAAGAACACCATCCCAAATTGCTGGAGCCTGTTAAAGAATGGCTAGATCACATGGATATCCGTGACTCGCGCCTTGCTAATTTAATTTGTAAGGTGGTTCCAGCCCAATGTCCATTCGAGCGCGATGTAGTTTTATTCGGACGGAAAATCATGCACATACCAGCGATGTGTGAGATTAACCCTCTGTACGATCAACTGGTCGGTTTACGATTTAGATCGCTAAGTTATTTAGCTGACAAAGGCGAAGATATATCCAAATATTACTAAGAAAAACCAAAGCCTATAAAGTTGCACCCCTGCGGAGTGCAACTTTATAGGCTTTATAGGCTTTGATTTAAGAGCAAATTGCTACTAATTCTTGCTCATCTTGCTCACAAGTGAACTAAATACTTGCTTAATCGTTAATAAAACTAATCCTATAGCAATAACTGCAAAAATCATTGTTGCTCCAGAACCTATAGCCAGCAAGGCAGTACGCACAAGATTGGCAACCCGATTGGCGAGTGTATTGGTGGTTTGCAAAGGTGCGGCTGCTAACTTCAGGGCAACCATGTTTGTAAAAGCATAAAGCCCAGTGGCAAGGGTTGCCGCGATCGCTGCCCCCGTAAGATTTTTGAAAGGAGATGGAGGGGTGACTTGGGCTTGTTCAGTCATAGTAAAAGCAGTTATAAATCAAGCAGTTAATATTATGTATTCTCAGATTTTTTGAATAATAGAGAGCTAGGCGAAGCTTAGCTCTCTATTACTGCTTGTTTCCAGCCTTTAACAATTTGCGATCGCAAAAAAGTCACAAAAACAAGTAAAAATCTTAATATCTTTGACCACAAAATGATCTAAGATATCCGCACTCAACACAAAAATGTAAGTCCCACTGGTTTCAGTGGGCTTTTTCTTTTTGTCTGGATTTATCATTGCACATTTTGCAAGGGTGATCATAATCACACCTAACGCTTATTTTTGTCACGATCAATCTTAAAAGCCAAAAGAAGAGAAGCGGCGCGGAGCGCCGCTTCTCTTCTTTTGGCTTTTATATAAAATTAGCGAAGGCTCGCTTAATCACTATTATTAGAGATACAAATATAGCGTTAACCGCTAAAGCACACTTCAAGAGTTATCTTGAAATAAGTCTAATAGTCTGGAGATAGCGATCGTGTCTACCACTAAACCCCGCGATGTACAAGCAGTATGTATTGCCGCCGAAACTATTGCTTTGCGATCGCGCAGTTGGAATCGCCTACGTTTTGAGATTGAATACGCGCTTGAGAAAGGAACTACCGCAAATTCTTTTTTGATTCAAGGCAATTTGCAAGCACTAATTGATCCCCCTGGCGGCACATTTACCAATACCTATCTAGATGAACTACACCAGCGCCTGAATATTCTCGATATTAGCTATATCATTCTCGGTCACGTTAATCCCAACCGTATCGAAACCATTAAAGCTCTTCTAGAAATCAATAAGCATTTAACTTTTATTTGTACGAATCCAGGCGCGATCGCTTTGCGCCAGATTTTAGGAGATACCTTTGGTGAAAGCCTCAAAATCCAAGTAGTGCGTGGCGAAGAAACCCTAGATCTTGGCAAGGGACATACTCTCAAGTTTATTCCTACTTCTACACCACGTCACCCCGATCAGCTTTGTACCTACGATACCAAAACTCAGATTTTATATACTGATAAATTTTTTGGAGCGCATATCTGCGGCGATCAAGTATTTGATGAGAGTTGGAGCGAGTTGCTAGGCGATCGCCGTTACTATTTTGATAGCACTATGGCGAATCAAGTCCGCCAAGTCGAAGCCGCCCTCGATAAATTAACGGATATCCCTGCCATCTTCTATGCGCCTGGGCATGGACCAATGCTCCGTTATGGAATGCATGAGTTAGTCAAGCTTTATCGTCAATGGAGCGAAGCCCAGAAACAGCAAAATATTTCGGTAACTCTTTTATTTGCCTCAGCCTACGGCAATACCACGATCCTTGCTAACGCCCTTGCTAGAGGAATTACTAAGGCTGGTGTAGCAGTTGAACTAATTAACTGTGAATCTGCTGAGCCTGAAGAAGTTAAGTTGGCGATCGAAAAATCATCAGGGTTTTTAATTGGTTCGCCAACTCTAGGCGGTCACCTACCGACACAAGTTCAAACTGCACTAGGCATAGTCTTATCCACAGCCACTAAAAGCTATCAGGCGGGAGTTTTCGGCTCCTATGGCTGGAGTGGTGAGGCGGTTGATATTATTTCAGGCAAGCTCAAAGATGCAGGATATATCCTTGCTTTTGAACCAATTAAAGTCAAATTCACACCAACTGAATCGGTTATCCAAATTTGCGAAGAAACAGGGACAGATTTCGCCCAAAATCTGAAACGCGCTAAAAAAGTAAGAACGACACTCAACCCTGGAAGTACTGTTGAGCAAGCCGTGGGACGTATTGTTGGCTCACTCTGCGTACTAACCCTAAAGCGCGGATCAATATCTACAGCTATGCTCGCTTCTTGGGTATCGCAAGCTACTTTCAATCCTCCAGGATTATCGATATCTGTCGCTAAAGATCGCGCTGTGGAGTCTTATCTCTATGAAGGCGATCGCTTTGTGCTGAATATTTTGGAACAGGACAAACAGCTTCGCAAATCCTTTATGAAAAAATTTGCTCCTGGGGAAGATCGTTTCAAGGATGTTGATGCCGAGCCAACAGAAAATGGCTTCATTTTAAATGATGGCTTGGCTTATTTAGAATGCCGAGTTTCTCAAAGAATGGAATGCGGTGATCATTGGCTAATTTACGCAATTGTAGAAAATGGCAAGCTAATGCAGCCCAATGGACTAACAGCCATACATCATCGTAAAACAGCCAGCAATTACTAATATACTGAGTGGCGGCGCGGAGCGCCGCCACTCAGTATATTGCCCAAAAGAGGGATGCAGCGCGCCGCATCCCTCTTTTGGGTTTATGAAAATTTTACTTGATTGGCAACAACACTTCAAACTCAGTGCCGATGGTGACATCACCATTAGCATTTAGATAGGGCGATCGCAGTACAATTTTGCCATGATGCTGCTGTGTAATAATCTGGTGGCAGATTGCTAACCCTAAACCAGTCCCTTTGCCCTGACCTTTGGTTGTAAAGAAATTATCAAAGATTCGATTTTGAATCTCTTTAGGAATCCCCATGCCATTGTCAGCAATTTTAATGGAAACCCAATTGCGATTATCAATATGAGAGATAGAGGAAGTAATCATTAAATTAGGTTGCCAAGCAACTTCAGTTAACACATTACTACTCTGTTCACGACCTCCTTCTTTGATGATCATTTGGTCACGTTGCCTAATCAAATCAGGATTTGCCTTCAGATCCATCAGTGCATCTAGAGAATTACTGATTAAATTCATAAACACTTGGATCAGGCGATCAGTAAATCCACTCATGTTAGGCAAATCACCATAGTTCTTCACTATCTGCACATCCCTAACTCTGCCACTAAGAATAGTCAAGCTGCTCTCAACACAATCCATTAGGTCAATCACCTCAACTTCTTCCTTATCTTGCATATGAGACAGGCTTTGGAGCGTATCAACTAATCGGCGTAAGTATTTTGAACCCGACTGAATGCTGCGGACAACCTGAGGTAAATCTGATCTGACAAAATCCCAATCAATCTCTTCAAGAGTTTGGCTAATGACTGGAGAAGTAGTTCCATACTCTTTTTCGTAGGCGCGCAATATTTTCATCACGCCTTCAATATAGGTTAAGAGGCACTCAGTATTGCCATAAATAGCCGAAACAGGATTGCGAATATCATGGGATACTTCCGCTACAACCTGTCCCAAACTTGCCATTTTTTCGGTTTGAAACATAGTCGTCTGAGTCTGCTCACGTAGCAGCTTAGTAGCTAACTCATGAATATATGACTGAGCTTGTAATAGGTCATGCACATCAAGTACAGCGTAGCCATTATCCGAAGTTCTGACGATTACAGGCTCATAGATTTCATCCTCCTTTCGAGCTAAAGCCAGTTGTGAAGAGGTTACAATGGCCATATTGCCTTGTAATTCTAGAATGTCCACTTGGACTTGCTCATATAAAACTGATAAGGGTCTCTTTGTAAATAGCTCCAATGCATAGGGGCGACTCAAGCATTCTAGAAATTTCCGCCTTGAAAGCATTCCTACATATTGATCTTGGTCGTAGATAATTAGTGCAGGTAAAAGTGGATCGTCTTTGAAAAGCTGTTTGGCGAAAGATCCCGTCTGTTTTAGGTCAGCTTGAGAGTTATAGAGTTTGAGTTCAGAGATTGTTGCGTCTAAAGCTATCTGCTTATGAGAGTTGAACGATGCTTCATCACTATCAGAACCATCAGATTCCTTGGTAGGCTCACTCGCCATTACCATCAGAGGAATCATCGCCATTTTGCGGGCTAGTTCTTCAGTTGCAGCTTGCCGAATATTTTTACCCTTGACGGCTCCTCTGTCTGGCTGGTATTGCTGTAGTTTTAAATTGCTAACAACAGCATCAAGAGCTTCTGACTTAAATCCAACCCCCAAGACTTGAGCAACAGTTTCAAAAGCTGAGCCTAAATTTTCTAACGATACTTTTGGCAATAGATCGATAGCACCACGCCTTACTGCCCAGCGTTTTTCAACTTCCTTAATCTGACTTTGGCGAGGATTAACCAACAAAACCTTTAATTCAGGCGAATTTTCTGCACACCATTTACACAGTTCAGTTGCTAGTAACGATGTTCCCCCACCGTACCTAATACCGATATCAGCAATAATTAAATTAGGCAAAGCTTGACCCGACTGGTGCTTTTGAGTAAGTAATTTAACTAAATCCTCTGATTCAGGAGCAGCCCAAACCTCTATTTCATGGGCGGCTAAAGAGTTGTGCCATATCAAAGACTGTTCTTCCGACAACTGAGCCAATAGTACTGACTTAGCCATACGACCCCAATATAAATAATTGTAATAATTCTTATCTTAACTGTAGCTATTGTGGGTATACAAGAGAGGACATATAACCATCTGTTAACCTTTTGTTAACGGTCTGTTCAATATCATAGCGATCGCCATTTATTAAGTACTCCCTTCCCAGTGAAAGATTAGACGTTGCGGCGCACCGCGCCGCAACGATAATTTCTTGGGTTTACGTCCTAATAAACTTGATGTTAGCCATACAGCGCTTTACGCTGATATAAAACCCAGAGAAATCCTTAAGAGTGCCGCTTCGCGGCACTTTTAAGGATTTCTCAATACCCTTTAAAGTCTCAACAGGTTGTATATAAAAAAACAATAGTAAGATAGAAAAAACGAATTGGATTTTTTCATGACACGAATTTGTATTCTTGGTGGTGGTTTTGGCGGTTTGTACACAGCCCTAAATCTCTCTCGTCTACCTTGGGCAATCATGCCTGAAATTATCCTTATTGATAAAAATGACCGCTTTTTGTTTACACCATTTCTCTATGAACTTGTTACAGGAGAAATGAATGAATGGGAAGTGGCTCCATCTTTCGTTGAATTACTTGCGAATACTGGCATTCAATTTATCCAAGGCACAGTGACAGATATTGATTTGGATGCAAAGCAAGTAGAGGTTAACATTGGACAGCCAAGTACTTTGTTGTTTGACCGATTAGTATTAGCGATCGGAGGCGAGACTCCAATCAATCTAATTGAAGGTGCGGCGGAATATGCGATCCCCTTTCGGACTCTCAATGATCTCTATCGATTAAATAGCAAGTTAGAATTATTGGAAGCTTCCAATCAAGATAAAATTCGTGTTTGTATTGCGGGTGGTGGTAGTAGTGGAGTGGAGCTAGCTTGTAAGGTTGCCGATCGCCTTAAAGGGCGTGGACGGGTACGTCTAGTTGACCGCAATGACAAGATCCTTAGTCGCTCCACTACCCAAAATCGAAATATAGCGGAACTTGCTCTGTCTAAGCGTGGAGTTTGGACAGATTTAAATACTAGAGTCGCACAAATTACGGACGATGATATTACCCTAGACTACGGCAATGGTAGCGATACATTACCTGTAGATATTGTGTTGTGGACAGTTGGTACTAGCTTTTCTAAGTTACTGCAAAAGTTGCCAGTCCCCCATGATCAGCGAGGCGCACTATCTACGGAAACTACTTTGCAATTAAGAGGAAATGAAGATGTGTTTGCGATCGGCGATGTTGCCGCTTGCGTTGACTCAAATGGGCAGGTGTTAACCGCGACTGCTCAGGTCGCTTTTCAACAGTCACAGTATTGTGCTTGGAATATTTGGGCAAGCCTCAATCAGCAGAAACTAGTTCCTTTTAGTTATATTCCATTGGGAGAATTTATTAGTCTAGGCGTTGACGGAGCTACTGCTTCCATTTTGGGAAGATTTAATATTGATGGCTTGCCTGCAAGTTTAATGCGACGATTTGCTTATTTATTGAGAATGCCAACTCTACAGCATCAATGGAAAATTGGTACTTACTGGTTAACCCAACCTTTTGTTGAGGCCCTTAGAAAGTCTTTATAGCTGTCGCCATTTGCTAATAGTGTGGCAAGAGTATGGCGGCGCTCCGCGCCGCCATACTTTCTTGGGTCTCAATTAAAGTGATAGGCGGCGCTTCGCACCGCCTATCACTTTAATTGTTGTCTGATTCGTCGCTGTTAGCGTCAAGAGTAGGCGCACTGGCTATATCTCCCAAACTTGTCGCTACTTTTGAGCCTTTCTTTTTACGCTTAACATTTGAACGTGTCCATTTGGTTTGACTCCAAATACCAAATAAAACTGCTGCTGAAACAAGAGCTTCAAAGTATGATTTAGCAGCACGTTTGATTAGCTGGCGAAATGCAGAAGACTTCGTTTCAGCAACTTTGGTTCTGATTTCACTTTCATTCTTATTGATTTCAGTTTCTAACTGACCCCTTAGTACAGTAAGGTTAGATTTGTTTAACTGCAAATTAGGCGATCGCCTTTCAATGAATTCGGCAGCTCTTAGTAAATTGGCATCATTAGTATTTTTAAGATTCTCTTTAGCCGTATTAAACTGCGTGAGTTGCTGCGATAACAAAAAGCTAGCTTGAGTTTCATTATCGTTATTAATACGAATGGCGGCGCTGACACCAATTAGAGTCATCACTATGTAGAAAATACTGAGTACTAATGAAAACCACGACAAGATCTTAAGGACATTCTTACCAAGGGCAGAACGAGCCGTGGACTCACCATAAAATATTAAAATTAGAGCAATAATTGGCACAGGTGACGTTCCAACTATTTTGCCTAAAGTTTCAAATTCCCATGCAGCACTCTGTCCAAACTTGGGCGGCAGTAAAGCGTCTGCGAAGTTAGCAAATGATAGTAGAAGTAATCCATAACCAGCAAAACGTAATAAGTTTGCTGTAACTATTTCTGTGGTATTTGAATTAGCATTACTCATTTTTTAGCGCCGAGTTCATAAATTTATTTTTTATTTTTATTTTGATTTAATTTGAAGTTTATCCTTGCTTGGAAGTTCCAGCACAAATAGGCTGTATCCAAGACCAAAGACTGTAAGACTAAGATGGTGGAAACCTCGGTTTCCACCATTCATACCATGAAATCCAAACTTTTTCTAACTTTTGAGTGACCTCTTGCCGATCGCTATTTGTGGTTAGAGGCGTAGATATGAGCGTAAATAGGCATCGGCGATCGCGCAAGTCTTTCTGTCCTAACAGCCAACCAATCAAGACATCTCGATTAAGAATTTGACTACTAGCATTGTCATCAAACTGCTCTCTAGTAACTGTAGATATCCCTCTCGGATTAACACAGGCAGTCAAATATAAGCGATTTTGATAATCAAAGATAAAGTAATAGCCAATGGGGTCGTTACGCACTGACTTTAGGCGAAACTGATCCTCATCGATCTTAGCTTCAGTTAATTCTTTGACCAACACATACAGATCTCCGTCAGTACCGACGGCATATCGTAAGTCTATGCTTACAGGAAGGTCATCAACTAGATACTCATAGCGACTTCCTGTCATAAACTTGGGTTGCCCAAAGAAACTTTTAGTGTCAACTATGGGTTCGGTTGGTTTTATCTGGGAAACCTCTAACTGTGCTTGAGCTAACTCAATTTTATCTGGGAAAATAAGTGGGGTCGGTTTGCCAATACTGTTTCTAACAGCGATCGCCCAAAAATTAGCAAACTACCACTAGCTAAAACCGCAAGTAACCCAAACCTTAATTTATGCTTATTGTTAGAAATATCTAAGCTAGACTTATCATTATTTTTGATTGAGTTTTCTATCAAATCATCAGATGCTTCTGCGTCTGGCTGTTGATTATCGGTTGTTAAATTTTCTGTGGAATTAGACTGATTTACTTCATTGTCCATAATGATCTTGTGAAATATTTATCTTTTGAGAATCTAAGTAAAATCTAAATTTACAACAGTAAGTGGCTGGGCGCAATTAGATATAAAATTCCAAAAACCTGCGGTGCACGCGCAGCGTGCGCCACAGGTTTTAAGTCTAATTTTTAATTCTGTCTATCTACTTACAGCCTATTGAGGCGTTAAAGGGTATGGGGAAATTTTTGAAAGTGCCGCTTCGCGGCACTTTCAAAAATTTCCCTAGGTTTTACAAAAGCGCAAAGCGCTGTAATCAACCGTAAAAACTACAAAAGATTTGCTAGATCCCCATGAATAACTTACCTCCAAATTTCTCCCCATTAAAATCTTGGCTTGATCGGATCGGTGATTGGAATCCGCAGTTGCTCAGAGAAATTAGAGGAAAACTGAAGCTCCGCAATCTCATGGTGGCGATCGGTATATCTCTGCTATTTCAAGCTCTAATGCTCTTGTTTTTTAGCCAACGTATACCTAGCGACACCTGCTTTCAGGAACTACGTGGTCTAGGTTGCGCCGACTCTTGGTCGAGTTGGTGGCTAGAACAGTTTCGATTAATTACTTGGTCGATGCCATTTATCTTGTTTTTAGCGGGTGTTTATAGTCTAACCATTGACCTCTCTCTTGAAGACTATCGTGGCACACTCAATTTCATTCGCATCAGCCCTAGAGCCAGTGTCAATATCCTTATGGGGAAAATTATTGGTGTACCTTTGTTAACCTACATTGGACTTGGCTTAATCTTTCCCTACCATTTCACTACAGCGATCGCGGGAGGTATACCCATAGCATTTTTAGTCAGTTTTTATGTATTACTAATTGGTACAGCTTTTTTATTGTTTAGCAGTGTAATGTTGCTGTCTCTGCTAAACAATTCACAAATAAAAATTGGTGGTCAAGTATCGGCTCAAGCACTCGTGGCATCTTTTCTCAGCTTTATTTGGATCGCCCCTGCTTTTATGTGGTGGAATATTTTCACCGTGTGGAGTTCTTACAACAGCCTTTTTCTAGGGGGAGACTTTGGAGCCATTCAGGCAGAATGGTGGTATTTGCCAGTTGCTTCAAATATTTGGGTAGCTCATATTTTCTCAATCTGCAATTTGGCGATCGCTAGTTTAGCAATTTGGCGAATTTTACAGAGACGCTTTCACAATCCTGCGGCTACCTTGGTGAGCAAAGGTCAAAGCTATGTATTGACGATATATATAGAGCTTTTAATGCTGGGATTTTGTATGCAGTCAAGTCTGAATGATCGCCAGTTTAGCCTTGGTGACTCAACCTTGCCCTTAATTTTGCTACTACTAATCACAATTGCTAATGCTCTTTTATTTTTAGGCGTGATCGCAGCTCTAACGCCACCGAGACAGGATTTATTAGATTGGGTAAGATTTGGTGCTCTATCAACAGCAGAGACATCTCAAGATGCTAGTGGTTACAGATTGGGATATATTGTGCGTGACTTGATTTGGTCAGATAAAAGCCCTGCACCAGTCGCCATTCTGCTCAACCTTTTATTTACCCAAGTACCGATCTTGATCTGGATTAATGCATGGTTTACATCTGAATCAATCAGTCGTGCCACCATGATTGTCATTTCCTTCTCACTTTCTGTAATTTTAATCGCCCTAATTGCTCAGCTATGCGTATTCCTCAAAATCCGAAATCCTTCTGTATGGGTTACGGGTACAATTTCAGGGCTAATTTTCTTGCCACTTGTGATCAGTTTTGTCCTATCAATTGATCCAACTCGTTATGCGGGCTGGCTATTATTAGGATTTCCGTGGTTATTAAATCCAGAAGTCAACTTTTCCGATATTATCTTGGGATTCTTCGGTCAAGCATTTGTAGCAATTGCTTTAACATTTCAACTCATTTATCAGTTGCAACGCGCTAAAATGCGAGAGACTCAGTGACAATTTAGCGACACATTAATAGACGTTTTAGCATCACCCTATGGCACAGTCAATCACTGCTAAGCAATTTGCAAACTCAACGGGGACAGTCCCTGACGTTGAGCTGCGACGAGTATTCAAAATGTTCGGTACAAGTACTGTCGTTCAAGGCGTTGATCTGCAAGTGCAGAGAGGCGAACTGTTTAGTATTTTGGGACCGTCGGGATGTGGCAAAACTACCCTACTAAGATTGGTAGCGGGATTTGAGGAGCCTTCAGCAGGGGAAGTGCTAATTCAGGGCAATTCTATGTCTTATATCCCCGCATACCAACGTCCTGTAAATACTGTATTCCAGAGCTATGCGCTGTTTGGGCATATGAGTATTTTTGATAATGTTGCCTTTGGCTTGTCAGTGAAGGGTGTAGCCAAGCCTGAGATTCAGCAAAGAGTCAAAGACGCACTCAAGCAAGTTCGCCTCGACCATTTGCGCGATCGCTATCCCAACCAAATTTCGGGTGGTCAGCAGCAACGGGTAGCTCTCGCTCGCGCTCTGGTCAATCGCCCTAAAGTAATCTTGCTTGACGAACCCCTAGCCGCCCTAGATTTTAAATTGCGGAAGGAGCTGCAAGTAGAGCTATCTAACTTGCAGTATGAACTGGGAATTTCCTTCATCATGGTCACCCATGACCAAGGCGAGGCTTTGGCGATCTCTTCGAGAATCGCGGTCATGAATCAAGGAAGAGTCGAACAGATTGGCACACCCGCAGAAGTATATGATCGCCCTGCTTCGGCATTTGTGGCGGACTTTGTTGGTGAGACTAATTTGTTTGAATGTCGGGTGATCGAACAGGACGGTGCTTTTGTGGAATTGCGTTCCTCGACAGGACTGG
>Ga0136636_10001506_pt1 | contig 13636 bp, 16 predicted proteins | sample AntDrymUQ8522106_2_FD_104653 | JGI IMG/M metagenome (GOLD analysis project Ga0136636, IMG submission 104653) | Polar desert sand microbial communities from Dry Valleys, Antarctica - metaG UQ852 (21.06) | ecosystem: Environmental > Terrestrial > Soil > Desert | place: Antarctica: Dry Valley... | reverse complement strand
GAGATCACCGAGCGCAAGTTGTTGCAAGACCAAGTGCGCCAACTGGCGTTTTTTGACCCGTTGAAAAGCTGCCAAATCGGCGTTTGCTTACTGACCGGCTCAGCCATGCACTGGCAGCCAGCAAACGCTCAGGGTCTTTCAGCGCATTGATTTTTCTCGACCTTGACAACTTCAAGCCCCTCAACGATGCACACGGTCATGCGGTTTGAGATTTGCTCATGGTTGAGGTGGCCAATCGCTTGAAAGCATCTGTACGCGCTATCGACACCGTGGCGCGTTTCGGTGGCGACGAGTTTGTGGTGCTGCTTGAGGAACTGACGGCTGACAGGGCCCAATCCGGCGCAAAGGCCCATCTGTTGGCAGAAAAAATCGTACTAGGCTCTGCGAAACTTATCTGCTCACTGTGGTGCAAGACAGCATCGAGTCCACCGTGGCTGAACATCGATGCCCAGCCAGCTTGGGAGGGGAAGTGTTCATTGGCACTGAAACCACCCAGGACGATGTGATCCGGGCTGCCGACGCCGCGATGTACCAAGCCAAAGAGGCCGGAAGAAATTCAGTCCGGTTTCACGAATAAACCGCCGATCAAATATCTGCCAGCAACGGATAGGGCGCAGGTGACAACGCCAGCAAGGGGCCGCCGGCTTGGTGTGCCCGCACGCCTCCCGCCTCAAATGCAGTGATCCGCATTGACACAATGGCGTCAAAGCCACCGCCAGGCGCCGCCGCAGCCTGAACCACGAGGCCACAGGGTTGGCTGGCGTCATCAGCGGCAAAGAGTTCGTCCCCGGCGCAGAGACTTGCCTCAGCGTGGGCAAGGTAAGCACGTCGCTTCAGCGTGCCGCGAAACTGGCTGCGTGCCACTACCTCTTGGCCTGGATAACAGCCTTTCTTGAAATTGACGCCACCAACCGATTCGTAATTGAGCATTTGGGGCACCAAGGCTTCAAATATCGGATGCGTCACGGTGGCAATGCCACTGCGAATTTCACCCCATGCCCAATGTTCAGCCGTCATCGCCACGCCCACCGGTGCCGGCGAGCCAGTGGGTGCCACCCAAAGTGCTCGCGGCACCCCGTCAGCTGGGTACAGGGTGATCAACGATGCCTCATCAAAATCAGCCTTGGACCATGCACCACCTTGGTAATTAACAATATTTTTTGTAGCGTTTTTGGCCGCAGACCCAGCCAGGCCATACACCACAAAATCGTTGCTGGCGTCACTGAGTTTGGCCTTGGCGCGCATCACAAACATGCTCAGGCGCTTGCACGCAGAAGCAAGCAGGTCAGGGCTGCAGATCAGCAAGATGTCGGTGTGGCTGCGCTTGAAACCAATGAAGCTGGCTTGCAAGCGGCCTTTGGCGTTGCAAAAACCTGCCAACCGTGCTTCAGACATGCCCAAAAGGGAAAAGTCGCTGGTGAGTTGGCCGTGCAAAAATTTTGCTGCTTCGTCGCCTTGTGCACGGATCAGCCCTGAGTGTGTCAGCGGGGCTACGCCTTCGAGTGGTGTGTTCATGAGCTGAATTATCATGGGTGGTGTTGTTTTGATAAGGTAGCAAGGTTGTGCGTCGATTCATCGGTTTTATGTTTGTCCTGGCGCTGGCCTTGGGCGGTTTGGTATTTTGGTGGGTGAACCAGCCTTTAAACCTTGCCGCACCTACCCTGGATTTGTCGGTGGAACCCGGCACTGCGCCGCGCACGGTGGCACAGGACACGGTGGCAAGCGGGGTACACACATCATCCGCGCTGCTGTATTGGTTGTTTCGCTTGTCGGGTCAGGCACGCTTGATCAAGGCCGGCAGCTACGAGTTGGAAACCGGGGTAACACCCCGCACCCTGCTGGCCAAGCTCACGCGCGGGGAAGAAGCCTTGCGCTCAGTGACGCTGGTGGAAGGGTGGACGTTCAAACAGGTGCGTGACGCACTCTTGAAAGCAGAGCACCTTGCGCCCGATACAAAAGGGCTGGAGGCCAATTTGATCATGAAAAGCCTGGGCAAGCCTGCGCTTCACCCTGAGGGCCGTTTTTACCCCGACACCTACACCTATGCCAAGGGCAGCAGTGATGTGAAGGTGTTGCAACGCGCCATGCGCGCGATGGACCACCATCTTGCGGCGATTTGGGCCTTACGCGCGCCCAATTCACCGCTGAAGACACAAGACGATTTGCTGACGCTGGCCAGCATTGTCGAAAAGGAAACTGGCCGCGCCAGTGATCGGCCCATGATTGCCTCGGTGTTCACCAACCGCCTAGGTCTGGGCATGATGCTGCAAACCGACCCCACCGTGATTTATGGCATGGGTGAAAAGTTTGACGGCAACCTGCGTCGGCGTGACCTGTTGGCCGACACACCGTGGAATACTTACACCCGCACGGGCCTGCCGCCCACACCCATCGCTATGCCGGGCAAAGCGTCTTTGTTGGCGGCGGCTCAACCCGCCACCAGCAACGCCCTCTACTTTGTGGCGCGTGGCGATGGCACCAGCCAGTTCAGTGACAACCTCGATGCGCACAACAGTGCCGTCAACAAATTCCAGCGCGGCCAGTAAGCTCAGACCCATTCATGACCACACAAGGACTCTTCATCAGCTTTGAAGGCATTGATGGCGCTGGCAAGTCCACACACATCGACGGCCTCGCACAAGCCTTCAGGGCGCAGGGCAGGGCTGTCACGCTGACCCGGGAACCGGGCGGTACACCGCTGGCGGAAAAGTTGCGTGCCATGGTGCTGAACGACCCGATGGATGCCATGACCGAAGCATTGCTGGTGTTTGCTGCCCGGCGGGACCACCTGCAACAAGTGATTGAGCCAGCCTTGGCCCGTGGCGAAGTGGTGTTGTGTGACCGCTTCACCGATGCCACCTTTGCCTACCAGGGGGGTGGGCGTGGCTTTGACATGAAAACACTCTCATATTTAGAGCTGTTGGTGCAGACTATAAAAGGGCTAGATGGTGATTTAGTGCGGCAACCCACCTTGACCGTGTGGTTTGATCTGCCCCCAGTGGTGGCGGCCGAGCGCCTTGCAGGTGCCCGCATGCCAGACAAATTTGAAGCCCAGCCGGTGACGTTTTTTGCCCGCGTACGGGCCGGTTACCAGGCACGGTGTGAGGCTGATCCCCAGCGATTCGCTTGCATCGCTGCAGACCAAAGCCGTGACGCCGTATGGCTGGATGTGGTGGCTGCCGTCAAACAAAAGGGTTGGCTGGCATGAGCGATCACACCATAGCCCCCTGGATCACCGCGCAAACGAGAACCGTGCTGGCACAACGCGGTCATGCCTGGCTGCTGGCTGGCCCCTCTGGCCTGGGCCAGTACGAGCTGGCATTTGCGCTGGTGCGAGCCTGGCTGTGTGAACACGCCACGCCACAGGGCGCGTGTGGCGCCTGTGGCAGTTGTCACGCCATCGACGTGCGCGCCCATGCCGACTTGTGTGTGCTGATGCCAGAGACGGTGATGCTCGATTTGGGCTGGCCAATGGGTGAAAAGGCGCAAGACGAAATCGATAGCAAGAAGCGCAAACCAAGCAAGGAAATTCGGGTTGATGCCATGCGGGATGCGATTGAATTCGCCCAGCGCACCAGCGCCCGCGGTCGCGGCAAGGCGGTGCTGGTATTTCCAGCGGAACGCATGAATGTCTACACCGCAAACGCCTTGCTGAAAACACTTGAAGAACCTGCAGGTGATGTGAAGTTTGTGCTGGCCACTGATGCAACCCACCAATTGCTCCCCACCATTCGCAGCCGCTGCCTGGGCCACACCATGCTTTGGCCGGATCAGGCCGATGCCATGGCCTGGCTGCAAAAGCAGGGCGTGTCAGAAACACGGGCTGGCGTGATGCTGCGAGCAGCCGGCGGCCGCCCGCAGGACGCGCTGTTGTTTGCGCCAATTGCCGACCAGTGGCCGCGCTTGCCTCGCGCCGTGCAGGTGGGTGACGTCGGGGTGTTCAAGGACTGGACACCTGCGCAAACGCTGGATGCATTGCACAAGCTGTGTCACGATTTGCAGGCCCAGTTATGTGGCGCGCAGCCCCGTTTTTTCCAGTCTGCAGACCTGCCAAAAACCGGTAGCTGGCACAGTTTGACCGCGTGGGCTAAAGCCCTTTCAACTGCCAAGAAGACAGTGGAACACCCTTTCAACCCTGGTTTGATGCAAGAAGCGTTGGTTAGCCAGGCGCAATTGGCTCTAAACTCCAAGCCATGACCGATTCGTCAAAAAGCCAACCTGACGCGCTTTCCAGCAAGTCGCAAGGTGCGCCTGTGGCTCGGCCAAGCGTCATTCAGCTGGCGATCAAGGAGAAGTCGGCACTTTACGCGGCCTACATTCCGATCTTCAGCACGGGTGGCTTGTTTATCCCGACGCCACGTGATTACCAGCTTGGTGATCCGGTCTATGTGTTGATCTCGCTGCCTGATGACCCGCAACGCTACCCGGTGGCAGGTAAAGTCGCTTGGGTCACACCTGCAAAGGCGGTCAGCAACCGCATTCAAGGTGTCGGCGTGGTCTTTCCTGACGATGAAAAAGCGCGCGCACTGAAGTTGAAAATTGAAGAACACCTGGTCGGTATGATGGCCACGGATCGCTCCACACAAACCATTTGAGCCCCCGGCATCAGCCGCGCCGGATGGGCACGACTCCGCATGTATGTTCACTGATTCCCACTGCCACCTAAATTTCCCAGAGCTGCTCTCCGAGTTGCCCAACATCCGCGCAGCCATGGCACAGGCCAGGGTCAGCCGGGCGTTGTGCATCAGCACCACGCTGGAAGAGTTTCCAGTGGTGCATCAACTTGCACTCACCTATGACAATTTTTGGGCTACTGCAGGCGTCCACCCCGACAACGAAGGCGTCAAAGAGCCCAGCCTGGATGACTTGCTGACCCTGGGCGCGTTGCCGCGTGTGGTCGGGATTGGGGAAACTGGCCTGGACTACTACCGACTGAACGGCCGCAGTGTGGCTGACATGGCGTGGCAGCGCGAGCGATTTCGCACCCATATCCGCGCCGCCAGACAACTGGCAAAGCCGCTGGTGATTCACACCCGTCAGGCGTCTGAAGACACCTTGGCGATATTACGGGAGGAGGGTGAAGATGGCTCAACAGGCTGTGCCGGAGGTGTCTTTCATTGCTTCACTGAAGACATAGAAGTAGCTCGCCAGGCACTTGACTTGGGGTTTTATATTTCGTTTTCGGGCATTTTGACTTTCAAAAGTGCACAAAGTCTGCGCGACGTGGCCGCGATGGTGCCGCTTGATCGCTTGTTGATCGAGACCGACAGCCCCTATCTAGCCCCGATGCCTTACCGCGGCAAGACCAACAACCCGTCGTACGTGCCCTTTGTTGCGGCCCAATTGGCCCTAGTCAGGCAGATGACCGCAGAAGACATGGCAATGCTGACCAGTCACAATTTTGACACCCTGTTCAGCGGTGTGTTGGCATGATCAAGGTGCACTCAATATGTTGTTAAATTACTTTAGAAAACTGCTTTATCTTATTGTTTTGGTTGGATTTTCATATACACAAGCAGGTTCTTACGACGATTTTTTCTCGGCCATCGTGCGAGATGACGACGCAGCGATGCAGACGCTGCTGACGCGGGGCTTCGACCCAAATACCGTTGATTCAACGGGTTCTGCAGGCCTGTTACTCGCAATCAAAGGCTCGTCCTTCAAAGTCGCAAGTCGTTTGATGAACTGGCCCGACATCAAGGTGGAGGTGCGCAACGCGGCAGATGAAAGCCCCCTCATGTTGGCCGCACTCAAAGGCGAACTGGTGTTATGCCAGGTGCTGATCAAAAAAGGCGCCGACGTCAATAAACCTGGGTGGGCGCCGTTGCATTACGCAGCCACCAATGGGCACACTGACATCATGAGCCTTTTGCTGGAGGAATACGCTTACATCGATGCCGCATCTCCGAACGGCACCACACCGCTGATGATGGCGGCGCAATACAGCGACGTCTCAAGTGTCAAATTGCTTTTGGAGGCTGGTGCAGACCCGCTGCTCAGAAACGCCTTGGGCTTGAGTGCGCTGGACTTTGCCAATCGCGCAAGCCGCGTGGATTCTGCCAACATCATTTCGGCTTTTGTTCGCGGGCGCCAGCCCAAAGGTAGTTGGTGATCTGGTTAATTTAATTTATACGATGTATATTATGTTAAGTACAGTGCACATCTGCATTGCAACACTAAAATAGTCCCCTCCATGGGCATCCTGCATTCAAGAATTTACCTCGCTTCCCAAAGCCCTCGCTACCGCGACTCGCTCAAACAGATCGGTGTGAGCTTTGAGTCGTTGTTGCTTCGTCATGACCCACGCCGCAGCATCGTCCTGGACGAGCCCCAACGGGCGGAGGAATCCATTCCTGACTACCTGGAACGTTTTTGTCGGGTGAAGGCTGTCGAAGGCCAGCAAGCGTTTGTGTCACGCAACTTGCTGCCCTTGCCGGTGTTGGCTGCAGACTCGGTGCTGGTGCTGGACGACAAGGTCATCGGCAAACCCCATGATCCAAATGAGTCAGCGGCCATTTTGAAGGCCCTGTCTGGTCGTGAGCATCAGTTGCTCAGCGCCGTGGCGGTGGCGTTTCATAGCCATATCACTTTCCGACTGACCCGCACCACGGTGACATTCACCATGCTTGATGATGACCGGATTGCGCACTATGTGCTCTCCAACGAAGGAAGCGACCGCGCAGGTGCCTATGCCATAGACGGTTTTGGTGCTGCCTTTGTGACACATATCCAGGGCAGTCACTCCGCATTGTTTGGCTTGCCACTGTTTGAGACCGTGGAACTGCTGCGCGAGGCTGGGCTACCGGTTGGATGAATTGACACATCAAGGAATTTAAATGGCTGGCCCAACGTCTGAATTTTGGCAACAACGGTTTGAAAACAACGAAACCGGCTGGGACCGTGGCCAACCAAGCCCGCAATTGATGGCCTGGCTTGACAGCCGTGAATTAAAGCCCTGCCACATTGCGGTGCCGGGCTGCGGTGCAGGTTGGGAAGTGGTTGAGCTTGCAAGACGTGGTTTTGAGGTCACCGGGCTGGATTACACCGCAGCTGCCGTTGAAAAAACGCGCGCGTTGTTGCAGGCTCAAGGGTTGAAAGCCACAGTCATTCAGGCCGATGTGCTGTTGTACCAGCCGCCCCACCCGTTTGACGCCATTTACGAGCAGACCTGTTTGTGCGCCATTCATCCCGAGCATTGGGTGGCGTACGCGCAGCAGCTGCATCACTGGCTGAAGCCTGGCGGCAGCCTGTGGGTGCTTTACATGCAGATGATTCGCCCCCAGGCCAGTGAAGAAGGTGTCATCCACGGGCCGCCCTACCACTGCGACATCAATGCCATGCGGGCCTTGTTCACCGAAAAGGGCTGGTACTGGCCTAAGCCGCCTTATGCCAAGGTCATCCACCCTAATTTGTCGCACGAACTCGCGCTTTGCCTGACGCGTCGCTGAGACATTTGCCATTGGTCACGTGCCAGCGCTGCCGGGTCTGGCAAGATGATGCGCATGGAAACTCCCCTCCCCCCACTGATTCAAGCCTTGTTGTCACCTTCTCGCTATCCGGCAGGAGTGGCTCAGGTTGATTTGGTACAGACCCACATCTCATGGGTGCTGCTGGCAGGCGATTTTGCTTACAAGATCAAGAAGCCGGTGACATTGCCTTTTCTGGATTTCAGCACCCTGTCGCAACGCCAGCGATATTGCGCTGACGAATTGCGCCTGAACCGCCGTTTTGCGCCGGACTTGTACCTGAACGTGGTCGGCATTTTTAACACCCCGCAAGACCCGCATTGGGAAGGCTCAGGCCCACCCATCGAATACGCCGTGAAGATGCGCCGCTTTGATGAGGCATCCCGACTCGACCGCGTCTGCGCCAGAGGCGAACTGCAACCCGAACATCTGTCTGACCTGGCAGAGTCCTTGGTGATCTTTCACAACGCTGCTGAAACGGCGCCGATGACGTCGATTTTTGGCTCGTCCCGCAGCATCTTGCAGCCCGCGCGAGACAACTTTGCGGACTTGCTGCGATTACTCCCCGGCGCCAGCCTGCAAGCCAGGCTTGACGCCCTGCGGGCCTGGAGTGAGGCGCAATTTGAGCAATTAGTGCCATTGATGGCAATGCGCAAGCAACAGGGGCGCATCCGAGAATGCCACGGCGACCTGCATCTGGGTAACCTGGCCTTGATCAAGCAACGCGTGCAGATGTTTGACTGCCTGGAATTTAACGAAGACCTGCGCTGGATTGACGTGGCGAGTGACATCGCCTTCACTTATATTGACCTGCTTGCGCACCGGCAGCCAGGCCTTGCCAACTGGTTTGTGAACGAGGCACTCTGCCGCAGCGGCGACTATGAAGCCGCGCGGGTGTTGCGCTTTTACGCGGTGTACCGTGCCCTGGTGCGCGCCAAAGTGGCGGCGCTGCGGGCTGAGCCAACCGGGGGTGACTCACAAGAAGCACTTGACTACATCGCGTTGGCAGAACAGCTGTTGCTAAAGCCACCATTGCACCTGGTGATCACGCATGGTTTGTCGGGTTGCGGCAAAACCGTGGCAACCAATGCGCTGCTGCAAAGTGATTCCAACCCAGCCAGCATTCGAGTGCGCTCGGACGTGGAGCGCAAACGCCTATTCGGGCTGGTGGGCACAACGCGTAGTGGGTCAGGTTTGAACGCGGGCATCTACTCGCAGAATGCCCATTCACGCACCTACGCACACTTGCAAGAGATGGCCGCCGACTTGCTGCATGCAGGGTGGTCTGTCATTGTGGACGCCGCATTTTTAGGAGGTGCCGAGCGGGAAAAGTTTCGTGCCCTCGCACATGCCACGGGCGCAGCCTTCAGTATCCTGGCACCGACGGCCTCACCAGCGCAGTTGCGCGAGCGCATTATGGCCCGCAGCGCCACGGGGAAAGATGCGTCAGAAGCCACACTGGAGGTGCTGACGCAACAGATCAAAAGACTGGAGCCGCTGGCAGCCAATGAGCCGGTATGGCCCAAAATGGAAATGCCAATTCTTTGACGACAGTTAATTTACTTGAAGAGCGTTCCGCCACCACCAAAAAGGCCGATCAGGCCAATCACAATCAAATAGATGGCCACAATAAAGTTCAGTAACCGTGGCATCACCAGGATGAGAATGCCTGCGAGCAGAGAAATCAGCGGTGTCAAACTTAAATGAAGGTTCATGGGATGTCCAAAACGGTTAACGACAAAAAATCAAAACAGCATGAATGGTCTGCCACCCACTCAGCACAAGTCTGTGTGCCGGCGCACCAAAAGCACACTAGAAGCTTGATACCCGATTGCGTTGCAGACTTCAAGACACGCGCTCGTCGTTTCGTGCCTTCAGCGCACTCGGGCTGAACTAATACACTTGAACACTTGACTAAAATATGAATCAAATAGGCTTGAAGCCCTTGTGAAATAAGCACAGTACACTATCAAATTAAGTTAATTTCATGAAACCAACTGAGTTTGCTCCCGGCCTGCAAGTGGCTGGCATATCCCCTCCCCTGCACTTGAGCGACTTCAAACTCATAGCTTTTGACATGGATTCAACCTTGATCAACATCGAGTGTGTGGACGAAATCGCTGATGCCGCAGGCCGTAAGGTCGAAGTGGCCGCTATGACCGAAGCCGCCATGCTCGGCGAAATCTCCGACTACAAAACCAGCTTGCGCCAGCGCGTGGCGCTGCTCAAGGGTGTCACCGTGGCGCAAATGGACCAGATTTACACCGAGCGCCTGCGCCTGAACCCGGGTGCGGCCGAACTGGTGGCGGCATGTAAACAGGCTGGCCTGAAAGTGCTGCTGGTGTCGGGGGGATTCACCTACTTCACCGACCGAATTCGCAACCGCTTGGGCATCGACTACACCCGCGCCAATGTGCTCAACATCGAGTCTGATGTGTTGACCGGTCGCATGGTGGACCAGCCTTGGGGCGACATTTGTGATGGTGCTGAGAAACGCACCATGTTGCTGGAAACCTGCGCGGCATTAGGGATCAACCCCAGCCAAGCCATTGCCATGGGTGACGGCGCCAATGACCTGCCGATGATGGCCGTAGCGGGCCTGTCAGTGGCGTTTCATGCCAAACCGGCGGTACGTGAACAGGCCAACGTTCGCATCAACAGTGGTGGGCTGGACCGCTTGCTGAAGGTGTTTGCCTGACAGACGATTAAGACCAGCGGGTTGCGGGCCTGCCCGGCTCACATCAACAGATTCAGCACTGCCTGGTGGTTGCCGTCACGCGCCATGTCGGCAGCGGTCTTGCCCCGGTTGTCTTTTAGGGTTCGGTCGGCGCCTGCGCTGAGCAGGATACGAACCACCGATTCGTGACCGTAGCCGGCACCCCACATCAGCAGTGTCAAATCGTTTTCCAGCAGCGCGTTGACTTGTATGCCATGACTCAGCAAGACCGTCAGGCAATCACTGCAGCCGGCGGCGGCGGCGTAGATGGCTGCGTTTTTCTTGACGCGGTCAATTGGCTCAACTTTTGCACCCGCGTCGAGGAACGTGCGTACCAGCCCGGCCTGGCCGGCAAATGCCGCACTCATCAGGGGCGTCACGCCTGCAAGATTGGCGAGGTTCACGTCGGCACCGGACTTGAGCAACAACTCCACGAGTTCCACATGCCCTTTGGCGGCTGCCATGTTCAGCGGCGAGTCGCCATTTCGGTCTCGCGAATTGACGATGGCACCTTGTTCCAGCAATGTGCGCACCCGTTCCACGTTGCCGCCCCGTGCCGCCAGGACAAACTGGCCGTTGATGTTGATCTGATCCATGCCCTTCTGTGCCAGCGCCGACGATGCCAGCCCCATTGACAGCAGTGACAAACACAAAAATTGCAACCATTTCAAAAGCGCCATTGAACCCCCATTGAGCCATTTATCGGATTCCATCTTATCGATACGCGCTGGCGTTCAGCTAAGGGTAAGTGCTAAGTTTACAAAATGCTTCCATCCATATACTGGATTTGATGCAGAACAAGATAGCCAGGGTCGGCGGAATTGTTTGTGCATCACTCGTACAAATAACCCTAAAGGAGACAGCGATGAATCACAAGCAATCATTCAAGGCGGGCAGTTTGTTTTTAGCCATTTGTGCCATCAGCGGCACGGCAAGCGCTGAAGAAATTCAGGGGCAAAAGGGCATCAACAGCGGCGCAGCCGCCATGAGCAAGGGCATCAACGTGACACAAGCCCAACTTAACAGCGCGGGCGACCAGGGCGACAACTGGCTACACACCCATGGCGACTACGCCCAGACGCGTTTTTATCCGGGTAAACAAATCAACGCCGGCAATGTCAAGGGCCTGAAACCCAAGTTCTCATTTCAGACAGAAGTTCGCGAGTCCATGGAGACCGCGCCCATTGTGGTGGACGGGGTCATGTACATGACCACGTCGTACAACCATGTGTACGCGCTTGATGCAGTCACTGGCAAGGAGTTCTGGCACTACAAACACAAAATGGGCCCAATCACCACGTTCTGTTGCGGACCCAACAACCGGGGTGTGGCGATTGAGGGCGGCAAGTTGTTTATGGGCACACTGGACGCCAAACTGGTGTCGCTGGACGCCAAGACCGGCAAGGTGTTGTGGGACGTCGAAATTGCAGACCCTGAAAAAGGTTACAGCGAAACCATGTCGCCCACTGTGGTCGACGGCAAGGTGCTGATCGGAACCAACGGCGGCGAATACGGCATTCGTGGCTTTGTCAAAGCCTTTGATTCGGCAACTGGCAAACTGCTCTGGACGTTTAACACGATCCCAGAAAAAGGCCATGAAGGTGTTTGGGCCGAGAACGACGCAACCGGGCGCAACATGCACCGAGACATTGCTGCCGAAAAAGCACAGTTGGCGCGCGACAGTTCCTTCTACCAAACCCTGGGCGGTGGTGTTTGGATGAATCCGGCGGTTGACCTCAAGACGCGAACCATCTTTTTTGTTGTCGGTAACCCGTCACCTGACCTTTACGGTGCTGAGCGCCCCGGTGACAATCTCTACACCGATTCCATGGTGGCGGTTGATCTTGACAGTGGGGCCTACAAATGGCACTTCCAGTACATCGCGCACGATGTCTGGGACCTGGACGCTGTCAGCCCGCCGATTCTGCTTGATGCGAAGGACAAGTCTGGCAAGATGGTCCAAGCCGTCATGCACGGCGGCAAGACAGGTCATGTTTATGTGCACAACCGTGCCACTGGCGAGCTGATCCGTTTCTCTGAAGCCATGATTCCGCAGGAAAACATGTGGGTGCTGCCAACTGCCACGGGCGCACGGATGTTGCCCGGTGCCAATGGAGGTGTGGAGTGGTCGCCAATGGCATTTAACTCCAAGCTGCGGCTGACCTATGCACTCAACCTGCACCAACCCATGACTTACCACGTGGAAGCAGCCAAGTACCCGGGCGGCAAACTCTGGCTGGGCGGCGCCTTCAAAGTCATTGAGGGTGAAAAGCAGTGGGGACGCCTGGCGGCTGTTAATGTGGACACCGGCAAGATGGCATGGAAGTTTGACACCGAGCAACCCTTGATTGGCGGCGCACTGGCCACGGCCGGAGATCTGGTGTTTTACGGGGAAGGCAACGGCCTGTTCCGTGCCCTGCACGCCAAAACCGGCAAACTGCTTTGGGAGTACAACTGTGGCGCAGGCGCCAATGCCATGCCGGTGTCCTACGCGGTGAAAGGCCAGCAGTACATTGCCATGGGCTGTGGCGGCAACACCCAGCTGGACTTCAAACGCGGCAACTCAATGACGGTGTTTGCACTGAAGTAACTTCTGACCCCTTGGGTGTGATGCCCCAGATGGCCGACGCAAGTTCGGCCATCCTTTTTTTGAGGTTTGACCATGACCCACCGTTTAATTTTCCCGGTTGTCGTTGCCTTGTTCTGGGCACTTTTTTGTGGCCAGGTCGCTGCACAAGATGTCGAGGCCGGGCGGGCCAAATCCGAACCCTGCGCCGCCTGTCATGGCGCAGACGGCAACTCTGTTTCCAGCACCATTCCCAATTTGGCCGGACAGAATTGGCGCTACATTTATTTGCAGCTCAAGGACTTCAAGGAAGGGCGCCGGACCAATGCGCTGATGACCCCCATGGTCCAGGCGCTGACCAAGCAGGACATGATTGACCTGGGTAATTTCTTCGCAGCCCAGAAAGCAAAACCATCCAGCTTCATCGCCGATGAAGCCAAAATCCGGCTGGGCAAAGCCAAGGCGGACGAAACTCTGTGTGCCATGTGCCACCTTGGCGGATTTGCTGGCCAAAATGAAATCCCGAAAGTGGCTGGTCAACAATTTGACTACATCGTCTTGCAGTTGCGCAATTTCAAGGCCCGCACCCGCACCAATGACGCCGGCAACATGACCAGCGTGGCGCAAACCCTGAGTGAGACCGATATTGACAACCTGGCTCACTACATCACAAGTCTGCGGTGACATGGTCCCGACTCGTCACCCAGGGTGCGATTTGAAGTGGTGTGTGCTTCAATTGGGTCTTGGCTGACATCACTGTGGTGTGTGAATCAGTCGGGCGATGCGCTTTGCTACGTGTCCCCCGTCCGCTGCGCGGTCTCCTCCTTTACCTCCGCAAAACGCATCACCCGACTGATTCTGCGAGCGGTTGGGTACGCTGGCAGGGGG
>Ga0136636_10001505_pt1 | contig 13638 bp, 8 predicted proteins | sample AntDrymUQ8522106_2_FD_104653 | JGI IMG/M metagenome (GOLD analysis project Ga0136636, IMG submission 104653) | Polar desert sand microbial communities from Dry Valleys, Antarctica - metaG UQ852 (21.06) | ecosystem: Environmental > Terrestrial > Soil > Desert | place: Antarctica: Dry Valley... | reverse complement strand
ATTTTAGGTAGTAAAGTTTCGACTGTACTTCTTTAAAAATCACTTCTTCGTCAGATAATGCAGTTTTTGCAGCCGGATCCCAGTTTACCATCCGAACGCCACGGTAAATCAGTCCTTTGTCGTACAAATCGACAAATGTTTTGATGACCGATTCACTGCGAATTTCGTCCATGGTAAAAGCAGTACGATCCCAATCGCACGAAGCACCCAGTTTTTTCAACTGCTCCAGAATGATTCCACCATGTTTGTGTGTCCATTCCCATGCATGTTTCAGGAATTCTTCGCGACTCAAATCAAATTTTGAAATTCCTTCATTTTTCAATTTATTTACTACACGGGCTTCGGTGGCAATCGAGGCATGGTCGGTTCCTGGAACCCAGCAGGCATTTTTGCCCAGCATACGGGCACGGCGAGTCAATATATCCTGAATGGTATTGTTGAGCATGTGTCCCATGTGCAGCACACCCGTGACGTTTGGTGGCGGAATGACGATCGTATAAGGTTCACGTTCATCGGGTTCAGAATGGAAAAATTTGTTTTCCATCCAGTATTTGTACCATTTGTCTTCTACTTCTGCGGGATTGTATTTGCTGGGGATTTCCATGATATGTATTTAGGCTTTTAAACGAAGCTGCAAAAATAGAAAAATAAGTTCGTTGGAGGAATAAAATCCTAAATTCTAAACGCTGGAGCCATCAGGTTTTGCTCGCTTCGCGAAATTCCAATTTCCGTTGCCAACTTTTGCCAGCCGGATACCGAAGATTTAACTTCGTCAATGATTCTCTTCATCTCATTTTCGTTGAGCCTGTAATAGGTACCAACACTTTTGGCAAGCTCCAAATCCAGCGCATTATTCTCCATGTCAATATTCAGGGCTAATCCGTTTTTGTCGGTAGAAGGGTTAATATCGAAGGCCGGAGATAAACGCCATCCTCTTTCAGATAGGATAAATCCATGGTTCCGTAAATGGTCATCGGTATTAGAGATCAAAATATTGAAAATAATTCTTCTCCAAAGCTGCGCCAGATCATGATCAACCTGACTTCCTGAAAACTGGATGAACTCTGCAATTTCAAGGTATGAAGGCTCTCTGTCCCGGATCAATTCTTCAGTATTCCCAGTCATTGTCATCGCCGAAGCAAAATGAATCCGATCTTGTTTTTCTCTGTCAAACCGTTTGGTGAAAAACGTTTGGTATCGACCATTTACATGTTCCACTTTGCTTTCAACCATTTCGATACCAGCATCTTTGGCAAGCCGATAGGCCAGATATTCCCAGACTGCTTTATCGATGGTATCGCTTTTTGATGGAAATTTGGCAATCCAAAGTTGGCTGTTTTCGTCAATAATGTTGGCTTTGGGCCGTGCACCTCCCAATGATGAGCCAGGAGCCATTAGCATTGCCAGCCATTTCCTTACTTCTTCGGCATCTGCATTCGATTCAATCAGTTCTGATGCGTATTGTAATTCCCGAATGGTTGCCCATGGAGGAGCTGGTGAAAAGGGATCATTGTCCAGAAAAGGCCCGTCTGAATCCAGTTTAAATCGCAAAGCTCCCATTCGGCCAAGGTCATGCACTCCTAATAGAAAATCAATATCATAAAGCTTCGGAGCTGGTTGTCCCAAATCAATGGCTCTCAGGACTGCCCTGCGTTTCATTAATGTTCGCCCCCAGTTATCAGGCATTGAATCCAGAAAAATACCGAAATTCTCTTTTCGGTTAGGATACTGTGGTCCACCAAACCAAGCAATATCCGGATCGAGCAATAACTGTTCCGAGGATGAAATCCAATCCTGATTGTAAGAAAAACTGAACGCTTTCCGACCTTTGGCTTGTTGTGCCGAAAGAATCCCAATACATCGGGGAGCCAACATTCCCTTCCAATCTGCATATACCAAAATATCTGACTTATCTGCCATGGATTATGATTTTCCAATTAGTTGCAAATCCTGCAATTTCCTTCCAAACTCGTCGTCTGCTGCCAACTTCATAAAATCGTCATGAAGTCCCAACACCCGGAGTACATTGAAATATGCTCCCATCGAAACACTGGAATTTCCTTTTTCGATTTGGTATAATGTGGTACGATCAATTCCCGCCCGTTCGGCTACCTGAATGGTTGTGAACTTGCGTCGTTTTCGCGCCAACTTAATATTTTCGCCAAGCTGCTCCAAAATTTTTTGAAATTTAGGGAGCAGAATTTGCTTTTTGGTTCGCATTTAAAATGGTGATTATTTTCAACAAATATAGACATATTGTTGATATTAAACAACAACTTGCTATATTTTAAAATTTAGGATCATTTCCGTTATTTTCTAACTCAAGCAAGCCTCAAATACTAAAACGCAAAAAGGCCGGAATTTCAATTCCAGCCTTTTAAATATTCTTCAGGACTAAAAATTTTACAATACCGTCTGAACATCTTGGTATGGAAGTCCGAAGGCTTCAGCAACTCCTTCGTAAACAACTTTTCCTTTTACAACATTCAAGCCTTTCATCAAAGCATCATTTTCCTGACATGCTTTTTTCCAGCCTTTGTTTGCAATTTGAATGGCATAAGGTAAAGTAGCATTGGTCAATGCCAAAGTGGAAGTGCGTGGCACAGCTCCCGGCATATTGGCAACACAATAATGGATCACATGATCGATCACAAAAGTCGGATGATCGTGCGTAGTAGCTGAAGTAGTTTCAAAACAACCACCCTGATCCACTGCAACGTCAACCAGCACAGTTCCATGTTTCATGGTAGGAAGCATGTCGCGGGTAATCAGTTTTGGAGCTACAGCGCCTGGAATAAGCACTGCCCCTATAATTACATCTGAATTGCGAACCATTTCACGAATGTTGTATTCGTTGCTCATCATGGTTTTTACGTTTGCTGGCATGATATCATCGAGATAGCGAAGACGTTTCAGGCTCACATCAATAATCGTCACATCAGCACCCAAACCACCGGCCATTTTAGCGGCTTCGGTACCAACAATTCCGCCACCAATAATCAGCACTTTAGCTGGTGGTACTCCGGGAACTCCGCCCAGCAATACGCCATATCCACCAAAAGTTTTTTCCAGATATTTGGCGCCTTCCTGAACCGACATACGTCCAGCCACTTCCGACATTGGAATGAGCAGAGGTAAAGAACGATCGGCCATTTCAACAGTTTCGTAAGCCAGACAAATTGAACCGCTTTCGATCATGGCCATGGTTAATGGCTCCCCAGATGCAAAATGGAAATATGTAAATAGAATCTGGTCTTTTTTAATCAGCTTATATTCCGACTCAATAGGTTCTTTAACTTTAATGATCATGTCAGCAATAGCATAAACCTCTTCGATGGTTGGAAGAATGGTTGCATGTGCATAAACATAATCTTCGTCTTCGAATCCACTTCCCATTCCGGCAGTTGACTGTACATAAACCGTATGACCATATTTAACCATTTCAGCTACTCCAGCTGGGGTTAAAGCAACCCGGTTCTCGTTGTTTTTAATTTCTTTTGGTACACCAATAATCATCGTAGTAGTATTTTATTGTTTTCTAAGCGTCAAAAATAGACTATTCGACCACCGGAAAACATGATAAAAAACAATGAATTGACTTCGATCCAATGACGTGTCAAACAACGCAGTACCAATCTATTTGAAATCATGTCACCAATCTTCGAAACTGAAAGTTATTGTGCTGTTAATATTTCATATGATTCCAAAAGCTAAAATTTTAATTTAAGATTGATAATCGTATATTTGCCGCCTTCATTGATAATATTTTCTAAAACATGCCAAATACATCGGAACGTGGTAATTTGATGCCGGATTCACCCATCCGGAAGCTGGTTCCTTTGGCTGACAAAGCCAAGGAAATGGGAAGAAAGGTGTTTCATCTGAACATTGGTCAACCTGACTTGCCAACGCCTCAAAACGCGATTGACGCCATCCGGAACATCGACCGGAAGATTCTGGAGTACTCTCCCAGTGAAGGAATCAAATCTTTTCGCGAAAAACTTGCGGCGTACTATCACACGTTTAAAATAGATGTGTCTGCCGACGATATCATCATTACTTCCGGAGGTTCCGAAGCAGTGACTTTTGCGTTTTTAGCTTGTCTCGATCCGGGTGACGAAATTATCGTTCCCGAACCAGCTTATGCCAACTATACCGCATTTGCGATTTTGGCCGGAGCAGTAATCAAATCCATTCCGTCAAAGATTGATGAAGGTTTTGCATTGCCTCCAATGGAAGAATTTGAAAAACTGATCACACCACGAACCAAGGGAATCCTGATCTGTAACCCAAATAACCCGACAGGATATTTGTACAACCGCACCGAAATGAGCCAGATTCGGGATATGGTTAAAAAGTACGATTTGTATTTATTCTCCGACGAAGTGTACCGCGAATTTTGTTATACCGGTGCTCCTTATATTTCAGCTTTTCATCTCGAAGGAATTGAGCAAAACGTGGTGCTGATCGATTCTGTTTCGAAACGATATAGCGAATGTGGCCTGCGCATTGGGGCACTGATCACCAAGAATAAAGCGCTAAAAAAGAATGTTATGAAGTTTTGCCAGGCGCGTTTAAGTCCACCACTCATCGGACAAATTGCCGCCGAAGCTTCGCTCGAAAATAATAAGGAATACATGCACGACATTTACGATGAATATGTGGAACGTCGCAAATTCCTGATCGATGGTCTGAACCGCATCAATGGCGTTTATTCGCCCATCCCGATGGGCGCATTTTACACAGTCGCCCGCATTCCGGTTGACGATGCCGATGTATTCTGTGCCTGGCTGCTCAGCGATTTCGAGTACGAAAATCAAACGATTTTCATGGCACCAGCTTCAGGATTTTATACCACTCCAGGCTATGGCAAAGATGAAGTACGAATTGCGTATGTCCTGAAAAAGGAAGATTTAGCTATCTCGTTGAAAATTCTGGAAGAAGCCCTGAAAGTTTATCCAGGAAGCAAAGTTCGACAAGCAATTGCAGTGGCAGAAGGATAAAGAAATAAGTAAAAAGGGAAAAGGGAAAGCGTTTGAAAGGAGATTTTAGACGCTTTTTTTATGCGATAAATTTGGGCTTATAGTAATCATCCATCTAATTATACAAGTATTTTTAAAATTGCACTTGACAAACTATTTGCTAAATTTACCCCAACAATAACATCTAAACCCGACTAAACTATTTACCAAAATGAAAAACAATCTTCTTTCATTCCTGAAACAAATATTTTTCTCCGCATTTCTGAGTTCGACTCTACTATTAATTGCCTCTGGTTTTGGATTCGCGCAAACCAATTTATTGACCAATGGCGGATTCGAAGATAAAACCAATGGATGGAAAGCAATGGTAGCCACTGTAACCAATACAACTGATGCACACTCAGGAAGTTCGGCTGCATTGGTGAGTAACCGGAAAAATCCCTGGGATGCCATTTCTGTTGATGTAACAAAGCTTCTTGTAAATGGTGATTCCTATTCACTTAGCGCCTGGATAAAGCTCCCAAAATCTGGAGCAAATCTTCGGGCTACTTTGAGCCTTAATGTTGATGGTAAAATGACCTACCTTGGTTATTTCTGGACGGCAAGCCCAAAAAGTGGGTTGTATATTAATTACAAAGACATTATTAAAACAGCTTGGGCAGGCAAATTAATTAGTGCTAACCTCTATTTCGAATGCGAAAGTGTAAATGGAGTACATTCTGATTACCTGATTGATGATGTTGTACTGGCCAAATATATTGTACCAGTGGATATTATTCAGACTGGCAAAGGTTTGAAGGACATAAAAAGTTCGATGCTGATAGGAGGATGCGCAACCGATGGGAATAAAAATTATTTTACCAATGCTGCTGCAAAAGCGCAGGTTTTAAAAGATTGTAACTCTGCCACTGTTCAATCTTATCCGGCATGGGGCAGATTTGACGAAGTCAAGCATCATGTCTATCATGTGGATGATTTCACGAAAAAGGTGAAAGAATTGAAAAGTAAGAATATGAACGTCACCATGCACATGTTGCTTGGCTGGGATCAATACTTTCCGGATTGGTTTAAAAAAGGCAACTTTCCTGCTGATACTCTGGAGGCAATCATGAGAAGCTCTTTAAAAAGTATCATTACTTATCAGGGAAATGACACATTGGTTGATGTTTGGAATGTTGTCAATGAAGCGATCAGCTGGGATGGCAAGGGTGGTTACTGGCCCGAAGATAATCCAAACTTTAACGATGCCTGCGAGATGCAGAAAATGGGTTATGAGCCGGATGTTTCCAGATTAACAGGGAAGCAATATATAAATGCTAAACATCCGGTTTATATCCGGAAAGCATTTGAATATGCACGTACACTTACCAATAAAAAACTGGAGCTTCGCGATTCAGGATTCGAATTTCCGGATAATGGTGCCAAATACAATGCTTTTTATCAACTGGCTGTTCATCTGAAGAAAATGAATGCACCTATTGATGTGATCGGTTTTCAGACTCACCTTGATTTGGAAAAGAATTATGACTGGGACGCTTATACCAATAATATCAAGCGATATGTTGACCTTGGATATGAAGTCAACATTCCTGAAGTTGATATGGGTGATGTTGCAAAAAACTGGTCGGAATATAAAGCGGAACTGCAAAAACTGCAATATTACAAACTGATCACAGCAGCAATTCGCGGAGGTGCAAGTGATTTCCAAACCTGGGGTTTTAACGACGATAATTCGAGCTGGAGAAAGGGTGAAAGCGCTTTTCCATACACCTTGAATTTTGCACCGAAACCTGCCTACTACGGCATTCAGGAAGCGTTGATCGACATGAGTTCAATCCTGTTTTGGGAAATGGATGCTCCTGCAAATAACATTATGCCCGATGTAATGAAATACAATAACTTTGAAACGCTCAAGAATTTCAGTAGTCCGACAATTGCTGCAGGATTCAAGGGAAAAGCCTTGCAATTCGATGGAATTGATGATCACATTTCCAGCGAAAAATTATCAGTCAAAATCTCTGGAGATTTGGGTTTTTCATGTTTTCTGAAAACCAGTTCAACCAAACCGGCTATTATTGCCGACCTTGCCAATGAAGGAATTTCAGGAATGAAAATAGGAATAAATTCGGAAGGAAAAATTTACCTGAGTGCTGCCGAAGCAGGTCTTGCAAATGATTTGACCGATACCACAAAAATTAATGACAATACCTGGCATTTTGTAGCCATTCGCCGCGACAGTCTAAACTTTTGCTTATACGTTGATGCCGCTCAACCATTCGCATCCGGAAAGGGCACCATACTGAATTCCGATCAACTTACTGTTGGAGCTAAAACTGATGGTTCCTCAGCCTTTGAGGGCTTTCTTGACGAGGTAAAATTATTTGATTCAGCAGTCGATGAGGGGAGTTTCTTCAGAAGTATTGCTCCAGTCAATCCTATGAAGCTGACGGCAACAACCACCGGTTTAAGAATACGGCTGACCTGGATTGAAAAAAGCACCAATGAGGATGGTTTTATTATTGAACGGAAAACAGCAAGTAGCGATTGGGAAGAATACTATAGGGTTGGCGCTAATGTAATTGTATTTGTTGAAGATTTAAAAGCGTACAGTACGGAATATTCATATCGGGTTCGTTCATTCAATAAACTTACAAAGTCGGCTCCTACAAACACGGTGGTTTATCTTACACCAAAGGATCCCAATACCGGAATTGCAGCAGAATCCAGTGACAAATTGTTTTCAGTATTTCCAAACCCTACACAAGGCAGCTTTAAGATGTTAAGCTCCGGAAACACCGGAATGAAAATATACGATATTCAGGGTAGATTAAGACTTGAAAAAAAGAATTGTTCTTCCTCTGAAACCATTGACCTGAATGGCTTTTCTAAAGGAATCTATTTTCTGCAAGCCAATACAAACGAAAAAACGAGTGTGGTAAAACTGGTTAAAAACTAATATTAATACATTAATTATCAATTCGATCATTCACATGGAATATCCATGAGTAAAATCAAAATAAGTATCCCGCTATTTTTTGCACTTTTACTTTTAGTCAAGCTTACCCATGGCTTTTTTTACGAACAAAAGCAAAAAAATGCGAATGGGTCAACACACGTTTCTATAGCCACAAATATTCAGGATACAACGCTCAACAGTTTGCAGATTTTCCATTATCCTGATACCATTCACCATCAATTTTTACAAGCTGAGCGGGACTCAAATTTTACGTATAAAAAATATATGGATTTTCTGGAGAAAGTGAGTGATACCAGTAAATTCATTGTAGTTCCGATTAACCAGTTCAGGCAAACTTTCGACAAAAATAAAGTAATCATTGGTTTGCGACACGATGTTGATCTGGATTTAAATATTGCCAGTCAACTTTCTACTGTTGAAAACAATATTGGATTTCGCTCGAGCTATTACATTCTGCATACTGCCCCGTACTATTTGGCCGATAAGAATAACATGGCTGCTCATAACGATTCAATTATTCCAACCCTTAAAACTATGCAAAACGAATTTCACCATGAAATTGGCTGGCATAACGATCTGATTACATTACAACTTGTTTACAAAATCGATCCCATTGCCTATTTTCATAAGGAGTTAAACTGGCTGAGAGGCAATGGCCTAAAAATTTATGGAACGGCTTCTCACGGGTCGAATTATTGCTATACCTACAAGTATCTAAACTACTATTTTTTTGAAGAGTGTAAAAATCCTAAAGTAGGTCAATTTGTGAATAACGACACTGTATGGGTCGATAAGGAGTTGATCAAATTAAAACATGCCCATTTAAAAGATTTTCAATTAGATTATGAGGCATATTTCTTAAATAACAATAAGTACTTATCTGACGCTCAGTTTATTAATCAGGAAAGATGGAATCCTGGAAGACTGAATATAAATGACTTGAAGCCAGGAGACCGTGTAATTGTTTTGACTCATCCAATTTATTACTGGCCAAGTGGTTTAAGTTTGGTGAACTTAACTTCGTTTAAAATCGATGGTCAATTGACATCTGCCATTGACGCCTCAAATTTCACCATTGAGGTAGAGTTGCCGGCTGGAGAAAAAGCTGATCATCTGCGCGTTGATTATAATGCATCTCCAAAAGCCACTGTTTGGGTCGGAAAAAAACGGATCATATCAGGAGTTAGTTTGATCGATTTCACCAAACCAGTAAAATTCAGAATTGTTGCTGAAAATGGAATAGCACACAGCGACTGGATGGTTAAAATTAAATTTATTGAGACAAAATTTACAGTTTATCCCAACCCTTCTACCGGTATTGTATCACTGTATTTCGAAAATATTACTTCAACTGACTCGCGACTGGATATATACAACATTGCAGGTACTTTAGTGTACTCCGAAATGATTATTCAAAAAGGCTCATTTACTATTTTCCGAAATTTCTCAAAACTTCCGGCAGGTATGTATTTTTTAAAACTAACTTCCGGCGACAAGCAACTGGTCCAGCGGTTTGTCAGGAATTGAATCTTTTCAATAGTGAAGGAAACAGAAATAAGGAAAAAGGAAAAGTTTGAATGGAGATTTAGGCTGTTTTTGTGCCGGGAGATGCCGGGAGATGCGATTTATAAATTGCATTTTTTTTTATTACCAAAACCGGAAGTTAAAAATTTCCGCACCCTAAAAACGAAAAAGCATCCTAATCAATCGAAGCGATTCCTTAAAAAGTGTGAAAAAATAGACACACTGAACCACCTATCCTCCAAAATTGCTGTACTATGAGAAAATCAAGCTAGATGCAGTGAACTCAGGACTATGTTTTTGTGAAGTTTTAAAAAATATTTTAAAGAAATCTCATTAAAGTTTTGTGTCTTTTTGGAGAAAGGGAAAATACGACTATATTTGCAACGCTGTTTTCAAAAGCACTAAACAGTATGTTCAAACCAAAATATTGCGAGAATAGCTCAGTTGGTAGAGCACGACCTTGCCAAGGTCGGGGTCGCGAGTTCGAGTCTCGTTTCTCGCTCTTATTAAGGATGCCCGGATGGTGGAATCGGTAGACACGCAGGACTTAAAATCCTGTGGCCATTGGCTGTGCGGGTTCAAGTCCCGCTCCGGGTACTTTTAAATAATCAAGTTCACCAAAAATTATTGCGAGAATAGCTCAGTTGGTAGAGCACGACCTTGCCAAGGTCGGGGTCGCGAGTTCGAGTCTCGTTTCTCGCTCAAAAAAAAGCACTTCCGGAATCGGGGTGCTTTTTTTGTATCTAATAGTGAGAAAAATTTCAATCACTTATTTTTTAAATGGCCGATCCAATCCGGTAATTTTCTTGATGTCGTTCAGCTTATTTAAGGCTTCAAGCGGCGTAAGCTGATTGATGTCCAGATTCTTGATCTCGTCCCGAATTTGTTTCAGCACCGGATCGTCTAATTGGAAAATGCTCATCTGGAAACCTTCCCGTTTCTCGGCCATGCCTTCCAATGGCTTCGAGAGACCATCTTTTCGATGGGTATCTTCCAATTGAAGCAGAATTTCATCGGCACGGCGGACTACAGATGGTGGCATTCCGGCCATCCGGGCCACATGAATCCCAAAACTATGGTTGCTTCCGCCAGAAACCAGCTTCCGGAGGAAAATAACTTTATTGCCTAATTCTTTGACTGATACATTGAAATTTTTCACGCGTCCAAATGATTTTTCCATCTCGTTCAGCTCGTGATAATGGGTGGCAAACATGGTTTTCGCCCTCGCTTTCGGATGCTCATGAATATACTCCACAATCGACCAGGCAATAGAAATGCCGTCATAGGTCGATGTTCCGCGGCCAAGTTCATCGAGCAAAATCAGGCTTCGGTCCGAAATGTTGTTCAGGATACTGGCCGCTTCGTTCATCTCGACCATAAACGTTGATTCGCCCAGCGAAATATTGTCAGAAGCCCCTACCCTCGTGAAAATTTTATCGACAAAACCGATTTGAGCTGCTTCGGCCGGAACAAAACTTCCGATTTGCGCCATCAGCACAATCAGTGCAGTTTGACGGAGCAAAGCTGATTTTCCGGCCATGTTCGGTCCGGTAATGATAATCACCTGCTGATCGTTCTGATTCAAAATCACATCGTTCGAGATATACGATTCGCCTAACGGGAGCTGATGTTCGATCACCGGATGGCGGCCCCCTTTTATGATGATGTCTTTCGAATCGTTGATTTCGGGCCTGAAATATTTGTATTCGATGGCCGTGGTTGCAAACGATAACAGACAATCGAGCTGACCAACAATGGCGGCATTTAATTGTATGGCCTGAATATATTCGGCCAAAGCAACGACCAGTTCATTGAACAGGCGAACTTCAATCGCCAGAATCTTTTCTTCGGCACCCAGAATTTTCGATTCGTATTCTTTCAGTTCTTCGGTAATGTATCGTTCAGCGCCAACCAACGTTTGTTTGCGGATCCATTCCGGCGGAACTTTATCTTTATGTGTATTCCTGACTTCGATGTAATAGCCAAACACATTATTAAACGCAATTTTCAGGCTCGAAATACCGGTTCGTTCAGCTTCACGTTCCTGCATCCGGGCCAGGTAATCTTTTCCGGAGAAAGCCAATTCGCGTAACTCATCCAATTCAGGAGAAACGCCTGAAGCAATCACATGACCCTTATTTACCAAGGATGGCGGATCGTGATGAATTTCATTTTCGATGCGTGTGCTGATTGATTCGCAGGGATTGAGTTGCTCGGCAAAACGTTTCAGATTCGGACTGTCGGTTTGGCTGCAAATGTCTTTGATTGGGGCTATCGCCTGAAGTGCATGTTTCAACTGAACTACTTCGCGGGGATTGATTCGAACGACGGCCACTTTGGAAATGATGCGTTCCAGATCGCCCACCTGACGAATGTGCTCTTCCAGATTTTCTTTCAGGTTTTCATCTTTCACCAAAAATTCGACCACGTTAAGGCGGTTATTGATGGCTGCGATTTCTTTTAGTGGCAAAGCAATCCAACGTTTCAGCAAACGGGCACCCATCGGCGAAATGGTTTTATCAATGACCTGAACCAGGGTTTTGGCTCCTTCGTTAATCGAATTAAAAAGTTCGAGGTTACGAATGGTAAACCGGTCGAGCCAAACGTATTTATCTTCTTCGATGCGCGAAAGGTTGACGATATGCCTGGTTTGGTGATGTTGTGTCAAATCAAGATAATGCAGTATTGCTCCGGAAGCAATAATACCGTAATTCAACTCGTGAACACCAAATCCTTTTAAGGATTTGGTTTCAAAATGCCGCATCAGCCGGTCGTTCGAAGCATCTTCGGTGTACACCCAGTCGTCTTGCGAAAAAGTGTAATATTTTCCACCGAATAAGGCTGTAAAATCAGCAGCTTTCCCTTTTTGAAACAAAACTTCTTTGGGCTGAAAAGAGCTGAGCAATTTATCGATGTACTCGAATGAACCTTCAGCGGTTAAAAATTCACCGGTTGAGATATCCAAAAAGGCAATTCCGGCCATCTTTTTGTCGAAATGCACCGATGCCAGAAAATTGTTTTCGCGGTGTTCAAGGATGTTATCGTTATACGAAACCCCGGGAGTTACCAACTCCGTAATGCCACGTTTGACGATGTTTTTGGTCAGCTTCGGATCTTCCAACTGTTCGCAAATGGCCACGCGCGCGCCCGAACGAACCAACTTTGGCAAATACGTATCGAGTGCATGGTAAGGAAATCCGGCCAGTTCAACATAGCTGGCTGATCCGTTTGCCCGGCGGGTAAGCGTGATTCCCAGAATTCCGGAGGCACGAATGGCATCTTCGCCAAAAGTCTCATAAAAATCGCCCACCCTGAACAACAAAACGGCATCAGGATGTTTTGCTTTGACGGCATAATACTGCTTCATCAAAGGCGTTTCAACATATTTCGGAGGTGTGGTCAATGTTCTGAATTTTTAAGATGCACAAAGATACATTTTAAAGAAAAAGAAGTTACCACTTGTTTCCAAATTCAGACGAATTGTGTGGAATTCAAAAAAGTGTACCTTTGAAAAAAGAATTAAGAAATGAGTACATTAGAATTAAGGCAAAAAATTACTGAGCAAATATCTCACATTGATGATGTCTCATTCTTGAATGCTATCAAGGTTATCATTGAATCTAAGGTTTCTGAAGTAACTTATAAACTAAGTGATTATCAGAAGAAACGGATAGTTTCAGCCAGACAGCAGATCAAAAATGGACAAACAATAGCTCACGTAGATTTACAAAAAGAGGTTGATCAATGGCTAAGTTCAAAATAAATTGGTCGATTGAAGCCAGACTGGATTTACTGGATATTCTTGATTTCTAAATAAAGCAAAATGGTACATCGACTTATAGTGCCAGATTGAATGCAAAAATTAATAAAAGCATAGAATTAATATCGAAGAATCCCTCTGTGGGTTTAAAGACTGGTTATGATCCTGTTAGAGCATTTATTGCAGGTGATTATCAGATTATCTATGAGATTTTTGATCGGTTGATTTTAATAATAATGATTTGGGATTGTCGCAGAGATCCTGGGGTGTAAGACAAAATTCCCTTCCTTCATTTTCACTCACCCCCGGTGCGCTTCGCTTACCTCGCCCCTCTCTACTCGTAGAGAGGGGAAAAGCCCTGCTTGCGGGGCTTGGGGGTGAGTGGGAAAAATTAT
>Ga0136636_10001503_pt1 | contig 13643 bp, 17 predicted proteins | sample AntDrymUQ8522106_2_FD_104653 | JGI IMG/M metagenome (GOLD analysis project Ga0136636, IMG submission 104653) | Polar desert sand microbial communities from Dry Valleys, Antarctica - metaG UQ852 (21.06) | ecosystem: Environmental > Terrestrial > Soil > Desert | place: Antarctica: Dry Valley... | reverse complement strand
ATGTGGCGCTTAAAGGACGATTGCGAAGGAAGGGATAAAAGAGCAACAGCTTTATTACTCAAAGAGGAATTAGAATCAATGATTGGTAAAATTGATGGTCTCAGATCGCTTGAAGTTGGCATAAATGTTAACTCCAATGTAGCTGCATTCGATCTGGTATTAATTACAGAGCATTCAACTCTGAGTGACCTGCAATTTTACCAGGAGCATCCAGCGCACTTAGCAGTTAGTTCTTTTGTTAAAACAGCTACAAAAGAGAGGGCAGTGGTCGACTATGGCTTTTAGGAAATGCTGGCTCAGCAAAAATTAGGATGGAAAAGGACTATTTTAGCATATTGGAATTAAAACCGACTTCCAACGAAGAGGAAGTTAAACAGGCATATAGAAATCTTGCCAAAAAATACCATCCTGACATTAACCATTCTCCCGAAGCTCATGATAAGTTCCTGGAAATTTCGGAAGCATACGAATTTCTTCTTGATCACATGAAAGTACACGATGGGAGAACTGTTTATTATGATCCTGATGATTCCGGTACGCGCGAATATTTTGAAGAAATGCGGCGGAAAGCAAAGGAAAGGGCTCAGGAAAAGGCTCGAATCCGCGTAGAGAAGCTTAAAAAAGAACAGGAAGATTTTCAGGAAAGTGGCCTATACGATTTGGTTTTACTCGCCTCATATATTATTCGTTATTCGTTATTGCTGTTTTGTGTTTTTTTATTGGCCTGGCCTATTATAATAAGTCTGGATTATGTCGAAATTCCTTTTATCGTCAGGTTAATTGTGTTTATTGTTGGAGGAATTGGAATCTATTTTATTTCAATAGCTGGTAAGAAATTCTTTGTACCAGGATCCTTTTATTACAACTTCAAGCAGATTAAAAATGTTTTTAATTTCAAAAATATTGAAGCTCAGGAATGTTGTTTTTACAATTCTCAGTATAAAGCCAACTCGCATCCATATAAAATTAACCTGTTTAAAATAAAAGATATAAAATTGCATAATTATGGGCCTGGTCAACATGGAGTAGCTTTTGATCAAAAGAATATAACTTTAAAAATTCCAAGATCCCATTATGCTTTTGTGGTACATTTCGTTTTAATTGCGATAAGGATATTTATTCTATTTGCATGTATTTTCTTCCTTAACATAAACAGCTTTTTATGGCGGATTATTATTGCCATATTTTTGTCCTGGATTGTTTCAAGCATCGTTTCTATGGTCACCAAAACCCGAACTTCTAACTCTTTCCTGCTTACAGCAGGTTTAATTATTCGAATGTGTATTTGGTTAACTGTAGTTTATATAGTGTCGTTTATTCAGTTTAAACCATTTAATATTTATACTTCTGACGCTATCCAGGCAATTACTGTAATTATAGTACTCTTTGATTCTTTCTTAGATCAATTCCTGAATTTTATCTCCGGCAGAAAATTCCAAAAGCCTTTAATGAAACAACACCCATTAATTACACTACACTTGGAAAAGAAGTATCAGTTTGGATATGATATGCCGGTTTTGTCGGTGTTTTATCCTTTTTATAAATGGTTTTTTGGTTAAATTTTGTTTTTGGCCTGTAATACTGTAATTTTATTCTGTAATTGAAGTTAAAACAATAAGTATGGATGGTTTATTTAAGAAAGTCAATGTAAATTCTCTATCAGAAAATTATTTTACTCTTTTGAATGATGATTGGGGATTGTTAACAGCTGGTAAACCTGATAATTTTAATACCATGACAATCAGTTGGGGATCTTTTGGTATACTGTGGAACCGTCCGGTAATATTTATGTTTGTTCGTCCACAACGATATACCTTTGAATTCATTAATAAGAACCACTACTTTACCCTGTCGTTTTTTGATCATGAATATAAAAAAGACCTGGATTACTTAGGGGCACATTCGGGACGAGATTTTGACAAGGTAAAGGCTACAGGATTAGTGCCCCATACTACTGATTTAGGTAACATTATTTTTGAACAGTCAAGAATTGCCTTTGAATGTAAAAAAATCTATAGCGATTTAATTAAGCCTGAAAGTATTTTAGATCAGAATGTTATAAAAACCACCTATCAAAATAGTGATTTCCATCAAATGTATGTTGGTGAGATTGTAAATTGTTTTAAAGCTTTTTAATTTTTCTCACAATATTTCCCCTCTTTCCCGTTAATAATGAAGTATTGACGTTGTCATCATCATTTTTGTTGAATAACTTATCATTAAACATGGCCAATTAATTCCAGGCCAGCTAACCTTTGATTTTACAATTTAAGTTTCGGCTTAGTTATGGGTTTGATTTTTCGTGTGGGGTTGTGTATTACTTTTATCTTTTTGGTTGTTGATTTATTTGGAAGTGTATTAAAAGATTCCACCCAATTGGATACAATATCTGTTGATACTGTAAAATATTGGAAAACGGGAGGTTTTTTAACACTCAATCTTTCTCAAATATCTCTTTCGAATTGGTCGGCCGGAGGTCAAAATTCTATTGCAGCTAATGCAATACTTAATTTAACTGCTAATTATGCAAGAAAGCAAAGTGCATGGGACAATACTCTGGATTTTGGATTTGGACGTTTAAAAAGAGAGGACATTAGGGCAATTAAAACAGACGATCGTATTGATTTTTCAACAAAATATGGCCGGAAAATTGCAAACAAATGGTTTTATAGTGCTTTATTAAACTTCAAATCCCAGGCTTTTCCGGGTTATAAATACCCCGAAAAAGATTCTCTAAAAATATCTGATTTCCTATCTCCGGGTGTAGTTTTTTTATCAATAGGAATGGATTATAAACCTTCCGATAATTTTACCTTATTGATATCAACAGTGACAGGCAAAACTACAATTGTCAGAAGCCGGTATTTATCATCTAAAAACGCTTTTGGAGTGGATTCTGGAAAATATTTCCGTCATGAATTCGGAGGGTATATGCGACTCATAAAAAAAGGTACCATCTATAAATTAGTCAATTATCAGTTTAAAATTGATGCTTTTTCAAATTATATGGTAAAACCTGAGAATATTGATTGGGATTGCGAAATTATGATATGGGCAAAAATAAATAAGTTTATATCGGCTAATCTTAAAGCCAACCTGCTGTATGATGACGATGTTATTACTTCTCCCAATAAAGGGTCACGTATTCAATTCAGGGAATTTATTGGAATAGGCTTTTCCTACAGGTTTTAATCCAGCTTATATGTTTTATGTCGTTGATGGTATTTTGTTCCAAGGTAACTCATCATTCTGCTAATCACATTAATGGCTTCCTGGGTTTCCTGGGCTACCGGTCTTCCCTGCATTCTTAGGAGCATAACACCATATAAGCCATTTAAACAAACCTCAAGTTCTGTAATATTTTCTTTACTTGTTTTCTTTCTGAGCTCGTTCAGTATAGGTTGAGAAAATTTATAAAACTCAGCATATTTTTCTTCCTGAAGAGAGTTGATCGAATCGATATGAAGGTCGTTCAACTCAATCATTAGCTCGTTAAGATATTTTAAATGGCCTGATTCCTGCAGATCTTCATCAATCATCTGATTTACCAGTTGACGATACCAGTTTCGTATTTCAGTCAGAGTTTCGGGAGGTTGATTATACCTGGAAACAATATTTTTGTCGATTTCAAAAAAACTAAAATTGTGGGCGCGGATAATCTCTTCAATGTGCCACATGTATAATAAGTATTCAATAATATTTTTCTTTTTTAATTCTTTTGCAACAATCATAGTTCGTCCTCCTCCTGATCAGTTAGTTTATCAATTTGCCGGCGTTCTCTTTTGGTTGGCCGTCCGGCTCCCTTGTCTCTCAGCACAAAGGCTTCGGTTCTCATAATCTGGTATTTCTGAAGTTCTTCATCTGTGGTTAGCTCCTGAACGTATTCCTTAACTTTATCTGCAGAGAGCCGGTTATGAAGCAGGCCTAAAACTTTATATGTATGTAAAACAGGAGGTTTTCTAACAGTTATAATATCTCCTGTTTTCACATTGCGTGATGGTTTAACATTATTTTCTCCAACCAAAACCCTTCCTTTGTCGCAGGCTTCTGTTGCGAGGGTTCGTGTTTTAAATACCCTTATGCACCACAAGTATTTATCAATACGTATGTTACCAGTTTCCATATCGATAACATTATTTATTATTATAGAAATTCATAGTTTCGTGTACACCCATAGTACCAAAGCTACGAATAATATCCAAAACTATTGGAATTCTTTCTTTAAGAAATGTTTCTTCTTCTTTGCTCCAGCGGCTTAATACAAAATCAACCTGCCGACCTTTCGAAAAATTATCACCTATACCAAAGCGAAGCCTTGCATAATCGGAGTTTCCTAAAATTTCGGTAATATTTTTAAGTCCGTTGTGACCACCATCGCTTCCTTTCGCCCTTAGGCGTATTTTCCCCAGTGGCAATGCCAGGTCATCAACAATTACCAATAGGTTTTCCTGAAGTATTTTTTCTTTCTGAAGCCAGTAGTTCACGGCTTTTCCACTGAGATTCATAAAAGTGGATGGCTTTAATAGGATAAAGGTACGGCCTTTAAATCTGTATTCAGTAATACTTCCATATCGGTTATCCTGAAAACAAATATTGGATGCACCCGCGAGTGCATCCAATATTTCAAATCCTATATTGTGGCGGGTATTAGCATATTCTGAACCAATATTTCCCAGGCCTGCTATAAGATATTTCATCTTTAGGTGTTCATTTTAAAAAGTCTGATGGAATCCCGATGTTTATTAGTGTTTATCGGTACCATGATGTATATAATCCTTTTTAACGATCATTTCGGATCATGAACCTTCAAAGAAAATATTATTTTCCTTTAACTGCTGTTTCTGTAGCTTCCTTGGCTGCACGTGTAGTCTTAACTGATACTACAGGCATAGCGGATGCTTCTACAAATTCAACATTGGCAAAGTTAAGATCACCAATTCTAATGGTTTTTCCCATTCCAAGTGGTGTAATATCAACATTAACTGCTTCGGGCATATCTTTTACAAAAGCTTTAACTTTCAGCCTTTTTTTGTCGATAGTCAGTTTTCCACCTTCTTTAACACCGGGTGAATTACCAACTGTTTGTACCGGTAAGTTTACCACTACCTTTTTGTCGTTGGAAACTTCTAAAAAGTCGATATGAACAAGTTTATCAGTTACAGGATGAAATTGAATATCCTGAATGATTGCCTGATGCTTTTTACCATTTAAATCCAGGTTGATAAGATATACATTTGGAGTATATATTATTTCACGGAATTGACTTTCTGAAGCGTAAAAAAATTTGTTCTCCCCATTTCCGTAAATAACGCATGGGACATTTTCCTGTGCACGCAAGCTTTTTGAAGCTTTTTTCCCTTTCAGGTCTCTTAATGTGCCTTGTAATTCAACCGATTTCATTTCAAATCAATATTTTGTATGATGAATTTTTGAGGGTGCAAATATAGTAGTTAAACTATAAAATTGGAACTAATTGACTGATAATTGTAAACTTTTTCTATCACATCTGCGAAAACATCAGCAACAGTAAGGACTTTAATCTTCGAACATTCTTTCCGAAGTGGAATGGTATCGCTCACTAAAAGCTCTGTGAGCTGGCTATTTTCAAGTCTTTCGTATGCCGGATCGGATAATACAGGATGTGTAGTAACCGCTCTTACTGAATTGGCACCCATATTCATCATCAGGTCCGATGCCATCGTGATGGTACCAGCTGTATCAATCATGTCGTCTACAATAACCACATCTTTACCGGCAACTTCTCCAATTACTTTTATTTCGGCAACTACATTTGGCTTTTTACGGAGCTTATAACAAATTACCATTTCGGCATTTAAAAAACGCGAATATGCATTTGCTCTTTTTGTTCCGCCCATGTCAGGGGCAGCAATAACTAAATTCTCGAGGTTGAGGTTGCGGATATAAGGAACAAAGATTGGTGATGCATACAGATGATCGACAGGTACATCAAAAAATCCTTGTAACTGATCAGCATGTAAGTCCATGGTCATAATCCTGTCAACGCCGGATGCTGTAAGCAAATTGGCAACCAACTTGGCACCTATTGAGCAGCGGGGTCTGTCTTTACGATCTTGGCGGGCAAAACCGAAATATGGCATAACTGCAACTACTTTGTATGCCGATGCCCTTTTTGCTGCATCAATCAACATCAATAATTCAAACAGATTTTCGGCTGGAGGGAATGTCGACTGTATAATAAATACTGTTGATCCTCTCACTGATTCATCGTAAGCTGGTTGAAATTCTCCATCACTAAATCTGGTTATGGAAGTTCTTCCCAGTTGAGTACCGAAGCTCTTGGCAATTTTCTCTGCAAGATAGTTTGATGCTGTACCTGAGAAAAATTTGATCGGTGTATTGGCTGCCATTTAATGTTTATATTAATAACTTTTCGCGTGCAAATGTAAAAAATAATCCACAAGAGTGATTCAGCAATTTTATCTATCTTGATTTATTTTACGATTAATTTTTCAATAAAATTGAGAAGGTCTTCTTTTCCAGCTTTGGTTGAAACAGAAGTTGAAAAATATTTTGGAAGTTCTTCCCACGATTCTTTCAACTTATCCATAAACACTTCAATATTATTTTTTAATTGATTTGGTGATATCTTGTCGGTTTTGGTAAATACCAGAACAAAAGGAATTCCACTATTTCCTATCCAGTTAACGAATTCAATATCCATAGGTTGAGGTTCGCGCCTGCAATCAATCAACACAAACACACAGGTTAAATTGTCCCTTTTTTGCAGGTAATCAATTACAGCTTTATTAAATTCCTTTTTATCAATTTTAGCAACTTTGGCATAACCATAACCCGGAAGATCGACAAGGTTCCATGAGTCGTCCATAGTAAAGAAGTTGATTAACTTCGTTTTTCCGGGAGTCGACGATGTTTTTGCCAACCCCTTTTTATTGGTGAGCATGTTAATAAGCGACGATTTTCCAACATTTGAGCGACCAATAAAAGCAAATTCCGGTAAAGTAGATTTTGGACAGTGTTTAAGATCCGGGGCACTAATTTTAAAAACTGCCGATTTAATTAACATTGGCTATATATTATTGAATAAATTAATTTTTTATATAAACTTCAAGAACTTCCGACTCTTCTAATGGAATTATCTCCACTTCTTTCAATATAGCGGGTATTAATATCGTTTCGCCCTTTTTTAATTTTTCATCACCATTTTCTGAATGTATGATAACATTTCCTTTCAAACAGATATAAATTATAAAGGAATCGATTAAGGTATAATTCTTTATGACGGTAGTATCGAATTTTATAAAATTGGTGGAAAAATAAGGACAGTCGGCAACATTTGCTGTTTGATTCAGTTTTTCCTGATATACAGTTTTATATTGGGGATAATAATTATAATCAATTGAATCGAGGGCAAGTTCGGTGTGCAATTCACGTCCTTTTCCGGATGCATCAGTACGATCCCAATCGTAAATACGGTATGTTATATCGGAAGTTTGCTGAATTTCGGCAAGTAAAATTCCTGAACCGATAGCGTGAACCCTTCCGGCTGGAATAAAAAATACATCGCCGCTTTTCACTTCTTCACTGTTGAGAATATTTTTTAATGTTTTCTCTTCCAGATTTTTCAGGTATTCTTCTTTGAAACTTTTTTTGAGAATCCGGAAATTAATTTCGCACCTTTTTCTGCCTGAATTACCACCCACATTTCAGTTTTGCCAAACGAATTATGACGTTTCTTTGCAAGTTCATCATCCGGATGTACCTGGATTGACAGATCGTCGGCTGCATCTATAAACTTTATCAGAAGTGGAAATTCAATACCAAATCTTTCGTATACCGAATCGCCCACTATATCGCCCATATAAACCTCAATAACTTCTTCCAGGTTATTGCCTTTGAGAAATCCGTTGCTTACAACCGAAATATCACCCTGTACGGCTGATAATTCCCAACTTTCGCCGCAAGTAGTACATTTTCCTTCTTTCCCAAATAAACTTTTTAATTTATTTCCGCCCCAAATTCGATCTTTTAGAACGGATTTAAATTTTATTGGATATAATTCATTCATAAGAAATTCTGTTTATGTTACAAAAGTATTATTTTTATCTCAAACATTTATGTATGCTTGAAAATGTAAAAACTGAAGATATCTTGTTTTTAGATATCGAAACGGTTCCACAATCCCAGGATTATGAGATGTTAAGTGCTGATATCCAGTTGTTGTGGAATAAAAAATCTGCTTTTTTTTGCAAAACCGACGAAACTCCGGCTGATGTTTATCAAAGAGCCGGAATTTATGCTGAATTTGGCAAAATAGTTTGTATATCAGTTGGAATGTTGTTCCCTGATAAAAACAATTCGAACTGGAATATCCGGTTGAAATCTTTTTATCATGATGACGAAAGTATCTTACTGAAAGAATTTGTGGAGCTCTTGCAAACTATTGCTCTTAAGAAGGAAATAATATTTTGTGCACACAATGGTAAAGAGTTCGATTATCCTTATATGGCTCGTCGTATTCTTATCAATGGGTTAAAGCTTCCAAAAACCTTGGATATGGCTGGTAAAAAACCATGGGAAGTTTACCATCTCGACACCCTTGAGCTTTGGCGTTTTGGCGATTATAAGCATTATACCTCATTAAGCTTGTTAACTTCAGTATTTGGGATACCAACTCCCAAGGACGATATTGATGGTAGCATGGTGGCAGATGTTTATTACAAAGAAGGCAATTTGAAAAGAATAGTAAAATATTGTGAAAAGGATGTTTTGGCTGTGGCTCAATTGTTATTACGATACAAAAGCGAACCAGGCATTACAGAAGACGGGGTTTTCAGTGCCACGTTATTTGTTTAAAAAATCGTTGAGGACAGCTAAAAATGCTTCCGGTTTTTCGGCATGAATCCAATGACCCGATTCAAAAATAGTATCTATTATTGCGTTGGGATATAACAATTTTATTGCTTCAAAATCTTTTTCGGGGATATAATCCGATAATTCACCTCTCACAAATAAAACCGGCAGGTTTGGGTTAATTGATAGTGCATATTTTGCAATATCGATGCCCTGCATTATTTCCGGTAAAGAATTTCTAATGGCATCAATATTTAGTTTCCAATGGTAACTGCCATCCTTTTTTCTTTCGATGCTTTTTATTAAAAACTGCCTTACTCTGTCTGATGGTATAAAAGCTGACAACTCCTTATCAATTTCCTCTCTTTTTTTAAGAACCGATAAGTCAATCATCTTCATGGCATTCACTATATTCAAATGTTGCCCAATGAGCGCTGAGGGATTAGTTACCTGTGCATAATCAACTGGGGAAATATCTGCCACAATTAACCTGGAAATTATTTCAGGGTGTAAAATGGAAAGCCACATGGCAGTTTTGCCGCCCATTGAATGGCCCAGAACAATTGGAGAAGAAATATTGTGATCATCAATATATTCCATTAAATCCGATACCATAGCTTTATAGCTGTTATCCGGATGATGTGGTGAATTCCCATGATTTCGCTGGTCGGGGAGGTGTACTTTATAATTTTCGGCCAATTGACGTGCAAAAGTAAGCCAGTTATCGCCAGAACCATAAAGCCCATGTAAAATGATCAGGTCTTTTCCTTCACCAACAATTCTGGTAATAAGCTTCACAATTATTCTGTATTATTTTTATCTTAAGACTTACAACTTAAGACTTACGATTACTCTTCCAATTCCTTCAAATACCTTTTGACTACAGTTTCCAGACCCATATAAAGAGCTTCCGAAATTAGAGCATGACCAATGGATACTTCCGCAATAAAGGGGATTTCTGTAATCAGGTATTTCAGGTTCAGAAGGCTTAAATCGTGACCAGCATTAACTTCCATGCCTAGTTTTTTAGCGAAATTGGCAGTGTCAATGTAGGGGCGAACAGCTTTTATTTTATCGGTTGGAAATAAAGTTGCATATGGTTCGGTATAAAGCTCTATACGATCAGTTCCTGTTTTTGCAGCTCCTTCAACCATTTCCATCACCGGATCAACAAATATGGATGTTCGGATACCATGCTTCTGAAATTCTTTTACCAGATCTGTCAGATGCTTCCGGTATTTAATTGTATCCCATCCCTGGCTTGAAGTAATTGCATTGTGTGAATCGGGTACGAGTGTTACTTGTTCGGGTTTTACCTCCAAAACCAAATCGATAAATTTTTGATTCGGATTACCTTCAATATTGAATTCAGTATAAACATGCGGACGAATTTCTTTTACATCCAAATATTTTATATGACGTTCGTCAGGCCGCGGATGTACTGTAATTCCCTGGGCTCCGAATGACTGACAATTGATTGCCGCATCCAGTACATTAGGAACATTCCCTCCGCGCGAGTTCCTTATTGTTGCAATTTTGTTTATATTTACGCTTAATCTGGTCATGCTTTCAGGTGTATACAATAAAGGATGTCGTTTAAAGTTTTAAATGACAAAACTACAGTTTTTAACAATTATTCGCGAAATATGCTGGCAAAAGATTTAATCTCCGATGTTATTCCGGCTTTAAGAACTTCTGATTCCGGAGTTAAAGCGTTATACTGGATGGATATTTTCCGTATTTCGCATTTACCTATTGTTAATAATGAAGAGTTTCTGGGCTTGATTGCCGATAAAGACATTTACAATTTAAACACTGCTGACGAAGCAATTGGTAATCACAATCTATCACTCTTTAGTCCTTTTGTTTACGAGGACCAGCATATATATGAAATTATCGAAATTACATCAAAACTGCAGTTAACTGTGGTGCCAGTTCTGGATCATAAAAAAAATTATGTTGGGTTAATTACTTCCCAGCGGTTGCTTAATTATTTTGGGGAACTTACCGCTGTTAAGCAACCTGGTGGTATAATCGTATTGGAATTAAATCTTAACGATTATTCATTAACCCAAATTTCGCAAATAGTGGAGGGAAATGATTGTAAGATATTGAGCATGTACATAACTTCCCCGCCCGAATCTACAAAATTGGAATTAACACTGAAACTCAACAGGATTGATGTTACTTCAGTACTTCAAACGTTTAATCGTTACGATTATACCATAAAAGCATCGTATTTGGAAGATAATGAAATGGAATCAGTCTATTCCAACCGTTTTGAGCAGTTTATGCATTTTCTCAATATTTGAGACATTGCGAATAAAGAGGTAGTCTTAATTTTAAAGTTATGAAAATTGGCCTTTTTGGTAATAAATTTACCGAAAGCTTTGATGGGGTTATTTATCATCTTTTGAAGAAATTGTCTTCGAGAGATGATGTTGTAATTTCAATACATCGTAACTTTTCTGATTTCCTAGTTAACGAGAAAAAATATGCTTTTCAGTTTAAAAATTATTTTACCAATCATATCGATATACCCAAAGACCTCGATTTTTTAATTAGCATCGGGGGTGACGGGACATTTCTGGAATCAGTAACATTGGTTCGTGATTCAGGAATACCAATTGTTGGATTTAATTCAGGAAGATTGGGTTTTCTGGCCAATATTTCATCCAACGATATCGATAAAGCTTTACAAGATCTTCTTAATAAAAGATTTATTTTGGAAGAGCGTTCTTTAGTAGGGTTATATTGTCAGGAATGTTTATTTGGAGATTTTGCATTTGCCCTGAATGAAGTTACCATTCAGAAAACTACTTCCTCGCTCATTACAATTCATACATATATTAACGATGTTTTTTTAAATTCTTATTGGACTGACGGATTGATTATCGCAACACCTACCGGATCTACTGCTTATTCTTTAAGTGTTGGAGGCCCAATTGTAACCCCCGATTCTCAAAATTTCATTATTTCACCAATAGCTCCTCATAATCTAAATGTTCGACCTATCATTATTCCCGACAGTAGTGTTCTTAAATTAAAAGTTGAAGGACGCACTTCAGATTATAATTTAACATTAGATTCCCGCTCTGCTGTAATCGAAATTGGCATGGAAATAATAGTTAAAAAATCTCCTTTTACAATTAATCTGATTAAATTAAATACGATCGATTATTTTTCGACATTAAGAAATAAGCTGATGTGGGGAGCTGATAAAAGGAATTAACTAATATTAACATACATAATTGAAAAAAAATGCATTTTTTTGTATATAATTTATTACCGAAAAATATGAAGCTAAAAGGGATATTCGTTATTTCTTTCATGATGATCACTCTTACAGTCTTTTCGCAACGATGGAAGTTGAAAAGATATGAAGTGCTTTTTGGCATTGGCTCTACCAATATTTATGGTGATATCGGCGGAACTGCCGATGCTAACAATTTATTCGGATTGAAAGATATCCGAATTAACGAAACCCGTTACTCACTGTATGGAGGAGCCCGATATAAAATCCGGAAAGATTTGGCTGTTAAGGTAAATTTAATTTACGGTCGGGGAGTAAGCAATGATGTTAAATCGAAAAATGAAAACAGGGATTATTCTTTTAAAACAAGCATATTTGAACCATCTGTTCAATTAGAATATTCATTTTTAAGCGAAGAAAGAAAAATCGATGTGTCCAAATTGTATAACCGACGTGGAATGATTAACAGCTTTACTGTATTTAGTGCATATGGATTTGCGGGCTTAGGAGGAGTGATATTTTCTCCAACACTCAACTTAAATGGAAATACTCCAATTCCTGACAAGGAAATAATTGATGGTTATAATAAATTTTCCATAGTAATTCCGGTTGGCCTGGGAGTAAAATATGCTATTGATAAAAATTGGTCGATAGGTTTTGAATTTGGAAGAAGAATTGTTTTCTCAGATTATATTGATGGGATTTCAACTGATTGGTCGAATCATAACGACACGTATTATTTTGGTGTTTTGCAGGCAGTATATAAGCTCAACACCAACAGAAGAGGGACTCCTGAATTTATGGTCAGAAGACGATCAATTAGATAATAATGATAAAAAAATATTTAAGCCTGATAATATTGCTGTTTAGCATTACAGCAATATCCGCTCAAAAATATTTCGATTTGGGTTTTTCCTTAGGCACTTCATATTATTTAGGCGACATTAACCCTTCGCGTCAGTTTTATCGACCTTCACCTTCAGGGGGTATTTTTGGAAGATACAATCTGAATAACAGGGAAGCATTGCGGTTATCTTTAAATTATATTTCACTGCAAGGAACGGATGCTGATTTTGATAATGTATATCAACAATTGCGCAACGCTTCTTTCAAAGCTTCTTTTTTAGAATTATCAACAACGTTTGAATTTCATTTTTTACCATATATAATTGATAAAAGAGAAAATGGGTTTTCTCCTTATCTGTTTGGAGGAATTGGCTATATGTTCATGGTTGATGCTCCGGGCAATAATGCAAGTAAATTTTCCGTTCCTTTTGGTGGCGGCATAAAATATTCGTTATCCAAAAAATTCGGTGTTGGCATGGAGTGGGGACTAAGAAAAGCTTTTACTGATAATATGGATGGAGTTATAAATCCAGGAGGTGAAGGAATGAAACAAACGTTAAATAATAATGATTGGTATTCATTTGCAGGATTTTTTATATCTTTCCGCCTTAATGATAACAGCGGGGATTGCCCTGCTTATAGGTAAATATATTTATAATGGCGTACAAAGACGAAATAAAATTAGACAATT
>Ga0136636_10001500_pt1 | contig 13648 bp, 13 predicted proteins | sample AntDrymUQ8522106_2_FD_104653 | JGI IMG/M metagenome (GOLD analysis project Ga0136636, IMG submission 104653) | Polar desert sand microbial communities from Dry Valleys, Antarctica - metaG UQ852 (21.06) | ecosystem: Environmental > Terrestrial > Soil > Desert | place: Antarctica: Dry Valley... | reverse complement strand
CGTTAAAACTAATGTATCCGGTTGATTGCGCAAAATCATGCTGACCTGTACTACCCGCTTTTTTTTGTTTCCCTTGTCCCGGAATAACATTTCGTTTATCAATAAAATCTTCAATGTAAGATGGAAATGAGCCTTGATTCTCATAAAAATCGGCATAAAAAGCAAAGTTTTTCCCTAGGTCGCCTTCAATCATTATTCCTCGGGTATTAATACGAGTGGAGCTTGATATAAATTGTTCTTTTCCAGTTTCGAGATTAAATAAAGGATTGATTGTTACTCTAAGTGCTTCATTTTTCCACTCGAATAAATTGTCGTATCTGAATCGTTGCCATATGTTTAAATGCCCTTGAGGTTTGTGTATGTCTAAATATAGTATGGAGTCGAAAGAGACAACATGGTTTATTTCATCGAGTTTGTATTGTTTTATTGATGTGTGAAAGTTTTTTGCTGGCCTATATAAGTGTTTCTCAATATTGTTATACTGTTCGTTAAAATGAGTTGAATAGTTTTGAGAATAACTAACAAAGTATTAAGCAAAAACGGAGACAAATAAAACGATCCTAAGGAATCTTTTTTGCCATTTTATTATATTAAAATAACCGGTTGATGTCATGATAAAGTCAGGCTTAGCTTTTAATGTTAATAAATTGCTAAATATTCCCGAAAGGTAAATTTTTGTTTGCTGATAACCAAAACCGAAAGAATTTGTTGTATATATTTGATGGATTCAAATACACAAAAAATTATTGCGATTATGAAGCATTTCATATCTGTTATTTTTATTGGAGCACTGTTTGTTACCAATTCATTTGCTCAAGAGAATTATAAAGATCTCCATACTAATAACGATTATACTTCTGCTGGTCGAAATAGTGTTATTAGCGGGCTTGATAATTCGAGAGGACGTTCATCGGCAAAAAACATCATATTGCTAATTGGCGATGGCATGGGTACTTCTCAAATATACTCGGCTTTAATTGCCAATGGAGGCCAGTTAAACATCACTCAAATGCCGGTAAGTGGGTTTAGTAAAACCTATAGTTTCGATCAGTTAATTACCGATTCGGGGGCTGGTGGAACAGCTTTGTCTTCAGGTGTTAAAACAAATAATGGTGCCATTGGTGTTGATGAAAAGGGTGAGCCTGTTACCTCTATTTTAGAATATGCTGAGCAATATAAAAAAGCTACAGGATTGGTGGCTACGTCTGCTATTACTCATGCTACTCCGGCATCATTTATAGCTCATGCTGTATCGCGTTCGAGTTACGAGGATATTGCCGCTGATTTTTTAAAGGTTGATATTGACTTGTTTATAGGAGGTGGTGAAAAACATTTTGATTCGCGAGCAGATGGTCGTAATTTGTTGGATTCGTTAAGAGCTAAAGGGTATGATGTGGCCTTTGATTTATTGGCGCTTAATGAATTAAAAAAAAGCAAGATTGCTGTGCTTACAGCTCCAGAGCACAATGGGAAATACAGTGAGCGAGGTGATTATTTAGAAAAAGCAACAGCTTTTGCCATATCGCACTTAAATAAGCAACGAGGAGGATTTTTCTTAATGGTTGAAGGATCGCAGATCGATTGGGGATGCCATCAGAACGATACCGACTATGCGGTGGGTGAAACACTCGATTTTGATAAAGCAGTGGGTGAAGCATTGAGATTTGCCGTTGTTGATAAAAATACGCTGGTTATCGTAACAGCTGATCATGAAACTGGTGGAATGGCTATTACAGGTGGTGATATGTCAAAAGGCTATGTTCAAGCACAATTTGCAACAGGAAATCACTCCGCCGTTATGGTGCCGGTTTTTGCTTATGGGCCAGGTTCACAGTATTTTACTGGTGTGTTTGAAAACACAGATGTATTTGTTAAAATGATGAAGGTTTTTGGATTCTCAACCAACAATCGAAAATGAGTTTTGGTGATTAATTTGATTTGCCTTTCGGTATTTGATTTTTCTCCATCGACGACAAATGTAGTTCTAAGGCCTTAACCGATATTTGAATTTCCCATGCAGAGGTTATTAATGATGCTATAAGCATTAATAAGCCAACGCCAAAAGCATAAGCGGCTATGTCATCTAGTTTTATGTAGATTAAAAACATGGCTGCCACACAAAAAAATAAACTTAAAATTCCTAATAATTGCATTGTGCGAGTTAAGAATAATCGTTTACGTATGTTTTGTATCTGTTGGAGTATAATTTGATCGGGATTTTGCATGAATTTGTCGTGTAACGATCGGATTAATTGCGCATAGCTTAAAAACCGATTGGTGTAAGCAAGCAATATCAATGAAACTGCCGAGAATAGCAATGTTGGTGTCGTTAATGATAAATCGTTCATGTCGTAATTTTTATTGCACTAAGTTAAACATTGCAATTGATTTAATAAAAAACAGTTATGTAGTCGACAAAAAAAGGAGACTCTAATTGCTTAAAGTCTCCTTTGGGAAAGTTTCAAAACTGTTTATTTAATTTGCCTCCATTACTCGAACATAATCTTCAACGCTACCATTGTTTAAAAATGTCTCAATAATTTTTCTGCCAAGAGGCGCGAGTTCAGGCGTCATGTATTTTCCAAGCTCTTTTTTAAAGAACCCTTGCAGTAATTCTGCCCCTTGATCATATCCGGCTTCTCCAACTTCGGGTTGACGATATACTTTTAAAAACCGACTAGGTATTTTACCTGCTTCAATGGTTAAAAAGTTTAATTCGTATCCTAAAAGTGCACATCTGGCGGGCTGCATCTGGTCGTCACGAAGCCTTAAGTTTCCTCGGCGCGTTAAATATTCGCGCATCATTAACTGTGGTTTAAAACCCACTTTCCATGCACCAATATGCTGGTTAGGTACTAAAGTATAGCTAACGCGAGGGGTATCAACAATTTGTTGAAGCAATAAATTGGCATGATGAACCATTTTACCAGTTGCAAAAGGCCAGTACGATCCAACGCCTTCGCTTTCCATATCTCCAGTACTCACAATGCTTGGATTTGCATAGCCTCGTGGTGCAACTAAACGCCATAACCAAGCTAAAGCTGGAGGTAAGATATGAAATAACCCCACAATACTATATGATGGATTTTCAGCAGTAAAAGGTGGAGTGCGAATTCCAAAACTACGAACATCAACTGAAACGGGTTTTGATATGGTTCCAGGTATCATTTCGCGAGGAACAACAACCCGTGGATTAGGACAAGGTTTGCCTGGTGCATCTTCTTTATGATTCCAAACCAATGCAGTACAATCAGGTTCTGTTTCAATATTTAAGAATAGTAAAGGCTCCGATGGACTAATAGTTACCTTTTCAAGTGCTGGGTCATCGCCATAGCTTTTAATGCCATCCACTCTTAAAAACCAACCATTTTCGGCATCCATTACTCGCAGTTTGCCATTTTTCTTTTGAATAAGTGGGTGGCAAATTGCCATGTCGTCGGTAACTGGCTCGAACTTACAGAACATAGGAATACTTATGGTTCTGCGCTCGCCGTTTACAATGTTAACCCCAAGTAATATTTCACCTTCAGGTTCGCGAACTATGTGTTGAAGCATCTCACTTTTCCCTCCTCCACTAGCACCTTCATGCATAATGGTAAGTGTGTTGTCGTAAGGGCTAGTCATGCGAACAGTTGAGCAATGCGCTGTAATCCAGCCTTCTTTCTCGCCTTTATCCAATAATACACTGTAAATACCTTTTTTTGCACTTGGGCCTGGATATAAGTTGTAGCTGTAAATCTCGTGAGCCGTTTTTGTACGCTTATGAGCAACAACTTGTTTGCCATCGAAATGAGTGTGGCGGAAGGGCGGTGCAACAAAAATTATCGAGTCAATTTTTGTAAAATAATCTGGGATGTTTTGAGAATGAACAATTGATTGAAGCATAGATAAGCCCATTGCAAAAAAGCCTGCATTAGCTGGAGCTATAGCTAAACCACTCACGCCAATTCCATCATGTCCGGCCCAGTATAAAAACACAGCAAGGTCTTGTTTTTTTAACCAATCAAATGTTTCTGTTTGGATTTTCGAAAATTCATAACCCATTTTGTCTGCAAAACGAGGTTTGTCTGTTGGCAGATCATCGGCTATCAACATGGTGTTTGGATCACGACGACGCATGTAGGCATCAGGGTAGTTAGCCGAGATTCCATTTTTAACACGGTGAACAATGGCTTCAATTATTTCACCTTTACCCGGCACATCATATTTAACTTCGAATTCCTTATTCTCTTTTCCGCCTGTTGATATATCTGCCAATTCTTGCGTTGTGTTAAAAATCGTAACACTTTTGCAATTTCTGAGGAGATCTTCTACGTGGAGCGGGAGAATAATATTCTTCCCTTCAAGAACTGATAGTAAATTTGTCATTTTATTTATTTTTAATTAATCCATTGTTAGTGTTGAAGATGTAAATGCTTTAAATAGAATAAAATAGCAGCCAAAAATTTACATATTTTATTCGAGTTTACTATTGAATTCATTTCTTCAATCTGGACAAAGATAATAAAAAAGAGATACAAAAAGCAATACGACAACTTACGAATTGAAACTTATTTGTGTTAATTGCGATCAATTTTAATCGAAATTGCTTTATTTACTTTCGAATTATCATTTATCAAAACATTAATTAGCCTAAAGCGCTGTGTGTTAGATTGTTGGTTTTTTAAGTTTCGAAGCATTAATTAAAGAAAAAAATCTTTAATTAATGCTTCGAATTCTTGAGTCGCCAATCTGTTTGTGTGATTAGCTATTTGTAAATCAGTTGATTATATCTAGTTTGCGTGGTTGAAAATATTTTTTTATTCAACCGAGAATAGGATTATCAAAGCAAAACCACCACTACCATTAATTTTGAATAGGATTATTAAACGGGGAAGAGGGTCTTGTGAATGATTAGGTTATTCCTTTGCAAAATCCATTTCATCGAGTAAGTAGGATGCTCCTGCAAGTTTATCGATGATAAATAGTACATAGCGAATATCTAATGCAATATTGCGTGCCTGAGCTGGATTATAAACCAAGTCGCTCATCACGCCTTCCCATGCTCTGTCAAAATTTATACCTATCAGTTCTCCATTTGCATTTAATACAGGACTACCCGAATTGCCTCCGGTAGTGTGGTTGGTGGCAATAAAGCATATTGGGAGTGAGCCGTTGTTGCCATATACACCATAATCTTTGGTTTTGTATAAATCTCTTAATCGTTGCGGAACATTGTAATCATATATTTCGGGGTTGTCTTTTTCCATTATACCCTGCAAAGTGGTAAAGTATTTATAACCAATTGCATCTGCCCCATTATAACCAGCCACATTTCCATATGTTAACCTAAGCGTAAAGTTTGCATCAGGATAAAATATATGCTCTGGCTCAAAAGCCATTTGAGCTTCCATGTATTTTCGCATTAATCGATTTAACGTACTATTCAAATCATTCATGTTGTTATAAATATGATTGTAGTATAAATCATTAAAGCTTTTAAACAATAAAAAAGCTGGATCTTTTATGATAATTTTTGCATTCTCCTTTGTTGGCAGAGTTAATAGCTTTTCAATAGCTTCTTTATTTGTGAAAATAGATCGACGAAATAGGAAATCTGCGTACCGTTCATTACTATTATTATATCTCTTTTCAATTACTTTATAGATATCAGGTTGAAAAGCGATATCCATTTTTTGTTTATACTCAGATAGTAGCATGATCGCTAAATCCTTGTCTACATTGGCATTGAAGTCTTTGAAAAACAGTTCTGATTCTGTTTTCAAATCAACAAGTAACTTAGATAACTTATTTTCATTAACACTTTCGCCATTTAACAAATCGGCCAGTTTTTCAAACCTCCCTGCTAAATTGGCTATTTCAATTCCATTTCGCCATATAAATTCGCTTATGTAGTTTTCGGCCAATTTATAACGTGAATAATCTACATAAGCATTTTCTAGCTGGGGGAGAAGTTGCTGATAAGCTTCATTCCCACTTAGATTTGCCCATTTTTGAAATTTAGCTTCATATGTTTGCTTTTTTTCAATGGCATTAAATTTATCTAGTCCTTTAGTTTCGCCAATCCATTTTTTCCAAGCGTTGGCAATGGAAGCATCTTTAGCTGCATATTGAATTCGAATGGTTGGATTCTGATTCATGTATTTTTTAATAATCTCTAGTTTTTTCCCTCTCACATCAACTAATGCGGGATTTAATGTGTTTTTCACCAATTGTAAATAATAAGAAGGTACATATTGAGTGGTTGATGCCGGATAGCCAAATACCATGGTGAAATCGTTTTCTTTTACTCCTTTTAATGAAATTTTTAGATGTTTAATGGGTTTGAAGGGAACATTATCAGAAGAATATTTTGCGGGTTGATTGTTTGCATTGGCATATATTCTGAAAACAGAAAAATCGCCGGTATGTCTGGGCCACATCCAATTGTCGGTATCGCCACCAAATTTTCCAATGGCCGATGGTGGTGCTCCAACTAAACGAACATCTTCAAATACTTCGTTGACAAACAAGAAATACTGATTCCCATAAAAGAATGGTTTAATAAGGGCTTTATAATGAGTATCTTTAATTGCCTCCGCAACTATTTTTTGGGAATTCGCTTTAACCAATTTCTCGCGTTCCACTTCACTTAATGAATCCGTCACACCTTCAAGAACTATAGTTGTTACGTCTTCCATACGTTTTAAAAAGGTGACTGTTAAATCGGAATTGGATAATTCTTCACTTTTGTTTTTCGCCCAAAAACCATTGGTGAGATAGTCGTTTTCGATTGAGCTATGCTTTTGAATGGCACCAAATCCGCAATGATGATTGGTAAATATTAACCCTTCATCTGAAACGAGCTCGGCTGTGCAGCCTCTACCAAAAATCATGACCGCATCTTTTAAGCATGCTTGATTAACACTGTAAATGTTTTCGGCCGTCAACATAAAACCTTTCTCCTTCATGATTCCAATGTTGTATTTTTCGAGCAACATGGGTATCCACATGCCTTCGTCGGCTTTTGTGTTGTTGATATTCCCAAATAGGAGAATAAATGATAGTAGAAAAGTTGAAAATTGTACTTTATTGGTAGTTAGGTTCATCTCAATAAAAATTTCTTATTTTTAATATTGGGAGATGTGAGCTCCGAGAATTGGATTGTAAAAATAAGATAGAATTCTTAGAAATAGAACGATATTCATCAGCTTAAAACTGAGAACTAAATTGTTTCAATGCCTTAAAATGTGAGCAGTGTTTCGTAGAGTTTATGTATCGGCAGTCCCATCACATTGTGGTACGATCCATTTATTTTGGTTATTGCTATTGATCCAATCCACTCCTGAATGCCGTAACCTCCAGCTTTATCGTATGGCGAACCACTTTGAATGTAGTAATTGATTTCATTTTCGGATAGCTCTTTAAACCATACGTCACTTGTGTCGGAAAAAACAATTTGTTTGGCATTAGAAGCTATGCAAACTCCGGTTACAACCTGATGTTTTTTGCCTGATAATCGTCCAAGCATGGTATAGGCAGTATCATATGAGGTTGGTTTTCCTAGTATCTCATCATCAACAATTACGATTGTATCGGCTGTAATAATTAAGTTGTTTTCATTTAGGAGTTCCTGTTGGTAAGCCATCATCTTCTTTTGAGCTAAAAATGAGGCTACCTCATTAACAGGCATGGTTGGATGAAAATCTTCCTCGATATCGGGTTTTACCAAAATAGTGAAAGGTAAATTTAAAAGCCCTAATAGCTCTTTTCTTCGAGGCGATTGCGAGGCAAGTATAATTGATTTTGATTGATATTGATAAAGGGGATTGGGTTCTGTATTTGTCATTGGGTTAGTTAAAAAAGCTGCCTGCTACTAAAAGATATAAAATACCCGAAAGCATGATGGCTTTACTTAAGAGGCTTGCTGTGTGAAATTGTGCTGGTTTTTTTGCCTTTCGTATAAAAAGCGATAACAGTAAATAAGGTAGTGTAATTGCCAACGCAAAATAGGCTGTGGTTAAATTACTTTGCGACAGTTGAGGAACGGAAAAATAAAGTATCCAAAGGGCAGCAATCGAAAAGCCTGCCATTAAAATTATTATTGTTCGTGTGTATTTTAGCCCTAATGCAATAGGTAATGTGCGGCAACCGTTAATCTGATCTCCTTTCATGTCTTCTACATCTTTAATTATTTCGCGCATGAGGTTGCTCATGAAAGCAAAAAATGCAAAACCGGTGGTCCAAAACCAGGCTTTATCACATGCCGGTGATTCAAATATGGATTCCCCTAATCGCCGCGCTAAAGCTGCAAATTCAATCGACACAACCACATAAGCAACTAATGCTGTTAATGCAGAGATGGCTAAATTACCTATCAAAACTTGTTTTTTAAGTGTGGTGGTATAAACCCAAAGTAAGATAGGAATGAGCGTAAACATCACCATGTAGTTTTCTTTTCGGGTTACATAAGCTAAAAAATAACCCAAAAGCAACCCAACGGATGTGAGAATAATGTGAAGCATTAAGGCTTTTCGGCGGCTTAAACTAATGCCAACTACTACTTTTAATGGGCGATTTATCTTGTCAATGCGAATATCAAAATAGTCGTTAATCACGTATCCTGACGCAGCTAAGCAAATAGTGGAGATCATGAGTAACGCAAATCTGAAATCGCTTAATACCGGTTCAATGCCATAGCTGTTTAAGATGGGTATTATGAGCCAATACCTCAGAAAATACTGCAACAATGCTATAATTACAAGGTTTTGAATTCGAATAAGTCTAAGCCACTTGGTCATGATTTACTTTTTAAAAGGTTATTTACCATGTAAAATCGTTGCCCCACTGTCCATGTGCACGTAAAACCTGCTCCATGACATCCCTTACGCATCCTTCGCCACCAGCTTTATGTGATATGTATTTGCACAGCGATTGTATTTCTTCCACAGCATCTGAGGGACAAACCGGTATTCCTACTCTTTTCATTATAGGATAATCGGGTAAATCATCGCCCATGTACAATATTTCATCTGCTGATAATTGATTTTTTTCTAGCCATTTTTCAAATACTGGAAGCTTCTCGCTTACGCCGGTGTAAACATCTGTCAATCCAAGATTTAAGTAGCGTTTGCGAACGGCCTCAGTATTTCCACCAGTTATTATTGCCATTTTGTAACCTAGTTTTACTGCTAGTTGCATTACATAGCCATCTTTAATATTGGCTGTGCGCATGGGTTCTCCCGATGGATGCAACGAAATAACTTGCGACGAAAGTACGCCATCAACATCAAACACAAAGGCTTTCACCTTCATTAAATCTTCTTTAAAATTACTCATGTTTCAATTATTCTATGAAAGCGAAATTAAGAAATCTTTTTTAGGTATGATAAACCTTTATTGAAATAAGCGGTTTTGCTATTAATTTGATTAATTATAGCGATAAGTATTTGTTATGCTGTTTGTTAAAATATTGTATATCTCTTTCATTGATTTATTTCCTTGTAGCAAGGTTAAATGCTTACTTATGGTTTTTGTATCGTTCCTGATGGCTGGGCCAGTTTGAGCATCATACGGTGAGGTTGATAACGCTTTTTGAGTTGTTTCATTAATTAAAGGTTTTAATAGCTCAAAGTCGATTTGGTGCATATTTAAAAATTGGGAACTAAGCGTATATAAATGGTTCACAAAGTTACACGAAAACGCAGCTGCCACATGTATTAGTTGGCGTTGCGATGAGGTTATTGGCTTAACCGTTCTTGAAAGCTGATTCGCTAATTGAGTTAATGTATTTTGAGTTGGCTCGTTATTGGCTTCAATTAAAAAGGGGACTAAAATTAAATCGGTTGTGCTTTCTTTCGTGAAAGTTTGAAGAGGATACAAAACTCCATAATTTTTTAAATGCGCGAATACACTCATTTCAACACTCCCCGCTGTATGCACTATTATGGTGTTGCAATCGTGAGGAAATTCTTTAGCTATTTGTTCAATCGCATCGTCATTAATTGATATAATAATTAGGTCGGATTTGGCAATGAGGTGTGTTGGATGAGTTACAACGACTGAATTTACTTTTGCTGCCAATTCTTTTGCTTTATTTATATCTCGATTAAATACCCCGCTTATAATGTTATTTTTATCATTTAATCCTAGAGCCAATTGAGTGGCAACATTTCCAGCTCCTATTATTCCAATCTTCATTGTAAATGATATTAGGTCAGTTATTTATTTGGGCTTAAATTATAAAAAGAATTTATTTTACAAAAATCGGAAATGCGAATTGATTTATCAAACCAAATGACGTTATAATTGTTAATTATATGTTTTCGACTATGGTTTATAACTGGTCATATTTATTATGCGAACACTAAGTGTTAGACATTAAAAAAATTTACTATGAAATTTATAACGCTGACATTAGCATTAACAGTGATTTTTGGCATTAATACTACTTTATTCTCTCAAACAACACAAAAAATGGAGTATAAGAAACTAACAGCAGAAGAGGAGCGAGTTATTGTTCACAAAGGAACAGAGCGCGCTTTTACAGGTGAGTATACTAATAAAAAAGAAGCTGGAACCTACATTTGTAAGCGTTGCCGAACTCCTTTATATAAGTCGGCCGATAAATTTGATTCGCATTGTGGTTGGCCCAGTTTCGATGATGAGATAAATGGGAAAGTTACCCGCATACCTGATGCTGATGGTCAAAGGGTGGAGATTGTCTGTTCAACATGCCAAGCTCATTTGGGGCATGTTTTTATGGGAGAGGGGTTTACATCAAAAAACACTCGTCATTGTGTTAATTCAATTTCGTTGGAATTTGTCCCGGATAAAAAGCCTTAGATTTCCTGATCTACAGTTTTAGTTTTTGTTTCGCAAACGGGACAAAGATCGCAATAGGGGCATGTTGCATGGTCGCATAGTTCTATATCAACTCGACTGTTGTTGCTTGGGAATACAATTTGATCCCAATAATCGCGCAATAAACTATATTTAATTCGTCGTGGAAGATGAGGTGAAAAAACGGGGTATAAACCATAAGCTCTCCACATTTGAATGATGGATAAGGATAATATCTTAACGTCTTCTTCGTCAATTAATGATTCATGTGGAAGCAATATGGTTTCAATATTCATTAAATCACTTAGCTTAATACCATCTTCGGGGTTGGGCTCTACAAAATCATCAAATACCTGCTCCGTATTTGTTTCGGAATAGGCTTTTATGCACTCTAGTGCTCTGTTTTGAGACACTTCTATATCTTCGAGTAATTGTTCAATGTACCTTTTCATTGCCTTAGCGTATTTGCTTGATTCTCCGGCAGTATTTAATATGATCCGATCATGTGTTTGGAACGATTACGATATTTAAAAGTTGCAATTTTTTTGCCGCAGGTATGATGTTATATGTTAAAGGATACATCTTTGGTGATGAAATTTTTAAGGTGGAATACTTTTTTTATGCATGACAATGGTTTACTAAAAAGCATTCGTGCTTAGTTTTTCATTTAATTAAGGTAGTACGATTTGTAGTTTTTGATATTTAATACTTCGTTGCAATGTATAGGCAGATTAAATAAAAGGCTTATTTTTGACGAAAAATAATAAAGTATGGTAGTCGATTTGTTTATTCCTTGTTTTATTGATCAACTTTATCCCGAAACTGGATGGAATGTGGTAAAACTTTTAGAAAAGGCGGGCGTTGAGGTGAACTATAATCCGAATCAAACCTGTTGTGGACAACCTACTTTTAATAGTGGTTATTGGAAACAATCGAATAAAATAGCTCGAAAATTCATGCGTGATTTCGAAGGGGTAAATCCTATTGTTGTTCCTTCGGCATCATGCGCTGGGTATGTAAAAAATCATTACGATACCCTTTTTAAAGATGAGCCTGATATGCTAACTCAAGTGGCCAGTATAAAAGGTCGGGTAATTGAGTTATCTGATTTTTTAGTGAATCAAATTCAAATGACTGATTTTGGTGCTCATTTCCCCCATAAAATTACTTATCACGATGCCTGCTCTGCACTGCGAGAGTATGGTTTAAAAGATGAACCACGCACCTTACTATCGAAAGTAACAGGGCTTGAGTTGGTTGAGATGGAAGAGAATACCACCTGCTGTGGCTTTGGAGGTACATTCATGGTTAAGTTTGTTCCAATTTCAACGGCTATGGTGGAACAAAAAGTTCAGAATGCACTTAAAACTGGTGCTGAGTACATTGTATCGTCTGAAGCTAGTTGTTTGTTAAACATCGATAGTTACATCAAACAACAAGATTTGCCGATCAAAACACTTCACTTGGCGAATGTATTGGCTTCATTTTGATGAGAATTAGCTTCTAGTGAGGGATTCTCTATCATGAGGTGATTGATTTGAATTGGCGAGAGGTAAAATGACCGTTTGTATTCCTTGTATTTTTCAGATGCATTGGAGTTGTTCATGGCAAATTCGGCCCATCTTGATAAAAAGTAGCCGTAGCCATTCTCTACTACCATTTTATCAATCTCGTGTTCATATCGTTTTTTTCCTTTTTTTGATAGGTACTGCGTGGCTCGTTGTAGAATTCCCGCAGTGTTACGTTGCTGGTAGTCAGCAATGTGCATGGTTTCGTGCATCCATAGACCCAACTGAGCTTTGGGTGGTATGGTTGAAAGCAAGATAGCATCTTTTCGAGAGCGGTTATTGATTCGAACAATGTAGGTTCGATTCGAGGTTTTTTTAAATATGGATGCAACGGTAGGTCGTACATTTAAGGTGGTGCGAATTTTTGTTTCTTTGAGTTTGACTCTGCATCCTAAGATTTCACCCATTTTTTTTGTTAATTCGGCAGGGTTTGCTTCATCAACCTGTGACGCAAAAATTGATGCCAATGCATTGTGAGTGCTGGTAGTTAAGGTCGATTTAGTAATTCCTTGACTACGGACTAAACCATATGCAAACCAAAATAGAAAGGAGATATAAACAGAAAGTCTCATCGAATTTTAAATTAGTTAGTATAACGTTGAGTTGCTGAAAAGGTTAGCTAGTCTTTGCAAGAAAACTCCAAATACTGCGTTATTCTCATTTTGAAAACAGTCATTCACAAAAGCGAACTCCTTGATTTTCAAAACTTCAAAAGTTTTGTCTTTGAAGCTTTCTTATTAATGACTGTAAAAAATGTAGCTTACGTGCAAGCACTAGTTAGGAGATGTTATTAATCTCGCATTTGCAAACTGTGCAGTTTTTTGAATAGGCCATTTTTAGCAAGTAGTTCGGTGTGATTGCCTTGTTCCACAATTTGTCCATCTTGAAACACGCAGATTAAATCGGCATTACGTACCGTTGATAATCGGTGGGCAATGACAATCGAGGTTCTGTTTTTCATTAGCTTCTCCAGAGCATCTTGCACCAATCGTTCCGATTCGGTATCCAATGCCGAAGTGGCTTCATCGAGAATGAGGATGGGCGGATTTTTAAGAATAGCTCGTGCAATGCTTAAGCGTTGTCGCTGACCACCAGATAGTTTTGTGCCTCTATCGCCAATAATGGTATCGTAACCTTTATCGGTTTCAATTATAAAGTTGTGCGCATTGGCAACCTTGGCTGCTGCTTCAACTTGTTCTAATGTGGCATGCTCAACTCCAAAAGTAATGTTGTTAAATATGGTATCGTTAAAAAGAATG
>Ga0136636_10001499_pt1 | contig 13649 bp, 9 predicted proteins | sample AntDrymUQ8522106_2_FD_104653 | JGI IMG/M metagenome (GOLD analysis project Ga0136636, IMG submission 104653) | Polar desert sand microbial communities from Dry Valleys, Antarctica - metaG UQ852 (21.06) | ecosystem: Environmental > Terrestrial > Soil > Desert | place: Antarctica: Dry Valley... | reverse complement strand
GTATATTAGAAGGGATTAACTCTAAAATTCAACTTGCAAAAAAAGAGCAAGAGGATATAGAAATCCAAAGAATTTTATTGACATTATATATTTCATTTCAGGCAAGTTAAAATTTGATTACCCGCCTTATTCGTTATAGAGCATTTTTTTGTAATCAAAATCAAATATTTCTAATTTGCTGATTCAAATTGTTCCAAGAATCGAACATCGTTTTCGGAGAACAAGCGCAAATCTTTCACCTGATATTTCAAGTTAGTGATACGCTCTACTCCCATTCCAAATGCGTAACCCGAATAGATTTTCGAATCAATACCACAGTTTTCCAACACATTAGGATCAACCATACCACAACCCAGAATTTCTACCCAACCGGTATGCTTACAAAACGGACATCCTTTACCACCACACAAGTTACACGAAATATCCATTTCAGCACTTGGCTCAGTAAACGGAAAATAAGATGGGCGCAAACGAATCTCAGTCTCAGCACCAAACATTTCCTTAGCAAAATACATCAACGCTTGTTTCAAGTCGGCAAAAGAAACATCCTTGTCGATATACAACCCTTCTACCTGATGGAAAAAACAGTGGGCACGATACGAAATGGCTTCATTACGATAGACACGTCCCGGAAATAATTTACGAATTGGCGGTTTTTGTTGCGTCATGATGTGTGATTGCACCGACGAAGTGTGTGTACGAAGCAATACGTCAGGGTTTTGCTCAATAAAGAAAGTATCTTGCATATCGCGTGCTGGATGTTCAGGTGCAAAGTTCAAAGCACCAAACACATGCCAGTCATCCTCTATTTCAGGGCCTTCGGCAATTGTAAAACCAATGCGCGAAAAAATCTCAATAATTTCGTGCTTTACCAACGAAAGTGGATGACGTGTACCAAGTTTAATGGGATCGGCAGTACGTGTTAAGTCTGTTTTTTTATCGGAGGTTGAAGAACCTTCAAAGGACTCTTTTAATTCATTGAATTTATCTTGAGCAGCATTTTTAAGTTCATTCAGCATTTGACCAACTTCGCGTTTCTCTTCGTTAGCAACGTTTCTAAAATCGTTGAAAAGCGCAGATACTTCGCCTTTTTTACTCAAATACTTAATACGAAGCGCTTCCAATTCATCTTGATTAGATGCAATTAGTTGGTTCACTTCTTCCAACAACTGATTTATTTTATTTTTCATTTCTTTATTTTGAAAAAGGATGTATATGAACAAAAAATCTGTTATACAGCCATTTAAATATTATTTTGCAGACTGGCTTATCAGCCTATTTGACTACAAAAGTAATCAATTTTCCACAAAGTTGAGTCTTGTTTAAAAAAATATGAATTCTATTCCTTTTTTATCTGAATTTTAGCTTATATTTGTCAAACGCAAAAATAAATGGGTATGCAAATCAAAAATATACTTCAATTTTTAAATGAATTGAAAATCAACAACAACCGAGAGTGGTTTGCCGAAAACAAAGTCTGGTATGATAAAGTGCGGTTGGAATTTGAACAGTTAAGTAAGGATTTAATTACAGAAATATCGGGGTTTGACGACGAAGTAAAGCACGTAGAAGTTAAAGATTGCGTTTTCAGGATATATCGTGACACTCGTTTTTCGCACGACAAAACTCCATACAAAACCCATTTTGGTGTATACATTGCCACGCAGGGTGGACGCAAAAGTCAACGTGCCGGTTATTACCTTCATCTCGACCCAGCAGGATGCTTTGTGGGAGCAGGTGTTTGGTGCCCGCAACCAAATTTACTGAAAGCACTACGCCAAAGTGTCTACGATAATATCGACGAACTGAATGCTATTCGATCGAAAAGGGAATTTGCAAAACACTTCACTACTTTTTTTGAAGATGATAAGCTTAAAACTGTTCCACGAGGTTTCCCAAAAGATTTTCAGGAAGCAGAACTACTTAAACTGAAACACTATTTGGTTGAATATAAACTGGACGATTTAATTGAAAAAGAGCAATTTGTTCAAAAAGTAGCTGAGGTATTGAAGTATGCTCATCCATTCAATCAGTTTCTGAATTATACCGTAGACGAGGTAATGGGATATTAATAATATACAACTATAACAACTAAATATTTAACTCAATATGATTTTAGACACATTAGAAAATAGCGGATTGTACGATTCAATCCATCCACGGTTTAAAAAAGCATTCAACTATTTGAAAGAAACTGATTTAGTAGCTCTTCCATTTGGAAAAATAGAACTTGAGGACACCAGTTTAGTTATTCTCGTTGTTGAAATTACTGGAAAGACCGCCGAAGTAGCAAAAATGGAAACACATAACAAGTTTATCGACATTCAGGTACCTATTGGCAAAGCAGAAACTATGGGCTGGATAGCCGGTAGTAAACTGACTGAAGTTGCCGAAGCATATAACGCCGATAAAGATGTGAGCTTTTTTACCGACAAAGCATCCAATTTCATTAACGTTCAACCCTTTGAATTTGCAATATTTTTTCCGGAAGACGGACATCAACCTGGCATTTCAGAAGGAACTTACAAAAAGATTATTGTGAAAGTACTGGTTTAAACCTTTTACAACGAACATCTTTTTTCTGCAATTTGGAGCAGTAATAGTTTACAAATTACAACTACTGTTTCAAATACAAAATCTCAACCTCAATAGTTTAACTGAAAAAGAAACAAGTATATGAAAGATCTAGCCATACTCAAATCCGATCCATGGTTGGCACCTTATGCCAATGCCATTAATGGACGTTACGAATACTTTGAAAGTATTGAAAAGAAATTAGTTATAGAGGGGCAAACGCTTTCTGACTTTGCTTCCGGATACCTATACTTTGGTTTGCATCGTCTTACCGACGGCTGGATTTTTAGAGAATGGGCACCGAATGCAACTGCAATATTTTTGATTGGAGATTTCAACAATTGGCAGCGACGCCCTGATTATCAATTAAAAAAGCTTCAAAATGGTATTTGGGAAATACGCTTACCCGATTTTGCCATGGCACATTCGCAACTTTATAAATTGCTGATTGAATGGGAAGGTGGAAGCGGCGAACGTATCCCTGCGTGGGCGCGCAGAGTAGTGCAAGATGAGACTACTAAAATTTTTAGTGCTCAAGTTTGGAACACTTTTCAACCATACGTATTTAAAAATCTTGATTTTAAGCCTCAAACCGAGCCACTTTTAATTTACGAATGCCACATTGGCATGTCGAGCTCCGAGGAAAAAGTGTCCAGTTATAACGAATTCAGAACTACAGTTTTACCCCGTATAGCCGCTGATGGGTACAACTGTATTCAAATAATGGCTATTCAGGAGCATCCTTATTACGGCTCATTCGGATACCATGTTTCAAGTTTCTTTGCTGCTTCATCCCGTTTTGGCACTCCCGAAGAGTTGAAACATTTAATTGACGATGCGCACGGAATGGGAATTTCCGTCATTATGGATATTGTTCATTCACATGCTGTTAGAAATGAAATAGAAGGATTAGGGCGTTACGACGGAACTCCATATCAGTACTTTCATGGTGGAACACGTCGTGAACATCCGGCATGGGATTCGCTCTGTTTTGATTATGCTAAACCATCTGTTCTTCACTTCCTACTCTCCAATTGTAAATTTTGGTTAGAAGAATATAAATTTGATGGATTCAGGTTCGATGGCGTTACCTCCATGCTATACCGTAGCCATGGGCTGGGTGAAGATTTCAACGGATATGAATCATATTACAACATGAACCAAGACGGCGATGCAATTTGCTATCTGACCTTGGCTAATAAATTAATACACGAAGTAAATCCAAACGCAATAAGTGTTGCAGAAGAAGTAAGCGGAATGCCTGGTTTGGCCACGAAAGTGGATGAAGGAGGTCTTGGTTTTGATTACCGTATGGCAATGGGTATTCCCGATTTTTGGATTAAACTGATAAAAGAAGTAAAGGATGAGGATTGGAAGGTAGGTCATATTCTTTGGGAACTTACAAATAGACGAGCTGATGAAAAAACGATTAATTATGCCGAAAGTCATGACCAAGCTTTAGTTGGAGACAAAACTCTAATTTTCAGACTAATAGATTCAGACATGTATTGGCACATGCAGCGCAACGATAGCACTTTACTGGTTGACAGAGGTGTGGCACTACATAAGATGATACGTTTGATTACCGCAACCACTATTAATGGTGGTTATCTGAACTTTATGGGTAATGAATTTGGACATCCTGAGTGGATTGATTTTCCGCGCGAAGGAAATGGCTGGTCGCACAAATATGCTCGTCGACAGTGGGAATTAGTTGATAATGAAGGTTATTTGTATAATGCATTGGGCTTATTTGATAATGCAATGATTGCATTGATCAATTCTATTCCACAATTTAACCGTACTTCAATTCAGCAGCTTTGGGATAAAGAAGACGATCAGGTTATGGCTTACCAACGTGGCGATTTGATTTTCGTTTTCAACTTTAACGGAACCAAGTCATTTACCGATTATGGAATCCTTGCCGATAAAGGGGCGTATAAAATCATTTTAAACACAGATGAAACAAAGTATGGAGGCTTTAACCTGATAGATGAAACCATAACTCATTTCACCACAAAAACGCCAAAAGAACCTTCAGGAAAAGAATGGTTGAAACTTTATATTCCTGCACGCACAGCATTTGTATTGAAAAAAAATACAGATACCGCAACTGCCTAACATAATAAAAGCCGTCCATCAGATAAAAATGATGGACGGCTTTTATTATTTTTCAAACAGAGTAAATTGTGCTAATCGATTTTAGATAACCAATTAAATTATTTCTTCTTTTGACATTTCCATTTCAGGTTGATGGCAGAATTATCAAAATCGAAAGTAACACTTTGCACCTTATTATTATTAGAGATGCTGAGTTCCTTTGGTCCCACATTAAATGAGTTTAGCGTATCAAACCCATGAATAATTAGGCGTACTTTTTTGAATCGTCCTACGGAATCGCCTTTTTTTTCTGACAGTGTCAGTTCATTTTTATCGGGATTGAAACTAATCGTTCGTTCGTATGACGCTCCTTTTTCATAATTGTATGTTGTGCCATCATCTTCATAGTAAAGCAATTTTGTTGCTTTCGATCCAGCAAAAACATGAAGTTTTAGTGTATCACCGGCACTCTCGGTAGTGTTCTGAACAGTATTTTGCATTGGGATAATAGCCCCTTCTCGAGCAAAAACAGGCAGGTCATTGAGTGGTGAAGCTACGTGATAATCTTTGCCTCCTTCAAAAACCTGATCGTTAGAAAAACGATACCAGCGACCCTCGGGCAAGTACACTTGCGTGTAGTTATCGGTGCTGCGTGCTGGGCATACTAGCAAACCGTCGCCAAACATATATTGATTCTCAAAACTACGATCGTAGATACGATTATCATTGGTATAATCGATAGCCAAAGTGCGCACAATTGGTAATCCTGTTCGTGAAGCCAACACTGCATTAGAATAAATGTATGGCATTAATTGATAACGTAAGTTCAGATAATCGCGCACAATATCCTGGTAATCTTTAGGTAAAATCCAAGGTTCCCGATAGTTCAAATCCACAGCACTATGATTACGATAAAATGGTGTGAATGCCCCAAGTGACATCCATCGAACCATAAGTTCTTTGGTTGGTTCGCCCATAAATCCACCAACATCAGGACCTGCGAAAGAGAAACCGGCAAGCCCTAAGTTAGCGACTAACTTAGCACTAAGCAACATATGGTCATCCGAAGCAAAATTATCACCAGTCCAGATCGTTGAATAGCGTTGACCTCCTGAGAATGTAGCTCTGGTAATAGTCAACGGCCGACGACCATCCATTAACTTTTTTGTTCCCTCGTAAGTGGAACGCACCATCTGCATTCCAAAAATGTTATGTCCTTCTTTGATCGTTGTTTTGTTTCCTTCGAAACTAAATTCAACCATATCCGGAATTTTTTGTCCCCAAGTGGCTGGTTCGTTCATGTCGTTCCAGAAACCTTCAACTCCTTTGTCCGTAAGTGATGAAAATTTTTCGCCCCACCATGTACGAACTTCCGGGCTTGTAAAATCTGGAAAATGGGATCGGCCCGGCCAAACTTTACCTACATAAGGCTGCCCGTTGGGGTACGAAAGAAAGTACTTATTCTTGATGCCTTCATCGTATGCCGAGTATCCTTTCTCCACCTTAAGTCCCGGATCAACAATCACAGCCAAGTGAAAATTCATACCCTTCAAACTATTTATTGTTTGCTCCGGATTTGTATAGCGTTCAGGATTCCATGTGAATACTTTATAATTGTCCATGTAGTGAATATCAAGATACAGCACATCGCAAGGAAACTTTTTATTGCGAAAAGTTTGAGCCACACTGAGTAATTCTTTATCGGGATAGTAACTGTAACGACATTGTTGGTAACCCAAGCTCCACAGCGGTGGCAGTTTTGGCCGCCCAGTTAACCATGTGTATTCCTCGATGACGTTACGAACCGAATCACCAGCAAAGAAATAGTAGTCCATCTCACCCCCTACAGCGCCAAAGTGTGACATTTCATCGTCGGTGGAAGCACCAAAACTAAAAGTACTCTTGTAGGAATTATCGAAGAAAATTCCATAAGCAATATTATCATGAATGCCCATATAGAAAGGGATGGTAGCATAAAGTGGATCTTTATCTAGGCTGTATGCCGGAACGTCTGAGTTCCAGTTTTCGTAGGCCATGCTTCGCTTGTTTAACGGACCAGTTTTTTCACCCAAACCGATAAATTTTTCTTTCTCAAACATTTGTTTATAACAAGTCACATCGCTGCCAAGCCATGTCATCCCAAATCTTGGATCATCGGCATTGATTAATTTACCATCGAGCGTATAAAAACTGATACGAATAGGAGCTTTTGTAATTTCTATTTTCAAGACGGATGTTTTCAAAACAAGTTTCGAATTTTCGTCAACCACACTTGTAAATTTACCTTCGGCTTGTTTATCAACAGCATACGAGAAGTTGCGCAGAGGTTTCTCTTTGTACGCTCTTACGCGAATAATGTCATCTCTGAAAGCAGTAATTTGAACAAAAGCATTGTTTGCTTCTATCGAAATCAGATTATTTTCCTGTTTAAATGTTTTTAAATCACCTATCGATACAGACGTTTGAGCCCAACTGGATAGCGGAATGAACATTAGACAAAAGAGTTGAATGATTGTTTTTTTCATGAACTAACTATGTTTTTATGGTTGTAAATAAGAGTAATACTTTTTTTTTGATAGAATACATAAAACTTTGCATCGGGATTTATTTATTGCTTTCTACAACTCTCTAGGGTAATTGGAACAATGACAATAATTGTATTCCATTGGAGCATTAGCCTCAGCGAATATGATGATATTTAGCTTTATGTGCTTTATTTATTGTACAAATATATATGAAACTGGTTGAAAAGAAAATAGCAGAAGTTATTAAGTAGTAAAAAGTTAGTAAGATTAATTTCTAAGTGATTTAGTATCAATAAAAGAATCATTTTATAGCATAATGAGAAAGTAGTAGTCTCTATATGAAAAGCATTCAGTATTTGTAAAAAAAACTATGTATCACTATACAACTAGCCTATACTTTATGGTTTAAAAATCCGGTCACAGTTCCTGTTACTTACAACTCCCATGAGGTTGTGATTTTCTTTCAGGAATTGTATTTTTGACTTGATAATCGACATTTAAAATAAGTAACATTTTATTGAAGACCTAATCCATTATACTTCAGAGGTCTAAACATCATACAGAAAGCGTTAATTTAAAATACAAAACTAATCAAATTCTAAAGAAACAAACTGAATACTAACCTTCGTTTTGGTTATTCTTATCGCAAACGTTTGATATCGGACGAACTCAAATATTTCAGACTAGAATCATTAGGGTTGATAATCAAAAAAAAGAGCAAATTCAACCTTAAATTGAATTTACTCTTTTACTAATTATTCTATTCTATTGTCGTTTCTGGCTTCTGTTTGTAGGTTGGGTAGTTATTGGCAGTGATGTTTTAGAACCCTTCTTAGTATTTCTCGGATCATCCTTCAACAGTTCCACCGGTTTTTGTTTTAGAAGTGGCACAGAGTTATAATCCCACGTTTCCTCGAATTCCCAATTTGCTTTCAGCGTAAATTTATGATGATAATAATAAACCTCTTCGGCGTGACGCTTAGTCGATAAATCGCCAGTATCCCATACTCCATTGCCATTGTTATCTATAAACATGCGCAAATAATAGTCGTCGGGGCGTAGGTACTCAAAAATAGTTCCTTTTTCGGAGGCAGGCTTGGTAGCGAGGACTACATCTTTTGGATCCAGCACTTGCATTACTACTTTTGGATTGAATATTGCCAACTGTATTTTTAGACTCGAATATTCTTCCAGCGATCGGATTTTAAAGTCTCTGTCGTACTTGTTGCTAATTCTTTTGTAGATACTGCTGAATGTAGCCGAATCAATTTCAATCTTATACGCTGTTTCGGCAGTCCATTTATGTTCAATGCTATAACACATCTTCGTTGAGTCCAATTGCCGCCACTTAAACGGTATCGTTTTGAATACGGTATCTACTTTTTCGCTCAACTTTATCTTCGAAATATCAAAGTTGGCTAACGGAGCTTCAAATCGAAAAATAATAGGATTAAAAATTTCGAAAGCCGTGGACACATTGGTTGTAAATTTGTAAGGTTCAGCTTTTGCAGCAACCGCTTTCTTGGCTATTTTAGTTCTTGGGTTCACGCGCGCCTTTCGCATCGCTATGTTTATGGTATCGGTGATGGGTACTAGTTTAAACAACGAATCGGTTTTCAGATAGGTCATCGACATTTGCAGCGTATCCACATTCCACACAGTAGAATCGGTGAGCCAATAGGTCAAACTATCCTTCGTTGCATTTTTTTGAAGTAAATATTTATTATCCCAATTAAAATTAAGTGGGTTCAGCTTTGGTAGTTCGGCTGCCGGAGCATTAAAAAACAGATTGAAAACAAACGGTTCTTTGCGTTCGAACTTTGCAAAATACTGACGTTTCTTGTTTTCTTTAAAAAACCGCAGCGTCAAATCATCAGGCAAGAAGCGTGTACCCATGTATTTATGAACACTATCTACCGTTATCGAATCTTTCCAAATTGTGTCACGCATCTCTTCCATTCGTGATGTCGGCACTACAAGCGAATCGTGCAACGCCAGCCCTTCGCCCGGTTGATAAAAGAAATCATGATTTACATCATCCAGAGCATAAACTTTGAATTTCCCTTTTTTCATATTATCGATAGAGAAATGTCCGTATTCATCAGTTTTACCAATACGTATAAAAGGTTTCTTGAAAAAAGAAGAATCATTATCTGTGGCATAAATACCAACATAAATACCCGGCATTGGGTTTAAGTCCTGGGCATTAATCACTGTTCCAGAAACTCTCATGGTATCAATCTGTCCGCCTGTAGAAAAAGCAAAAACATAATTCTTCAATGGATTTTTCTCGTTATTATCTACAATGGCATTCCCAAAATTAATGCTGTAAGTAGTACTATCTGCAAGATCCTGATTAAAACTCACCGTAACTTGTTTTCCGTACGATTTTACATCCGGCGGATTTTGCTGTGGTGGAGAAATAATCACATTCTCGGAAGCTTTTTCGACATTTACAATCTCGTCGAAATCAATCTGAATCTGTTTCTTTTTGAAGTACAGAGCGCCACTAGCCGGAAATGATTTTACAACCTTTGGAGGAGTAATATCTTTCGGACCACCTGTTGGCCCCTGCGACATATTGGCACAAGCATTTACGAGTAAAATAATGCCTGCTGTAACTATAAAAAGGTATATTTTCGTTATCTGTTTCATTCTTTATTTTGTTTTTTCTGCCACTCATCTATTTTTCAGCTGGTGAGCACTTTATGTCCAATTCTGCAACGCAAACATTTTTTATCGTCACAATATTGCTTTTTCAATTGCAACAAGGCCTGAGAATCGTAGGCCGATACCGAACCGATTCCAAGTTTTTGCCATGCCGTAATAATGGCATTTCGTTCGGGCGGTAGTAGTTCTAACAGTTGCAATGCTTTATCTTTAAGCACCTGATTGTTTTTCTGCTGCGCATAACAAAACAGAAAAGGAACCACTGTATTTATCAAAATTACATTTATCGATTGAGCACCCAGTTTTTTATCACTTAACGAACTGTGGTGCGAAAACACATAATGATGTTTCCAATAGTCTGACGGCTCACATACAAATATCGATCGAAGGTATTCAATTTCAGTATTATCTACTATTTTAGAAAACAACTTTGACGACGAATGTATCAATGCAGCAAACTGTGCAATGCGAACATGCGGAAAATTATCGGGTCGTAATCGCAACAATTTCCATTGCGAACGGGCCATCGGCTGCAAACCGAATTTAGCTTGCAAGAAACTATATTCTTGTTTCAACAGCATGCTGTATTCATCGGTAGCAGCGTCGGTCAACAACCCGGCCTGTCCGAAAAGTACAGCTTCTAACTGGAGCAATTGATCTTTGTGCTTGCCCAATACCGATAGCGGTACTGATTTAGCCAAACTCTCGAAAGCCTGACTGTTAGTACCAAATCCAAAATTACGTGCCAAGGTGATATAAAAAGCTTCTTCCCAATGTTGATTGTTGTCCAACAGCAAAGTGCTAATGGCTTGCATTTTTTGCTCCAACCGTTCAGTTAGCAAAGCGTTTTTCCAACTTTCAATAACAATACCTGAAACAGTAGAAATCTTATCCTCGCACGGAATCCATTTCTGCTCACCTATTAATCGATCGTAATTTTGCGATATATGGTTTGGATATACCAACAGCAGTTGAGGTATCTTGGCACCATCCTCCCGAAAAACTTCTCCATCAATTTCCGACACCACATGCAAAATAACGCTATCGTAAGCCTTGTCGGAATGGTGATTGTGTTTACTCCAGTCGGTAGAATGCGTATGAATTTCTACATTTCCAGCCCAAAGCGTTTCGCCTATTCGGATCTTGGCATTAAAAAAATCGGGACCAGCATCTGTATTGTGTTTACCCACATCAATCACTTCCACCGCCTCTCCATCGTTGGTAAACAGGTGCTGAGCACTAAAAAGTTTGTGCTGCCAAACGTAATGTAAAATTGATTCTTTCATTGCAGTTATCAGCTATCTACAAGTTCACATTATTTGTAATTAAATACTTGTTGATTACCCTTTGTAAATCTTTCTCAAATTCTCGAAAAGAAATCAGACTCCTTAACGGACTAAAATCTTCGATATACTCAGCTACCAAGTGAATAGCCTTGTCTGGGTTAAACTTCCGAAGGTTTCGTCCCTTCAATCCACTTGCATCAGCCAATAAGTTATGTAATCGAATTTTAGGTTGATTTTCTTTTTCTAAACTTTTGAGTAAGGGCAAATTGATTTCTCCAACATAATTTCTATTTCCTGCAGCTTTCTTTATCGCATTTTTATCTATCAACAACCACGCTTCCATCATTTTTATTGGAATAACACAAACTGTGTTTTGAAATTCAATCTCTCCAATTTCATCTTTAATTTGAGCAAACCGCTGTCCAATTACTTTTACATTTGTTGATTCGGCATCTCGATGAATAAAAACAACATCAAATGGATATATTTTTTTTGCTGTTTCTAATTTATCTTTCAAGCTTTTTGGGGATTTCTGCAAAAACCTAAAATCAGCAAAACTTTCCTCATTAGATAAATGGGGATACAAAGTATCCAGCGACCATTTAATAATTTTGAGTAAAGTCTTATCCGAACTTCCATCAGCGATTAATGTATATTTCAACGCCATAATTAAAATTCAAAATCAATTATACCTTGTAACACATTCTCAGCTACAGTTCGTTTACGAGATGATTGAGAAGAAATTTTCTCATATGCTACGGACTGATCAGCAACTATATCTGTTTTACCTATAATCTTTTTGTCTAAATAAGCCGAAATATCGCCTAACGAGGTAGTTTCGGCTAGCCCATAAACCGTTTTCCATGTATCATTTAATGCAGAAAAACCAGTATAGGTAATTTTTCTATTAAAACCTTCGTAATACATTTCTTTACCTTTAGCCAAGTACAAACTTTCATCGGAAACAACACCGACAACAATAGGCGAGTGTGTATTTATTATAACCTGTCGTAGAGGGTTATCTTTATCCACCTCAAAACAACAGTCGGTAGCCATTCCTTGAAGTAATTCAACCATTTCATACACTTTCTTCGGGTTAATCCCATTTTCCGGTTCTTCCAAACAAATTAGTCTACTTCCAGAGCTATCTTCCTCAATAATTGCCAGTCCAAGAAATCTCAAGATACCATCCGATAAAGACTGTGCTGGTAGAGTAAGTCCATCTCTAAATTTCACTTGAAGCGTCAGCAAATCTCTCTTTTCATCTTTATCAACAGTAATTTCAATGACATCATCAACTAACTCTTTTAATTTATTTGTAAGAGATTGATAGACATCCTTGTCAATCTTCTCTGATTGAAGTCTATGTAATGTAGCCGGCAAGTTAAGCCCATTTGCTTTAATTTCAGCATTTTTTACTTCATAAATTGAATTTGGTTGTCGCAAAGCACTAGGTTCAAATTGCAACATCATCCAATTACGCATTTCCTGTCTTGCTAAAAATGCTGTTGGCGATTCAGCGGTTACCGTAGATAATAAAGTCCGTGGCATCTTTTGCGAAATAAAGTCCGTTGTTCTTCCTTTATTACCATCCTGATGTAACTTAATTTTATCTCCATCTGTCGAAATAAAAGGATTACTTGTTGAACGTCTTCCTTGTAATATAGATTCAACCCACTCCTTCTTATATTCAAAATGAATATTCCTCTTCGTATCTGTCTGTGTAACAGGGCGTAGTTCTTCTTCCAATATTCTAATTGGCTCATTATCCCCAATTTCATTATTCAATTCCAACTTCAGAGTGTATCTTAAACTTGTAATAGTTGCTTCTGCTACCTGACCTAAATCATCAATCCCTCTTTGAGGAACTAACATATCCACTTCAAAAGTCATTTGAGAAATATAATCAGAACCACTTCTATAAAATATATCTCGAATATTTGAGTGTTTCTGATTCTCACTTCTAACAGATTTTGTAGCCTCAATAATTGTTTTGTCTGCTAAATTTGAGAGAAAAGAAAGTGCATCAAAAAAATTTGATTTACCAATCGCATTTGCTCCAACAATACAAGTGAAAGGACCAAAATACAATTCTGTATCCACTAAACTTTTAAATCCGTGTATTTTAATTCTAGTTATCATAACTTTAAATTCATTAAAAACTCGTTATTGCACTGCATTCTTTTCAAAAAATCTAAATCTAAAGGGGCAGCTTGGGATAAGGCATAAAACAAAACTATAACACCCCAAAGGCATACCCTTTCTCCTTCCAGTATTCGATAGCCTGCGGCAATACGGCAAGTACGTTTTCTTTTGCTTTTATCGAGTCGTGAAAAACGACAATGGAACCATTGCGCGAGTAGCGTTTAATGGTTTGCATGATGGTTTCGGGCGATAAATTGCGGTTATAATCGTGGGTAATAACATCCCACATAATAATTTCATATTTTTCATTTAACGCCCCTATTTGACGACGAGTGATACGACCGTAAGG
>Ga0136636_10001498_pt1 | contig 13651 bp, 10 predicted proteins | sample AntDrymUQ8522106_2_FD_104653 | JGI IMG/M metagenome (GOLD analysis project Ga0136636, IMG submission 104653) | Polar desert sand microbial communities from Dry Valleys, Antarctica - metaG UQ852 (21.06) | ecosystem: Environmental > Terrestrial > Soil > Desert | place: Antarctica: Dry Valley... | reverse complement strand
ACCGCACCCATGCGGATCAGATTGCGTCGGTTGATGGCGGTCATCGGGGCTCCTGGGGTAAACTGTAGCGACAGACTATGCCCCGCTAAGTCTTTTGCGAATGATTCCCTCTCTCACTTTAGCTATTTTTTCGTCTGCTTGTTGCTGATGACATCGAAATGCACAGAGATTCAGGCTGTTTCCCACGAGTACATGAGAGATTGCCCCCTGCAGGACGGACTCCTGACAAGAGCTTGAGTGGCCAAGGGACAGGCTCATGAAAATTATCGTCATCGGCGCACTCTTCATCATCGGCGGCGGTTCGGGGCAGTTTGCCGTGCGCGGCACAGGCAGCACCGCGGGACTGGTGGTCATTGGCGTCGGCTTAGTGGTGTGGGACCTCTTCCAGCTCAAGAGTTCATCGGGCGCTGCCTCAGAAAATGGCGAACGGCCGTACCGGCGCGGACCACGACGCCCCCGTCCCGCCAAGGCCGACAAGGCCAACCCGGTCGAGCAAGCCTGAACGTCCACCCAGGGCCAGCGGCACGGCTCCACCGCATATTCTGCGGCCGGCCTGAGCCGCGCTCCAGGGTCGACCATGCCGCCGTGGCCGTTACCGTCACGCCATGCCGGCCCTTACCGTACCCCCGAAACCTGAAGATGCCGCCCTGGTGGCACGCCTGGCGGAGGTGCGTACGCAGCTCACCAGCGAATTCGCCAAGGTGGTGGTGGGGCAAAGCGAGGCCTTCGAACATCTGCTGCTGGCGCTGCTATGCCGCGGCCATTGCCTGATCGAAGGCGTGCCCGGCTTGGCCAAGACGGTGATGGTGCAGACCCTGGGGCGGATTCTTGATCTGTCCTATAGCCGGGTGCAATTCACGCCCGACCTCATGCCCGCGGACATCACCGGGTCGGACATCATCCAGGAGGATCCCGAGACGGGCCGGCGGCAGTTTGAGTTTTTGCCCGGGCCGGTGTTCGCGCATCTGGTGCTGGCGGACGAGATCAACCGCACCCCGCCCAAGACCCAGGCCGCGCTGCTGGAGGCGATGTCAGAGCGCCGCGTCACCTGCCGTGGCCGAACCTATGAGCTGCCTGACCCCTTCTTCGTGCTGGCCACCCAGAATCCCATCGAGCAGGAGGGTACCTACACCCTGCCCGAAGCCCAGCTTGACCGTTTCATGTTCCACATCCGCGTCGACTACCCCGACGCCAGCGAAGAGGTCGAGATCCTGCGTCGCACCACCGGTTCGGACCGGCCGATCCTAAAAAAGCTGTTCAAGGCCCAGGATCTGGTGCAATTGCAGGACATCGTCCGGCAGGTGCCGGTACCAGAGCGCTGCTTCGACTACGCCGTCGCGCTGGTGCGCGCCACCCGTCCGGGCCATGGCGAGATCCCCGACGCGACCACTTGGCTGCAATGGGGCGCCGGTCCCCGCGCTGGCCAGATGCTGATTCTGGGCGCCAAGGCCCGCGCCTTGCTGCATGGCCGCTTCCACGTCACCACCGGCGACGTGATCGCCCTGGCCCGGCCGGTGCTGCGCCACCGCGTGGTGCTGTCCTTCGCCGCCCAGGCCAACGGCATCACTGCCGAGACGGTGATCGGACGGATTGTGGAGGGGCTTGAGGAATGAGGTCCGCCGCCGCCGTCCAGGATCCCTGATGTCCGACCCTGCGACCCCGCGACCCCGCGACCCCGCGACGGCGGTTCCTCTAGCCTCCGTCCTCGCCCGCCTCGGCCGTCTCTCAATCACTGCCCGGCAGGCAGTGGAAGGCCTGCTGGCCGGGCAGCACCGCTCGGTGCGCCGTGGGCTGGCGGTGGAGTTCGCCGGCCATCGCGCCTACGAGCCGGGCGATGATCTGCGCCGACTCGACTGGGCGGTGTCGGCACGCAGCGACCGCCTGGTGGTGCGCCTGGATGAAGAGGAACGCCGCCTGCGCGCCCTGCTGGTGCTGGATGCGAGCGGCTCGATGGCCTATGGCACACCCAGCAAATGGTCGGTGGCGCGCACGGTGGGCGCGGCGGCGGCCTTCCTGCTGGTGATGCAGGCGGATGCGGTCGGCCTCCAGCCGTGCGGCGGCAACGAGGATGAGCCGCTGGCACCGGGCAGCACCATGGGCCATCTGATGCGGCTCTTCGACCGGCTCGACGCCTTGTCGCCAGCCGGGCCCGGGCCGCTGGCGGCGGCGGTGCTGGCAGCGGCGCGCAGCTTGGATCGACGTGGTCTGCTGTTGGTGATCACCGATGCCTTCACCGAGCCCGGGCCCCTGGCCGACGCCTGCGCCTTCGCCCGCCACCGCCAGCACGAGGTCCGCGTGGTGCAGCTGGTGGCGCCGGCTGAAGAGGTGCTGTCGCCCACCGGCACCACCGAATTCATCGGCCTTGAAGGCGAAGGCCGGCGCCGTCTGGATGCCGACCGCCTGCGGCCATATTATCAGCGTGATTTCCAGGCGCACCGCGCCGTGTTGGCCGCACGACTGGCGGCGGCCGGCGCCACTCTGGTGCAGGCGCGCAGCGATCAGGACCCGGCCAACATCCTGGCGCTGCTGACTCAGGCGCGGCGATGCTGAGCCTGGCCGCGCCGGGACTGTGGTGGGGCCTGAGCGCAGCCCTGCTGCCGGTGGTGATCCATCTGGCCTTCCGCCGGCGTTTCCGCCTGGAGCCCTGGGGCGCCATGCGCTTCCTCACCGAAACGCACCAGCGCCACCGGGTGCGGCTGCAGGTCGAGCGTCTGGTCCTGCTGACCCTGCGCACCGTGGTGCTGCTGGCCCTGGCGGGCGCGTTGCTGCGCCCGCAATACTCGTTGGAACGCGCCGATGGTGGCCGCCTGCCCCGGGATGCGCGGGTCGCGGCGGTGCTGCTGCTGGACGATTCCATCTCGGCGACCGCGCCGCGCGGTGATCCGGCTTGGCCGCGCATGCTGGCCCTGGCCGCTGCCTATCTGGACACCCTGCGGCCCGGCGACGAGGTCAGCGTGTTGCGTCGCTCTGAGCTGGAGCACAGCGCCGCCGATCCGGCTTATGACCTGGCGGCGGTACGACAGCAGGTGCTGGCCTTGACCCCGTCGGCCATGGCCAGCGACCAGCAGCGCCTGGTTGATGCCGGCCTGGACCAGTTCGCCCGGTGCCTGAATCCCCAGGCCGAACTGGTGCTGGTGCATGATGGGCGGGGCGACGGTTTTGGCGGCTCGGCGTCGCAATGGGCGCAGTTGCGCCATCGCCTCTCCGGTCCGCCCGGGGCGGTGGCGGGTTCCCGCGCCCGACCGCACCTGCTGGTGCTGGCCCCGCCCACCGGCGGGCCCAGCGCCAACCTCGGCATCCGCGAGCTGCGCATGGCGCGCAGCGTGGTGTCGGTCGACCGGCCGGTGGCCCTGCACGTGGTGATCGAACGGCAGGGTGACCGGGCGCCGCGCCAGGTTGACGCTCAATTGCTGGTCGATGGCCAGGTGGTTGAGGAACGCCGGCTCGCGCTGCCCACCAGTGGTCTGCACGAGGCGATCTTCATGTATCGTTTCACCAGTGCCGGCGCCCACGGCATCGCGGTCCAGCTGGCCGGCCTGCGCGATGATCTGCCGATGGACGATCGCCGCGCCATGGCGGTGGAGGTGGACGCCACCGTGCCGGTGCTGCTGATCGAGGGCCAGCCCGGCACCGATCTGGATGGCAGCCTGGGCCTTTTGGCGGCCGCCCTTGATCCGGTCGGCGATGGCCGCGGATTGTTCCGCATGACCCGCATCAGCACCCTCGACCTGGACGCGCACGCCCTGGCCAGCACGCGGGTGGCGGTGCTGGGCGATGCGGCGGCCCTGGAAGTGTCGGCGGTGGCCGCCTTGGAGCGCTTCGTAGTGGGCGGCGGCGGCCTGCTGGTGGTGACCGGGCCGGGTACGGATCCGACGCTTGCCGACCGGGCCTGGTGGCGCGACGGCGAAGGCTTCCTGCCTGCTCGCTTGGATCCGGTGCGCCGCGATGCCGGACGCTCGGTGGTGCCGCTTGCCGATGGCCATCCCGCCCTGGCGCCCTTCGCCGGGGCCATGCGCAAATCCTGGGCCGAGATCTCGGTCACCGCCAGCCTGCCCCTGGCCGGCGGCGGCGACGCGCTGGAGCGGCTGCTGCGCCTCGACGATGGCAGTACCCTGCTGGCGGTGCAGCCCCGGGGTCGTGGGCGGGTCGCCTTGTTGACCACCGATCTGGCCGGGCAGTGGAACAACCTGCCCTTCAGCGCGGCCTTTGTCCCGGCGATGCAGGCGCTGATCGGCCACCTCGGCGCTACTGCCCTGCCGCCGCGCAATCTGACCGTGGGCGATAGTCTGGCGTGGCTGGTGCGCAACGAAGCCACCGTCGCACAGGCCGATGGACCCGAGGGCACCACCGTGCCCCTGACCGCCACCGGCTGGGAGGGCCGCCCCGCCCTGGTCAGCGGCCCGCTGCTAAACCCTGGCCTGTGGCAGGTGCGCGCCAGTGACCAGACCAGCACCTACGCCGTGACGGTGCCGGCCAGCGAAGGCGCCCTGCAGCCGATACCGCCCGCGCAGGTCGCCAGCGCGCTGGCTGGCGCCGACCTGCGCCTAGCCACCACGCCCGAGCAGGTCACCGACCTGGCCGGTCCTGGCGGTTCCGCCACCCGCGACCTCTGGCCTCTGCTGCTGGCCGTGGCGGTGCTGGCCTTTCTGGCCGAAAGCGGCGTGCTGTGGTGGGCCAGGCGGAGCCGCCCATGAGCAGCTGGCACCTGGTCACCCTGTGGCCGTGGTGGCTGCTGCCGCCCATGGCGCTGCTGCTGACCGCGCTGCTGCTGCGCCTGCCCAGGAAGGAACTGGCTGAGCTGGCGCCGGCGCCGCGGCGCTTGCTGCTGAGCCTGCGCGTGGCGGCGGGCCTGATCCTGCTTGCCCTGTGCGCTGGTCCCGCGCTGGTCCGTGACGTGGTCACCACGGTGCGCCCCTGGGTGGTGCTGGCCCTGGATCGCTCGGGCTCGATGGCGGTCGCGGATCCGGCTGAGGCCCTTGGTCCCCTGCTCGATGAGGCGGTCGCGACGGGCCTGCTAGAGCGCGCCCTGCGTCCCGCGACGGCCCGGGCGGCGCGCCGGGATCTGCTCACGTGGTTGGATCAGCGCGAGGCGGTGCTGTCGGCCCTGGCTGGGCGCGATCCGGGTCGGCCCACCGAATGGAGCCTCGCCATCGTCCAGGCCCAGGCGCATGGCACCGCCCTGGCAGGTGAACCGAGCGTCGCCGGCCATTTTACCCAAGGCGCCGAGCTGTTTGCCCGGCTCAGCCGCCGCCTGGCTGGGGATGCCGCGGTCGGCGATCCCAGCGCCGCGTGGACCGCGTGGTGCAATGCCGGACCCGCCGCCCTGGCGGCGCTGGACCGGGCCCAGGCCACCGCCGATGCCGCCCTGGTGGCTGGCGCCGAGCCGGGCTCGCCGGTGGCCACCGCCCTGGCCACCTGGCGGGCCACGTCGCGCGCCCGGCGCGGTGAGCTGCTGGCGCAGGCCCTAGCCACGCAGCTATCCGCACGCGCCGAGGTTCAGCTGCTGGCCTGGAGCCTGGATGGTACCGCCGTACCGGCCACCGCCGCCTGGCCGGAGCCGGCCGGCCTGACCGATCCCGGCCGGGTGCTCTCGGCCCTGGCCCGGGACTGGCCCCGCGCCAAGCCGCTGGCTGCGGTGGTGCTGCTGGGCGACGGCCGGGCCACCACCGGTGGCGACCCACTGCCGGCAGCCCGTGCCCTGGTCAATCGCGGCGGCACGGCCCAGGTGGTGGTGATCGGTTCCGCCACTGCGCCCGCCGATGCCGTGGTGGCTGCGCTTGATGCGCCGGCCGAAGCCTTCACTGGCGAGGACCTGCGCCTGGACGTGCGCCTGCATGTGGACGAGGGTCTGGCTAAGGGCTGGGACCTGGTGCTTGAACGCAACGGCCGGGAGACCGCACGCCGGGTGGTGACCCAGGCCCCCGGCTGGCAGCACGAACGCTTTGTCCTGCAAGTCGATGAACCCGGCATCCACGCCTTCACCGCCACCCTGGTCGCCCAAGCCGGGGCCGCCACCGCCACCCAAGCCACCACCGCCAACGATCATGCCGAAGCGGCGGTGGCGGTCTCCGAAACGCCCCTCGCGGTGCTGCTACTGGATAGTTCACCACGCTGGGAAATGCGCCTGCTGGCCGATGTATTGGCCCGGGATCGACGAGCCCGCGTCACCGCCCGCTGGCTGCAGGGCGGCGATGCCGGGGCCGCCCTGCCGGCAGATCTCAGCGGCTTCGATGCCCTGATCCTGGGCGACCTCAGTCCCGAGGAACTGAACGATGCGGACCAGCGCCGGCTAGAGCGCTTCGTCTTCCTGCAAGGCGGCTGCCTGGTGGTGGTCAGCGGTCCGCGCGGCATGCCTGCCCGCTTCGGCCTAGGTGGACTGGCCGATCTGTTACCGGTCCGGCCCACCGATAGCGCCACCGCACCGGCCCCCAGCGCCCTGGCCCTGACCCCCGCGGGTGCGACCCATCCGCTGACCGCCATCGCCGGCGATCCGCTCTTGAATCAACGTCTGTGGAGCCTGCTGCCACCGGTGCGCATTGCTGCGCCAGGCCTGAGCCCGGTCGCCGATGCGCAGGTGCTAGTCACCGCCGCCGACCGCTGGCACAGTCCGGTGCTGGCGGTGCGTGACCATGGCGCCGGGCGGGTGGTGTGGCTGGGCACGGACGAGACGTGGCGCTGGCGCGACCGCTTGGGCGACCGGGTCCACCTGACGTTCTGGCAGCAGGTCCTGCGGCATGGCTTGGGCAGCCGCCTGCGCGGCGCCGATCCCCGCCTGCTGGCCGGCCTGGATCGCTCGGTGGTCGAACCCGGCGAGGTCGTCACCATCCGCGCGCGGGTGCGCGCCCCCGAGGCCCCCACCGCTACGCCTCTGGCGCGCATCAGTCCCGTCGCTGGCGGTCCCGCACGGCTGGTGGCGATGATCGCCGAGCCGGATGGCTCCTTCGTTGCCCGCCTCGATGATCTGACCGATGGCCGCTGGCGGGTGGTGGTGACCTCGGATTATCCCGCTTTGTCAGGCCTGCAGGAGGAACGCGAGCTGGCCGTCCGCCGTCCCGCCACCGCCGAGCTCACCGACCTGTCTGCCGATCCTCTGGCCGCCGGACGGCTGGCCGCCGCCGGTGCCGGCCGGGCCATCGCCGCCGGCGACCTGGACAACCTGGCGGCGCACCTGCTTCAACACCTGGCGCCCGTGGCCCAGACCCGCACCACCACGTGGCGCGCCTGGGATCACCCCGCCGGACTCCTGCTCATCACCCTGCTGCTTGGCCTGGAATGGAGCCTACGCCGCCGCTGGGGCTTGGCGTAGCTCCTGCATGAGACCTCAATAGATCGGAAAACGATCGCAGAGCGCGCGCATGTCGGCGCGCACCTGAGCCAGCGCAGCGGCGTCATCGCGCTGCTTCAGGGCGCGGTCGACGCCGCGGGCGATGGCCACGCATTCGGCCACGCCGAAGCCGCGGCTGCATACCGCCGGGGTGCCGATGCGGATGCCCGAGCCCTGCTGGGCGGGCTGGTCGTCGAAGGGGATCAGATTCTTGTTCACCGTGATCCCGACCTCGTGCAACTTGTCTTCGGCCTGCTTGCCGGTGACGCCTTGGCTCATCACGTTCAACGAGAACAGATGGTTGTCGGTGCCATTGCTCACCACCTGCCAACCCAGCTTCTTGAACTCCTCGGCCATGGCGGACGCGCTGGCCTTCACCCGGCCCATGTACTCGCTGTACTCGGGCTTGAGGGCCTCGCCGAAGGCCACTGCCTTGGCGGCGATGACATGCATCAGTGGGCCGCCCTGGATGCCGGGGAAGACGCGGCTGTCGACCTTCTTGGCGTGCTCGGGCGAACGGGCGAAGATCATGCCACCGCGTGGGCCGCGCAGGGTCTTGTGGGTGGTGGTGGTGACGAAGTCGGCATGGCCGAAGGGTGAGGGATGCAGCCCGGCGGCGATCAGGCCGGCAATGTGCGCCATGTCGACGAACAGCAGCGCACCGACCTTCTTGGCGATGGCGGCGAAGCGGGCGAAATCGAGGGTGCGCGAATAGTTCGATGCGCCGGCGATGATCATCTTGGGCTGGAACTCGGTAGCGATGCGCTCGACCTCGTCCATGTCCACGGTCTGGGTGTCCTTGGTCACGCCGTAGCTGCCGATGGTGTAATCCAGGCCGCTGAAATTCAGCTTGTAGCCGTGGGTCAGGTGGCCGCCGTGGTCGAGGGACATGCCCAGAACCTTATCGCCCTTCTGCAGGCCGGCGGCCATGTAGACCGCCATGTTGGCCTGGCTGCCAGAGTGCGGCTGGACGTTGACCGCGTAGTCGGTCTTGAAGAGCTGCTGGGCGCGGCGCTTGGCCAAGTCCTCGGCCTTGTCGACCTCTTCGCAGCCACCGTAGTAACGACGACCGGGATAGCCTTCGGCGTACTTGTTGGTGAGGACCGAGCCCTGGGCTTCGAGGACCGCGGTCGAGACGATGTTCTCGCTGGCGATCAGTTCGATGGTGTGCTGCTGACGGTTCCACTCGGCCTGCACGATGGCAGCCAAGTCAGGATCGGCCTGCAGCAGGGAACGGGGGGAGGTGTGGCGGGGGGCGGGTTGGGCGGACATGGGCGTCTCCGGAAACTAAGGTAGCGGGGATGCCCAGGCGCGCGGCAGATGCATCGCCAGCTCCCCCGCGGTGTACCGCGTCGGACCCGGATGGGTCCTGGAGCGCCAGTCGCCGGCGATGGTTGGGATTCTAGGCCTCGGCCCAGAGCTCAAGGGACAAGCTGGTCCGGGTGGAACGCCCCGCCGGCCCTCGACCTTGAGGCATGGCATCGCGTCCTGCCCGCCCTAGCGTCCCGCATCCACCCCTCTTTTCCCCACGGTCACCCATGCGCCTGCCTACGACCCTTCTCGCCTGCGCCACCCTGATCGCCAGCCTGGCCGGCTGCGGCGCGACCCGCACGCAGCAGTACACCTACTTCAAAGAGAACACCACCGAAGCCGCGGTAAATCGCGACGTCGAAGAGTTGAAGACGGTGCGCGGCGTCGAACAGGTCATCCCCCGCCTGGACAGCAACAACAAGGCGACCCTGGTGATCTACGTGGAAGAGGACGACTCCTACCCCGGCCTGGAAGCCGCCCAGTCCCGCGGCTGGCAGAAGGTCCGCTTCTGAAGTCCATTCAGACAGCGGCCCTCCAGGGCCGCTTATGAAGTCCACCCGGACCGCGGACCTCCAGGTCCGCTCTCCAGATCACGCTCAGCCCAGCATCCCCACGATCCGCCGCACCCCGTCGTGCACCGCCTCGATCACATCCTGAGGCGTGCTGGTGCCGGCGGTGATGCCGATGTGCTTACGGCCGGCGAACCAGGTAGCATCAAGTTCTTCGGCCCGTTCAACGTGATAGGCATCGACGCCTTTGTCGCGCATCAGCTCGGCCAGTTTTCGCGTATTGGCGCTGTTGTGGCCGCCAATGACGATGCCGAGATCGATGTCCTGGGAGAGCAGATCATGGATCGCCTGCTGGCGTTCCTTCACCGGCTGGCAGATGGTGTCGCAGAAGCGCACGTCGGTCACCCCGGGCAGCTCGCGGATGGCCGTCACCAGCTTCTGCACTTTTTCCAACCGGTTGGTGGTCTGGCTGACGATGCCGATGCGGCTGTGGCCGGCTAGGCGCTTCAGGTCGCCAAGATGATTGACCACCGCGGCATCTGAGAGATTGCCGATGACGCCGCGCACTTCGACGTGGGTCTCTTCGCCGATCACCACCGGGAAGTAGCCCTTCGACTGCAACCAGCGGGCGAGCTTGTGCAGGCGGATCACCAGGGGACAGGTCGCGTCGTAAACGATCAGGCCCCGGGCCTCCAGGTCTTTCTTGGTCGCATCCGCGGCGCCGTGCGCGGTGATCATCACCGCGCTGGTGGTGATGGTGTCGATCTGATCGCGTTCGATCACCCGCACACCATTGTTGCGCAGGCTCTCCATCACCTGGGGATTGTGCACCAGCTGCCCGACCACCGTGAGCTGATCGCGGAACTTGGGATCCAGGGCCAGATCGATGGCATCCTGCACCCCGAAGCACGTGCCCATGGCCTGGGCGAGGGTGATGCGCATGTCGTGGTCAGCCTCAGGGTCGATGATGGCACGCCGACCGTCGACCAGCGACCGGGTGTAAAAAATGCCTCCACTCGTGCCGTATCCAGCGGCGTGCCCTGAACCGTGGGTTCAGGTGGGGGCCGCCCCGTCGGGTCATGGACCCAGTGGGAGGTTGGCCCCCGGTATATAACATAAGGCCAGGGAGCTGCGGCCAGAACTCGAACACAGCAGAGGCAGCTATCATATAGCGTGGAATGCCGCCAGGACAACGGTGGGCTGGGCGACCTGGGAGCGCCGAGTTGTACTCGGCCCGGGGAAAGCAGCCCGCCTCTGCGGGCTTCCCCGGTGTTCCCCACCGCTCACCACTGTCGCGCGATCGGCATCCGCCGCCCGATCCCGAATGCCTTGCCGGTGACGCGCAGGATTGGCGGGGACTGGCGCCGTTTGAACTCATTCACTTCCAGCAGGTGGAACACCCGGCGAACGATGGCGGGATCCTCGCCAGCGGCGATCACCGCCTCTGGCTCATCGCCCTGCTCTAACAGGCGCTTGAGGATGCGGTCCAAAACCTCGTACGGCGGCAGGCTGTCCTGGTCGGTCTGGTCGGGGCGCAGTTCCGCACTGGGCGGTTTGGTGATGCTGCTGACCGGGATCAGCTCGCGGCCGGCCATGGCATTGAGGTGGCGCGACAGGGCCCATACCTGCGTCTTGTAGACATCGCCAAGGATGCCCAGCCCGCCGTTCATGTCGCCATAGATAGTGCAATAGCCGGTGGCCAGTTCGCTTTTGTTACCCGTGGTCAGGGCCATCGCGCCCAGCTTGTTGGCAGTGGCCATGATCAGCACGCCGCGCAGGCGCGATTGCAGGTTCTCCTCTGCCAAGCCCGGCGCGCTGTCGGCGAAGACCGGCGCCAGGGTGCTGGTCAGCACCGCGTTGGCGGCACTGATGGGCATGGTGTAGGTGCTCAGGCCCAACCCCTCAGCCAGGGCCTGGGCGTCGGTAAGCGAGCCGGGGCTGCTATAGGGCCCGGGCATGAGCAGGCCGATGACCTGCGCCGGACCAAGGGCCTCGGCCGCCAAGGCCGCCACCAGGGCCGAATCGATGCCACCCGACAGGCCCAGCACCACTCGCGCCTGGCGGGTTTTGGCGCAATAATCCCGCAGGCCCATCACCAGGGCCGCGCGCAACTCGGTCAGATCGTCGGATGCCGCCGGCAGCGGCACGGCCCGGGCTGGATCACCCAGCACCAGGGCCGGGGCCCAGCGCGGCGCGGCGGCGAAACAGCGTCCGTCGGGCAGCACGCCGCCCGAGCCGCCGTCGAAGAGCAGCTCATCGTGGCCACCCACCTGATTGACATAAACCACCGGCGCACCAACGCGCCGCGCCACCGCCGCCAGCAGGTGCTGCCGCACCACCGGCTTGCCGCCCTGCCAGGGCGAGGCGCTGGCGTTCACCACCAGATCGCAGCGGCCGACCAGATCGCCTACCGGATCCTGATGATAGGCCACGCCGGATAGGTCGGCGCTCCAAATGTCCTCGCACACCGTCAAACCGATGCGCAGGCCGGCCAGTTCAACCACCTGCGGCCCGTCGCCCGGACGAAAATAGCGGCGCTCATCAAAGACGTCGTAGTTCGGCAGCAGCCGCTTGCGGTAGCTGCCCACCACGCCGCCCCGGGCCGGATCGCAGACCACCAAACTGTTGGCCAAGGCCGGGCCCGCGCCGGGTTCAAGTGGCTCTGCCGCGCCGATCAGGGCCGGGATGGGCAGGCTGCGCGCGACCTCTTGCACCATGCGCCACTGGGCCGCGACGAACCAGCGCCGCTCCAACAGATCCCGCGGCGGATAGCCACCACAAGCCACCAGCTCTGGGAAAATGATCAGCCGCGCACCCTGGGCCGCGGCCGCCGCCGTCTGCTCCCGCAGGCAACGCGCGGCGCCATCGAGGTCGCCGATGAGGGTGGAGGTCTGAGCGAGGGCGAGCATAGAAAACAGCCGGTCGCGGGGTCACGGGGTCGCGACGTCGACGACGTGCGCGGGCGGATGCTTGATGCTCGTGAAGATACTAAGGGTGAAGATCTGAGCGAGGGGGACGGCCGGTCGCGGGGTCGCGACGTCGACAAGGTGCGTGGACGGATGCTTGGCTCTCGTGAAGATGATGCAATCCTCCGCTCGACCCCGGCGTGCACCGGACCCCGTGACCCCGCGACCGGCTGTCCCCATGCCCACCCTCATCCTCCGCCGCTTGCTCGCCGGTCTGGTCGTCCTGTGGCTGGTCCACCTGGCGACCTTCCTGGCGTTGCGGGCCATGCCCGGGGATCCGTGGGCCGATTTGGCAGGTGATCGGGACCTGCCGCCAGCTGCGGTGGCGCGCTTGCAGCAGCTCTATGGCCACGACCGGCCGTTGGTCGGCCAATACCTGGGCAGCTTAGGCGACGTGCTGCGCGGCGACTTGGGGCACAGCCTGAAGCTGGCCCGTGGCCAACGGGTCGATCACCTCCTTTTTCAGGCCGCGCCCGCGTCCATCGCCATCGGCTGCGGCGCCCTGCTGCTGGGCCTGGCCCTGGGCCTGCCGGCCGGCGTGTGGGCGGCCCGGCGGGCGCATCGGCGCGGTGACCAAGTCGTGCGCCTGGCGGCGACGGTGGGTATCAGCCTGCCCGAATTCGTGGTCGCGACCGTGCTGCTGGTGGTGTTCAGCCTGTGGCTGGGCTGGTTGCCGGCGGGCGGGCTGACTACGCCGGCGGGCCTGGTGCTGCCCGTGGTGACCCTGGCCCTGCCCCTGGCTGCGGCCTTGGCCCGCCTGGTCCGCGCCAGCCTGATCGCCGAACTGGCCGCGGATTTCACCCGCACCGCCCGGGCCAAGGGCGCCACCGAAACCACGGTGGTCTGGGACCACGCCCTGCGCCCCGCCTTCGGACCCGTCCTGGCGTGGCTGGCCACCGCCGCCGCCAATGTCCTGACCGGGGCGATGGTGGTGGAACTGGTCTTCGCCATCCCGGGCCTGGGCTTCTATTTCGTCGCCGGCGCCCTGGAAGCGGACTGGACCGTGGTCTCGGCCTGCGCCCTGCTATACGCCGCGCTGCTGGTGCTGTTCAACCTGGCGGCGGACCTGGCCTTGGCCTGGCTGGATCCCCGCACTCGCTAACCAACCATCGCCCGGGCTTGACCACACCGCTTTCCGCCGCATGCTCCCGCGCTCTTGAAAAGCCGCCCGCTTAGCTCAGTTGGCTAGAGCACTACCTTGACATGGTAGGGGTCACAGGTTCGAGTCCTGTAGTGGGTACCAAGCATAACCCCCGGTGAAAACCGGGGGTTATGATTTTAATGGGGCCTACCGAAAAGGGCTGGAATTGATGCCTGATCCCAACCTTGATCCCAAACCGCTCGCCTCGTAGCTACCCCCCCCGAGGTCTTCGGCAGAACTGGGGTAGGAGCGCTCAACCCCTTGAGCGCAGAGCCTTGTGTGTTACATTGTCGTGCATGAGCACCCTGACCATCCGCGTCCCTGACAGCCTGAAGCGCGAACTTTCCCGCTTTAGCAAGCAGCGTGGCCAGTCGGCTGGCGACATTGTCCGTGCGTCCTT
>Ga0136636_10001497_pt1 | contig 13654 bp, 10 predicted proteins | sample AntDrymUQ8522106_2_FD_104653 | JGI IMG/M metagenome (GOLD analysis project Ga0136636, IMG submission 104653) | Polar desert sand microbial communities from Dry Valleys, Antarctica - metaG UQ852 (21.06) | ecosystem: Environmental > Terrestrial > Soil > Desert | place: Antarctica: Dry Valley... | reverse complement strand
GAGAACATTACGGTTAACGGTTTCAAAAAAAGTATAATCTTTGCTGAAGCGAATGAAATGAATTGAATCGAATCGAATAGGGGAATCAAATTTAAGAGTGAACTCTTCAAATCAAAAACCCAAAACTAATAACGTTCACCAGCGCGAAGTAACACGTCCGTCCCGTTTCAGAATTTAATCAATTACCCCCTTCCTATGCCTGAAAATCATCACTTTATCCACCATAAACCCTTCGGCTATTTATGCCAGTTTGTTTGCGAGCTGCCAAAGAAAAAACTTGTGGGCAGTTTATACAATTTTCCTGAAGGCACTATGGCTATCGGCCGCCTCGACGAGCACAGTGAAGGTTTACTATTGCTTACCACCGATGGACAGGTAAGCGAATATATCCGAAGTCACAAAATCGAAAAAGAATATTATGCTCAGGTTGACGGACTAATAAATGATGAAGCAATTGATCTGCTGCAACAGGGCGTTGAGATAGGCATTCGTGAAGTTAAATATCAAACAAAACACTGTAAAGTTTACAGGCTGGAGCAAGACCCAGGTTTTGCCCCACGCACACGCAAAATACGCGACGACCGCCACGGCCCAACCAGTTGGATTTCAGTAACACTAACAGAAGGCAAGTACCGGCAGGTGCGTAAAATGACGGCGGCAGCAGGTTTCCCGACATTACGCCTGGTAAGAGTAAGGATAGGGAATATATACCTGGGAGATTTGCAGGTGGGGGAAGTGAGAGAAGTTGGTTCGTTTGCGATTGAAGCAATAGAATAATTGACAGGCAAAACATGTATTACAGCTTGTCTTTGGTAAAAACGCCGGATTTTGACAGTTGTAAATTAAATATCAGTTTTTAACATTTGCAAATAGAATTTCTATATAGATTTGTACCTAAGGGAGCAGTAGCTTTCCGCGAGTCAGCTTTAGCATCTTAACCCTAACGAGTATTGGTCTGTCATTCTTATTGAATAGCACTTATTATGACCGGTTTAGCTATAATTACCCGACGAATCATTAATAAAAGCACAGCTTTGTGTCTGACATCGGCTTTTTTACTGACTCTTATATCAGGTTTTCTGCAATTTGCAAAGGCTGAGGGCACCCGACAATTTGAGCCTGAAGGAATGCCTTCAAATTCAATCTGCAAGATAGTGTTACTGATAAACGACTCGGAGGGCAGGATTCCTTTTGCTTTGAAAGACTGTAACGAAGAGTTCAGGCTAAACATTAGGATAAACGACTTTGCAAATGAAAAGATCCAGTTTGGTTTGGGAAATATAATCGATTACTACAGTGCATCAACAACTTTTACTGACGTAAAATACCAGATTAAAGACCCGGCAGGCAATATAGTTGCAGGCTATACGCTGAAGCCAACGCCTTCGGCAGGAGAACCCGGATATATAGAAACCCGGAATCAGGCATTGGCAGGGCCAAATATAAATGGATCAGATCCTGATGGATACGCTCCCCTGACGCTCATTCCAACAATGAACGGCGATTATATTCTGGAATTCGAAATCCCCGATATAAATACATCCGATGTACGCACACTCAAATATATTGATGTTACGGTGGCAAAAGGAGTAACACCTATCCCCGGACGCTTATGGAGCAAAGCATGGCAGTTTAGTTCAGGCAGTGTTTATACTACTGAAAGTGCTTCATATTCGTCATTCTATATTTATACTAACGACAGTATTGTCACCAGGTTTGATTGCAATGGATTTGCCGGAGGGGTTTGGGCTGTTTACAGTAACGAGTGGGGCTGCTCAGTTACAGGCAACTGGAGCGAAAGACGTAAGTCGATATATGGAAACACCTCGGTTAAACCCCAACATAAAATTTTCCTGAATGACCCTGATCCGTTGGTTTTCAAATCAGGCAATATAGGCGAAATGCGTGATTTCAAAGTGCTTCCGCATGAATGTGATACGGTTATCACTTTTTGGGCCGATGTAAGCAAAGGCGGAAATATAGAGATATTACTGGATCTTCCGCCTCTAAATCCAAATTCATTTGCACCTGAAGATGTACAACTTGGTTATAACGTTGTAACTGGAGCCAATACTTTATTCCCGGGATGGGATGGGAAAAACGCTTACGGAATTCCCTTGGCTAACGGAACCCAGGTCGAAGCCCGGATCACCTTTTTGAACGGCCTTTCGAATATTCCTCTGTATGATGTAGAAGATAACCCCAAAGGATTTAAAGTTGATATTATCAGGCCTTTGCCTGCTTCACCTTCAACAATACTAAAGCTATTTTGGGACGACACAAACCTGCCTGCACAGTATCAACCCACCAGCAACACAATAGCGGGTTGCGAATACAGCGGTGTAGAACCTGTTTCAGGTTGCCACGATTGGCCGGTAAATCGGAATCTCGGGGATGTAAATACAATAAATTCGTGGTGGTATTTTACATCAGGCGAATCGTTACTTATCCCCATAACACTAAAACTCAGCCCGCCCTCACCCATAATTTCAGGCCCTGTAAACATATGCTCGGGAATGCTGGCCACTTTTAAAATCAAATCAATCCCTTTTGCACAAAAATATTTCTGGCAGATCACTGGTCCCGGGTTCTCGGTTGATTTCGAAAAAGATGCCCCTGATACCACCATGGTTTATCAGTTTACAACATCAATGCTCCAGGGAAATTATACCATTTCGGTACACGGAAAAAATCCTCAGTGCGGCGAAGGGGAGAAAGCTTTTCTTATCAGTTTTGTCTACGACGACCATCCTCCACCAATAAACGGATCAGGTTCAGTATGTACGAATCTAACCAAGGAATTCCTGATTCCAGGAACATATACAAATACACAGTGGACTGTAAAAAACGGTACCATTATAGGTTCGCCGCAAGCCAATCCAGTCTCTGTCCGCTGGAACACTGCCGGAACGGATACCATTAAAGTAATGGCTACAAACATTGATTGCGGCACAAGGCTGTCCGTTTTGCCTGTTGTGATCCACAAACCTGCTGATGCAGGATTTACAGCCACTTCCGAAACCACTACATGTCCAGGATTACCAATGAGTTTCAGCGATACTTCTAAACTGTTATCCGGTACAATCACCGAACGTACCTGGACCTGGGACGACGGCCTATATAACAGCGGAAATTCAGCAAACATTTCACATCTTTATTCAGCAACCGGAACATATACTGCAAAACTGGAAATCACTACCGACAAAGGCTGTAAATCAGAAACCGAAAGGCAAATACAGGTAATCGCTTACCCGGAGGCATCCTTTTCAGCATCCCGCAACTGCCTTTCGCATGCCGTTCAGTTAACTGATAATTCAACAGGAATTAACATCACCGCCTATAACTGGGATTTCGGGAATGCGCTGGCAACAACCTCAAATCTGAATGAACTTCAACCCAATGTTGTTTATCATGCCACAGGCAAATTTCCAGTTCAGTTGATAGTAACAAATAAATATGGGTGTCGCGATACGGTTACTCAACAGATTACAATTCACAATAATCCGAAAGCAGATTATAGTTATGAAATTCCCTGCCAGAGTGCCGGAATCCAATTTATTGACCAAAGTGCCATTACAGATATACTTATAAATCAATACAACTGGACCAGTAAATCAACCGCTAACGGGATGGAAAAATACTATTTAGGAACACCTGCGCTGATTACATTTGATGATGCCGACGCTTATGAAGTTGATCTACTTTTAACTGATGCAAATGGCTGCACGGATACTATTACAAAACTGATTCCTGTTAAACCTAAACCCGCAACAGCATTTGATTATATCGAAAATGTTGATAACATAACTGGGAAACTTCAATTCAGAAATCACACAACCGGTGCAATAAAATACTATTGGGACCTTGGAAACAGCAATGCTTCAACACTATTTGAACCGGAAATCAAATACACTATCGAAGGCGATTACACCATTCAACTTGTTGCAACCAGTGCTGATGGATGCAACGATACTGCCACCCGGCACTATTATTACATGCCGGGCTTATGGCTACCTAATGCCTTTGCGCCAGATGGGGATGGGGAAAATGATATTTTCCGACCGGTAACCCAACGAAATTCATTGAAACCTTACCAACTTACTATTTATAACCGATGGGGACAACTTGTATTTACAAGCAACGAACCCGAAATCGGCTGGGATGGGACTTTTAATTCGGAACCCTGCCAAGTGGGATTATACAGCTATTTTATTCAATACAGAGAAGAAAAAATCGAAAGCGCTCAAACTATTAGCCAAAGAGGAACTGTGATGCTAATAAGGTAATTGCAAACCGTTTTTGGAGAAAATGCTGGCTTGTGTTTTATAACAAAAAATCTCCCTGACTTTAAAAAGCAGGGAGATTTTAATTTTGAAACAATATGATCAAAGCATAAATTTACGAACAACCTCCTGCTACTTTTTTCTTTTTACCTGTTGGAGATGGCCCCGGCACCTTAGCTTTTTTAGCAGAACCACTTGCCGGCTGGGTTGACGACAATTCGCCACCACCTAAAGCTTGTCCGGCACCACGGCGAAAATCGTAACGGGCAATATCATCATTCGGATCGGTATTCGAAGGTGCTGTTGGGTTCAGGATTGTTTCGGCCCAATAGTTGAGACCACCGCGCAGCACGTAAATATTTTTATATCCAAGTTGCCTGAGCAGCATCCATGCTTCGTTAGCCTGTGTGGTTCCGTTACCATAAAACACATTCATTTTTGTATCCTGATCGAAAGTTTCAACTAAATCGGGTGAAAGTAAGTTATCAATAGGAATACTGATAGCTCCTTGCAGACTGAATTTTTCGAATTCGTTCAGCGCTCTGATATCAATAAGTTGCAGGTACGGATCTTTTTCGACCAGCATTTGCGCAACCTGCTCAGGTTCCAGATATTGAGTACCACTTTTTAGCTCATCCAATATCTGGGAGGCCGAAAGTTTGTAAGGTGTAGTTGTATTTTTAGGCACAGCAGCAATAATTACGCCCAAAAGAAGTATTACGGCTGTGAGCATCAATCGAGGAGAAAAGGTTATCTGTTTCATATCCATTTGTTTAAAACAATTTAATTTGAAGAAAGTTTAGTATTCTTCGCGTGGAAATTTCTTTTCGGCCCATTCGGCACCCCAGAACATAAGCACAGCTGCAATGATTACAAACAGCGCAAATAAACCTTCCGAAACATTAAAAAATTCGGAAATGCGAGGCGAACCCATGAAACCTGCTTTGTACAAACCTTCCCACAAAGGATAGCCTTCAGCAAAAATAAACACGCCGAGGAACAAACCGACAATAAATATCATGGCATCAATTTTTCCGATGGCAGCTCCGCAGAAACTTGTTCCCGGACAGTAACCACCCATGATAAAACCAGCACCCATCACCACTCCTCCGATAATAGCCGACCAGATGAAAGTTTCGTTTACATATACCAGGTTAAGATCAATCCATCCGAATAAACTCATGAACAGCAAGCCCAGCATGGCTGTGATTGCCCCGGTAAAAAACACTTTGAGTACAACGGAATCGTACCCATAAAAAACACCTGCAAGCTTACGGCTCGATGAAAAGCCACCCTGCTCAAGCACAAACCCAAAACCAATGCCAATAAAAAATGCAAGCAACAGGTTGGTGTTTTCTGAAATTATCTCATTTACAACTAATGGTCCCATAATTATATTCTTTTTTTTTGAATGATTCCTGTTTGTTAATTAAATCCATAGTTTGCGGAAGAAATATGCAAGTGCGAAAGCTGTTCCGAAGATGGCCATCATTGAAATGAATCCTCCAAGTGACAATACAGCCATGCCGCTCAAGGCAGACCCGCTGGTACATCCGCGTCCGAACTGCGATCCTATCCCGAATAATACGCCACCGGCCAACGCAAATATCAACCTTGTGCGTGATTGTATTTTCGGACTGTGTTCAACTTTCCAGGTTAATCGTTTGGAGATCACTCCTGATAGAAATCCACCAACCACAACTCCAAGCATTTGGTAAACAAGCCACGAGTTTAAGGGATTCCCTTTATGCCCCTGACTGAATTCCTTGTAAAAAGTGGCAGTTTCGGCATGTGAAGGAGCCACAGTTTCAACACCGGCCACAATAGCGCTTTTAATAGCGCCGCTTGCGCCCACACTGCGCCCTGAGATAAAATTGGCAGCCAAAACTACCAGTCCAAGCAAAACCCCTGCAATATAAGGGTTCATGTACTTTGATTTCTTTATTTCTGACATATAAATTGTTGTTAAGTCGTTTTATTACAATGTTTAATACAGCCAGCGACTGGCCTGCCCTGCATAAGCAATAACAAACCTGAAAACCAATCCGCCGAATATCACCAGAACCGGGGCGATAAATACAGGCATTTTAAATCCTTTGATTTCGAGGAATTCGAGCAAAGCCGGAACTGCAAGCCCGAGAGTAACTACAAATAACCAGAAAGGCGTTGTGTATGGTCCGCCAAGGAAAAGGGAGGCGGCATCGATATGCACTTGTGTACTGGCTAAAAATCCCATGAACATATGAACGATTAAAAAGAGCTCAATGCCAATCAGCATCAAATCGATCCGGGCCATGCTATGACGCTCCTTAGGATTTTTACTCAGCAAAATTATTGCTGCTGCACCGGTTGATAAACCTGAAGTAAGGAATAACGGGCCTAAAATGGATGTGTTCCAAAGCGGACGTGCATTGAATGCCGAAAAAAGAATACCGGTATAAACACCCAAAATAAGTGATGAAATAAGCATGGTCCAGGAAATAGTTTTCATATATTTCCTGAAAAAAGCGTCAAGGTCGTAAATCCATTTATACTTCCAATTCCAATCGGGGAAAATTGCTTTTATGTTAAGCGCGCACCAGATAATTGAAAGGGGAGTGACAACCATAAGTGTCCAGGCACCCCACGACATAGGCGATTCGAGACGTATAACAGTATAAAGCCTCCAGAAATACAGTTTGTGGTTCAGGTCGAGAAGCAAAGCTAACAAGCCGACTGTTAATAAAACAGGAGTAAGAAAAGGAGCGATTTTAACGGCTGTAGGATATTCCTTTTCTTTTCCTAAAATGGTGTAAAGGGCAGCAAAGAAAAGGATTCCTGCTGCAAGTCCGCCAAGAAAAAGATACAATGGAATATGCCAGTGCCATATGTGTAATTGCGGATCAATCAAGTGATTCATTCGTCCGCTGACGATAAGTTCTTCTTTCATAGTTCGTTGAAAGTTAAATAAGAAAATACAATTGAGGCCTGGTTCCGGCTTCCGGGATCAGGGTTTTGAACTTACGTGTTTTCAGCACTTTCGAAACCGGGCTATGGGGATCGTCGAGGTCGCCGAAATACATGCACTTTGTCGGACAAACCGATACACAAGCAGGATCAAGGCCTTTCTCCACCCTGTTATGCAGGCAGAAAGTACATTTATCAACATATCCATCAGGATGCGGATAACGGGCATCGTAGGGACAAGAAGCTATACAGGCTCCGCAACCGATGCATTCGCCGGGAGTTACAAGCACTACACCGCCTTCGGCATAATGACTTGCACCAGTGGGGCAGCAACGCACACAGGGTGAGTTATCGCAATGGTTGCAACGTTCGGAACGTATTTCAATTTCCAGGTTTGGGTAGGTACCATCAGTAACTTCAACCACCCAGTCGCGGCAGAAACCTATGGGAACATTATTCTCAGTCTGACAGGCAACTACGCAATCACTGCATCCCACGCATTTTTTTGTATCAACGGCCATAGCGTATCTCATGCTTCAGCCTCCTTTCCTTCTTCTTTAAAATCAGTAATAAATGTTACAAAATTGCCACGCATTCCGGTTCCTCCCATTACCGGGTCGATATGAACGCGGGTAATAAGTTCAGTATCATTGATACCACGGCCATGTGCTCTTGTCAGTTTTTTATTGTTATGACCGAAACCATGAACCATGTAAACGGAGTCCCAGCGAATGCGTTCGGTAACCCTTACTTTAATTGAAAACGATGAAGTAATATCATCCTGATTTCTCAGTTTTACCCTTTGACCGGTAGTGAGACCCCAGAGTTTTGCAACTTTAGGGTTAACCCACAATACGTTTTCGTCCATCAGATCAGTGAGATAGGGATTGTTGGCCGTCCGGCTAAATGTATGCATAGGAGCCCGTCCGTAATTAAGCCTGTAATATCCTTCGGGTGGTTCCTCGTGCGCCGTGTACTCCGGGAAGGGCGAAAAACCTTCATTTACCATATCGGTTGAATACAATTCGATTTTACCGCTGGTAGTATTGAAAGCAACATCTTCGCCGGGAGTAAAATACAAATCATCGGCTTCGCGCGGGAAATTTTTAACCCCAATCCGTTTCATTTCTTCAAGCGAAGTCCCTATTTCCTTAAGTTGCCAGTCGAGCAGTTCTTCCATATCCTTCCATGGGAACCAGGCACCAAGACCAAGTTTTATTGCAAGTTCTTTTGCCATCCAGGAAGCAGGCTTTGTATTATATTTCGGCTCTGCTGCCGGTACACGTATAGCTACATTGGGTTTCCGATGCCCTGAATTGCGGATCATATCATAACGCTCCAGATAAGTACACTCGGGCAGCACTACATCAGCATAACCGGTAAGTTCAACCGGCATTGTATCAACAACCACAAGCAACTCAAGAGCTTCAATAGCTTTAAGCGTATTTGCCTGATTAGGAAATGCAGCTAAAAGATTTGTTCCGTTTACCAACCATGCTTTGATATTGCACGATTTATCGAGAGTGGGAACTGTAGCATCACACAATCCATTGGCTACAACCTCATTAGCCAAAGTATATTTTCCTTCATAAGCCTGAGCAGGAGTTTTCATAGGTTCCGGGAAAGGTGGAACCGGGTACGAAGGAAGATGCATTTTCTCCGGTTTATAATAACCTCCGCGGCGGCCCCATGAGCCCAGAAGCGCTGTAAGTATAGCAACAGCGCGTAATCGCTGTGTATCATCACCGTACCAGGTAACATGCCGGCCCGGATTTACGATAACCGCGGGAGAAGCATCGTGCATTTCGCGGGCTGTTTCGCGGATAACATTCGGATCAATTGTAGTGATGCCATAAGCCCATTCAGGAGTAAAGGGTTTAACATGCTCTTTAAGTGCGTCAAATCCTTCGGTGTAGCGCTCTACATATTCTTTATCGTACCATTCATTTTCGATAAGCACATGTATCCACGATAAAAGCAGGGCCAGATCGGTAGAAGGTTTTATAGGAAGCCAGTATTTTGATTTACTGGCAGCTGTCGAAAAACGGGGATCCACTGTAATAATAGTAGCGCCTTTGTCGATGGCATCCGACATTTCCTGAACCTGACCATTGTGCATATTTTCGCCAAGGTGCGAACCTATAAGTACCATGCAGCGGGTATCGCGGATATCAATACGCTCAGGAGAATAAATAATATCGCCGAAAGTAGTAAGGAAAGCAACTTCGCGCGGGCCGCGGCACTGAGCAAAGGATGGAGCAGCTATAGAAGCTGATCCATATGCTTTAAGCATTTGACCGAAATGAGCGCCACCAGAGCCATGTGTAAATAATGCAACACATTCAGGACCATGTTTTTGGGCGATATCCTTCATTTTATTGGCAACAAAATCGAGCGCTTCGTCCCAGCTTGCTTCACGGAAAGTAGATTTACCATCCACAATGGTTCGGATAAGAGGTGTTTTTAAGCGATCTTCATCAAGATACTGGCCAATACCTCCGGTGCCTCGCGGACAAAAACGGCCGTTGCAATGCTGGTCGTCATCATTGCCGGTAATTTTTTTAATTGTACCCTCTTCATCTTTATAAACCCAACCGGCACATTGCCAGAAACATATTTCGCAATAGGTTGGCGTACGGTTCAAGGGTATATCAGATCCGGCATTCCCACTTTTGTTTCCAAAAAAGGGCGAACCAAACAAAACATCTGCTGATCCTGCAGTTACAGCAGCAGCACCCAGACCTAAAGCCGAAATTTTAATAAAATCTCTCCTGGTTTTCATTGAAGTTACTCTTTTAACAATCAATTACTTATAGAATTATATCTGTAGCTATTAATTGTTTATTGAATAACAAAAGTATAGTAAAGTTAGATACATACAAAAAATGCTAAATATATAATTATAATCACACATGCCTGATTACATGATACTTACAACTTATTATCAAATATTTTCCAAACATCATAAAATCCTATTCGTCTCATTTACTATCACTTACTCACTTCTTTAGAATCTATATAAATATCAATGCCATTTCATATAAGGCTGATTTATTGCAACTTAAGTTTATTTCGAAGAAATCAGGATAAAACATGCTACAGATCATAAAAAAACATGATTTGAACAGAATGGGTAATTGTTAAAGAATTAACCTTTCAACCTGACTCAAAATTATTTACTTCTATCTCAAGAAACGCTCATGCTAATATTGAAAGTCGGGGAGCCAAAACTGAAAATGATAAATTTAAATAAATCATTAGGAAACGATAAAACATATTAACCTCCTCAAAACTTATGAATAGCCGAGCTTCGTTTTTTTACAACTTTTTTATGTTAATGCCCTACGGGCAATGTTCCTATTGCAGATTTTCTTTTATTGAGATTGAGGTCCTTCGGACTATAGCAGATAGTCAGGTGCTCCAACATTCAACACCAATTCTATCGTCATTAGGTTGAACAGCCACCGTTATTCCTACCTCACTTACAATTGGGGAAGTTATTTTGAAAGTTTCACTAATTGGTTTTAACTCTATGGTACAATCCATTGAATTCTGTATAAAACATTAATATAATTCGCTTTACGGTTTTACCATTCCCTGTTTCCTAAAACAAATTGCAATTAACGGGTATCAGGAAATCCTGAAACCGAAAATTTAAACTTCTAAAAGAAGAACAATTTAATGCTTGCGGCAATAAGCACCATTGAAAGCACACGTTTAAGGTTAAGGTCCGAAAATGTGCGGCTTCCCATTGCTGAACCTATAAGACCAGCAACCACAACACCAGATATCCAGTATAATATATTCTCCTGTATAATAAAGCGGGTAGTCATTAAACCTGTGAGTCCACTGGCCGAATTGAGAAAAATAAACAGTGCAGATGCCGCTGAAGCTTCTTTAATCCTTGCGTATTTAGCAAGTATCAGAATAGGTGAGAGTAAAATCCCACCACCGATTCCGATTATGCCTGACACGAATCCAAGCAATAATCCTATACCAAGAGCAATACTAACAGGAGGATTTTGAGTTGTATTATTTTCGGTATTCCGAACCAGAAGCATACGTATTACTGCAAGTAACAGCATGATACCCAGCACAATTTTATACACTACCGGATTTATGCTGAAAGTTGCCCCGATGAATGCGGCAGGTATTGATGTGATAAGGAATGGAAATACAATCCGCCACTTGAAAAACCCCGCCCTGAAATACGAGATGAAAGCGATTGCCGAAACCGCCAGGTTGAGTATTAACGCATAATAGCGGATTGAATCAGGAGCAAGCCCGAAAAGTGCCATCAAAGCCAGGTAACCACTGGCTCCTCCGTGTCCGACTGATGAATAGAAAAATGCGATAAGCATCAGGCCTATCACAAAAAGCAATTCGTAATGTACCATGGTTCTCCTTTCCAATTCAGTTTACATTCGGGAGGCTGCCCTGTTTCCGGGGCAACCCATCGGTCAGCATTTCATAAATCGTTTTCAGATTTTTAGAAATGAAGACTCGGAGAATTATGCGGCAATATTACTAAAGTATACTGTAACACCGAAAAATTATTTTCTTCGGTTCATCAGATCCTCTGCAATAGCGAGGTCATGTTTTGAATTGACATTCAGGAAAAGCCTATCCCGGTAAAAATCATATTCACTACTGATAGTCAACCTGTTGACATATATTTCATCAAACAAATCAGGTAATTTATAATTTCCCTTATGAATAAAAGCACTCATCTTATTTAAAACGGATAAGTTATAGACTGCGCAAAGGGGTTCGTAGTGCTGATTTCCTTCGAAAGGCACAGCCACATCAAAATCAGCGGAACTTTCAAGAATAAACGAAAGTAATTCCTTAGTTACAAATGGAAGATCGCATGAAAGAACCAGATTTTTCTCTGTTTTGCTTTGCCTTAAAGCAGAATAAATTCCTCCCATCGGCCCAATACCCGGAAACTCATCAGGTACTAATTTGTGCCCAAACGACTTATAAGCATCAGAAGATGAGCTGATAATAATAGTAGCACATAATCCTGAAAGCGCTTGAATGGCATAACTGATCAGCGGTTTTGCACAAAGCTCCTGCAAGCCTTTTTCAGTACCCATACGGGAACTTTTTCCTCCGGCAAGAATAATTCCTGTTATTCCCATTTTAAATCAGTTTATGCTTGAAAAACAGGCAGCTATCGCCATAGCTCAGAAACCGGAAATTGTTTTCAAGCGCATATTTATATGCCTCTTTCCACTGTACCCCTACAAATGCAGCAACTAGCAAAAGAAGCGTGCTTTTTGGCTGATGGAAATTAGTAATAATGGAGTCCGGAATGTGATAATTATATCCGGGAGCAATCATAAGGGAAGTCTTGCCAGTGAGCTCCGTAAGTCCGGCTTTTTCGAGTGTATCAATAACACACTGCAGAGCCTCTTTCGCTGGGATTGGGTTCTCCGTAAGATCAAGATAAGGATCCCACTGCTCAATATGTAAAACCGGATTTTCAGTTGGATGATGGAGCCATTTTACGCCTTGCCAGTAAACACTTTCGAGAGTACGAACTGTGGTTGTGCCTACTAACGTAATATGCTTATCGTTATAACTAATTATTTTCTTCAGTAATTTAAGAGGAACGATAACTTGTTCGTAATGCATGGAATGATCCCCGATGGTTTCGGAACTTACCGGCTTAAACGTTCCTGCGCCTACGTGCAAGGTCACTGAATCGGTTTGGATGTGTTTTTTTGCCAGTTTAGACATTACTTCAGGAGTAAAATGCAATCCGGCAGTTGGTGCGGCAACAGATCCATCATTTCGCGCAAATACAGTCTGGTAGCGGGTAGTATCGTTTTCAGAAGCTTCGCGGGAGATGTAAGGAGGCAAAGGGATTTTGCCAAAACATTCCAATATTTGCGAAAATGTCAGGAACAAAGGTGTCCAATAAAATTGGATAAGGAAAGTAGCGTCCTCCCTTTCAATTCTATTTGCCGTAAGAGATATTTTCTCTCCTTCAATCTCCCCTTCAAGCTCTAACAAACTTGATTTCCAGCGGCGGGCGTTGCCAACCAGGCATTTCCATGTGCAGTTTTGAGTTTGCTGGAATGCCAGCTGAATATCATTTGTTGGTTCAACTGGTTCGAGGCAGAAAATTTCAATTTGGGACCCACTGGGTTTCCGAAACAAAAGTCGGGCATGAACTACGCGGGTTTCATTGGTAATGAGCAGACTTTCCGCTGGCAGGTAGGAAGGGAGATTGGAAAAAGTATCCTGTGAAAGCACATTATCCCTGAGTACCAATAATTTAGAAGTATCACGAACTTCAAGAGGGTATTGAGCGATATGCCCATCTGGTAAGAGGTAATTATAATCTTCGATACGGATATTGCGGAGGGAATCAAGCATAGGTTGGGTAAAAGAAAGAAAGGCAAAATTACTGATTT
>Ga0136636_10001495_pt1 | contig 13671 bp, 12 predicted proteins | sample AntDrymUQ8522106_2_FD_104653 | JGI IMG/M metagenome (GOLD analysis project Ga0136636, IMG submission 104653) | Polar desert sand microbial communities from Dry Valleys, Antarctica - metaG UQ852 (21.06) | ecosystem: Environmental > Terrestrial > Soil > Desert | place: Antarctica: Dry Valley... | reverse complement strand
CGGATACATTGGTTGCGCTCGTTGGGCCAAGCGGTGCCGGCAAGTCAACATTTGTATCGCTTTTACTTAAGCTTTATGAACCGACAACAGGTCATATCTTTTTCGATGAAAGAGATAGCCGGAACATATCGGTTACTTCTTTGAGAAGCCAGATGGCTATTGTGCCGCAGGATATTTTTCTTTTCGGAGGAACCATTCGTGAAAACATTGCTTACGGGAAAACCGGGGCAACAGAAGACATGATTGTTGAGGCCACCCGCAAGGCAAATGCCTGGGAATTCATAAGTCTTTTCACTGAAGGACTCGATACGCTTGTCGGTGAGCGTGGCACCCAGCTTTCGGGTGGTCAGCGGCAACGGATAGCTATCGCTCGTGCAGTTTTAAAAGATCCCAAAATCCTGATTCTTGATGAAGTCACCTCATCTCTCGACTCGGAGTCGGAACGACTGGTTCAGGATGCGCTTGAGAAACTGATGAAAGGAAGGACTTCGATTGTAATTGCTCACCGGCTGGCAACTATCCGGCAAGCTGATAATATACTGGTATTGGAGAATGGCCGTATCATTGAGCAAGGTACGCATGAGGAACTTCTGCTTGTAAAGGATGGATTGTATCGCAATTTAAGCGGATTACAGTTTGCGGGGTAGAAATATTTTCGTTTGAGCGTCTCTGTTTTAATTAGCGTATAGTCACAATTAGTTTCATTTTATATTAATTTCTGACTTTTAGTACGCTCACCCGAAAGGCCAACTCTAACCATGTATTATTACTCTACCATATAAATATTGGCCTTGATTTTAAACCAGTTATTCTTCCATTTGGACGAAACTACCCTGCAAAAAAACAATTTACCGGCATCCATCAATCGCGAACATACAAGGTTCATCTCTGCTGGTACAAAACCTATGCGCATGGTATCACAGTATATTGCAATTGCAAACTCATCATAAGCATTATCCGGTTCACGTTTCATAACCAAAACCTTTTCCGGAATAATCTGGTCCTCTATCGTCGTTATTTCCTTGCAATGAGTGGTTCCTGCAACAACTATTTCCAATAAAAATATTTCCTGCCTGAATGGCATAATGCCTGTTGCAGATTGGCTCAGTAGAGCAAGTAAACCGGGTGTTACCGGAATAATTGAATTATTCATCGAGTATTAAATTTATGATATTTTGAAATTTAACAATTTCTTCTTCAGCAGTTTTTATCTGCAACCGAAATTCCTCCTGTTGTTGCGAAATATATTCATCATCGAATATCAACGCCTTTACTGTAAACGGAAATGATTGTTTTAGCTTCTCAATTTTTCCTTCTAACGTTTCAATTTGATTTTTTAAATGTGCAATTCGCTCCCTTTTTTCATCGCATGTAAGTACCGTCAGCTTTTCATGCTTCGAATCATTCATATAAAGGAGTATATGTTGAAGATCACTCAACCGTTGCAAATCATAAGCAGCTTTTACTTTAATAAACAATTCCCTTTCTTCTTCATTTTGATCAGGATTCAAATCAGGATGCAAGCGTTTACACAGTGCCCTGAAAATCTCTTTAAGTTTCGTGGTTTCCTCCTCCGATATCAGATGCGACAGTACCATTTTTGCATCATCAATAGCCGCCGATTGAACCTCGATTTGGGCATAGTAAGCTTTCAAACGAGTGTTTAATTCCTGTTCAATTGCTGCCAGATCGGGTGGCTCGTCACGATTGATGGCTGCCTGTATCAGCTTCATTTTCATACTCAGGCGCGATACTTCTGTTTGCTTTTCGAGGATTTCGAGTTGTAGATAACCAAGTTTTTCGAGATAAACCGAAGTAAGTATAACACTTTCATTCTCAACCATATCTTTATGACTGCTGTACAGTTCGGTAAAATCAATATGCAATTGCTCCAGTTCGCGGGTTAATGCTTCATTTTCCGGTGTAAGTGCCGGGAGGGTGTTTTCCATTTGTTTTTTCGTAGCTTTAAATAAAATATTGGCTTTGGTCTTAGTCAGCGAGCTACTTTAAATCGCGCCCTGACTACACCGCAATTTTACCTGTTCCCCTTCGCCCTGTTATGCGTCCTACACAACATCTGGCAGTTCTTAAGTTCTGTTGTGCCACCCTTGCTCCAGGCAGCTACATGGTCGGCATCCATTTCGGACAGCTTCCAAATCTTACTTTTATTGGCATCATGCCCTATGGCACATAATGGACAATTCGATACTGCATTTATCACAGCCTCAGTAGTCTGAGTAGTGTAAACTGATTTCTTGATTGCTTCATCAAAAACCCGCACATCCAGCAATTTGGTATCCACCGAACCACCCAGTATATATTCGAAAATCCCCTTACGGTTTTTTACATAAGGGTCACCATAAAGCTTTCGCACTTCGGCCGACACTTTAGCCGGATCATAGGCTGTTTTGTGATACCTTTCGTACAATTGCCCCCATTCAAGCCCGCGCATCTCGCTCTCCACATCTTTAAATACGCCGGAAACCCAATCAATTACAGTGTTAAAATAAGTTTTTAATTCATTAATGTTCTTATCGAAACGGTGCCGGCTCATATAATCGCTGATAGTGCCTTTACTCACCCAATACAATGCGCAAGCCAGGTAATCCTGCCGGTTGGCACTGCCCGATACATATGCGCTCCATTTCTGGATATGAGAATTTTGGCTGTTACTAAACTCCTCCTTGCCGAGTGTAACAAAGGGCCCCGAGAAAATAGCGTTGAGCAATTCCTGATCGTTGAGCGGAACACCGGCTATATTTATGGTGCGAAACCATTGCTTTATCTCGCTCTCGGTGCCCTCGCATTCGTAAATGGTTAGTTTTGTTTCCAAAATCCGGGCCTGCTTGTCGGCTGCAATACCGCTAAAATATTGCTCCATCCCGTTTTCGTCCTTAACTGCAAATTTATTGGTAACAAACCGCCCGAAACTGGTAATGCGTTGTTGCCCGTCCAATACTTCCAGTTTATGCTCATTTACTTTAACCAGGTAAATCAAGCCCAGCGGGTAACCTTTCAGTATCGATTCAATAACCGCGACATCCCTTTTGCCATCGGCATATATATAGTTACGCTGATACTCCGGCTGTATGGTTAATTTACCACTCAGGCCAAACAAGCCCTTGCCTTCCAATTCATTATATACAAAGCCTTCGCAAATAGCTGCAACGGTGATATCGGTTTTTAGAGTTGTTATCATAATGCTTTTTTTCTATGCTTAATTAGTACTCTTTGGTACACTTTTTCAAGAAGGCCATCGCGAAATACCACTCCGCTTGCATTTAAATCATAGGTTCCTTTTTTGCCAAACTTATCAACGTATGCCTTTTTGCACTCTATGGATGTATATTCTTTTGTTTTTAAATTATACAAATCAATATTTTCACACATTCCAACTATCTCAAACTGCTCGGGTGAGTATTTGTCGAGAAAACTAATTGGTACACCCATTATACCATCATAATCACTTGGGATGGCATCAGTAAATGAAACTTCAAGAGCATTATAATTCTCGTATTTCTCATATGCCTTTTTGCCATTAATCTCTTTGTGTTTGCTGTATTTCAGATTATCATTCATTGTCATAAGCGATAATGGATGGTGACGCCGACCGTGGTCAATGTTAGTAAACCAGCAAACATTCCTAAACTTCACTAAGCCCGTTTCCGGGTTATAAACTCCTGCCGCGTATTCTTTGGGAAAAGTCGTCGAAAAGTATGCATTACCTGCATGAAACCCATTTCCAAGCCACATCTTATCACTCTTAATAAATGAAAAAACCTCTTTGTAAGTAATCGCATTCATATTTCCGATTATAACAAACTGCTTATCAGCCTCAACTATCCACGCCAAAAAATCACGAAACAACGAGAAAGGCGGATTGGTAATAATTACATCGGCTTCGTCGCGCAGTTTTTTAATTTCAGTGCTTTTAAAGTCACCATTGCCAGCCAGGTAATGCCATTCCAGGTCATCTACATCCACTTTACCATCGCCTGTTTTATCGTGCGTAAGGGTAAAAATTTTACCGTTTCGGATGGTTTTATCTTCATCAAACTGCGGATCATTTACTTCAAATAGCGTGGGCTGGTAAGGGATTTTATAATTCTTACTTTCAGCCGCGTAACTGGTGCTGATAAGCTTTTTCAATCCGAAACGCACAAAGTTTTGCGCAAAGAACTTTGTAAAATTGCTCCACTCCGGGTCATCACAGGGCAGCAGCACCGTTTTATTCCGGAACACATCAGGGTCGTATTCTAAATATGCATTAATTTCTTTTTCAATATCGTGATACTGTGTATAAAACTCATCGTTTTTTGCATTTTTAGCGGTAGTGAGGTTGGTGTTGGCCATGGATTTTGCGGTTGGATGGGTGAAGGTGGTTTGTTTATTGTTCAAAAATAAGTAAAAGATGTAATAGTATGGCAGAGGATATGAAAACGCTGGTTTATTGGGAACAAAGTTGCTTCTATATATTTTCTTAGTTGTTTTTTTTTGATTCAGGATTAAAAGTGCAAATAGTGTGTAGTTTGATTGTTTTTCCTAGCTCATCTGTAAAATAAATGCTTTCTTCATTTTTTGAATTTATAATCATTTCTCCAGTGCTATTTGTACCTATTTGTACCTTAATAGAATTTGCTTTAATTCTTCCATTAATATCTTTGAATGATCTGCCACCTAAAATTTTAACATCCATCTCAATAAATTTAACATAAACACTTGAATCGAGACCTAAAAGTTTTGTTTGCTTATCTCCTGCTGTTAAAATATAACTGTTGTTAAATGTAATTCTGAATTGAACAGGAAAAGGTTCAAACTTATTTTGGTCATCTAATTTCATCCATTTAAAAATTGCAATGCCCCATAATCTCTTTTTATTAACCTCAATACTTTCCAATAAGAGTTTGTTAATATGAACTGGTTTATCTAAATTTTCAAAATGAACAATCTTGTCAAATTCATGTATTAAATTTTTCAGGTCCTCTTCTTCTGCGTCCATATACATTATAGGCGCAATAAAATTTGGAAGAATATTTAGTTGAAGCTTCTTTATTGAAAACCAATTGGATATTATTTCTTCTGTTATCTCATTTGCTGTGAACAATTCAATATTAAATTCTTTAGCTGCATTAATAGCGTCTATTTGAAAGCCATTTGAACCTACAAATACTTTCTTATATATTTCCTCAATCCTATTGCATTTACTCTCGAAAGCTTCAATTTTTTCAACTGGAATTTTACTTTTAAAGTCTTTGCATTCAATTGCAATTTTTATTTCAATATTATTTATTTTGGTTATCAACATTATATCAATCTCTCTTTTTCGGCCACTTTTATTTACGGCTTTGTAATTTTGAAGTATTACTGTATCAATAGAATTTTTTAATGCATCTTGAATAAGACTTATGGTTTTTTCTAGAGACCTTCCAAGGTTTTTCATATTTTTTCAATCCTATTATTTTAACTTACTTTGTTATCCAGATGCATCTATTCCTAATGCTAAATCTGCTTGCAGGCTCCTCAAGGAGTCAAAAGCGATAAAAGTTATACTTCAAGTATTTTAGGTTCAATAACAATATCATACTCTTTAATATAATTCTCATTTTCAACTTCAATATATTCTTTTTTATCTTCATATTTAGGAATTACCTTTAGAATCATAACTCCTTCTTTTTTATAATCTCTTGATTTCAATATCCATTTGATTGATATTTCAAATACATTATCTTTTGGCTTAATACCGATTTTAAATAGTCTGTGTTCATCTTGCACCAATGTCGTATTTTTAGGTCTAATTTCTATCACATTCCTGAATTCAGTAGATTCAAAAATTTCTCTGCGTTTTTGTCTATCAATATTCTCTGCGGCAACAACTGATTGGTCATATAAAGGACCTGGGTTAAAGTCTCTATAATTGTCATCAATTTTTTCGATTTTTTCCGATTCAAAAACAAGATATAATTTATAATCTTCAATTACTGTTGATCCGGTATTCTTTAACGTAAAAGGTATAGTGCACCAGCGATAATCAATTTTTCTCTTTTGTTTTCCAAAAATATTATAAACTGACCCGTCAATAAGTGATAAAGTTATCGCACTTTGCTTGTATGCTAATGCAAATAGTTGATTTTTATATAAATCCATTTCTGGTTTTTTTATATAATTTTTTTTTGTTCGTATATACTCAGGATGAATTTCATTTTCTTTATCCTTATAAATAAAAACTTCTACATCCGTAGAATCTTTGTATTGACAATTGTTTATGTACCAATTATAAGTGCTTCTACATTCTTCCAATAATTCAACAATATCTCCCCATGAAAAAATGTCGATGGAAAACTGATCGTTTTCTAATTGTTTAATATTCTGCTGTCGAACATATTGCTCTATGCTTGTGTCCTTATCGGCCGTTGTTGCAAAAATCAATGCTTTTAAAGGTGGCTGAAAATTTAAGGCTTTTATTATCTCACTATCTATTTCAGTCTTTGTTAATTTGCTTTTTTTGTAATCATCTTTTCCTTTGCATTGGATACCGAAATACTTAGTTTCACCCAAAGGCATTCCATAAATATCTACACCACACTGATTTTGTCCATTTCTTCCATTTCGTTTTATTGAAGAGGAGCATTTCCATAGCTCTCCCCATAGTTTTTTACATAGCATTTCAAAATCTTGCCAATTTTCAGGTTTTCGTATTTGTGTTGGTGCAATCATATATTTAATGCAATTTGAATTTCTATGAAGTACTTCAAAATTAAACCCTAGCTGTAAAGCTTTTCCTTCATTTATTTTTGAAACAAGCAGGATCAAATTCAATTTCATTTTCTGAATTTAAAAATAACCAACCTCGTGCATCCAATTCGTAGATTACTTCAAACATATTTCTAATATCTGCCTCAGGATCTATTTGGATAATAAATTGCCATAATTTATTTTTACTAGTTATAAATCGGCCTTGACGCTCATGTTTTGGAGCATATTCCATAACTTTATCAAGTAGTTTGTCTGGATCTAACATTTTTTTTATAGGTTTATACATTACCAAAAAATTCTCAAAAAAAACTACGATTTGGGCTCAAAGTTGCCATGTGTTAATTAGTCCTTTTATGGTTATATTTTTTTTAACATCACCGTTCATTAGCTTTCCATTTTCAGAAATATAAATTACATGTTTACCTATTTCCATCTTTTGGTCACTTGGGAATCTATATAATCCAAAATCAAGACGAAGTCTTTTAGAAATTATTGGAAATATCACACTTGGATGTTTTTCTTTACCATGTTCTTTATAGTGTCCATTAAAGAACTGAATCCAACTAAGGATACTAATAAACTCATCGTCTGTGAATTCAAAATTTGTTTCATCTTTCAAAATAATACCCTCTGGAAGTCTCTTATTAATCTCTTTTAAACAAGTTACTTTTTTCATTACCACTGAATTTACTGGGATTTATACGCTTTGAAACTTATTGTTGTTTGATTTATTTAATAGTTCATTCAATTATTGGTTTTATTTTACGACATTTTCTGTTACTCCTTACATGGATTTACATTTGTAGGATGGTTAAAATTGCTGGCAATACATTATTATCATCAAATTTACTCCCTTCCCCCCTTATATCTCCAATCTTTAAATTTAATTTTCAACACCTTATAAACAGATTTATTAACAAAGCAATTTCCCCTATATCACCTCTAATCTTATTTAAAAAATCCTCACCACATCTCAGCCGCAGGGTTTTTCTCATATCCCAACATTCCCTCATTCCATTATTTGTTCGGCAATGCAGGTTTAGGGCGCACCCCGTCAGTATTTACTGGCGGGGCTGTCTTCTCGTTTATCACCAGTTTATTTTATCATATTATCAATCATCGTCAATATCATGGGTGTAGCAGCATTTCCGGCGACTCCTTCTAATATCCCACGAATTGTTTTCAATGATTCAGTCACAATGATATTTTTAGGTTTGGGTGATTTAACTTGAGATTTAAGTGTATCAATTTCTGAGACTAACTCTTCAAGCACCAATCTATCAAGAGTAAGTTGCTCTTTTATGCCTTCAACCTCATTTATGATCTTTTTTAAATCACTAGATTTATCAACATTAAAATTGATATTTTGAATCGAATAATTAGATCCTTGTTGAATTGCCGAATTATTCATATTTTCAATATGTATCAAGTTTATCGGAAGAAAATGATCCGTTGGATAATCTGGGTTAGTGAGAGAATACTCAATTTCAATAATTCCAGCATGAGTAATAGATATTCCTCCTCCCAGAGTTTTAGCCTCTAACAAACCTTCATCTCTCAAATATCCCACTAGATTACGTGTTTTCTCCCTATCTAAACCCAACTCTGTTCCTACCTCCCACATATCAACAATATGTGCAGAGTTGCCATCGGTAGTATCGTACATTTTTTGTAAAAACAAAAATCTTTCTTTCTTTTTATCATCTATGCTCATTGGTATTTTTTTTAAATGGGTGCAAGCTAGTCTATACCAACAAATATATTCCACTTTTCCGTATATTTCACTTTATCCCTAGTTTTTTACCAACACTTTATTCACTAAAGCCTATTGCATTGCACGGATGCTTATTTAACCTCGTCTTCAAGTCTCCCCTCCGGGGAGATTTAGAGGGGTCAAAACCTCGTCTTCAAGTCTCCCCACCGGGGAGAACGAGGGGTCAAAGTCTCCCCACCCGGCAAAAAGGGACAACCTCATAAAAAAAATCCCCGCCACCTCTCAGCAGCAGGTACTTTCCCAGCTCTATTCCCAACAAGTATATTATCCTTAGTAAGGACCGGCCTCAGAAAAATAAGTTAGCGGTTCTTGACGAAGGTATGTGCGAATGGCACGTGCGTAGCAATACACAGCAACGACTAATTTAATGCGTTGCTCAAATCTTTCATGCCTTGTATTGCGCGAAAATACTTTCGGATTAGAAACGCAACTTATTTTTCGAAAGCCTTGATCTTTTCTTTGTTACTTTCTTTTACATCAAGGTAAAAGAAAGTAAAGAAAAACTAAAATCATTACTCCCCGCCACCGCGCTAACCACCTCACCGAAGGTAGTCCTTCCGCGTGGTCCTATAAAAAAAATCCCCGCCACCTATCAGCCGCAGGGATTTTCATTTAAGTGCTTCCGCCATTTACAAATTACCATTTGATTATCATTGCGAGCGAAGCGAAGCAAACCCGCCCTAAGCACTGTGCACCCGGCACTAAGCCCCCTTTTCCATCTTCACCCTCACCTCCGTCATCTGCCCGTCGTTCACAAAAAACGAGCCTGTTTGTGTTACAAAACCACCAAACGAAACTTCGTAGTTATATTCCCCTGCCGCCATTTTATTTTGCATCAACCCACCTTGCGCGCCGGATTTTTTAACATTCTTCACCAGGTCAGCTCCTGTGCTCGATGCTGCTTTCATTCCGTTACTATCCGCTTTTAATGCTAGTTTAACAATAGCCGTCTTTACAGGTAGTCCTGTTTCCGCATCACTTATCCACATCTGGAATGCCCTTTGCCTCCGGGCTAATTTAACCAATACCCGTTTCTTGTTGTATTCGGCATAAAAATCCGGATCAGTATCATACAATGCGCCCACCTGGTCATCAATTTTACCAAGTACAGTATCGGTGCTGCCAAACAGCGCATTCAGTTTTTCCGTCAACTGGCTCTTAGTTTTTTTATTTCCGGCAGGCGCTGTATAGATACTCACAAAGTCGGTTTTCAATCCACTCAGGCTATCCAGTTCGCTTGCTGTAATGTTATATCCAACCAGCGCGGGCAATTTAGGCGTTACTACAGTAACCATATCCTCTGCTTTTTTTACAAGGTCGGCATCAGCCATACCTTTTAGCTGCGAAGTGGCAACCCTTATCATTTGCAGGAACACAGCATCATTCGCCCCCGATGCATAAGCTACGCACTTCCTCGAAACCTTTTCCATCTGCACTATCAGCGCAGCCCTCACACTTTGCTTCGTTTGCGTTACTCCTTTCTGGTCGCGCTCCTGTTGCTCACTTATAGCGAAAATCTCAGTTATGTAATCATTCAATGTCGAAACCAATGCGGCTAATACCGCTATCTTATTCGTGATGATTACCGAAGCCAGTAAAAAATCTCTTACCAGCACATACATGTTAAGTTTATTTCTCTGCGAATCAGTCATAATTTTTATATTAAAAGTTTAACAATTAGTAATTTTGTAATGGCTTTATAAAATTATAATGATTTTTTAACAGATGTATATCCCGGTTATATAATTTATTAACAGGTTATTAACAGTCATTATACATATATTTGCTTCCAGTATATTTTATACATCATGAGGTCATTTGGGTACATCATGAGGTCATTTGGGTATATCATGAGTTCATTTGGGTACATCATGAGGATATTTGGGTACTTCATGAGGTCATTTAGGAACATCATGTGGCCATTTGGATACATCATGTGGTCATTTGTGCACATCATGTGGTCATTATGGAGCATCATGTAGTCATTTGTGTGCATCATAAGGTCATTTATATGCATCATGAGGTTATTTGGGAGCATCATGAGGTCATTTGGATACAACATAACGTCATTTATTCCGATTTAAAGAACACCTGCCCGCGCTGTTTACCTTCAGCTACTTTGTTTTAAATTTATAGTAGCCAGTTCCTTACACCTTGAAAATCATCCTGAAAAGCCAAATCGTTTTTCCGCTATGTTGCTATAAGAGGAAATTCTGTTAGAAGGGACCGGCCTTATAAAAATGCGCCTGCGGTTCTTCTTAGCCGGAGGTATCCCGCAAGGGCGGGACAGGTAGTGCGGATGGCATGTGTCCCGCTGAGCGGGATAAACTCCGCAATACACAGCAAGGCAAACTGTCAGGATTTGTTGGACTCTTTCATGCCTTGTATTGCGAGGAGATACTTCTGGCTTAGAACCGCCAGCATTGTTATAACGCCTTGATCTTTTATTCGCCCATTGCTTATTTTTAAAGGAGCTCATGAGATCGCTGCGCTATGTTGTTAATTTTTGATCAAGCAAAAAGTAAAGAAATAATGAAAGATATTTCGAACGCCTGGATTTTTGTAAATAGATTGATCTTTGATCTTAATTTTATTCATTCTTTATGCCCCATTCTCCCCGTAAAATGAAAGTAATCCGAAATACCTCCGGATTAGAAACAAAAATATCACTTTACTTCCTTACAAAATTCCGCCAGCTACTGTCTTCGCTATAATCAGCCAGTACCAGCGTTGTATTTGTATATGAAAAAGAGGACATCAGGTTATTCAATTCCTGTTTCATCATATTGATGCTGTTGGCAATTAATTCAGGATTAAATCCTTTTAATCCAAGATCAATAACCATTTCCATGGATACGATGCGGCTAAGCACTCTACCAAGCTCAACCAGTTTTCGTTGCGGAAGCTGCATATCCAGGTTAAAATTAAGTAATTCCTTAATATGATCCACTGATTTTCCGGTGAGTGAATAGTTTTTAAGAAACTGGAACAGGTTGGTTTCCTTTGCCTGCTTCATTAGTTTTACAACCGCTTCCGAAACCTGTGCATAGAGGATATCATTGGATCCTTCAAAAATCTGGAACGGACGGCTATCCACAATTGCGCGACCAGCAATATGGTTTTGTTTATATGCTTTGGCACCTACCAGCTGAAAAAGATGCTGCGCAGCTTCCTGCATAAGGTCGGTAGCGAAGGTTTTTACGGAATTGGCTTTAAGTCCGTGCGGTGCAAGGTCAATTTCAACGCCTGCATTATCGCTGCTGTGAGCGCAGATAGCTGAAGATATTGTATAAGCCGACTGTATGCTAGCCAACCGCTGCTGAACCTGGTCGTAATTGAACAGGCTCTTCGCACCTACAAACCTGTTTTCGCAGTGTTGTATAGCTTCGTCGAGCATGCGTTTTATAAAGCCCATAGCCATTGCCGGGATTTCAAGCCTGCTGCGGTGCAATGTATCGAGCATCATTGATATTCCTGTGGTTTCAGGTTCAAGACGATAAAGGTGTGGGATTTTGACATCTATTTTATTGCGGCCATATGGGATCATGTAAAGGCCAAGGTTTTCAAAATATTCTTCAACCAATATCATCTGTGAGGCTTTATTATTATCGGAAATAAAAAAGTCGATATCACGCATCAGATCGCCGCCAGGGGTTTTTCTGCGGGCTGTAAGCAACCAGTAATCGGCAACACCGATAAGTCCTGCCCAGTGTCGGGTGCCGTTCAGGTGATAATGATCGTCAAATTCGATAAAGGATGTCTGCATATTTAATGCATCACTGCCATAACTGGGTTCAGTGATCATCAGTCCGCCCATCTTTTTATCGGTAATGAAACCTTTAAAAATGGGTTGTTTAATTGAATCATTTGCATACTTGTTAACCGGCTGGAGGAAAAGAGCCCAGTTAATTCCCAAAGTGAGCCCGAGTGCCAGTGATTCGTAGGAAGCTGCTGAAATAATCTCAATTCCCTCGTAAGTACTTGCTCCGCGGCCACCATAAGCTTTTGGAATAAAAGCTGAAAACGGTTCAGCGGAAAGAATTTCACGCAACACAAAAGGTGGTAAAATTCGCTGTGTTTCAAGCTGGTTTATATCAGCGCGTTGGTGAAAAACAATCGCAAGTTTATTATTAAAGTTTTTAAGGAAGTCTCTGAAAGGCAGTTGTACAGTATTTGAAGGCTTTGCAGCCTCCACAAATTGATTGGAATATCCCATGTAAAAATTTTCTGTTAGTGATGAAATATATTATTCTGCAAGAGTCAGGCCTCAGTGACTGGAATGATGTAAGAACCTGATCAGGGTAATCTATTATGTGGCTGCAGAATGATAAGGAAAAACACTTTTCTCATCATTTCTAACAGTCAAAGACTCTGATTGTTTAAATGATTTTGTAAAATTTTTCAACGAATTATTATATTCATGGATCGTAATATGATTTTATCCTCGGCAAGCCCCGTATCAGGTCATACCAGTATTGATTTGCATTCGTATACATCTTATTGGGATGCAAAGGCTATTTTTCATACTTTTGCAGAACATGATGTGTTAATAAATCAATAAATTATCATTAAATGAAAAATAAATTTCCCGTATTTCTCATGCTCACTTTGAGTATTCTTTTGTTTTCATGTACCAAAGATGCCGGGGAAGGCGGGAATTCCACCATCTTCGGAAAGATCATTACCTATAATTATAATGCAGAATTCACTAACCTGCGAGGTATTTACCCAGGAGCCGATGAAGATGTTTATATTATTTACGGATCTGACCGCAGCTACAGCCAGCGCATACGTAGTAATTATGACGGAGTATATGAATTCAAATACCTCAGACCCGGTGATTACACTATTTATGTGTATTCAAAAGACTCAACATTAACACTTGTATCGGAAATAAAACCGGTGATACAAAATGTTACAATTAAGAATAACAAGCAAACGGTTGAAGCTGCCGATATGAAAATCTTCAGGTAAAATAATGCCGTTCACTACTTTTTGAATGTTTACAGAATTCTTCTTTTGAACTGAGTATATTAAAATGATTGATCTTAATACAACCTTGTCGAACTTTTTCCCGATCAGCCTGGAAGAGATGAATCATGTTAAATTGCTCGATCGTATCGATACTAAATTTATTATTCATG
>Ga0136636_10001494_pt1 | contig 13671 bp, 15 predicted proteins | sample AntDrymUQ8522106_2_FD_104653 | JGI IMG/M metagenome (GOLD analysis project Ga0136636, IMG submission 104653) | Polar desert sand microbial communities from Dry Valleys, Antarctica - metaG UQ852 (21.06) | ecosystem: Environmental > Terrestrial > Soil > Desert | place: Antarctica: Dry Valley... | reverse complement strand
TATTCCGGCGAAGGAAAGCACGAGTGCAATAATAAAAGTTTTCATGGTTAGGGTATTTTATGGTAATTGTTGAGTACAAATTTAAAAGCAAATGGGATAACAGTCAATTACCCTTTCTCGCTATTTTTCAAAAAAAAATCCGCTCAAAATTAATTGAACGGATCTTTTATTTTTAAAATCCTTCAAGGATTTAAAATCCTTGAAGGATTAAAGTTTTTACATCATTCCCGGCATTCCACCGCCCATTGGCATTCCTGGTTCGTCTTTTTTAACCTCTGTGATCACACATTCTGTGGTTAATAACATTCCAGAAACAGAAGCTGCATTTTCTAACGCAACACGTACCACTTTCGTAGGGTCTATAATTCCCGCTTCGTACATATTGACGTACTCATCAGTTTTTGCATTAAAACCAAAATCAGCTTTACCTTCCGCAACTTTCGCCACGATAACCGAACCTTCTCCACCTGCATTTTCTACAATTTGTCTCAATGGCTCTTCAATGGCTCTTCTTACAATTTTAATTCCTGTAGTTTCATCCTGGTTGATTCCTTCAAAATTTAAAGCACCAATTGCTCTTACCAAAGCTACTCCACCTCCTGCAACGATTCCTTCTTCTACTGCAGCTCTGGTTGCATGCAATGCATCATCAACTCTGTCTTTTTTCTCTTTCATTTCCACTTCAGAAGCGGCTCCAACATATAGAACTGCAACTCCACCTGCTAATTTAGCAAGTCTTTCCTGTAGTTTTTCTTTGTCATATTCAGAAGTTGTCGTTTCCATCTGTGCTTTGATTTGATTCACTCTTCCTTTGATTTGGGCTTCGTCTCCGCCGCCGTTCACCAAAGTGGTGTTGTCTTTATCAATCGTAACTTTTTCTGCGGTTCCCAACATTTCCAAAGTAGCGTTTTCCATAGTGAAACCTCTTTCTTCAGAAATAACCGTTCCACCTGTTAAAATCGCGATATCTTCTAACATTGCCTTTCTTCGGTCTCCAAATCCTGGAGCTTTCACGGCAGCAATTTTTAATGAACCTCTTAATTTATTCACTACTAAAGTTGCCAAAGCTTCTCCTTCTACTTCTTCACAGATAATCAAAAGTGCTCTTCCTGATTGCGCAACTGGTTCTAAAACGGGTAGCAAATCTTTCATAGAAGAGATTTTTTTCTCCACCAAAAGAATATACGGATTTTCTAATTCAGCAACCATCTTTTCAGGATTAGTCACAAAATAAGGTGACTGATAACCTCTGTCAAACTGCATTCCTTCTACTACATCTACCGTGGTATCTGTTCCTTTTGCTTCTTCTACAGTAATTACTCCTTCTTTACCAACTTTTCCAAAAGCTTCTGCGATCAGCGTTCCGATGGTATCATCATTATTTGCAGAAATTGAAGCTACCTGCTTAATTTTTTCCGAAGAATCACCTACTTCCTGAGATTGAGATCTAAGATTTTCTACTACAGCAACTACTGCTTTGTCAATTCCTCTTTTAAGATCCATTGGATTAGCTCCCGCTGCAACATTTTTCAAACCTTCGCGAACAATTGCCTGCGCAAGAACAGTTGCAGTAGTAGTTCCATCTCCGGCGATATCATTGGTTCTGGAAGCAACTTCCTTCACCATTTGAGCACCCATGTTTTCTACCCTGTCTTCCAATTCAATTTCTTTTGCAACAGTTACTCCATCTTTCGTTACGTGTGGTGCACCGAAAGATTTTTCAATTACTACATTTCTTCCTTTTGGTCCAAGCGTTACTTTTACTGCATTAGCCAAAGCGTCTACTCCTCTTTTTAAGGCGTCTCTTGATTCTATATCGAATTTAATTTCTTTTGCCATTTTTGGTTGTATTTACGTGTTATGTCTAAAGAACAAAACACTTTTTTATTTATTTATTTAATGTTTCTAAAGGGATGAGCATTTAAATGCACAGGATTTCTATCCAATAATTCCTAAGATGTCACCTTCTTTTACGATAAGGTATTCTTTGCCATCTACTTTTAATTCGGATCCTGAATATTTTCCGTAAAGTACTTTATCTCCAACTTTCACAGTTGTAGGTTCATCTACTTTTCCTGGTCCTACTGCAACCACAGTACCTTCCTGAGGTTTTTCTTTTGCGGTATCTGGGATAATGATTCCAGAAGCGGTGGTAGTTTCAGCCGCGGTTGGCTCAATTAGAACTCGATCTGCTAATGGTTTGAAATTTACTGACATATTTTTTTGTTTAAATTATTATGTTGAACTTCCAAAATTACTAAAACGATGCCATGAAAATTTATCTGTTAATCTGTCATTAAGCAATTCGCTGAACGGGAAATTTTGGCAGAAAAAAAAGTCAATCCAGAAGAGTGACTTATTAAATTTTATAAAGTTTTTCAGGATCTTTTCTAACCGTAAAAAAATCAAAAACCAGTATTAAATCATCATTTGGATAAACTTTAAAGAACATTTTTACATTTTTTTTGCCAACTAAAGCGAACTGAATTTTGTGCTATTTAGAATAATAGGGGTAAGTAACTAATTTGATCTTTACGTTTTCAATAACCGCTTCATATTCTGAAATAAATACACGAAGCTCTTTTTCAGTCCATTTTTCTGAAAGTTTAGCCAAAATTTCTTGATAATGAAAACCTGCTACTTTTGAGAATATAACTCGCATATCTTATCCTCAATATTTTTTTTGAAATCTTGGTTAGAAATAACTTCTAATTTTCTAGTAAGAAAACTATGTTCCATTTCTAAAAAATGTTCCAGAAGATCATCATCTTCCTCTACTTTTACAACACCTTTTATGTTTTCCAAGAATTTTATAAGTGATGGGAAACTTTCTTTTTCTATTTCTACACTTAATTTTATTGTTTCCATCTTTTCAAATTTTAGTAAAGGTGAAAATTTACATTTAAAATCTTTATTTCTTTCCCGCTGCCTGCATTGGATTTACTTTTCCGCTCGCAGCTCCACGAGTTGAGGCGCCTTGTTTTTGTTTAAAGACCTCAAATTTGGAAGACGGTGCCGGGATTTCTCCCCAGAAATTATTAGACGTATCAATATCTGCCGTTTCCCGCATTGGATCAAGTTGGATGGATTTCAATTTTTTAGCGAAATAGTAAGTTTTAGAAACTTTTTGTTCGTCTTTTCTCCAGATTTGAGCAGAAGATTTATCGGTCAGCTTGCTTCCATCTTCAAAAGTAAATTCTAAAATAATAGGCATCACCAAACCTCCTTTATTGCTGAAATCAATTTGATAAGCGGTGATTTTTTCTAGCGCTGCTTTCTCTTTTTGAGGAACTTTTTCGAAATTCTCCGACTTGCTGTTATATTCTTTCGTGCGGTCTACTTTTTCCTGACCCCGGTTGTAGCGCCAGTAAAAATCCTGCAAATCTTTGTCTTTATCAGTATAAAAAGCGATGGTTTTATCTTCCCGGTTTCTGATCTTAGAAATATCTTCAAAGGAATTTTGCGAAGGTGCATCTACGGTGTAAATATTTTCCCGAATTTTTGGAACTGCCTCCAAATTAGGAGTTGCTACCGTTACTTTATCAATGGACAGATCTACCGCATCGGTTCCATAGAACCAACCTCGCCAAAACCAGTCCAAATTTTCTGCGCTTGCATCATTCATGGTTCGGAAAAAATCTGCCGGTTCTGGGTGTTTGAAAGCCCATCTTCTGGAATACGTTTTAAAAGCTTTATCAAAAAGTTCCCTGCCCATAATGGTTTCCCGCAAAATATTTAATCCTGTTGCAGGTTTTGAATATGCATTGGGTCCAAACTGATTAATATTTTCAGAATTCGTCATGATCGGTTCCAGCTGATTTTTCGGTAATTTCATGTAATCTACGATCGTATGAGCCGGACCACGGCGAGAAGGGAATTTATTATCCCATTTTTCTTCTGTGAGATATTCCACAAACGTGTTTAAACCTTCATCCATCCAGGACCATTGTCTCTCATCTGAGTTAATGATCATCGGGAAAAAATTGTGTCCAACTTCATGAATAATTACGCCGATCATTCCATTTTTAATCCCTTCGGAATAGGTTCCGTCTTTTTCTGTTCTGCCAAAATTGAAGCAAATCATAGGATATTCCATTCCATTTGCTGCTTCAATAGATTGCGCAACTGGGTAAGGATAAGGAATGGTAAATTCCGAATAGGTCAAAATAGTGTGAGCAATTACTTTCGTTGAAAATTTTCGGTATAGATTATAAGCTTCTTTTGGATAGAGACTCATCGCCATCACGTGATTGTTATTTTCTGGAATGATGACCTTCATGCCGTCCCAAATAAATTTTCGGGAAGAAGTCCAGGCAAAATCCCGAACATTTTCTGCCTCGAATTTCCAAATTTTTCTTTCCTTGGATTTGCTTTTTTCGGCTTTCTTTGCTTCTTCTAAAGTTACTATTTCAATAGGTTCATCTGCAGTTTGCGCCTGTTTCCATCTTGCCAATTGCGCAGAATTTAGCACTTGTTCGAAATTTTTTCCAGCTCCTGTGGAAGCTACAATATGATCGGCTGGAACATTCATAGAAACTTTAAAATCCCCAAAAACCAACGCAAATTCTCCTCTTCCGGTGAACTGATTGTGCTGCCATCCGCGGAAATCACTGTAAACGCACATCCTTGGATACCATTGCGTGAGGGTGTATAAATCATTTCCATCTTCTGGAAAAAATTCATAACCGCCTCTTCCACCCATTTTCATGCGGTCTGGAATATTGTAATTCCAATCGATTTTGAAGGTGATCTTCTCTCCTTTTTTCAAAACTTTCGGAAGGTCAATTCTCATCATGGTTTTATTCACCACGAAAGGCAACGCTTTACCAGAAGCATCTGTTACCTTTTCTAAATTAACGCCATATCCATTATTTTTCATGGGTAACTCCGTAGATTTCAAATCATCTGAAGTAGCAGTTCTTGGCAGGAAAGAAGAATCATCAAAACCCGCATTTTTGGTAGTGGACTGCTCATTTTCATCCAGTTGCAGCCACAAATAATCTAAATTGTCAGGAGAATTATTGTGGTAAGTAATGGTTTCGGATCCTTTTAGATTTCTTTTATCTTCGTCTAAATACGCTGAAATTTCGTAATCTGCGCGATTTTGCCAATAACCTTGTCCCGGAGCACCAGAAGCGGCTCTGTAAATATTGGGAGTAGGTAAAATGGTTCCCAGTTGCTCGAATTTGTTACCGTGGTTGCTTTTTGGATTATTTTGCACGTCTTGCGAAAATACTACCGCAGGAAATAAAAGCAGTAAAAAATAGAAACTGAATTTAAAGTGGATCATAGAAAAATTTTAGGTTGAAAAATGCTTTCCAAAAATAAAGAAAATATTTAAGACTTTTGAAATGGTGCAGATTTAAATAAAGGGAAATCTTTCGATGCAGATTTTTAAGGAAATTAAAAGCGTAATCGCAGAGGCAAAAACGATCCAGTGCACTTTTTTTACTTTTAAAAATCTTAAAACTACAAACTCGACCAATAAAATAATTAAAACCACCAAAATTTGACCTAGTTCAAGTCCTATATTGAATCCCAAAAGGGGCACTGCAATATTTTCTTCACCAGACATCATCATTCGAGCTGTATTTGCGAAACCCATCCCATGAATTAATCCGAAAATTAGAGCGAGATAATAATTCATCCGCATTAAATTCTCCGGTTTATTCCGCATGAGAATATTATCCAAAGCAGTGAGAAGAATGGTGAGTGGAATTAAAAACTCTACCCAATCCGCCGGAACCCGAATAATATCTAAAATACTCAATGCCAAGGTTATAGAATGACCAATAGTGAAAGCCGTAACCAAAACCAAAATTTTCTTCCATTCCTGATACGAATAAACGGCGACCAAAACCAAAACGAAAAGTTGATGGTCCAAAGCGTCCAAAGAAATAATATGTTCCCAACCTAGATTTAGGTAAAAAAAGAAATCCTGCATTAACTCAAATTTTTAGAAGGACGATGATACAAAATTTATTCTAACTTTGCCTGATATATTGCAAAAATGAATATCACAGTTGAGCTTGAAAACAAAGAAGATTTTGCTGAGATTAAATCTTTGATTGAGAAAATAAAAGGTGTAAAATCTGTAAAAACAGATGAAGTGGAATTGGCAGGAGACGGCGTTCCGATGTGGGTTTACGAAGAATTAGAAAAATATTCTAATGACCTGAAACCTGAAGATTTGATTTCTGAAGAAGATTTTTTAAATCATATAAAAGAAGAGCGATGCAGGTTACGACAAGTGAAATAGGTAAATTCACTTTGCAAGAAAATATCAATTTTCTAAAAGAAAGCTGGACCTTCAAAGAAATAGATTCATTTTTGGAAGATGTAGAAAATTTGATCACTGAACTGAAAGAGGGTCGATACAAAAAATATCCAAAATTTTCTAAAAATATTCATTCAGTTCTAATTGGCAACAGACACGTTCGAGTGTTTTTCCGAATTGATAAAAATCAGATCACCCTAGAAATGTCATAAAAGTTTTACTTTTTTTTGAAGGCCGTCAAGATCCTCAAAAAATTCTCGATTTATTAAAATGAAAAAAACACTTCTCATTCTCTTCACTATTTTCTGCACTGTTTTAATTTTCTCGAAAGCTTTGCCTGTAGAAAAAATACACCCTTATCATGTTGGTTCTGTGGAATTTAACTACAATTCTAAGTCTAAAACGTTTGAGATTACAGGAAAGTTTTTTCTAGATGATTTGGAAAATGCACTTAAAGAAAAATATGGAGCCGCCGTTCATTTTAACGACCCAAAATACAAAAAGCAAATCAATGAGTTCTTAGAAAAATATGCTGCGGAGTATTTAAAACTCAAGGCAGATAATCAATTTTTGAAAATAAAATACATCGGCTTCGAGGAAGATAGTGAGTCCGTGAACATCTATTTAGAATCTGAAACGACATCTCCCCCGAAAAAAGTAGAAACAGCGGTGAGTTTTTTATATAATTACTTTGATGATCAGATGAATATTATTCACATTATCATCAATGGGAAAAGAGAAAGTGAAAGACTAAATTATCCAGACCGGTATCTGTATAAAAATTTTTAGAACTCGGAATTGACTTTTTTTGCATGCGCGAAAAGCTGTGGGAAAAACGCCTCAAAGTGCTTTTGTAATTGGGGTTTGTTATTGAGAAAAACTTCAAAAACCGCCAAATTTTTATCCAGATATTTCGCTTTGTTCAGTACATTCTGCATGGAATATTTAATGCCCCAATCTTCTTTATAATTGTACAGCCAATTGTCTTTCTGCATTCCATCTACCATTCTTCCTAGTTTTTCTGGTAGAACTTCTTCATATTTTCTTAAAACTTGATACACATGTGTAGAATGACTTTTTAAATCATTTTCTGACAAAGAATTGGCTAAAAAATAATCTAGCGCTACATCTACGAAAGCACCGGAATATAACCTCACCATCGGACTGAAAACTTTCTTAGCTTCCCAAATTTCCGGATGAGCATCCGTGAACGTATCAATTTCTCGATGCAAAGTTATTCCCTGCTGCATTCTTTCGGGATAAGAAAAGCGATCCCTATTTGGAATAAAATCTTCCAAAAACTGACCCACGATTTGCTCGTCGGAAAAAGTGAGAAAAGAATGGGCGAGGTAATTCATAGTTAAATTTTGTTGGGAGCGCTGTTAGAGCTTCGAGCTCTAACAGCGCTAAAAATACTACTTTCTTAAAAATTCTAAAAATATTTCTGTGCCCCCAAATACCGCCAAAACCTTATTGCTCTCTACAAAATTACTGTTTCCTGCGATAATATCATGAATAGAAGAATAAGGATAATCTAAACAGTCATTCACTAATTTGTGTTTTACAGCATTCTTATTAATATACAAAATACTATTTTCTAATTGTATTTTATCGGAAATTTTTTTTCTTCTGAATGGTAATTCAAAAAGCTTTCCTGTCCTGCCAAAATGTTTATTTATTGCTTGGGAATAACTGTTAAAAGTATTTGAAAATTGCTGGCTAATAATGGTTTCTATTTCCAAATTTGCTTTATCCGAAAATTTATCTCTAATCGCATCTGCACTTTTAATCTTTACAAGAAGGTGAAAATGGTTTTGCAACAAACAATAGCTGTGAATCTCAGCAAGTGGTTTTAATTTTTCTGAAATGAGTTTTAAAAAATAAAGATAGTTTTGATGGTTGAAAAAAAGTTGCCCACCATTTATTCCTCTGTTATAAACGTGATAGAAATGGTCTGGTTCTAAAGGGAATATATTATTTTTCATTTTCAATATTTATTAAGCGCTGTTAGAGCTTCGAGCTCTAACAGCGCTCATCAATCAAAAAAGCTTCTCATGAAAATCCTCGATCTTGCTCACTTCTTCCACTACAATCCCATATTTCTTTTTTGGGATCTTATTCAAATTTGAAACAAATATTTTTTCATAACCCAATTTTTCAGCCTCGGAAATTCGTTGTTCAATCTGCGGAATGGGCCGAATTTCTCCACTCAAACCGATTTCTCCCGCGAAACAAAAATGTTCAGAAATCGCAATATCTTCATTTGAGGAAAGAATCGACGCAACCACTGCTAAATCCAAAGCTGGATCGCCCGTTTTTATTCCGCCCGTAATATTGAGGAAAACATCTTTTGCACCCAATTGAAAACCAGCTCTTTTTTCTAAAACCGCCAAAAGCATATTCAGTCTTTTCGAGTCAAAACCGGTGCAGCTTCTTTGCGGCGTTCCATAAACTGCAGAACTTACCAAAGCCTGAATTTCTATTAACATCGGGCGGTTTCCTTCCAAAGTTACCGCCACAGAATTGCCGGAAAGTTCCTCGAATTTCTTCGTGATTAATATTTCTGAGGGATTTTTTATCTCTTTCAAACCTTGAGAAACCATTTCGTAGATCCCGATTTCTGCGGTGGAACCAAAACGGTTCTTACTCGCTCTCAATAATCTGAACAAATGATTTCGATCCCCATCAAAATTTAAAACCACATCAACCATATGTTCCAAAACTTTCGGTCCGGCTATTTGTCCGTCTTTTGTAATGTGACCTACGAGAAAAACCGGCGTATTCGTTTCTTTCGCGTATTTAATGATCTCATTAGAACATTCCCGAATTTGAGAAACCGTTCCGGGAGAACTTTCGATCAACTGGCTTTGAAGTGTTTGAATAGAGTCCACAATTACAAAATCAGGTTTCAGTTTTTTAGCTTCGTGAAGAATTTTTTCTACAGAAGTTTCTGTAAAAAGGTAACAGTTGGGATTTTGAAGTTCCGTTAATCGATCAGCACGCATTTTAATCTGCGACGCACTTTCCTCGCCGGAAACATACAGGATTTTCTTCTTCATTTTCAAAGCCAACTGCAACAATAAAGTCGACTTCCCGATTCCCGGTTCACCGCCAATTAGTGTGACGGAACCTAAAACAATTCCACCTCCCAAAACACGGTTCAACTCTTCAGAAGGACTTATAATCCGGGGTTCTTCAAAGGTTTCAACCTCGATAATATTGATGATGTGCTGTTTGGATTTATCAGTATAACTTTTTGCGGGCGATTTCTCTACGATCTCCTCTACCAAAGTATTCCATTCCCCACAATTCTTGCATTGACCGAGCCACTGCGGATATTGCGATCCACAGTTTTGACAGAAATATGCCGTTTTCACTTTTGCCATGTTGCGAATTTCCTGAAATTTTTTGGATAACGAAAAATTTTGTTTTGAGGAGCAAAAAGATTTTCGCTTCTTTTCAAGATCAGTCCCGCTTTTCATTATATCTTTTACTTTTTCTCGAGAAAAAAGTAAAAGGATGTCATTTCAATCGGGGCTAGAAGTTAGTTCAGTTTCGTTTTTCAAGGGTGGTAAATTGCGTTAAAACGCTCAAAAAAAACCGTGTCCAGGTTTAAAACCTTGACACGGTTGAAATAGCTGAGTGAAAAAGAAGATGAAAATTTGCTATTACTTTTTAGTTCGCATCAAATCTATTAAAATGAGTTTTTAAATCATCGTAAATTTTCTTTGCCTCTTCATTACCTTCTTCTGCAAGTTTCTTTACGTGTTCATAATATGCTCTGGCTTTTCTGTTTAAACTTTCTCCTAAAATCAGTTTAGCATCTTCTAGTTTTTGTGTTAAGACGAGCAAATCAATCGCAATTTTTGCGACAAATTCAATGTCTTCAGGTGATTTTTCAGGCATTTTTGAAAAATCCTCTATAAACTTAGTGACTTTAAATATATTCTCTTTAATAGCTAACATTTCTTCGTCACTTATTTTTCTTATTTCCGCCAAGTTTTTCTGAAACTTTTCTTCGAAATCTCTAGTAAATTCATCATCAAAATTCATCATTGTAGTTTTTATTCCCATAAATTTACAGAAATTATTCTATTCCGTTTTCTTCTTTTTCAAAATTTTATATCCCACAAAAATCAAAAGTGCAACCAATAAAATCCCCGGAATGATAAAAATCAGCGCAAAAAGCCAGGAAATAGCATCAGAAAATAGAGACGAAACTTCATAAGGATTTTTCACTTTGGCTTTTTCAAAAGATAATTTCTGGAAATCGGATTCGGAAAATTGGTTGATTTCGTTTTCTAAATTCTGGGATTTTCCTAAAATATTCTGGAAATTGAAATTTTCGATTTTTTCAAAATAGGTGATTATTAAATTATCTTTCGGCGTTGGGGCAAGATTTTGTTTGATTCCCCAATAAATTTTTGTGGCCGGATTATATTGAAAGTTGAAATTATCTGACATTCCGTGAACATCTTTTTCCGACAATCCATCTTTTAACTGAATATAAAAATCTCCCTTTTCGATGGGATTTTTCCAGACACTCCCACTTTCCAGTAGATATACAAAAGCATTATAATGTGCTTTTGAATATCCTTTTCTAATTCCGCCACTGTTCGTAGAAACGATAAAAAATACTTCCACTTTTTTTATTTCTTCCGGCAGAAAATCCATTTGCCAAACATACCAATTCTCTGAAAAAGACTGAAATTTCCCGATGTCATTTGCTTGAGGTTGCTTCACAATAGAAAGTGGATTTCCATTGGAAAAAATCTTAAAAGCGCTTAAGGAATCGATTTCAATTTGGTTTAAAGAAGAACTACCGCCAGAAAAAATTCCGTTTACGGGATATCCCATTTTAAAACTGAGTTTTTCTTTGGAGTGATTTTTAAAATAATAAACGCCTTTTACCACGGCAAAACCTTTGTACAATTGCACGAAAATTTGTTCACGCGGCATCTGAATTTTTTTAAAACTCGCCGAATCTTCTGGATAAAGCATGGTGAAAGTATTTCCACCTGCACCCCAAATTCCGGGTTGCGCTGCGTTGGCTTTAAAATTTTGTGTGCAAAAAATGAGACTTGCAAAAAGCAGAAAATTTCTAAAGATTTTTAATTTTGTTTTCATGTTTTCATTTGGTTTTTTTCAATTTTTCGCGAAGATAAAAGTGAATCTGAAAAATGGAATTAGTTTATTCAAAAATATAGATTTTATGTCATAAACCAACTTCCTCTATTTGAAGCAATTATTTCTAGCCCTGATCGGAACGGCATCCTTTTTTATTTTTGCGGCTGGATAAGCAATGGCGAAAATAAAAAAGATATAGTGTAGAGCAGGTTCCCGGCTCCTGAATAATATTTGATCAATCATTAGTTGCCTTGTCTTTCAAAATCCATTAACTTTGCACAAACCTAAACTAATGAGTAAAAAGAACACAAAATTCATCTTCGTAACCGGCGGTGTAACTTCTTCTCTAGGCAAAGGAATCGTCTCTGCTTCACTTGGCTTACTGCTAAAATCGAGAGGATTTAATGTCACCATCCAAAAACTTGACCCTTACATAAATATTGATCCGGGAACGCTAAACCCCTATGAACACGGGGAATGTTACGTGACAGAAGATGGCGCAGAAACTGATCTGGATCTGGGTCATTATGAAAGATTTCTGGATTCTAAAACTTCCCAAAATAATAATGTAACGACGGGGAAAATTTACCAAACCGTTATTGAAAAGGAAAGAAAAGGCGATTTCTTGGGAAAAACCGTGCAGGTAATTCCACATATCACGAACGAAATTAAGCGCCGCATCAAAATTTTGGCAAAACAAAATTACGATATCATCATCACGGAAATTGGTGGAACGGTGGGAGATATTGAATCGCTTCCGTATATAGAGAGTGTGCGACAATTGAAATGGGAACTCGGCGAACATAATTCGATGGTGATTCACTTGACTTTGTTGCCTTATTTGGCTTCCAGTGGGGAATTGAAAACCAAACCTTCTCAACATTCTGTGCGGCAATTGATGGAATCTGGAATTCAGGCAGATGTTTTAGTCTGTAGGACCGAGCACATTATTCCGAAAGAACAGCGTAATAAATTAGCGCAGTTTTGTAACGTTTCTTTAGAAAATGTGATTGAATGTAAAGATCTGGAAACCATTTACGAAGTTCCATTGTATTTGCAAAAACAGGATTTTGATGAGGTGGTTTTGAAAACATTAAACCTAAAATCTGATAAACAAGCCGATTTAAAAGACTGGAAAAGTTTCCTTAAAAAATATAAAAACCCAAAAAAGTCAGTTGAGATCGCTTTGGTGGGAAAATATGTTTCCTTGCAGGATTCTTACAAATCCATTGCAGAATCTTTTATTCATGCAGGTGCAGATCTGGAAACGGAAGTAAAAATTCGCTGGGTTTATAGTGGCGAATTGGAAGCGGATAACATGGAAGAAACTTTCGCTGGAATCGACGGAATCCTTATTGCTCCAGGTTTTGGTGATCGAGGAATTGAAGGAAAAATCGCTGCGGCGAAATATGCACGGGAAAATAATATTCCACTTTTGGGAATTTGTTTAGGGATGCAAATCATGACCATTGAGTTTGCAAGAAATGTTTTGGGGTACAAAAAAGCCAACTCCATGGAATTCGATACATCAACTCCAGAACCAGTAATTTCATTAATGGAAGATCAGAAAAATGTGGTCGATAAAGGCGGAACGATGAGATTAGGTGCCTGGAAATGTTCTTTGAAAACCGGTTCAAAACTCAATGAAATCTACGGAACCAAAAATATTTCCGAAAGACACCGTCACCGTTATGAATTTAATTCAGAATATAAGGATGAATTCGAAAAAAACGGCTTGATTCCGACCGGTTTTAATCCAGAAACGGAACTGGTAGAAACATTGGAGTTAAAAGATCATCCTTTTTATATAGGAGTTCAATACCATCCGGAATACAAAAGTACAGTTGCATCGCCGCATCCTTTGTTTAAGGCATTTATCAAAGCTTGCACGAAAAAATAAAAGCAGGAGATAAAAGACATTTGTTTTTTGTCTCCTTTTTTGTCCCGCAGATCACGGAGATTACTTTAATATTCGCACAGATTTCACAAATCTTCACAGATTTTACATTTTTTAAAATCAATAGCAAATTGAGCTAAAAAACTGTGGCATCGGCGGGAGAAAAGACGATAGTTCGATATTCGCACAGATTTCACAGATCTTCACGGATTTTACGTTTTTTAAAATCAATAGCAAATTGAACTAAAAATCTACGAAATCAGTGGGGAAAAGACAATACTTTAATATTCGCACAGATTTCACAGATCTTCACAGATTTTACATTTTATAAAATCTATAGCAAATTGAACTAAAAATCTGTGGCATCGGC
>Ga0136636_10001493_pt1 | contig 13672 bp, 11 predicted proteins | sample AntDrymUQ8522106_2_FD_104653 | JGI IMG/M metagenome (GOLD analysis project Ga0136636, IMG submission 104653) | Polar desert sand microbial communities from Dry Valleys, Antarctica - metaG UQ852 (21.06) | ecosystem: Environmental > Terrestrial > Soil > Desert | place: Antarctica: Dry Valley... | reverse complement strand
GTCGAGATCAAATCGACCAGTTCACCGAGCTTGCCATCCGGCAACTGGGCACGGGCATAGCGCTTGTCCAGAATGCCCTTGAGCTTGAGGTTCTCCAGCTCAATCAGGGTCAGGGCTTCGTCGATGCGCTTGCCAATGTCGGGCTGCTTGGCGGCAGAGCGCAGGGCCTCCCAGCGGGCCGCTTCGGGCACCCAGAAGGCGTTGACCTCTTTGTAATAGTCGCGGTCTTCCAACTCGGCCGCCAGATCGTCCAGACTCCCGTCGGGAAAGTAATACTCGTCGGCCGGGTTGGTCAGGCGCGTGGTGAGCTCGGCGCGGCGGGCTGCAAAGGTGTCGCTGATGTATTTGACGAAGATCAGGCCGAGCACCAAGTGCTTGTATTCGGCGGCATCCATGTTGGCGCGCAGCTTGTCGGCGGTGGCCCAGAGGGCTTTTTTGATGTCGTCGAGCATGTGCGCTGGTTCCCCTTGGTGGCGTGTGATTTTGGTTTGCCGGGACTATATACCGGGGCACCCTTGCCACCGAGCCCCTGCAACGCTTGCCCCAACTCGGGCGGGGCGGGTGCATGTGGGTTCAACTGAGTTGTTGAACAGCGTGCTGACTCGCCCTCAGTGAATCAGCCCAGCCCTTTTGCAGGGCGCCTACATCACCACTTCTTCTGGCGGGCACTTAGGAATATCACGCTGCGCCGTCATCGAGCTGCCTGCTGCGGCCAGCATGACGCACACAATGGCCAGCCACTGCAGCGCCTGCAGGCGCTCGTCCAGCAAGAAAAAACCCAATAAGGCGGCAACCGCCGGCTCCATGCTGGTCATGATGCCAAACGCGCCCGGTGGCAATCGTTTCATCGCCATCATCTCCAGCGAAATCGGCACCGCACTTGAGACGGCCGCCACACCCAGTCCAAATAACAGGATGTGCGGGTCCAGCAAAGCAGCGCCCGCATCCCATATCCCAAAAGGCACCACGGTGAGGGCCGCCACACTTAGGCCCAAAGCCACAGAATGGCCCGCGTGCAGGTGCCCCACTCGTTTGCCAAAGACGATGTAAGCGCCCCAGCAGACGGCCGCAGCCAAGGCGTACATCACGCCTTGCACGTCCAAGCCAGCCACGCCCTGGCCAAAAGGCAACAGCAAACCCAGGCCCACCGCCGCCAGTCCGAGCCAAAGAAAATCAATCCTCTTGTGTGAATAAAACACGGCGACTGCCAGCGGGCCGGAGAACTCAATCGCCACGGCCACCCCAAACGGAATCGTGCGCAGCGACATGTAAAACAGCAGATTCATGAAGCCGAGCGCAACACCGTAACGCAGGATCGACCCGGCATCTGACCGCGACAGCGGCCAGCGCCAGGGCCGCCACAACACCAGCAGCAACAGCGCCGAAAATCCGACACGTAAGGCGGTGGTGCCCAGCGCGCCGACCTGGGGGAAAAGCTGCTTGGCAAAGGATGTGCCAATGCCCAGCGCGGTCACCGAGCCAAGCACGGCCAGCAGCGGCAAGGCGTTTGCAAATCTGGGGGAGGTCATATGACGAAGCTGGCCAAGCCACTTCGGCGGGCCGCAGCGTTCATTTCAGTCAGCAAATAGCTGGCGTTGTGGATGCCCACCCGCCAGCCTCATCCGGTGCCTACTTTTTAGGCGTCTTGGCACCCGACGCGGCGCTGGCGGCGGTTGGTGGTGGCAGGCCCAAATGCTTCACCAGGGCTTGCTCCAATGCCTTGACCTTGGGTTCCACCGACGCTTTAGTTTCAGTGACCAACTTGTCAGCCAGTACCTTTTGCAGGTCACCGCCCATTTGCTGGTATTTGCGATTCACGGGGGACTCAAGGATGGCGATCAACTGCGTGAGTTCTTCCTCAGTGAAGCGTTGCTCCATCAACACTCCGATGGTGGACGGTGCCAGCTTGACGGCTTGCTGGCGCACCAGGGGCCCGGCTTCGTCGGCGTATTTTTTTAGGTCCGCCTGAATGTCTTTGGCCACCGCGTCACGCTTTTCAGGCGGCACCCGGGTTTGCAGGGCCACACTGGCCTGCTGCATCATTTGCACGGCTGGGCGCTCGACCAGCATTTGGGCGGTCTGCTCAATCGCCGCTTGCTGCAAGGTCAACACCTTTGCCACCAACTCACTTTTTTTGGCACTGGTGGTTTGTGCACTTACCGCTCCACAAACCACAATCAAACCCACCACATACCACTTTTTCAAAGAAATTCTCCCAGTTAATTCACACATCGGATGCTCACCCTCTAAGCCTCAAAAACAGGCCATGGGGGTTTCAGCCACACAATTAAGCTTAACCGATACCGCCGCCTGGCTGCCATAACCCCTTTGCAAATGCTCGATCGCAGCGCCACTCGCCTCATCAAACCCATCGTCAATCATTTGGCCAAGGTGGTTGCCAGCCTTGGCGTGAGCGCCAACCAACTCACCTTGACGGGCTTCGTGATTGGTCTTTTTGCTGCTTATTTAATAGCTACAGAATATTATTTTGCGGGGGCTACAGCCATATTGGTTTCAAGACTTTGTGATGCACTCGATGGTGCCGTGGCGCGCCAGACTCGGGCTACCGACGCCGGTGGTTTTTTGGACATTGCGTTTGACTTCCTGTTTTACGCCAGCATTCCTCTGGCTTTTGCCGTCAGTGACCCGGCGCGCAACGCTTTGCCTGCGGCGGTGCTGCTGGCCGCGTTCATTGGCACCGGCACCAGCTTTTTGGCCTTTGCCGCGCTGGCCGCCAAGCGCGGGATCAGCACCCTGGCCTACCCTGACAAGTCGTTTTATTTTCTCGGCGGCTTGACGGAGGCCACCGAGACACTGGCCTGTTTTCTGGCCATGTGTGTATGGCCAGAATTTTTTATCGAACTGGCCTATGGCTTTGCCGTGCTGTGCGCCATCACCACATTAACCCGCCTCTGGTGGGGCTGGAAAGCGTTTCAATGAGACACATCCATGTCACCTACAAGCCGATAAATACTATATTTAATATAGCTGCATGCGCTTTATACATGTGGGCTACAGCCTCTTTTTCTCAAAATATTACCGGGCATACCATACCACCACCGTCCAGCACCACACTGGCCCCGTTTGCCGCCGCAGACGGCACAACGCTGAACCCGGCATGGCAGCTTTCCGAGCTTCCCAAGAGTAAAACACACCTCACAGAATTTACGCCGGTCAGGCTCGACGGCGATGCCGTGCTGGCGGTGCACACCCAGGCCTCTTATGGCGTGCTGGCCCACCTTTGGCAGGGCCCGGCACCTGAGTTTTTAAGCTGGCGCTGGCTGCTGGCGCAACCCTTGGCCGGCACCGACATCCGCACAAAGGCCGGGGACGATGCCGCGCTCAAGGTCTGCGTGATGTTTGACCAGCCGCTTGCCGACGTCCCTTTTTTCCAGCGTGCGTCACTGGCAGTGGCGCGCGCGGCCACCGGGCAGAATTTGCCCAGCGCGACGTTGTGTTACCTGTGGGACAACCACTACCCGGCAGGCACGCACGGGGTCAACCCGTACACCGCGCGGCTTCGGTACAAGGTGCTGAACGGGTCGGAGTCGGTCACCGGACAATGGGTCACCCAGCGCCAGCGTGTCGCTGACGACTTTGCCCAACTGTTTGGGCAAGAGAGCCCTGTCATGCCACCCATCATCGCCATTGCAGTCGGTGCCGACAGTGACAATACAAAGGGCAACAGCCTGGGTTACCTGGCCCAATTGCGCTGGCTGCCCTGACACCCTGATCATCCAATCCATCGAACGCTCATGAAACATCTGGTGATGCTTGGCGCCGGCCATGCGCACGTGCACATGCTGTCAACTCTGGCTGCGCAACCGCTGGCGGGTGTGCAAATCACGCTGGTGGCGCCCTACCCGCGCCAGCTTTACTCAGGCATGGTGCCCGGTTTTGTCGCGGGTCATTACGCGCTGGATGACTGCGTGATCCCGCTTGCGCCCTTCCTGAAAGGCGCGGCAGTGACCTGGCTGCCACGCAGCGCCACTGGGCTTGACGCCACCCAACGCACCGTGACGCTGGATGACGGCAGCACGCTGGCCTATGACGTGTTGTCCATTAACAGCGGTCCGGTGCAAGACCGCCTAAAAATCGAACACATGATGCCTGGCGCCCGCGAACACGCTCTGTTTGTCCGCCCGATCGAGCCCTTTGGGGTTCTCTGGCCACAAGTGGTGGCACTGGCGCAGCAAAAGCCCCTGCGTTTTGCCATCATAGGCGGCGGTGCGGCCGGCTTTGAGCTGAGCTGCGCGGTGGCACACCGACTGCCGGGGTCATCGGTGACACTGCTCAGCGGCGATGCCCCAGTGGGTGCCAATTACCCGGCCAAAGTGCAAGCCATGGTCACCCAGGCGCTCAAAGACCGGGCCATCACCGTCATTCAGGAACGCGCTGCGGGCTTGGCTGCAGGCGAGCTAACGCTGGCCAGTGGGGCGCGGCTGGCCTGTGACGTGCCCATCATCGCCATCGGTTCACAAGCGCCCACCTGGTTGCAACACAGCGGGTTGGCACTGGACCCAGAAGGCTTTGTGGCGGTGGATTCTTTTCAGCGTGCCACCAGCCACCCGCAGGTGTTTGCCGCAGGCGATGTGGCAACCAGGATCGACCTGGACCTGCCACGCAGCGGCGTGGTTGCCGTGCGTGCCGGCCCGCCACTGGCCAACAACCTGCGCGCCGTGCTGGCTGGCATCGAGCCCAGCCCTTACACCCCACAGAACAAGACCCTGAACCTGCTGTCTTGCGGCAATCGCCGCGCCATTGCCAGCTGGGGCGACTGGTCTGCCCAGGGGCGCTGGGTCTGGTGGCTGAAAGACCGGATCGACCGCGGTTTCATCCGCAAATACACCCGGTAGAAAGATCCGTCAAAGGCAGGTTGCCCGGCCTGCAGACACATCCTGTGCCCGTACGCCCAACGCCGCCATGTGCGCAGGTACCGGCAAGCCGCGTACCAGGGCGGCTGTGAGCTCACCCATGGCCGGTGCCGTCTGAATGCCGTAGCCGCCTTGGCCGGCCAGCCAGAAAAAGCCGGGCGCATCTGGCGCAAAACCAACTACCGGGGTTTTATCCGCCACAAACGACCTCAAACCCGCCCATTTGCGGCGCACCTGGCGAATCTGCAGCGTGGTGGCGGTCTCGACCCGGTCTACGGCAATCGCCACATCAAGCTCCTCGGGCTGCACATCTTGCGGGGCCACCGGGTCTTCATTGGCGGGTGACACCAGCAACACACCCGCGTCTGGCTTGAAATAAAACGACTCCTGTGCATTCATCAGCAGCGGCCAGCGGCTGATGTCGCAGCCCGCGGGGGCCTCGCAGGTGAAAGCGGTGCGGCGTTTGGGCACCAGACCCACCGGTGCCACACCGGCCAGCTGCGCCACTTCGTCACACCAGGCACCCGCCGCATTGACCAGCGTGTTTGCCAAAAATTGACCGGCCGGAGTGTCCACCAGCCAACCCGCGGGCTGGCGCTGAATACGCAGCACCTCGGCGTTGCACACCAGCTGGGCCCCAGCGGTTTTGGCGCTTTTTAAAAAACCCTGATGAATCGCATGCACATCCATGTCCATGGCATCCGGCTCATACACGCCGTACACCGCGCACGCTGGCCGCAGCACCGGCACGCGCTGCAAAATGTCAGCCTGCGTCCACCATTCAATGTTGGGCACCAGGGCGCGCATGTTCTGCAGCGTTTGTTGCAGCGCGTCGTGGTCAGATGCTGTGCCGACCATCAGCGAACCACGCGGCGTGACCAGCGGGTAATCAGAAAACCCCGGCGGCGGGTTGAAGTAAAACGATTTGGACGCCGTGGTGATGGCCCGCACCACCGCATTGCCATAGGTCTCGGAATACATGGCGGCCGAGCGGCCGGTGGCGTGGTAGCCCGGCTGCGCCTCACGCTCCAGCAGCAGCACCTGGCAGTGCGGCGCCAGAAAAAATGCCGCAGAGGCGCCGGCCATGCCAGCCCCGATGATCAATACGTCTGTTGATTGCATAAGTTCCCCACCGTTGCGTCGATGGGGAACTGTACGTCAACGCTGGATGGCTTCGATGGGCACGTAGATTTCACCGCCAGTGCGCTTGAACGCCTCCGACATGCCGGCCATGCCTTCCGTGACGGCCTGTGACTCGGTCACGCCTTTGTCTTTGGCGTAGTCGCGCACCTCTTGTGAGATTTTCATGGAGCAGAACTTGGGGCCACACATGGAACAAAAATGCGCCACTTTGGACGAATCCTTCGGCAGCGTTTCGTCATGGAAGTCACGCGCCGTGTCGGGGTCCAGCGACAGGTTGAACTGGTCCATCCAGCGGAACTCGAAGCGCGCCTTGGACAACGCGTCATCGCGTGCCCGCACACCCGGATGGCCCTTGGCCACGTCGGCCACATGCGCAGCAATCTTGTAGGTGATGATGCCCACTTTGACGTCGTCGCGGTCCGGCAAACCCAGATGTTCCTTGGGTGTGACGTAACACAACATGGCGGTTCCAAACCAGCCAATCATGGCTGCGCCAATGCCGCTGGTGATGTGGTCGTAGCCGGGGGCAATGTCGGTGGTCAGTGGGCCCAGGGTGTAAAACGGAGCTTCATGGCAGTGCTTGAGCTGCTCAGTCATATTGGCCTGCACCATGTGCATGGGCACGTGGCCCGGACCTTCGATCATCACCTGTACGTCTTGCTGCCAGGCTTTTTGGGTGAGTTCACCCAGCGTGCGCAGCTCGGCAAATTGGGCTTCATCGTTAGCGTCGGCACCTGAACCGGGGCGCAGGCCGTCTCCCAGCGAGTAGCTCACGTCAAAAGCTTTCAGGATTTCCGTCATTTCATCAAAGTGACTGTAGATGAAATTTTCCTTGTGGTGGGCAATGCACCACTTGGCCATGATCGAGCCACCACGTGACACGATGCCCGTGACACGCTGCGCAGTGAGGTGAATGAAAGCCAGCCGCACGCCCGCATGCACGGTGAAGTAATCCACACCCTGCTCGGCTTGTTCGATGAGTGTGTCGCGGAAAATTTCCCAAGTCAGGTCTTCGGCCACGCCACCCACTTTTTCCAGCGCCTGGTAAATCGGCACCGTGCCGATGGGCACCGGTGAGTTGCGCAAAATCCAGTCGCGCGTGGTGTGGATGTTGCGTCCGGTGGACAGATCCATCACCGTGTCGGCGCCCCAGCGCATCGACCACACCAGTTTTTCGACTTCTTCCTCAATGCTGGACGTGACCGCCGAGTTGCCGATGTTGGCGTTGATCTTGACCAGAAAGTTGCGGCCAATCACCATCGGCTCCACTTCGGGGTGGTTGATGTTGGCGGGGATGATGGCGCGGCCACGGGCCACTTCGTCGCGCACAAACTCGGGTGTCATGAGCTTGGGGATGCTGGCGCCAAAGCTGTTGCCAGCCAGCCGCGCCTCGCGCTCGGCGTTACCCTGGTACTGCGCCATCCAGGTCTGTTTCTGGTTTTCGCGGATCGCCACGTATTCCATCTCGGGGGTGATGATGCCGCGGCGCGCATAGTGCATTTGCGACACATTGGCGCCTGCTTTGGCGCGGCGTGGGGTGCGTTGCAGCCCGCTGGCTTGGGCGCGCAAGGCTGCCAGCGCTTCAGATTCACCGTTCTTCAGGCCATCGTCCAGCGCATAGGGTGTGCGCCCGGTGTAAGACTCGGTGTCACCACGCGACTCGATCCACGGGCTGCGCACGCCTGCCAAGCCATGCCGCACATCAATCTGCGCGCGGGGGTCGGTGTAAGGGCCCGAGGTGTCATACACCGTGATGGCCTCGCCATTGCTTTGCATGATTTCACGCATTGGCACCTGGATGTTGGCCTGGCTGCCGGGGATGTAAATCTTGGTTGATGCAGGCAAGGGCTCGCGCGTCAGGCGCATGAGTTCAATAAATTTATCGGGGGCGTTCATGTGGGCAGTCTCCTGATGTGTTGAATAAAACAGCTCGGGAGAAACACCATCCAGCAGGCAAACCGGACAAGTACTTACGCTGCCAGCCAACCGCGCAACTCATCGATCTGGATCGATGCCCGGCAATGGCAATGACACACGCTTGGCACTTCTTACGCCGGTATCAACCGGATCAAGTTCGCGGGTTCGGACATCCATCTCAGTGCTGATTCAGCACACCCCGGGCAACATACAGTGTACGTGAGCCTTGAAAAACACTGTTTTCAAAATGCCCATGACCCAACGATCCACGCAGGTCCGTACAGATTTTGGCCAGCCGCCAGGGCAGGAGCCGTAACATGGTGGGGTTCACAAGGAGCCTTGCCGTGCCCATCATCACCCACATCGAAGACCTGCGCCTGCTTGCCAAAAAGCGTGTGCCACGCATGTTTTACCAATACGCTGACTCTGGGTCATGGACCGAATCCACCTACCGCGCCAACAGTGACGACTTCCAGAAGATCCTGCTGCGCCAGCGCGTTGCCGTCAACATCGAAAACCGCAGCACTGCCAGCACCATGATTGGCCAGAAGGTGGCCATGCCGGTGGCAATTGCGCCCACCGGCCTGACCGGCATGCAGTGTGCCGACGGTGAAATCAAGGCGGCCAATGCGGCCAAAAAATTCGGCATCCCGTTCACGCTGTCGACCATGAGCATCTGTTCGATTGAAGACGTGGCGAAAGAGACCGGCGGCCACCCGTTCTGGTTCCAGCTGTATGTGATGAAGGACCGTGACTACATCGAGCGCCTGATTGACCGCGCCAAAGCCGCCAACTGCTCCGCGCTGATGCTCACGCTTGACCTTCAAATCATTGGCCAGCGCCACAACGACATCCGCAACGGCCTGTCGGCGCCACCCAAACTCACCGTGCGCAACCTGCTCAACATGATGACCAAGCCGCATTGGTGTTTGGGCATGCTGGGCACACAACGGCGTGGCTTTGGCAACATCGTGGGCCACGTCAAGGGCATCGAGAGCATGGGCACCCTGAGCGAGTGGACCGCCAAACAGTTTGACCCGGCATTGAGCTGGAACGATGTGGAATGGATCAAGAAACGCTGGGGTGGCAAACTCATCCTGAAAGGCATTCAGGAGGTGGAAGATGCGCGCCTGGCCGTCAACTCGGGGGCCGACGCCCTGATCGTCAGCAACCACGGCGGGCGCCAGCTGGATGGTGCCCCTTCTTCCATCTCTGCCCTGCCCGCGATTGTGGACGCGGTAAGCAACCAAATCGAGGTACACATGGACGGCGGCATTCGCAGCGGGCAAGACGTGCTCAAAGCCCGTGCCCTGGGTGCCCGCGGCACCTACATTGGCCGCGCATTTTTGTATGGGCTGGGTGCGATGGGAGAAGCCGGTGTGACCCGCGCACTCGAGATCATTCACAAGGAACTCGACCTGACCATGGCGTTTTGCGGGCGCACGCAGATTGACGCGGTGGACAAGGGGATTTTGTTGCCGGGCACTTACCCCAGGTAGATGCGCACCAGTTTTGACGGGTTAACGGCCACTGGAACGTGCCACATCGAACCACTTACAGCAGCAACGATCCAAAACGCCGGGCAAACGCCTGCGCAGTTTCCGCATTCAGGAGTTGACCGACAAAAATCTCAACGCCGCGCAGCATCTTGCGCAATTCCGCCGGGTTTTCGCAACGGTCAATGGCGACACAGATGGATTCCCCCGATGCGCCCAAACGGTCAAACACAAAATCTGACGCCTCCTGACGCACCTTCCTAAATTCAGACAAACCGGTGGCTGCGCGAGGCCGTTCGGTGGGCGTGGCCGCCGCAAAACCTGGCGCGACCGGTTCCAGCAGAGGCGCAACAAAGTCACCAGAGGCAATCAGACCTTCTTGCGACAGGTATGCCAGCGCACCTTCCAATTCACCCACTCGCACGAAAGCACCCAGGTCGTTGACCGTTTTTTTGCCGTCAACCATGATCAACACGCGCCGTTGTACCGGATTCAGGATGCCGCTGCGCCCTGCGACCTCGGCGCGGCCCTTGTCTGTCTTGAGGTAAGTTGTTCCTGGGTTCATTGGTGAAGTTTTTGCAAGTACAAAGTTGATCTTTTTGAAATCAGCGATCTGTCTTCAATGGCTTTGGCCATTCGCCGCAGCGCTGCGCCGGCCTCGCATCATAAATGGCCCGGAAAACAATGAACCGATTTATTCCGCGGGCTAAGTGAGGCCGACCTTTACACCTTGGCAGGCATCGTTAAACTCAGCTTCGGGAGAAGTGCAAATCACAAGACATCCATGGCGAAAAATTCGCGTTTTATGGGAAATTGAATCAATGAGCAAACCTTTTTTTGAGTGGGACGACGCCTTGTATTCGGTGGGCGACGCGACCATCGACACGCAACACCAGGGCTTGCTGAAAGTTCTGAACCAACTCTACGTCCTTGTCAACAACGAAAGCGCGGTGCCAAACACATCTGCTGCATCAGATGTCATGCACGCGCTCACGCAGTACATCATTGAACACTTCTCGTACGAAGAAAACCGCATGCAGGAGTCAGCCTACCCGATCGAAAAAATCGAACGGCACCGGGCGGAGCACGACTTCTTGATTGCCAAGGTGCAAGGGTTTGAGCGACGGCTGGACAATGGCGACCCGACCGTGCTGGTTGAAATGCTGCCTTATTTGTATGGGGATTGGCTGATCCAGCACATCTGTGTCAGTGACATGGACTACCGCCCCTTCGTCCGGCCTTAAGCGCCCGCACAGGGGCGCCCGGCTCAGACCACCTGCAGGTGGTGTGTCACCAGCTTGAAGTCAGCATCTTCCGGGAACGACTTGACGACAAAGCCCAGGCCTTTCATGAGCTTGAGCATGTTCGGGTTGTTGGCCAGCACCAAGCCTTCAATCTCGGTCAGGCCTTTTTCACGTGCAAAGTCCATGATCGACAACATCAGCCGTGAGCCCAGGCCCTTGCCCTTGAACTCGTCTGCCACCACCAGCGAAAACTCACAACTGGCACGATCCGGGTTAGTGATGTAGCGCGACACCCCCACGATGCGCGTGCTCTTCAGCGTGTTGCCGTTGGCATCTTTGGCTTCTTCCGTGACAAGCGCCACCAGCGCCATTTCTCGGTCATAGTCAATCAAGGTGAAGCGCGACAGCATGTTGGCTGGGAGCTCTTGCATGCTTGACACAAAACGGAAATACCGGCTCTCGGGCGACAGGCCGCGCACAAAACTTTGCAACATGGTGGCGTCATCCGGGTGCACCGGGCGCACGGTGTATTCACCCCCACCTGCCAGCATGCACAGTTGCTCGTGCTGCGACGGGTACGGCAGGATGGCCAGGTGGTTGTAATGGCGCACCGAAGGCGCCGCGTTGTCCACCACAATGCGTGCGTCCACCGCCAGGGCGCCGGACTCGTCCACGATGATGGGGTTGATGTCCATCTCGCGCAGTTGCGGCAGCTCACACACCATCTCCGACACTCGCAGCAAAATCTGCTCCAGCGCATCCCGATTCACTGGTGGGGCGCCACGCCATGCACCCAGCGTTTCAGCCACACGCGCGCGCTCAATCAACCGGCGCGCCAGAAACTGGTTCAGCGGCGGCAGCTCCATGGCGCGGTCATTGATGAGTTCGATCATGGTGCCACCGGCGCCAAATGCAATCACCGGGCCAAAAGGTTCATCGGTGACCAGGCCAACGCAGACTTCACGGCCACGTTTCTGGTTTGACATGTTCTGGATCGTCACGCCATTGATGCGCGCGTTTGGCTTCAGCTTGGACACCGCCTGAATCATGCTCAGGTAGGTGTCGCGCACGGCGGTGGCGTTCAGGATATTCAGGGCCACGCCTTGCACATCAGACTTGTGGCTGATGTCGGGTGAATCGATTTTGAGCGCCACCGGGAAACCCAGCTGGGTAGCGATCATGATGGCTTCATTGGCGTTGCGCGCCAGAATGGTCTTGGTGACCGGAATATGAAACGCCGCCAACAGCGCTTTGGACTCCATCTCGGTCAGCACCTTGCGCCGCTCGGCCAGCACGCTTTCAATCAGCAGGCGGGCACCCTCCACGTCGGGCTGCTTCAGTTCAGACAGAGGGGGCGGTGTTTGCTGCAGCAGCTGCTGGTTTTGGTAAAACGAGGCAATGTTGCCAAACGCGCCCACGGCTGCCTCGGGTGTGCGAAAAGTGGGAATGGCGGCGGCGTTCAAGATCTTGCGCGCATCACCTACCGAGGCGTCCCCCATCCAGCAGGTCAGCAGCGGCTTGCTCACATGGCGGTTAAAACCAGCGATGGCGGTGGCCACGGCGTCGCCATCGGCGCCCATCTTGGGCGAATAAATGGCCAGAATGCCGTCAATTTGTGACGCCTTGCTCAAGGCTTCGATGGCGGCGCGGTATTGTTCCGGGCCTGCCTCTTCCGACACGTCAATCAAATCGGTCAGGGTAGCCAGTGGCGGCATCAGGGGTTTGAGCGCCAGCGCCTGCTCCGGCGTCAGGCGACCCAGCTCCAGATTGATCTCACTGACCCAGTCAGCAGCCAACACACCTGGGCCACCCCCATTGGTGACAATGGCCAGGCGTTTGCCGACCGGCTTGTAACGCGACGCCAGACACTTGGCAGCTGAAAACAGCGCCACAAAGGAGCGCACACGCACCGCACCTGCGCGGCGCAAGGCGGCGTCAAACACATCGTCACTGCCAACAATGGTGCCCGAGTGGGTTAGCGCGGCGCGGTTGCCAGGCGCCTTGCGGCCGGCCTTGAGCACCACCACCGGTTTCGCGTTGGCAGCAGCGCGCAGGGCGCTCATGAACCGGCGCGCGTTGGTGATGCCTTCCAGGTACACCACAATGCTGTGGGTTTGTGCATCAGCGGCCAGAAAGTCGAGCACCTGGGCCATGTCCACAGCCGTATTGGGCCCGAGTGACACCACGGTAGAGAAGCCCACCGCGTTCTTTTTGGCCCAATCCAGAATCGACGCCGTCAGGGCGCCGGACTGCGACACCAGCGCCAGTGGCCCGTGTGATGCCAGTTCACCCGCCACACTGGCATTCAAATGCAACTGCGGGCGCTGAAAGCCCAGACAGTTTGGCCCCAACAGGTAAATGCCGTCGCGGGTGGCAATCTTGTGCAAATCGGCTGCCATGGCGGCATCAATGCCACTTGAAATCACCAGCGCCGCGTGGCACTTGATGCGTCCGGCAATTTCCAGCGCCGCCTTGACCTCATCGACAGGCAGGGCAATGATCGCCAGATCAGCCCGCGCCATGGCCAGATCAGCCAGCGTGCCGGTGGCATTGATGTCCAGAAAGGTGAGCGTGCCACTGAACCGCTGCGCGGTGATGGCCTGGTGCAACACCTTGGCCTGGGGTGTCTGCGAATCCGGTTCATCCGGCTTGCCAGCAAACACCACAATAGAGGCTGGTGAAAAAAGAGCGCTTAGAAAATGCTTATCCATGAAACTACCTATTGACTGGTTATCGGTATTGTGCCTTTTTACGCCTCCTATTTTCTTCTTTTGCTGTAGTGCAGCAACGCCCCCACCAAAATTGCGACTTTATGGCCACTCTCGCCGATCCGCGTGACCCGAAACGACCCCCTTTGGCGCCACGACGCATTGCCCATCTGGACATGGACGCGTTTTATGCGTCGGTGGAGTTGCTGCGTTACCCGCAACTCAAGGGCTTGCCGGTGGTGATTGGCGGTGGGCGCCGGCCTGCTGACGATGCCATCAGCAGGCCGGCG
>Ga0136636_10001492_pt1 | contig 13676 bp, 12 predicted proteins | sample AntDrymUQ8522106_2_FD_104653 | JGI IMG/M metagenome (GOLD analysis project Ga0136636, IMG submission 104653) | Polar desert sand microbial communities from Dry Valleys, Antarctica - metaG UQ852 (21.06) | ecosystem: Environmental > Terrestrial > Soil > Desert | place: Antarctica: Dry Valley... | reverse complement strand
ATAAAATACAATTCGGTGTTTATTATTTCGTCAGGTGTATGCTTGGTAAGCACCTGAATAAGCAATGATACAATTCCTTTTACCAGTACCGCATCACTCTCGCCACGGAAAACAACCAATCCATCTATCAGTTCTGCATGTAACCACACCCTACTCTGGCAACCTTCGATAATATTCTGTGGTGTTTTACCAGCATCTTCGAGCGATTCGAGCGAATTGCCTAAATCAATTAATAAGGCATACTTATCCATCCAATCGTCGAACATGCTAAATTCTTCAATTATTCCATCTTGTAATTCGTTAATCGTCATATTGTAGAGATATTATTTGTAAATAGCTAAACATAATTAGCAATATATTAGATTCTTTATTTTAATTTTTCTTACGAAAGCATTGTCGCCACTCTTTTTAGTGCATCAATAAATACATCAATTTCTTCTTTGGTGTTGTAGAAAGCAAACGATGCACGCACTGTTCCCGGTATTCCTAGCGAATCAATCAGCGGTTGAGCACAATGATGCCCGGTACGCACCGCAATGCCCAGTTTATCAAGCAACATGCCGATATCGTAAGGATGAATATTGCCTACCAGAAAAGAAATTACCGAACTCTTTTCGCTAGCAGTACCAATAATGCGCATGCCTTCAATTTCCAGTAAGCGATCCGTTCCATACACCAACAAATCGTGCTCGTGCGCGGCTATTTTTTCAATTCCGATACTTTGAACATATCGCAGTGCCTCAGCCAAAGCGGTTGATCCAATATAATCGGGAGTTCCAGCTTCGAACTTAAAAGGCAGTTCGTTGTAAGTGGTTTTCTCAAAAGTTACAGATGCAATCATCTCGCCACCACCCTGATACGGCGGCATGGCATTCAACCATTTTTCCTTTCCATACAAAACACCAATGCCCGTAGGACCATATATTTTGTGACCAGAGAAAACATAGAAGTCAGCATCTAGTTTCACCACATCTACAGAAATATGTGGAACTGACTGAGCTCCATCTACTAATACCGGAACATTTTTTTTATGGGCAATACGAATGATCTCGTCTACCGGATTTACTGTTCCCAACACATTGGATACATGCGTAATAGAAACAATCTTAGTACGTTCATTAAGTAAAGTTTTAAAAACTTCAATATCCAGTTCGCCCCGCTCGTTCATCGGGATAACGCGTAGAGTCATGCCCTTTCGCTCGCATAACATTTGCCATGGAACGATATTGGAATGATGCTCCATAACAGAAATCACCACTTCGTCGTATGCCTTGCAAAATGCATCACCAAAACTTGTTGCCACAAGGTTAATAGCCTCTGTAGTGCCGCGTGTAAAGATAATCTCCTCGTGTTTGGCAGCTTTCAGAAACTCAGCCACCGTGATGCGAGATGCCTCGTGTGCTTCGGTTGCTTTCTGACTTAAATAGTGAACGCCACGATGGATGTTGGCATTGAGATGATAATAACCCTCCTCTATTTTTTCGACCACACATCGTGGTTTTTGACTAGTAGCTCCGTTATCAAAATAAATGAGGTCTTTATTGTAAATTTTCTCATCCAAAATGGGAAAATCGGCACGTATAGTTAGTAATTCTTGCTTATTCATAATGATGAAACTCTTTAAAATGAGTTTTATTCTGCAAAAGTACAGATTTTTTACTGATATGCCAACGCAAAATGAAGCTTACTAGGACAGTACAATGTGCATTTTTATAGCAAATTGAAAGAAAATCCTGATATCGACCAGCAAATAGGACAGCAATTAATATAAAATCAGCAAATTCAATTCGTCTATTCATTAGCTTTGCTCCTTGCATTAAATATCAAATATATAATTCAACAATTATTAACCGTTTTACCTACAGCAATTGTGAAGAAATGATGTACTTTTGTATGATTTTTCCCAAAAACTACTTTTCAGCCAACGAAGCGTATAAACATGAATAAAACTGCTCTTACAACATTTGCTCCGCACATTGCTGCTATTCTGCTTTTTATCTGTATTTCATTTATGTATTTCACCCCAGTTTTGGAAGGAAAACAACTACTGGGACACGACTCTGAGAGTTGGATGTGCATGGCTAAAGAGACCATGGATTTCAATACTACTCATAATGAAGTCACTTTGTGGACCAACTCCATGTTTGGTGGAATGCCAACCTATCAAATTTCGATGAATCAGCCTTACAATTCCATTAAATACGTTGAAGATGTGATTCACTTTTTCCCAAACACCATATACAACTTATTGTTGTACCTAATAGGTTTCTATATCCTTTTACTGGCTTTCCGACTTAACCCCTGGCTGGCCATTGTAGGGTCAATCGCCTTTTCGTTTGCCTCCTACAACTTCATCATCATACTGGCGGGGCACACTTCCAAGGCCATAACCATTGCTTATATGGCGCCACTTATTGGTAGTGTCTACATGGCTTTTAGAGATAGGCGGTTAGCAGGAAGTTTACTCACAGCCATTTTCCTGAGTTTGGCTATTCGTGCCAATCACGTTCAGATTTTATACTACACGGTTATCGTTCTCTTGATTTTTGGTATTGTTGAATTCATTTACAGTATCAAAGATAAGAAGTTAACTGAATTTGCAAAATCAGTAGGCATGCTGCTTGCTGGAGCTGCTATTGCAGTGGGTATGAATGCTACTACGCTTCTTACTACCTACGAATATGGAAAATATACCATGCGTGGCGATTCAAATGGTCTGACCACCGATAACAGAAGCTCACAACACGGATTAAATTCGGAATATATCACCAATTGGAGTTATGGCATTGATGAAACAATGACCCTGCTTATTCCTAACTTCAAAGGTGGGGCTAGTGCCGGCACATTGACTCCCGACAGCGAAACGGGTAAGAAACTAACCAATATGGGAGCCACAAATATTGACACGATGATGAAAGATATGCAGTTGCCACTTTATTGGGGAACGCAGCCTGGAACTTCGGGTCCAGTATACATCGGTGCTATCATCTGTTTCTTATTTGTACTCGGATTCTTCCTTGTAGATGCACGTACAAAATGGTGGTTACTACCTATGATTGCGCTTACACTTATGCTATCGTGGGGCGAGCACTTTATGTGGCTCACCGAACTGTTTATCAAATATGCACCCATGTACAACAAATTCCGTACGGTATCCATGACATTGGTTGCAACCGGCTTTGGAATTACATTAATGGCATTGTTGGCTTTGAAAGAAGTCTTCAACGACAAAACTGACAAGAAAATGTTGCTACGCTCTGTGGCAATCAGCGCAGGCATTTTAGGTGGTATTGCATTGTTATTTGCGGCAATTCCATCTTTATCGGGAAGTTTTGTAGCCGACTCGGTAAAAAATCCTGCCGATGTTCAATTACAGGGCGATTATTCATTCCTGAAAGAAACCCTCCCGCTCGATCGGGCAGCCATGTTGCGCAGCGATGCTTTCCGCTCGCTTCTGTTTGTGTTGGCTGCTGCGGGACTAATTTGGTTGTACACTAAAAACTTCTTAAAAAAGAACCTGGCCTACCTTTGCTTTGCAGTAATCATCCTGTTGGATATGATACCAGTTGCAAAACGTTATTTAAATGATAGCAGCTTCCAACGCAAACGTCAGATAGAAACTTTGATAAAACCAACGGTTGCCGACAATGCAATATTACAGGATAAATCGCAATTCCGTGTATTGGATGCGACATCAAATATTTTCAACGATGCGTCTCCATCGTATTTTCATAAAAATATTGGAGGTTATCATGCCGCCAAACTGCGTCGTTATCAGGAATTGATTAACATGCAGATTGAAAAAGAAATAGCGCAATTATTCGGAACATTCCAAGGTGCTAAAACCCCTGATGTGATTACAAACACTATGAATTCGTTGGGAGTACTGAACATGTTGAACATGAAGTACCTTATTTACAATAAAGAAGCTGCTCCACTTGTGAACCCATACGCCAACGGAAATGCTTGGTTTGTAAAAAACATACGCATAGCTGCCGATGCCAACGAAGAAATGAAATTGGTAGGCGAAATAAATACAAAAACCGAAATGGTGGTTGATAAGTCGTTTGCTTCTCAACTGCGGATAACACTTACGCCCGATAGTGCTGCACGTATTGCGTTAACCAGTTATAAACCGAACGATTTGATTTATAACTTCAGTTCTAAAAGCGATCAGGTAGCTGTATTTTCAGAAATTTATTACGACAAAGGCTGGACGGCCTATATTGCAGGAAAAGAGGTGTCTTATGTACGCGCCAACTACTTGCTACGCGCCATGCCACTCAAAGCTGGTAACTACGAAATTGAATTCAAGTTTGAACCGAAATCGTACAGTTATGGCAATATGGCCGCACTTATTTCGTCAATAGCACTGCTGGTTTGTATCCTTGCCTTTTTATTCTGGCAATGGAAAAACAGTAAAAAAGATGAAGTAAAAGCATAAAAACAAAAAAACCGAATAACTCCTTATTAAAATGAAAACGAAAAACAAAGTATCAAAACCCGGGTTCTGGAATCTGCATTTGACATCTACTATTAGCACGTCACTTGTACTATTTCTGGTTGGACTGGTTTGTTTGCTGCTTTTTTTGGGTCGTGATATGACGACTTACGTAAAAGAGAATATCAATTTATCAATTATTCTCAACGACGGAGCCACCAGAAATGAGGAAGTCAAGGTTCAAACCTATCTGTTAGGTGCTCCCTACGCAAAATCGGTAGAATACATCTCTAAAGAAGACGCTTTGAAAGACCATATTGCCAGTCTGGGTGAAAACCCGCAGGAGTTCTTAGGCTACAATCCCCTGATGGCTTCGCTGGAAGTAAAACTGAATGAGGCCTATGCAAATAATGACAGCGTAAATATGATACAAAAAAAACTAAAAGCTTTTGCAAGTATCAAGCGGGTTGTTTATCAAAAAGATATGGTTAGTTTGGTAAATGACAACGTAAAAAAAATAAGTCTTATTTTAATAGGAATAGCTATTATTTTACTTGTTGTATCCATTGCGCTCATCAACAACACAGTTCGGTTGGCATTGTATTCAAACCGTTTTCTTATTAACACCATGAAGTTGGTTGGTGCCACTCACTGGTTTATTCGTAAACCTTACATGGTAAGCAGTATGGTAAACGGGCTAATAGCTTCAGTAATAGCAATTGTTATGCTATTCGGGGTAATCAATTTTGTGCAATACGAATTTGGTATGACCAGCACAATTATTCAGCCCATGACTGCCATTGTGGTTTGCGGCATTGTGTTGCTTTTAGGGGCAGTACTTACCGCCATATCATCTTACTTGGCAGTAGGCAGATACCTGAGAATGAATACTAACGATATGTATTTTATTTAAAGAGGAAAGACAATAGAATTAGTTACAAGTATTTAGTTACGAGTTACAAAGTCTAATTCTCTGAAAATTATTACAAAATAACCTATCAATAAAAACTTCCAAGTACTTAGATAATAGACAACAAGAATACAAACAATAAATATTTATGGAAAATAACACCCGTTTCACCTTAGACAAAATCAATTTAATATTGATTGCTGTTGGTTTCGCCATTATCGTTTTGGGCTTTGCATTAATGACAGGCTCAACAACTGGTACAGAGTTTAATCCGGATATTTTCAGTACCCGTCGCATCACAGTGGGTCCGGTAGTTGCTTTTTCGGGATTTATCTTTATCATCTTCGCTATCTTATTTAAGAAAAAGAGTAAATAGTTGATGATATGATTCACATAAGTTGTTACAAGTATTTAGTTACAAGTTATGAGTCTTATATCTGATAGTTATTTCCAAAGAACCTTTCAATAATCATTTTGTATTACTTAAATATTTAAATACGAAAGATGAATTTACTTCAAACCATTATTATTGCCATTGTTGAGGGAATTACGGAATTTTTACCCGTTTCATCAACAGGGCACATGATTATAGCTCAAAAACTGCTGGCCGTAGAAAGCACCGAATTTGTAAAAGCGTTTACCGTAAACATTCAATTCGGAGCCATCCTATCGGTGGTGGTATTGTATTGGAAACGTTTTTTTCAAACATTTGATTTCTACTGGAAACTTATTATTGCTGTATTACCTGCATTGGTGCTGGGCTTTCTGTTTAGCGAAAAAATTGATGCGCTTCTCGAAAACGTAACCGTAGTAGCAATAATGCTAGTTATTGGTGGTGTGTTTATGCTTTTTGTGGACAAATGGTTCAACAAGCCGGACAGAGACCAAAGCATGGGTTGGAAACGTTCCTTGAAAATTGGATTCTTCCAATGTATTGCCATGATTCCGGGCGTTTCGCGCTCTATGGCAACCATAGTTGGTGGTATGTCCACTAACCTAACTCGTAAAAACGCCGCTGAATTTTCGTTTTTTCTAGCAGTGCCAACTATGGCGGCTGCATCGGGCTATAAATTATTGAAGTTAGTCATGGATCCCGCCGGTGTTTCTATGCTGTCGGACAATCTAACCACTTTATTGATTGGCAATGTAGTTGCATTTCTGGTGGCTATGGTGGCTATCAAATTTTTTATTGAATACCTTACAAAATACGGTTTCAAAGCATTTGGTTATTACCGTATTGTAGTGGGCGTTGTTCTTTTGGTATTACTGTCGTTGGGAATCGACTTGAGTGTAATGTAATTTTAGTTACAGCTGACATTATTGCAAGTTACAGAAAAGTACGGTAATTTGTACGCAAATAAAAAGAAGAGGAATGGATTTCGAAAAAGGGGAAGTATTGCAAGTGGCGAAACCGTTAAACTGGACTTCGTTCAATTTGGTGAGTAAGGTGAGGTGGAAATTGCAAAAAACCTTGAAGATAAAAAAGCTTAAAGTGGGTCATGCTGGCACACTCGATCCGTTGGCAACAGGTGTAATGATTATTTGCACAGGTAAATGTACCAAGCAGATTGAAACTTTTCAGTATCAAACAAAAGAATATATTGCCACCCTGGAATTAGGTGCAACAACTCCATCGTTCGACTTAGAATTACCGATTGACGGTACCTACCCCACTGAGCATATTACCCGCAAGATGGTAGACACAGTCATTCCGCGTTTCTTAGGAGAAATATGGCAAGTGCCACCCGTTTATTCGGCTGTGAAAGTGGACGGTAAGCGCGCTTATGATTATGCCCGCGATGGACAAGAAGTTGAACTAAAAGCCAAGTTGCTGGTTATAGATGAGATTGAAGTGCTGGATTTCTCACTTCCAGTTCTCAAAATCAGAGTAGTGTGCAGCAAAGGCACTTATATCAGAGCTTTAGCGCGCGATATCGGTTTGGCGCTGAATAGTGGAGCACATCTCATCGGACTGGAACGTACACGCATTGGCGAGGTTCGACTCCAAGATTGTTGGCAAATAGACGATTTGATACAACATATAGAAGAAACAGAAAATAAGAATTCGATTGATACCTCAGTGAGTGAGGGATAATTACTCGCTTAAATGATTAAGCAGGCATTAAATTAAAACAAATAAAACAAATAAGAATATGAAGTTATCTAAGTTTAAGTTCAAACTACCGGATGAGTTAATAGCTCAACACCCAGCTAATCATCGTGACGAATCACGTTTAATGGTGTTACACCGTAAAACTGGAGAAATAGAACACAGAACATTTAAAGATGTACTTGATTATTTCAATGAAGAGGACTTGCTTGTTTTTAACGACACAAAAGTTTTCCCTGCACGTTTATTCGGAAATAAAGAAAAAACAGGTGCGCAAATTGAAGTTTTTTTGTTGCGCGAACTAAACCACGAAATGCGCCTATGGGACGTGCTTGTGGAACCTGCTCGTAAAATTCGTATCGGAAATAAATTATATTTTGGCGAAGATGATTCAATTGTAGCCGAGGTAATTGATAATACCACTTCACGTGGACGTACACTTCGTTTTTTGTTCGACGGAACGCACGAAGAGTTCAAAAAAGGACTTTATGCCTTGGGCGAAACTCCACTACCACGCAATATCTTGCGTGAAGTAGAGCCAGAAGATGCCGACCGCTTCCAAACTATTTTTGCGAAGAACGAAGGTGCTGTTTCGGCTCCTGCGGCTGGTATGCACTTTAGTCGTGAGTTGATGAAACGCATGGAGATTAAAGGAATCGACACTGCATATGTAACTTCGCACATGAGTTTGGGTAATTTCCGCGAAATTGACGTGGAAGATCTTACCAAACATAAAATGGACTCTGAACAAATGCTGGTTACGCTCGATACGGCTAATCATGTAAACAAAGCGCACGACGAAAACAGAAATATTTGCGCCGTAGGTGTAACTGTTATGCGCGCATTGGAAACTGTGGCCGGTACCGAAGGAAAAATTAAAGCCTACGATGGTTGGACTAATAAATTCATTTTCCCGCCTTATGAATTTACGGTGGCCAATTCGTTGATTACAAACTTTCACCTGCCCTACTCAACGCTTATAATGCTTACAGCAGCTTTTGGCGATTACGACAAGGTAATGGGTGCCTATGAAGTGGCCATCAAAGAAGGATACAAATTTGGTGTTTATGGAGATGCAATGCTGATATTGTAAAAACCAAATTCTAAATAAAAAAAACCGACTGAACTTCGATAAAAAAGTACAGTCGGTTTTTTATTTATAGAATATTCAAACTGTTCGGTGCGCTGCATCTTGTTTCTGTATTTATTGTCTTTGCTACAAAGAGTTCGGGACGCTGTCGCTTTGCTTTGGACAAACAAGGTGCAGCGCACCAAACCATTTGTAGAGACCAAAAATCGTGGCATTTCAAGTTGCGGCGCACCGAACATTTTTTTAATCAGCCGGAGCTGACTACTCAAAATAACAGTTACTAGATTTCACACTATAAGGAGCAGGAGCATCACTTTCACCCGAAAGTGTGAAGCGTTTTGTTCATATTGAGTTCTATTGCAATACAGTTGTATTAAACTATTGTTACCTAGTTAAATCCATTTTGACAGTAAGCAAAATGCTTTACTTTTGTCTTCTGAAAGAGCATGTACAATTTATTAATGTCAGAATCCAGAAAATGAAAAAGCAAACGTTTAACAAGAAAGAATTCTTAGTTCCTCATAGCCCGAGATCCATGGCCTCCTATCATGCCAAAGTAATGGAAGATGGGATCATGAAACTCACCATGCACGATTGTAGAGGGTCAATTCAGCTTTACAATGATTTGAACAACCCCGATGAGATTACCGAATCGTTGGAAAAACTAAACAACCTTGCAAGCGGCATTTTAGAACTTATTGGGTTTATAGAACGGAACTATGAAATGAGACAGGACAACCAATCAACTCAATTTTCCGAACAACTAAATCATCTAAACCTTTCTGGAGCGGATATAATTTTCAAACATCGTAGGTTTAAACCACTCAGACAAGCACAATCTACACCAACTCTCAATCCCATTCAGGATTAAGAGTTTGTATTTATTAGTTGCAGCAAAGCATACAAAATTCAGTTGATATGTTTTGTAGAAAATTTCTATAACATCTCGTTCTATCTATTTCTCTGTTGCATAAATAATATCCGCAAAATGATTACTTTTGTCAACACTAAACATTGGTAAACCATTCACATTTTATACAACATATTATTTTATGAAACAGCTCTTTTTACTCCTTGCGCTTACGTTTTCTATCTTCACTTACGGTCAGACCAACGACGACAGAGGATATATTGTAAAAGTAGGCGATACTGCCCCTGATTTTAGCATGAAACTGACCAATGGAAAAACGGTAAAGCTTTCGAACTATAGAGGTAAGGTGGTGATGCTTCAGTTTACGGCCAGTTGGTGCAGTGTTTGCCGCAAAGAAATGCCTTTTATCGAACGTGATATTTGGCTACGTAACAAAACGGATCCTAATTTTGTTTTGCTGGCTATCGACCGCGATGAACCATTGGCAACCGTGGTGAAGTATGCAAAGTCAATACCTATCACCTACCCTATCGGATTGGATCCTGGTGCTAATATATTTGCTTTGTACGCCAATCGCAAAGCCGGCATTACCCGCAATGTGATTATTGACAAATCTGGCAAAATAGTGTTGCTGACTCGCCTATACACACCCGAAGAATTTAAAATAACGACCGATAAAATTGATGTGTTGCTGAAATAACCAAGTCACCTATCTATCAAAAAACAAGGCCGGATCAGTTAAACTGAATCCGGCCTTGTTTTTTCAGAAATTTACAACATTATTCGTTCGTTGATTCCACATCTTGTGGAACAGTTTCAATCAAATCTTCATCAGCGACAGTAGTGGAATCGACCGTTGTGGTGTCGCGTGGAATGTAAGTATGGCATGTATAATTACGAGATATTGGTTCTTTGGGTTTCGTAGGGAACTTTCCACGGTACTGTTTCAGACTTTCATCTTTCAGCACTTTTTCCATAAATGAACCGAAAATAGGCAAAGCTGTGCGGCTACCTTGTCCGAGTTGTCCGGTGCGGAAATGCACGCTTCGATGCTCACCTCCTACCCATGCACCACCAATTAGCTTAGGCGAAACCCCCACAAACCATGCATCGGAGTGATTGGACGATGTACCTGTTTTTCCACCAAAATCGGTATTGTAACGGAATAAATCCCAGCTCCACAGAGCCTGAGTAGTTCCACCCGGTTCGGTCATACCACCTTTCAGCAGTTCAGTCATCAACCACGCAGCTTCGTACGGAATCACCCTTTTTTGTTCTTTATTGGGCTGATAAATAATATTACCATCTTTATCCTCAATGCGGGTTACCAAAATCGGTTCGTGATAAATTCCTTCATTTACCACCGTTCCATAAGAGTTAACCAGTTCTAGCAACGACACATCCGACGAACCAAGACAGATAGACGGCTGATTTTCTAAAGGAGTTTTGATACCCAGCAAATGAGCGTATTTAATTATCTCGGGAATACCAACTTGCTTTGCCAACTGCACCGCAACGGTATTGATTGATTGTGCAAAAGCATTCTTTACCGTCACAGGATAACTGACAGAGTATCCGTTGGCATTATGTGGAGTCCACGACTTCTGAACGCCGTTTTCGTCATAAGTCCAGGTTACCTGTTTATCCGTCATCACATCGCAGGGCGAAACACCGTTCATAATGGCAGCAGTGTATACAAACAATTTGAAAGTAGACCCCGGTTGACGTTTTGACTGTGCTACTTTATCGTATTGCCAGAACTTGAAATCAATGTCGCCCACCCATGCTTTTACATTTCCGGTTTCGGATTCCATAGCCACAAAGCTGCTGTGCATAAAGTGATTCATGTATCTAATTGAATCCATCACACTAAAAGTAGTATCCTTCACTCCTCTTTTATAATCGAACACTTTTGTTCTGTGCGGTTTGTTCAGGTAATAAGAAATGGAGTCTGTATTATCGCCGTACTTAGCTTTCAGAGCTGCATAAACAGTTGTTCTCTTAGCTATGTCTTCTACAAAATTTACGATATCTTTGTGATTTTCATCTTGCCATGGATTTTGTCCGCGCCAGTGATCAAAGAAACGTTGTTGCAACTGGCTCATTTGTTTTCTCACCGCTTCCTCGGCATATTTCTGCATGCGCGAGTCGATAGCCACATAAATTTTCAATCCATCGGAATAGATATCGTAGCCATTTTCTTTTTCCCAATCTTGCAAGTATTTATCCAAATAGGCACGGAAGTGAAGTGCCGACCCATCCAGAATCTGTTCCTCGCTAAAATGAAGACGAAGAGGAATTTTCTTCATCGAATCGCATTCATGCTTAGTAATAATATTGTGGAGGTATAAGTTTTCGAGCACCACATTTCTGCGTTCTTTCGAGCGTTTTGGGTGCGATATAGGGCTGTAACTACTTGTAGCTTTGAGCAAACCTACCAGTGTAGCCGATTGTTCGTAAGTAAGTTTATCGGCAGTGGTATTGAAAAATGTTTTAGCTGCCGTATGAATTCCGAAAGCATTGCTACCAAAATCCACCGTATTGAAATACATGGTGAGAATTTCTTTCTTGTTGTAAAACATTTCAATTTTTACAGCCGTAGTCCATTCTTTGGTCTTCATTATCAATAGTTTCAAACCGGGAATGTAGCCAAAAAATCCAGTAGAATAAAGGTTACGCGTTTTGTACATGTTCTTTACCAACTGTTGGGTAATGGTACTTGCACCACGACTTTTACCCTTAGCCATATCTTTAATGGCTGCAAAAACACCTTGAAAATCAATCCCAAAATGTTGATAATAACGTTCGTCTTCAGTAGCTATCAGTGTTTTGATGAGCTTAGGCGATAATTCTTCGTATGTTACAGGAGTTCTGTTTTCGTTATAATACTTACCCAATACTGTACCATCGGCAGTATAAATGATTGAGGCTTCGCTCTGTGTAGGGTTACTGATACTGCTCAAGCCTGGCGATTTACCAAACAACCACAGAAAATTAATGTCAACTAAAAATAAGTAGATCATGAACAATACTATGGATGTGATAAAGATGTTGGCCATTTTTTTGTACCACACCAAGCCTCGATAGCGTTCGTAACGTGCTTTTCGCCATGCCACAAATTTCTCCCACCAAATCTTAATAAACTTCCCTGCTTGAGGTAGTTGATCAATGAACTTTTTCCACATAATGTATTCCTTATTTTGGTGCAAAGTTAAAGTAAAAGCTGCAATTCTGTATCGTTTTTACATTAGAATAAAAATCTTTTTTCATTTTTGGGAATTGATAACATGCAAGTTGTTTTTTTTCCAAACAATTTGTACCTTCCCGAGACTATCAACCGATAGATAAAGTCTCGTATAAACTTGGGGATCAACAGAAAAACAGTTGTCAATTTCCAAATTCCTCCCAAATCGTAGAGAATAAGCAATACCGCTTCAGATTCACATAAACAGTGCTTATCCTTGATGTAAAAAATCGTTTTAGCCTCCTTTGCATCTACTCCGAAAGGTTTCAATAGCTTTTCAGCACGCTCCGATTGCAGCGGGGCAAACAAAAAGAGCTCTTTCCGGTCTTGTTTGATCAAAAAGGAAACCCAGCCGCAACATAAATTGCATATCCCATCGAATAAAATGACTGACTGTTCCATGAATCACTTCTATTTATTGACTCCTTTGGAAAACCAATAGCCTTTCCAAAACCAGTCGTTACGAAGTAAACAATTAGAACAACTAAGAGTTTAGCAACTTAGCTGAAAACAACAAGGGGCAGCATAAAAATAGCTACCCCAAACTGATACAGTGTATCGATTACTGTTGTTATTCTTCTGGTATTTACAGCCCGAATTCAGTTTTAATCTCCGAAACCTTATCGGTTTTTTCCCAGGTAAAAAGTTCAACTGTTTGAGTAAACTCTTTACAGTTACCGTCTTTAAAAGTTTTAGTAACCGTTTTAGGTTCACGACCCATATGTCCGTAAGAAGCAGATTCTTTATAGATAGGATTACGCAATTTCAAACGTTCTTCAATTGCTTTTGGACGCATATCGAATAGTTTTTCAATTTTTTCAGCAATCTGTCCATCGTTCAGTTGTACCTGAGAAGTGCCGTAAGTATTTACGTATAAGTTCATCGGTTTTGCCACACCAATAGCGTAAGCAACCTGCACCAAAACTTCGTTAGCTAAACCTGCAGCTACCATATTTTTTGCAATATGACGAGCTGCATATGCTGCAGAGCGGTCTACTTTCGAAGGATCT
>Ga0136636_10001491_pt1 | contig 13678 bp, 14 predicted proteins | sample AntDrymUQ8522106_2_FD_104653 | JGI IMG/M metagenome (GOLD analysis project Ga0136636, IMG submission 104653) | Polar desert sand microbial communities from Dry Valleys, Antarctica - metaG UQ852 (21.06) | ecosystem: Environmental > Terrestrial > Soil > Desert | place: Antarctica: Dry Valley... | reverse complement strand
GATTTTTGTGCTGACTAAATTATTTTAAGATTGACATGTAAATTCTAACAAGGGTTGCACTTACTAATAAACTATTTACTATTAATTAATTTTTGTAAGCGCAAACCCAAAAAACCATAGCGGCTATTATCGTACAATCCTTTACCAGCAATAGGTGTAAGGCTATAATACATTACAGGCCCCAGCAATAAAGGGGCATCATTTCTTTTTAACAGGTTTATAGAAATGCCCGCTGAAAAGCCAATAGTTGTTTTATTAAAATAATCATTGCTAATAAAATACTGCCTTGCTACAGTATTAAATTGCAGGGCATTGGTATGTAGTAATTGCGAAATAGAAAGTCCGGTATGCAGGTAAATATTATGCTGCTTACCATTGGTTAGCTGTGCAGTAAATTCAACCGGTATCTGTATAAAATGGTACTTATTTTGATAATTATTATTACCCGTTTCAAACGCTTTACTACCATCTGCTCTTACTATTACCTGCCCCACTTTGTTATTAGTATTCAACAACTGGTATTGCAACCCAATTGACAAATTTGTTTTTTGGGATATTTTCTTTACTACCGAAACCCCTGCATAAATACCATAACCAGGGTTTAGTTCTGATGGAATGCTACTGAATCTGTTATTTGGATCTTGACCGGCACCGGACGAGGTATTTTGAAAAAGTGCATTATCGTAGTAGGTACTGTTGGCAGTAGTTCCTAAATAATTACTGGCAGTGGCCGCCCTACCAACACCAAATGAAATGAGAAATAATAATTTTTGATGTTGCCTGTTTTTTGTTGCTACATTAATTTCTTTGGTTTTTAATTTTTGATCACCAAATTTTTCAGCTAAAAGCAATGATTTACTAGCTGTAACAACAGGTAAATTTGTTGTTAAAGGTTGATGTTTGCTGCTTGCAAATTCAAGCAGGCTAAATGATGCGTACGCTCTTGGCAGCATATTGGGTAAATCTATGTCGTTTGTGGTTTCTATTGTTGCATCCACTACCTGCATAAAGGTTTTAGCTTTTGATGTATGGGCATTTTTTTGCTGCTTGTAAATAGCTGCTGTATTTTTATTATTGGAAAAATCTTTTGATGTATTAGCCGGTGTTTGCCTGGTTGCAAAATACTTAGCTGTAACTATTACAGTACTTTCCACCGGCCTGGCAACTAGCTTATTCTGCGTTTTGAGTAGCCTGGTTTCAGGTGTAATATTGATATTGCTACTGATGTTCTTTTTTAGTGGCTTTGAATTGCGGATTGTTTTACTGGTAAATGAAGTGTCATTTACTTTAACAAGATTTATGTTGCTTTCATTATTAGCAAGCTTAGTTTTTGATGGTTGAAATATCCATATATAACTTCCTGCTGATAAGCAAACAAAGAGCAATAAAAAAACTAACCAGCCGATTTTTCTTTTACGTTTTTTTGCAATGGCTTCCTGCACTTTTTTCCACACTTCGTTGGTAGGACCTAACTGCAGGTAAGCCATTTTTTTTTGTACATCTTTTTCAAAATTATTTTCCTGCATACATGTCCTTTTTTGGAGATGATGAATAGTTTTCGATCCACTCAATCAGCAAATGCCTTGCTCTTGCATATTGAGATTTGGATGTTCCGTCGCTAATGCCCAACATTTGACCAATTTCAACATGCGAAAATCCCTCGATAGCATATAAATTGAAAATTGTTTGGTAGCCAGTTGGTAGTTGTCTTATGAGTTCACTTAATTCTTTTGCGTCTAAATTTACTGCCGGATTATCGTCTGAAACCGGGTGTAGTGGTGTTTCTATAAAAGCAAATGCTGATCTGTACCGGGCATTTTTTTTCAGGTAATTCAATGCTGTGGTTACCATTATTCGCCTGATCCATCCACCTAACTCTCCCGTAGCCTGGTACTTATTAAGATGTGTAAATACTTTTATAAAACCTTCTTGCAGTACATCTTCTGCATCGTTAATAGATTTGGTGTACCGATAACAAACCCCGAGCATAATTGGCGCAAAATGCTCATACAATTGCTGTTGGGCAACCGGGTTTTGTCTAATACAATCTTTTACAAGTTTGCGATAATCCATTGCTAATATTACTTAGTTATGACAACCCTTTTTTGTGAACGGTTGCACGGGCAGCAATAAAATTTTAATTAACTCTTATTGGGGAGAAGTTTTTTCTAAGTAATTCTTTAATCCGGTGAGTGCAAGGTCATAACCGGGGCCGGTAAGCTTATCTATAAAAATAGCATAAAATTTTTCCCATGGATACCAATGAAGCTGGGTTATAGCTTTCCATGAAACCTGTATGCCATCTTGCCCGGGAATAGCCAAAGCAGATAGCTCATTTTTTATATCATATTCATCTGCTGAATGTAGTAAAAAATTTACAGTAGCAGTATCTGCAGATAAAACTGTAATAACTGACTCTTTGTGGCGATGCAAAATATTATAACTCATGGATTTACCTGAAGCAGATAATGACCTAGATTTTATGATGGCACTGTCAAGGGTAAAAACCGGATGCCAGTTTTTCCAATTAATTACCTCTGCAACCTGCTTTATTGCAGCAATTGGGGTTGTATTATAAATTGCTACTGTTCGCACCACCTGTACCCTTGAAGGAATAAGTAAAGACAACAATGTAATTATAAAAAAAAGACCACTAATACCAACAAAAAAAACTTTTACAAAACGCATAATATTAATTTATACCAATGATAATTTGGCAATAGTATAATGTAAGAACTTACAAAGCTACCATATTGACATTGTACCCTAATGAATTAAACAGATTAACAAATAATGATGGAGCACTATTCCCATTTAAATACCTTTATGGCAACTGCGTAAACCACTAACCCCCAAATAAAAAGTACCCCTATTTCATCCCTGATTTCCCATAAAGATTGGCCTTCAAACGCAACAGCCCTCATGGCGGTATTGAGGTGTGTTAATGGCAATATTTTAGATATTGGTTGCAACCATTTAGGGAAGGCTTCTACTGAAAAAAATGTACCGCCTAATAAAAACTGGGGTAAGGTAAGGAGGTTGGCAAATGGTGGTATTGTGCTTTCGCTTGTTGCTAATCCACTTACTATAAAGCCTAATCCCATAAATATAATAAGGCCAATAAAACTTAGCAGTAGCATTTCTACTACTGTTTGAAATCCATTTACCAATGTAAAATTAAATACGAAATGGCCTGCTAAAATTATTACAATTGCAGTAAGCATTTGAAAAATAACCCTCGCTAAGCCTTCTCCTAAAATTATACCTGTACGGCTGATAGGAGTTGCAAAAAAACGCTTTAAAACAAGTGTATTGCGAAGACTAAAAAACATAAATGCTACACCAAATACCCCGGAACTCAGTAATGAAAAGCCAAGCTGTCCGGGTAAAATAAAATCTATTGTTCTATATTCTCTTATTATTTCAACATCACGCCTAAAAACGAAATCATCTTCTGCAAAATTTGGCCTGTTTACATATAGGCCATTACTAATTGTAGTAGCGATGCTTTTTACAAGGGGCATAAATTGTGGCCATTTATCATTACTTGCACTGGTAGTTTTAATGGAATAATAATAAGCAGGGTTAGATACTTTGCTTTTCTCTATATTAAAAATGCCGGTAATTTTACCTTTTACTAAACTTTTTCTCAACGCTATATCTGATGAAAAGTATATAATCTGAATTCGATTACTGGCTTTTATAGAATCATATAGGGCATTGGCAGTATCACATTTTTTATCAATCGCTATTTTATATACTGGTACACCTCCATTGTTGCCTATAAACCCAAATACCAATATAAAAATAAAAGGAAATACAAAGCTAAATATAACTGCTGATGGGTTTCTTAAAATAGATCTTAAACTGGCTTTTGTAACGGCCAACATTGCTTTTACCTGACTATATTGATCCATGTAGCGAATAATTTTAAAAAGGTAAAACTATTGTAAAAAAAGGTAAGAAAAAATTTTGAAAATGCTGACAGATGACGTATTTTTGCTGACAAATGACGTAAAATGAAAAAGAAAGCTATTGATAGTAAAACGATAAAGTACGTAGCAAAAGAAAAGCCACCAGTTGTAGAAGAACCTACTGCAAATTACATGAGAAGTATTATTGCGTTTCCATCTTCCAATAAATTTACTTACAAAGATTTTAAAACAATTGCAGAAAGCACTCCATTTACAATTGCTCAATGGGCTCTAATGCTGCATGTAAGCGAGCGTACTCTTCAGCGCTATGCAAAAAATAACAGTTCATTTGCACCAATTAATGCAGAGAGAGCGCTACAAATTATTAAATTAATTAAAAAAGGCATTGATATTTTAGGTAGCGTTGATAAATTTTACAACTGGCTCAATAGAAACCCTTACATGTTAGAAGGTAATTTATCGTTACAATCGCTTAACACTTCAGATGGCATTAATGATGTGTTAACCCAATTAAACAGAATTGAACAAGGGTTATTTGCATGATACTACACCGAATTTGCAGTTCCAATTATAAAGATGACATTTCTGGCAATGGTGCCAGGCTTTTTGGTGCCAGATGGAATTCAAAAGGAGTTCCAATGCTTTACACAACGGAACACATTTCATTAGCTGCCCTTGAAATGCTTGTTCATATAAATTATACAGAAGTTCCGGGTAGTTTTCATGTGCTGTCTATTTTTATACCAGATAATGTTACCATTGCTGCATTGCAACACAGTAAACTTAAACCTACCTGGAGAATTGACCCTGAATATTCTACTTATATTGGCGATGAATTTATAAAATCTAAAGAAAGTCTTTGCTTAAAAGTTCCTTCGGCAGTAATTGAGCAAGAAAACAATTTTTTAATTAACCCACTGCATGTTGATTTTAAAAAGGTTCGTATAACTGCTACAAGGCAATTTGAATTTGATAACCGATTATTTCGTATTTAATGAATAAAACTTACTTGCTGCTTGGCAGTAACATGGGCGATAGCCAATTACAACTTTCCAGAGCAATAAAATACATTAGCAAAGAAGTTGGCACGGTAATCCGCCAATCTAAGCTTTATACTACAGCGGCCTGGGGTAATACCAATCAACCTGATTTTTTAAACCAGGTAATTATAGTAGAAACAGCTTTAACTCCAAAAAACAGCATCCAAACTATACTTGGTATAGAAGAAAAAATGGGAAGGGTTCGTACGGTAAAAAACGCTCCCCGCATGATTGATATCGATATTTTGTATTTTAATAAAGAAATTATTGATAGCAAATTACTAATAGTACCTCACCCTGAAATTCAAAACAGGCGGTTTGTATTAATACCATTGAATGAACTTTCACCCAACTTTGTGCACCCATTAATCGGCAAATCCAACCATCAATTACTTACTGACTGTACCGATGAGCTAAATGTGAAAAAGTTTTAATTGCACAAGCAATCTTTCCTCTTATTTTCGGCAAATAAATATGAAATACAACTTTATAACAATAGAAGGGAATATTGGTGCTGGCAAAACTACTTTGGCCAATTTACTGAGTAAGCACTATAATGCAAGGCTGATATTAGAGCAATTTGCAGACAATCCATTTTTACCCAAATTTTACGAAAACCAAGAACAGTATGCCTTTCCTTTGGAGCTTTTTTTTATGGCAGAGCGATATAAACAATTAAAAGAGTTGCTTCAAACAAAAGATATGTTTCAAACCATTACCATTTCTGACTATCTTTTTACTAAATGTCTTTTATTTGCCAAAGTAAATTTACCTACGGAAGAGTTTAGACTATACCAAAAATTATTTGACATTATTAATCCGCAAATAGTACAACCAGATATTTTAATTTACCTGCACAGCCCTGTTAATAAATTAAAGGAAAACATCAAAAAACGTAATAGAGCTTATGAGCAAAACATTGCAAGTGATTACCTTTTTAATTTGCAGGAAACCTACACCCAATATATTAAACAACATAATATAAAAACTCTTTTTATAGATACCACCAACGCAGATTTTTTAGAAAATAAAGATCACCTTACTGCCATTATTAATGCACTGGATATTGAATATACTGATGGGCAACATTACCTTACTTTAAGCTAAGTATGGCACAGCAATAAAATACCTCAATTGATTTATTTATCTTACACCTTACTTAATACTACCAACTATTGAATACCTCCATTATAACTGTTTTAAAAATTAAAGAATTTAGAAATTTTATTGCCGGTCGTTTTGTATTTATAATGGGGCTGCGTATGATGGGCACACTGGTAAGCTGGTGGATGTACGAAATTACCGGAGATGCATTTTATATTGGTATGATTGGACTGGCAGAAGCCATACCGGCTGTAGGCTTAAGCCTTTATGCAGGTTATGTAGTAGATAAAACAGAAAAAAGAAAATTATTACTGCGTGCCGTATTTTTATTTGGTGTTTGTTCTATCATATTATTAGGTACTTCTACACAATGGTTTCAAGAGGCATTTGGCACCAAGCTTATCATGATGTTTATTTACACAGTCATTTTTTGTACTGGTATTATTCGTTCTTTTTCCGGGCCTGGCTTTGGAGCTATAATTGCCTCATTAGTACCCAAACATTTACTTATTACTGCTGCTCAACTTAGCTCTACCAGTTGGCTTATTGCAAGTATTACAGGCCATGCCGTTGCCGGTTTTTTAATTGCATGGCTTCATATTACAGGTACTTTTTTAGTAATTGCCAGCCTTATTTTTACCGGACTTTTATTATTATCTAAATTAAAAGAAAAGCCTCCCGGCATATCTGCAGAAAAGAAAACTATAGAAGCAGTAAAGGAAGGACTTAGATATGTTTTTAATACCAAAGAATTACTGGCAGCCTTATCACTTGACTTATTTGCCGTACTATTTGGGGGTGCGGTTGCAATGGTGCCTGTTTTTGCAAAAGATATTTTAAACGTTGGCCCTATTGGTTTTGGCTGGCTTAATGCAGCAGCTGATATTGGAAGTATTATAATGGTTATAAGCTTAACGCTAAGGCCAATGAAGAGAAAACAAGGTATTAAACTACTATTTGCAGTTGCTGGTTTTGGGGTATGCATTATCCTGTTTGCCATTTCTAAATTTTATTGGCTCTCTTTTGCAGCGTTATTGGTAAGTGGCATTTTAGATGGGGTAAGCGTGGTGGTGAGGGGCAATATCGTTCAGTTAAAAACACCTGATGCGCTAAGGGGCAGGGTAATGAGTGTTAACTCAATGTTTATTAATTCAAGCAATGAAATAGGGCAGTTTGAAAGTGGCGTTTCCGCAAAACTAATGGGTATAGTTCCTTCTGTTGTGTTTGGGGGATGCATGACTATACTAGTGGTTGTAATAACCTGGTTTAAAGCTCCTTCCTTAAAGAAACTTGAGTATTAAGTAAAAAAGTAAGATTATGTTGAAAGTTGGTGAAATTACTTTCATAAATAGAAACGTGGAATTGTTCTCATTTTTTTGTTTTTGCAGATTGCCAAATGCTGATAAAAGAGGTAATATTGAAAAACCACTTTTAATCAATATTTAAATTATTGCAAAGTAAATATTGATGGTTAAAAAAAGATTGAACATAATTGTAACTAATTGGTTTAATAACACTTTTATTTAAAGTAAAGCATCTTTTTTGTAATGGCGTATTTTTTTGATGAAGTGTAAAACAGGTTAATCATATAAGCAGGTTTGCACAAAATGAAACTAAAAATATCTTTCCAAAATAAAACAGCATAAATTATGAATCGCAGCAGTTTTATTCGCAACAGCAGTACCATCCTTGCAGCGTTGGCTTTGTGTACTAACAAAACTATGGCACAACTAATGCAAGACCCTGCCTGGAAAATAAAAATGCTGAACGATAATACAGGTATATTTTCAGAAAAAGGTGGCACTATTTTATTTACCATTACAAAAGAAGGTATGGTAGTGGTTGATTCCCAATTTCCTGATAGCTCACAGCATTTAATTGATGAATTAAAAAAGAAAAGTGAATCACCTTTTAGATTGTTGATTAATACGCATCACCATGGCGATCATACAAGTGGCAATATTTCTTTTAAGGGGTTGGTGCAACATGTTGTAGCACATGAAAACTCCAAAATAAATCAGGAAAAAGTTGCTAAAGAAAAAAAGAACGAAGATCAACAACTATATCCTGATCAAACATTTACTGATACCTGGTGCGAAAAAATTGGCAAAGAAGAAATTTGCCTTTACTATTTTGGCGCAGGCCACACCAACGGCGATAGCTTTGTTCACTTTAAAAAAGCCAATATAGTACACGTGGGCGACCTTGTATTTAACAGAAGGCATCCTTACATAGACAGAGCTGGCGGTGCCAATATTACCAACTGGATAAAGGCATTAGACAAAGCCATCGATACTTTTAATGACAAAGCAGTGTTTGTATGTGGCCATGCAGGAGAAGGTTTTGATATTATTATTACAAAGAGTGATATAAAGGCCTTTGGAAATTATCTTGATAAAACTTTACAATTTGTAGCTGCAGAACTAACCGCAGGTAAATCTAAAGAAGATATTTTAAAAGCAACTATAATACCCGGTGCTACAGAATGGACAGGCAAGGGAATTGAAAGGCCATTAACGGCTGCCTACGAAGAACTTATTTTGACGTACTAGCCATTAACTTTTCAAGTACATAATAAACAGCCGGGCAAAAAGTGACATTTTTTAGTGTGAGGGGTTGTCTTTTTAGGAATACATCTTCGTTGGTATAAGGAAACCGCTCACAGTCGGACGGGCGGTGTTCATAAATACTACAATAATTATCTGCCCCTAAAAAAGAGCAAGGAGTTGATTTCATTACATAATCACCATCATCATCTACCCTTAAATAACTATTAATTAAATCGCCATCTTTTATTTTAAGGTGCTTTGCAATACGCTTAATATCAGTAGTTTTAAATCGGGGAGAATAGCCTTTGCAGCAATTACCACATTGCAGACAATCAATTTTGCTAAATGCTTCTTCATGCAAATCTGGCAAGGCTTTCAACACTGTATTTTTATCTGCCCTATGCAGGTAGTTTTTGTAAAGCTTTATACGATCTCCCGATTTTTTTTCCCAGGCTCTTAACAGTTCATCTTGCATTTGCTAATATTTATTACAATTAAGAACGAAGGTAAGTCTGTATTGTTTAAATTATTTTGCTGTCTTATCCAACCCAATATTGGTTGCTAACCCATCCAAACTAATAAGATTATTTGCCTGCACGTAATCATGTAAACCTTTGGCACCTTTTTTTTCTGCCCATTCAAAATGAATAGCTCTTTCTCCTTTATAATTGTACAGTGGCACGGCAAAACCACAGGAAGTTTGTACTAAATCAATATTGGCTACAATTATTTGCCTTGTACTTGGATAAATAGTAAAGTTTGAAGCATATTGATCCCAATCAGTTGAACCGGGCAGTACTGCAAACCCTTGCCCATATAGTCGCATAATGATGGGATTAGCATCAAATGAAGTAAACATAAAAGTGATGCGGCCATTTTCTAAAGTGTGGGCAGATGTTTCGTTACCGCTGCTGATTAAATCCATATATGCCACTTTATTTTTACTTAAAACCCTAAAACAATTAAGCCCTTTTGGAGAAAGATTGATTCTGCCATTTTTATTTAAAGGAGCAGTAGCTACAAAAAAAATATGTTGCTTTTCAATAAATTCTTTGTGAGCAGGTTGTATTGATTGATGCAGTTTACCCATAAGTATGCTTTTTTATAAAAAACAATGTACGTTTTAAATAAATAAAAAGCCACTGTAAATTCAATTTTATTATAAGGATAAAATCAAAGCATAAATTATATTCAACTAAAGCTTTGTCATTAAATAAAAGCTATTTTTTACCTGTATCATTGAACACATGGGCAGGTATATATGTTGTAAACCTTAACTTTGCAATTCTTCATATAAATTAATATTTGCACACAATGAATCTTTTCGAAAAGCAACAAAACGAATTTACAGGCAGGCACATCGGTATTAACGAACAAGAAAAAAAATTAATGTTGGCTACCATTGGTATAGGCTCAATGGAAGAATTGATCAGCAAAACAATTCCTGATGGTATTCGTATTAAAAGCGACTTACCTGTACCATCAGCTATCAGCGAATATGAATACTTAAGCGAACTAAAACTGATTGCAGCAAAAAATAAAGTTTTTAAAAGCTACATAGGGCAGGGATACAACGACTGCATTACTCCAAGTGTGATTTTAAGAAATGTATTTGAAAATCCGGGTTGGTACACTGCCTATACACCCTATCAGGCAGAAATTGCGCAAGGGCGTTTAGAGAGCTTGCTTAACTATCAAACAATGGTAAGCGATTTAACAGCTTTACCAATTGCCAACGCAAGTTTATTAGATGAAGCTACAGCCGCAGCAGAAGCTATGGCGATGCTTTTTAACCATAAAAATAAAAACCACGACCATATTACTGCCCCCAAATTTTTTGTAGATGCAACCGTATATGCACAAACAAAAGATGTATTGGCTACAAGGGCAGCACCAATAGGAATAGAACTGATACATGGCATTTATAACCAAACCATTTTAGACGAGAGTTTTTTTGGAGCGATTATACAATACCCTGATAGTAATGGCCTTGTAACTGACTACCGAAGCTTTATTAAACAGGCTCATGAAGTAAATGCAATGGTTGTAATGGCAACTGATTTATTGGCACTTACACTACTTACCCCTCCTGGCGAACTAGGGGCAGATGTTGCTGTAGGTACTTCTCAAAGATTTGGCGTACCTATGGGATTTGGTGGCCCACACGCAGCTTTTTTTGCAACTAAAGATGAATTTAAAAGAACTATCCCCGGAAGAATAATTGGAGTAAGTATAGATGCACAAGGCAACCGTTGCCTGCGTATGGCATTGCAAACAAGAGAACAGCACATACGCAGAGAAAAGGCTACCAGTAATATTTGTACAGCCCAGGCCTTGTTAAGTAATATGGCTGCAATGTTTGCAATTTACCATGGCCCGGAAGGATTAAAAGATATAGCCAAAAGAATTAGTATGCTGGCTTTTGTTCTTAATGAAGAGTTGATTGAATTTGGTTTTAAAACAGTGAATCAGTACTTTTTTGATACGATAAAACTTAAAGTACCTGATGCAGATATTATCCGTACAGAAGCAGAACAGCAAGAAATGAACTTTCATTATTTTGATGACAATTATATTGGAATAACCTTAGACGAGACAACCTCTCAAAAAGATATTGTAAGGATATTACATGTATTTGCAAGATCGAGAAATATACAAACAGCTACTGCTGGTTTTGATGCAGATGTAAACTTGCTGAATATACCTTCTGGCCTTACAAGAACATCTACTTACCTGCTTCATCCGGTGTTTAATTCCCATCATAGCGAAAGCAAAATGATGAGATATATTAAATTTTTAGAAGATAAAGATTTAAGTCTTAACTCTTCTATGATTAGCCTTGGTAGCTGTACTATGAAGCTGAACGCCGCTACAGAACTGATTCCTGTAAGCTGGCCTGCCTTTAGTAAATTACACCCGTTTGCACCGGCTATTCAAACAGCAGGTTACCAGCAAATTATTTACGAGCTGGAGCAATACCTCACTAAAATTACTGGCTTTGCCGCCACTTCGCTACAACCCAACAGTGGTGCTCAGGGAGAATATGCCGGACTATTAGCTATAAGAGGATACCATGAATCGAGAGAAGAAAGCAATAGAAATGTAGTACTTATCCCAATTTCGGCACATGGCACTAACCCTGCAAGTGCAGTAATGGCCGGCATGAAGGTAGTGGTTACCAAATGCGATGAGGCAGGCAATATAGACGTAGCTGATTTAAAGGCTATGGCTACTCAACATTCGGCCAATTTAGCTGGCTTAATGATTACCTATCCTTCTACTCATGGTGTATTTGAAGAAAGCATTAAAGAAATTTGCGAAATAATACACCACCATGGCGGACAAGTATATATGGATGGCGCCAATATGAATGCACAGGTAGGCTTAACAAGCCCTGGTATGATTGGGGCAGATGTTTGCCACTTAAATCTGCATAAAACCTTTTCTATTCCACATGGTGGTGGTGGACCGGGTATTGGGCCAATATGTGTTGCAGAGCAATTAATTCCATTTTTACCCGGCCACAATAGTTGGAGCGATGATGAAAAATCAAATGCAGTAAGTGCTGCCCCTTATGGAAGTGCCAGTATTTTATTAATAAGCTATGCTTATATTAAAATGCTGGGAGCAAAAGGTATTCGCAAGGCAACAGAATACGCTATTTTAAATGCCAATTATATGAAAGTAAGATTAGAAAAATTTTATCCAATTTTATATAGCGGAAAAAATGGCACTGCTGCCCATGAGTTTATTGTAGATGTTCGTCCGTTTAAAGCAAGTGTAGGTATTGAGGCAGAAGATATTGCAAAGAGACTGATGGATTATGGATTTCATGCCCCTACCCTATCATTTCCGGTGGCCGGCACATTAATGATTGAGCCTACAGAAAGTGAAGATATGGCTGAACTTGATCGTTTTTGTGATGCTATGATTGGCATTTACCATGAAATTAAAGCAATTGAAAACGGACAATCGGATAAAAAAGACAATGTGCTTAAAAATGCACCACATACACAAACCGTAATATGTGCAAACGAATGGACAAAGCCTTATACAAGAGAACAAGCTGCATTTCCATTAGATTTTGTAAGAAATAATAAATTCTGGCCTTCTGTAAGCAGGGTAAATAATACACATGGCGATAGAAACCTTGTATGCACCTGCGAACCAATAGAAAGTTATTTAGATGCAGTTACAACCAATTAAACCTTGATTTTGCTGTTGAACCCGTAAGGAAGAGATTCAATAAAACAAGGGTTACGGTTTTTTTGGCAAACGGAACAGTACACTCTCTTGATGGCATCAAATATTCTGAAGGCTTTGTTTTAAGTAGAACAAGGCTTTAAGAGCCTTTAACTCCAGAGTCTGGTATAAATAATAAACATAATTGCACAAAAAAAGCCCCGAAGTTATCGGGGCTTTTTCTTGAAAAACTATATTTTAAAAGGCTAAAAATTACTACAAAAAATTATTCAACTACTACGGCGGCTACTTTTTTAGGTAATACCAACCTGTTAAACTCAGAGCCATTAAATATTTTGGCAAGATTATTATCATGAGTTTTTTGCCATTCTCCAATATTAGCTTCTCCTACTATACGCCAGAAATTTTTAGATTTTAAATCTTCATAATCTGGAGATTTTACAAAAATACCTTGTATAGAATTTCTCTTTTTAAATTCAATTTTAAGAGGATTTTGGGAAAGGTGACCCCCTTCAACAAATTTTGCAATTACATCATTTATCATATTCAAATTTTTACAAAGATACGTTTTTTTACGCTAATTTGGCAGATCAATTTTAAGGATGTTACTAATTTGTTACCAATTAAATAATGACATTAATTGTAACCGTCTTTTTTACTGGATTTACTATAAAATTATTGCTGAAAAAGTTAGCAACGATCAATACACACATTTAATAAAACAGGCTTTTTAAAAAAGTACATTTATAAATAATTGCATTCTTTTACATTTGTACTTATACAATAAAAAAAATCCCTAAATGACGTTATCTACTTTTTTAAGGCACCAATGGTTAAGTTTTTGGAG
>Ga0136636_10001490_pt1 | contig 13686 bp, 11 predicted proteins | sample AntDrymUQ8522106_2_FD_104653 | JGI IMG/M metagenome (GOLD analysis project Ga0136636, IMG submission 104653) | Polar desert sand microbial communities from Dry Valleys, Antarctica - metaG UQ852 (21.06) | ecosystem: Environmental > Terrestrial > Soil > Desert | place: Antarctica: Dry Valley... | reverse complement strand
GACAAGGAGACAAGGAGACAAGGTGACAACCCCTGCATGCCGTCAGGCGCTCCTTGTCTCCCGGTCTCCCGGTCTCCCGGTCTCCCGGTCTCCCGGTCTCCCGGTCTCCCGGTCTCGCTACGGCGTATAAGGGCTAGCCTCGGGGATCTCGGCCTCGATGACATCGCCGCTGGCCGGGTCTACGCCGGTGTTCAGGCTGCCGTCGGCCAGGGCCTTGAAGATCTCGTCGAGCTTGGCCTTCACACCGTCGGGGATGGCATCCGCCGCATCGTGGAAGTCGGCCAGGCCCACGCCATCGCCGGCGGCGTCGAAGACCTCGATGCCGTTGCCCTTAAATGTGCCCTTGATCACCTCACCGATGGCAGTGGACACGGCTACGTCCACGCGCTTGATCGCGCTGGAGAGGATCTTGTCGGCGCCGGGGGCGCTGCCGCCGCCGAACGTGGTACCGTACTCGTCCTGGTCGACGCCGATCACGAACGTACCCTTCTCGGCGGCGGCCTTGATCGCACCGGTGCCGGTGGGGCCACCCGCGCCGAAGATCACATCGGCGCCCTCGCCGATCATCTGCTCGGCGGTGGAGCCGCCTAGCGCCGGATCGATGAACGAGGGCAGGTAGACGCCGAGCAAGTTGATGTCGGGGCGCACGTAGGCGGCGCCGTTGTCGTAGCCGTTCTTGAACTTCTTGACGGGCGGGATCTCGAGGCCGGCCACGATGCCGACCGTGCCGCTCTCGCTCATCATGGCGGCGAGGGCGCCGGCCAGGAAGCCAGCCTGATCCTCGCGGAACTGGAGGCCGAGCAGGTTGTCGGTAACTTCGCCGGGAACGTAGAACTGATCCACACCGATGAAGGTGATGTCGGGGTTGGCGGCGGCGGCGGCCTTGGTGGCATCGGCGATCAGGAAGCCGACCGTGACGACCACGTTGAACTTCTCATCGACGAAGGTCTGGATGTTCTTCTCGTAGTCGGCCTGGGCGGTGGTCTCGATGAACTTGTACTCGAAGCCGAACTCCGTCTGGGCCGCGAGCGCACCCTTATGGGCAAACTCGTTAAACGTACCGTCGTTCACCTTGCCCAGGTCGGTAACAAGGCCAACCTTGAGGGTCGTCGGATCAAGCTCGGTGCCACCGGCGGCGGCAGTGGGGGCAGCCGTCGCGGCGGCAGTGGTTGCGGCCGCCTCGGTAGGCGCAGCGGTCGCCGCCTCAGTGGGAGCTTCTGTGGCTGCGGGGGCAGCGGTCGGGGCATCTGCGACGGGGGCGGTGGGCGCGACGGGGGCGGCGGTGGGCGGGGTGGCGGCGGCACCACCACAGGCGGCGAGCAGCGGCACGATCAAAAAGATCAGCGCCAGCAGCGAACCAAGGGACTTACGCATGGTTGATCGCTCCTTCAAGCAAGGCGGACAGTGATTGCCGATTATAGCATAGACTTTTTCTTCACCCGCGCGCCCACGCGGCCACCTCGGCGATCTGCTCCGGCCCAGTGCGGCAGCAGCCGCCGATCAGCCGCGCGCCCGCAGCGTGCCAGCCCTGCGCCTGCGCCCCGAATACGGCGCGCTCGGTTGCGCCGCGCCAGCTGCCCGTGGCCGCATCATAGACCTCGCCGGAGTTTGGGTAGGCCAGCACGGGCTTCGTGGTGGCCGCGCTGATCGCCCGCACCAGGCCAGGGATGTGCTGTGGCGCGGTGCAATTCACGCCGATGGCGACGATGCGCGGGTGCGCCCCGAGCAGGGCGGCGCACTCGGCCAGCGGCTCGCCGTGGCAGGTGCGGGCGTCGTCGCGGGCGCTGAAGCTCACCCACGCCCACACCTCGGGCAGCTCGTCGAGCAGGCGGGCCAGAGCCACAGCCTCGGCGAGGCAGGGGATCGTCTCGCAGGCCAGCAGGTCGGCCCCAGCGCTGGAGAGCACGGCGAGGCGCGGGCGATGAAAGGCCATCAGCGCAGCCACGCTTAGGCCGTAGTCACCGCGATACTCGGCGCCATCGTGGAGCATGGCGCCGTAAGGGCCCACCGAGGCGGCCACGAGCGGGCGCGGGCGGCCAGTGCGGTTCGCCGCCTCGGCCCAGAAGGCGTCGCGCGCCTCGCAGGCGAGCCGCACCGAGCGGCGCATCAGGTCGGCGGCGGCATCGGGGCCAAGGCCGCGCTGGGCGAAGCCCTGGAAGGTGGCCTGGTAGCTGGCGCTGATCGCGCAGTCGGCCCCGGCGGCGAAGTAGTCGGCATGCACCTGGCGGATCTTCTCTGGCGCCTCCAGCAGCACCCTGGCCGACCAGAGCGGGTCGTCCAGGTCGCAGCCGCGCCGCTCAAGCTCGGTGGCCATTGCGCCGTCCAGCACCAGGGCGGGGAACTGGGCCAGGATTTGGGTGATTGGGTTCATGCTCTTATGCTAACACCAGCGCTGCCGAGCCGGGCCGGTTTGGATCACGAACAGCGCGAAACGCTGCGAATGGCGCGAATCCGGACCTCAGGCGGCGCAGCCGCCTCCGCAATTGCCCACGCTCGTTGGCGGTCCGAGGCATGCAGCGGCACGCGTGCAGATGCTGGCGGCCATCAACTTTAGGGGTTGAGGGGACGCAAGTCCCCCACGCAGGGGAGTCCAGAGGGGACCGGCGGCGGTCCCTTCTGGGCCGGGGTGCGGGGCGGCAGCGCCCGCCCGCGATCCCCGATGCGCAAGCGGAATCCGCTTGACGCCGCCCCAATGATGCAGTACTCTAAGCCAACCCGAAGTTAGCCCCCCTTATCCCTGGCAGCGCCGCCGGCAGTTGTGCCCCGCGTAGCGTGTTTTCAGCTACGTGAAGCTCGCGATCAGCCAGCCCCAGCTGCCCCGGCCCTACAAGAGCCCGCTCGGCGTTCCTGGCGCCGTGCTCGGCACGATCCTCGCCCTGATCTCGCTGCTCGCCACGATGGCCATCCCCGGCAATCGCCCCGGCGTGATCGGCACCGCCGTGTTTATGGTCGTGATGGTGATCTTTTTCTTCGCCTACAGCCGCAACAAGCTCGTCGCCCAGGCCCCCGAGGAGGCGGCGCTCGTGGCGGCCGCTCAGGCTGAGCTGAAATAGGGGACGGTGGACGGATTCTGGAGGGTGGACGGATTCTGGACGGTGTCGCGCCTTCTCGGCTATCGGCTATCGGCTATCGGCTATTTGAGGAGCAGCCATGGCGCGCTACACGCAGACGGTCGGCGGGCGCAGCTACAGCTTTGCCGACTTGAAGAGCCTGCTGGCTAAGGCTACCCCGGAGCGCTCGGGCGACCAGTTGGCCGGCCTGGCCGCCGCAAGCGCCGAGGAGCGTGTGGCGGCCCAGCTCTGCCTCGCCGATCTGCCGCTCCAGACGTTTTTGGAGCAGCCGCTGATTCCGTATGAGGAGGATGAGGTCACGCGCCTTATCTTCGACACCCACGACGCCGCAGCCTTCGCGCCGGTGAGCAGCCTCACCGTGGGCAGCTTTCGCAACTGGCTGCTCGCCTACCCCGCCGACAGCGCCGCTTTGGAGGCGCTCGCGCCCGGCCTGACCCCCGAGATGGTCGCCGCCGTCTCGAAGCTGATGCGCAACCAGGATCTGATCGCCGTGAGCCGCAAGTGCCGCGTGGTGACGCGCTTCCGCACCACGATTGGGCTGCCCGGCCGCTTCTCCTCGCGCATCCAGCCCAACCACCCAACCGACGACCCGCGCGGCATCGCTGCCTCCACCCTCGATGGCCTGCTCTACGGCTGTGGCGACGCCGTGATCGGCATCAACCCCGCCACCGACAGCCCCCAGCAGGTGATCACGCTGATGGAGCTGATCGACGAGCTGCGCCAGCGCTACGCGATCCCTGTGCAGTCCTCGATCCTCGCCCACGTCACCACGCAGATCACTGCGATCGAGCGCGGCGCCCCGGTCGATCTGGTCTTCCAGTCGATCGCCGGCACCGAGGCGGCCAACAAGAGCTTTGGGATCGATCTGGCGTTGCTGCGCGAGGCGCGTGCGGGCGCACTCAGCCTTGGGCGCGGTACTGTCGGCGACAATGTGATGTACTTTGAGACCGGGCAGGGCAGCGCGCTCTCCGCCAACGCCCATCACGGGGTGGATCAGCAGACATGCGAGGCCCGCGCCTACGCCGTGGCCCGCCACTTCCAGCCGCTGCTGCTCAACACGGTGGTCGGCTTCATCGGGCCAGAGTACCTGTACGACGGCAAGCAGATCATCCGCGCCGCCCTGGAGGATCTGTTCTGCGGGCGGCTGCTTGGCGTGCCGATGGGCTGCGACGCCTGCTACACCAATCACGCCGAGGCCGATCAGAACGACATCGACACGCTGCTGGTGCTGCTGGGCGCCGCAGGCTGCGCCTATATTATGGGCGTGCCCGGCGCCGACGACATTATGCTGAACTACCAGAGCACCTCGTACCACGATGTGCGCTTCCTCCAGACGACGCTCGGCCTGCGCCCGGCGCCCGAGTTCGAGGCCTGGCTGGAGCGCGTCGGTATCACCGATCAAGACCGGCGCCTCGTCCGCGACGGCCACACGCTGCTGATGCCCGCCGTGGCGCAGCTGACGACTGACGACTGACGACCGACGTCTTCTACAGGCGTGCTATAGCGCGCCCCTACGCCAACCGTCCACCGTCCACCGTCCACCGTCCACCGACGCGCACTATGCTAGCTCAGACTTGGGGCGTGCGAGGGCGGCCCAGCAGGCGTCGGCAATCACCTGATCGTGAGCGTGCGAGGTGAGCAGATCAAGGGCGCCAGGCTGCGCCAGCTGCGACACGATGATCGGGCGCAGGACGCAGCCCAGCACAATCGCCGCCAGCAGGTTGGGCTGGCCGTCCCGGATCACCCCGGCGCCCTGGCCCACCACAATCAGCTGCTCGATCAGCTCAACAGGGTAGATCGTCTCGGGTGGCAGGGTTGGCATGAAGCCTGGCTGGCGCAGCAGCACGAAGGTGAAGGCGTCTGGGTGCGCCCGATAGCTTGCCAGGATGGCCGCAAGCGCTGCGCGTAGCTGGAGCTCGACCGGCTGCTCGCTGTCTAGCGCCGCCTGTAGCGCAAGGCTAAACTGGTGAAAAGAGCGCGCGTACAGCGCCTGGGCGACAGCCTCTTTCGATGGGTAGTGGCGGTACAGGGCGCCCTCGGAGACGTTGGCGGCCTCGGCGATCTGCCTGATCCGCGTCGCGTCGTAGCCGCGTTTGGCGAAGCAGCTGAGGGCGGCGGCAAGGATGTGCTCTTCCTGGCTTGGGCGTGGCATCGGCGCTCCCTCGGTTCAGCGTGCGGGGTTATTCGGCCCAAAGGTGATGGCCTGCCGGGCCTCCAGGCGCGCTGCGGCGGCGGGATCGTGGCTGGGCAGGTAGACCAAGGGCTGCTCGCGGGCCAGCTGCTTAATGCGGAGCAGCGTCTGGCGGGCGGCGCCCACTTCGGCGCTCACACCATCGATCACACCGTCCAGCATCAGCTGTTGGGTATAGGATGTATCCCCGGCGAAAAAGAGGGTGCTGGGGCCGTCGTGGAGCAGCAGCGACAGATGGCCCATGGTATGGCCAGGCGTGGGAACAAGCAACACGTCGCCCGCATGCGTCAGCGGAAAGCTGGTTGGGAAGGGGCCAACGGGCTGCTCGGCAAACTGGATCAGGCGTGGCGCGAACCAGGCGGGCCAGCGCTGGGGCAGGCTGCCACGGAGCTGTCCGCCAAGCCTGGCGGCGTCATCGTACTCACGGCGGCTCAGGAGGATCTTGGCATGGGGGAAGTGAGCCAGGCCGCCGGCATGATCGGTGTGAACGTGGGTCAGCACCAGCCAGCGCACATCCTTGGGCGAGAGGCCACGCGCGCGCAGCTGCGGCCCGATCTCGTGCTCTGGCGCAACCTTGAGGCGCACGCCGAAGCGATAATAAGGGTTCCAGCGCGGAAAGTAGCCGCCGGTGCTGGCCTGCGCCGTCTCACCGGTGTCAACGACGATCAGGCCTTCGGGGTGCTCAATCACCCAGGCGTAGATCGGCAGCTCCGCGCTCCATGTCGGGTCGAGCAGCGTGTTGACGCGCCTGAGCGGGCCGCGCCCCCTGCCTTGCAGCTGCCGGGTTTTGATCGCTACGGTGCCGGTCTGGATCGCGTGGATTCGCATACGGTCGCCGCTTGCATTTTGTTAGTAAGTAAACATTTGTTTACTAACGAGAGTATACGCCTCTGCCCACCGCTTGTCAAGCAGGAGTAGCTTTATTATGGCCGACGAGATCGTAACGCCGAGTCCGTGGCGGGGGCTGCGCCGCTTCACCGCCGCGCGCATTGGCCTGGGACGTGCGGGCGACAGCCTGCCCACCGAGGCGCTGCTGGCCTTTCAGCTCGACCACGCCCGCGCCCGCGACGCCGTGCATCTGCCGTTCGAGGCCGAGACGCTGCGCGAGGAGTTGGAGGCGGCGGGCCACGCGGTGCTGATGCTGCACAGCGACGCTGAGAGCCGCGCCGTCTACCTGCGCCGGCCCGACCTGGGGCGCCGCCTGAGCGCCACCTCGCGCCTGGCACTAGAGGAGCACGCCACCGCAAGCGCCGCCAGCTACGATATTGCCTTCGTGATCGCCGATGGCCTCTCGGCCCTGGCGACGCATAGCCACGCCGTGCCGCTGCTGAGCAGCACCGCCGCAGCGCTCCAGGCGATGGGCTGGCGCGTGGCGCCGGTGGTGGTGGCGAGCCAGGCGCGCGTGGCTCTGGCCGACGAGATCGGGCAGCTGCTGGGGGCGGAGCAGGTAGCGATCCTGATCGGCGAGCGGCCTGGCCTGAGCGTCGCGGACAGCCTTGGGGTCTACCTCACCTACGGGCCGCGCCCAGGGCGCAGCGACGCCGAGCGCAACTGCATCTCCAACATTCACGGCCAGGGCCTTGGCTACGCCGACGCGCAGGCCACGCTGATCTACCTGCTTAGCCAGGCCCGCCGCCTGCGCCTCACGGGTGTGGCGCTGAAGGACAATCGCGGCGAGGCCGACGCCGCCGCGCAGCTCCCATAAGGGAACAGGGAACAGGGGACAGGGGGCGCAGTAAGCCCGCCCGCGCGAGCCCGCGCAGGCGGGCTTGGAACACCTAGCCGCGGCTTCAGCCGCCAGGCGCCGGCCGGCGCTCAATCTGCAATCTGCAATCCTGACCCGGCTGGCACGCTTTATGCTTTTTAACAAGCAAACAGCCTGCCTCCGCTACCGCGTGGTCAGGCCCCGCAGGTCGGTACGCAGCTGTGCCGCGCATCACAGGAGGAGCCGATAATGGCGAAGACAGTGCTTGGACTCTTTGATAGCTTTAGCGAGGCCCAGAACGCGGTGGAGGATCTGAAGCGCTTTGGGGTGGGCCAGGATGCCATTAGCTTGGTGGCCCGCGACGCGCAGGGCGACGCTACAGACGCGCAGGAGGTTGGCAGCACGGGCGCGGCAGAGGGCGCCGGTGCAGGCGCGGTGGGCGGGACGCTGTTGGGCGGCGCCCTTGGGCTGCTTGTCGGCGCGGGGCTGCTGGTGATCCCCGGCATCGGCCCGGTGCTCGCCGCCGGCCCGCTCGCTGCCGCCATCGGCACTATCGCCGCCGCCGCCGGGGCAACGGCCCTGGGCGCTGGCATTGGCGCGGCCACGGGCGGCCTGCTTGGCGGCCTGATGGGCTCCGGCATCCCGGAGGACGAGGCCCACGCCTACGTCGAGGGTGTGCGCCGTGGCGGCAGCCTGCTTTCCGTGAGCGCCAGCGATGTGGAGGCCGACGACGTGCGCCAGATCCTGCTGCGCAACGGCGCCGTGGATATGGATCGCCGCTCCGATGAGTGGCGCGCCACTGGCTGGGGTAGCCCCGCCACTGGCGACAACGGCCTCGCCAGGCCCGACGTTGGCGACGGCACACGCCGCGAGGCTGGTGCGGCCAACGACGACTGGCAGGATAGCAGCAAGCTCGGCACTACAGGCGGCACCGTGGCGGGCGCGGCCACCGGCGCGGCCATTGGCGCGGCGGGCGGCCCCGTCGGCGCCGTGATCGGCGGGATTGCGGGCGCTGCAACTGGCGCTGCAAGCGGCGCAGCGGGCGATGTGGCTGGCGAACGTGCTGAGGACAGCACGGCGCGCAAGGGCCGCGCCGATATCCTGCCGAACGCGGACGCCGACCTCACGAGCGAGAGTGGTCGCCGCAGCGCCCGCTACGCCGGCGCCGACGAGATGGGCGGCGCGCTGTCCAACATGGGCGCGGGCGATGGCTCGGCTCAGCCCGGCCGCACGGCGCCGCAACCCGGCGTAAGCACAGGCAGCGAACGGCTCGGTACGCTGATGAGCGGTGAGGCCTCGGCCACCCAGCCCAGCGCCAAGCCGCGTGGCGGCGCCCGCATCTACGACAGTAGCGCAAAGCACGATGCAGCTACGGTGAGCGAGGGCGCCGCCCTGCCCGCCCACGGCGATTTCGCGCGTGGCATGCGCGACGAGAGCGCCACCGCTGTGACGCCCGACTTCGCGCGCGGCATGCATAACGGGGCGGCCGCAAGCGCCCCCGACAACGCCGAACTGCCCGCCCATGGCGACTTCGCGCGCGGCATGCGCGACGAGAGCGCCGCCCCTGTGGCGCCCGACTTCGCGCGCGGCCAGCGCAGCTTCGAGCTCTACGACAACGACTTCCTGGCGCACTACAAGTCGCTCACCGGCGCTGGCGGGCAGCCCTACGACTACTACAAGCCTAGCTACCAGTTCGGCTTCGATATGGCCAACGACCGCGCTTACAGCCACGACAGCTGGGAGCGCGCCGAGACCGACGCCCGCCAGGGCTGGCAGCGCGACGCGCGCGGCAGCTGGGAGGAGTTCAAGCAGAGCATTCGCTACGGCTGGGAGAAGGCGCGCGGCCAGATCTAGGGTGTTTGGCACGAGAATTGCTCATAGGAACTACGGATAGGCCCGGATAGTCCGGGCCACCAGTTTCGACACTTTTCTAAAGGGGAAACGTCCATGATCAACTTCATTCTGTGGCTCCTGTTCGGCGCTCTGGTCGGCTGGCTCGCGAGCATGGTGATGCGGACCGACGGCCAGCAGGGCGCGCTGCTCAACATTGTGGTCGGCATCGTCGGCGCCTTCCTCGGCGGCTTCATCTTCAACGCGCTCGGCATCGGCGGCAGCAACCTCAACAACAACGACTTCAGCCTCAGCGCGCTGCTCGTGTCGTTCGTCGGCGCCGTCGTGCTGCTCGGCATCGTGAACCTGGTTCGCCGCGGCAGTGTCCGCTAACGGCTTGATCTGACCCTCAGGTAGCGTTCGGTCGTCTCGCCCCCTCCCCAACTCTGGCGAGGGGGCGAGCTTTTGAAGGAGCAGACTATGCAAAGCGAGAATGGCCAGACCGTCTCGATCTGGATGGATAGCGCCGATGTGCCGACCTACGCGCCGCTTGCCACATCGCTGCGCACCGGCGTGGCCGTTGTGGGCGCGGGCCTCGCAGGCCTCAGCACCGCCTACATGCTGGCGAAGCTTGGCCTCGAAGTGGTGGTTCTAGACGACGGGCCGGTCGGCGGTGGCGACACTGGCCGCACCACGGCGCACGTTACCTGCATCCTGGACAAAGGCTATGCCGAGACCGAAGAACTGCGCGGTGAGGATGGCGCCCGCCTGGCCGCCGAGAGCCACATGGCCGCAATCGCCACTATCGAGCGCATCGCGCAGGAGGAGGGCATCAGCTGCGATTTCGTCCGCCTGGATGGCTACCTCTTCCTGGCCGAGGGCGACACGCGCAAGACTCTGACCGACGAGCTGGAGGCGGCCAGCCGCGCTGGCCTGGATGTGGAGCTCTCAAGCACCGGGCTTACGGTGGGCAGTGGCTCGCTTGGGCCGGCCCTGCGTTTCCCGCGCCAGGCCCACTTCCACCCCCTCAAGTATCTTGCCGGCCTCGCCCGCGCGGCTGAGCGCATGGGCGTGAAGATCTACTGTGGCACTCAGATCACCAAGGTACACGGCGGCGATCTGCCCAGCCTGGAGACCGTCGACGGCCTGACGATCTCCGCCGACAGCATTGTGCTGGCGACGCACGCGCCGATCAACGACGTGCTCGGCTACAGCTCGCGTATCTCCCCCTACATGACGTACGTTGTAGGCCTGAGCATCCCCAAGGGCAGCCTGCCGCCATTCCTCGCCTTCGATACCGAGGATCCGTACCACTACGTCCGCATTCAGCAGGAGGCCGCGCGCGACGTGCTGATCGTCGGTGGCGAGGACCACAAGACCGGCCAGGCCGACGATATGGACGTGCGCTACATCAGGCTGGAGACGTGGGCGCGCGAGCAGTTCCCCCTGGCTGGCGAGCTGCTCTACCACTGGTCGGGCCAGGTTCACAACTCGCTGGACGGGCTAGCTATGGCCGGTCACGACCTCGTCTCGCCCAACGTCTACGTGATCACCGGCCAGACTGGCATCGGCATGACGCACAGCACCATCGGCGCGATGATCGTCTCCGACCAGATCGGTGGGCGCGCCAACGCCTGGGCTGAGCTGTACGAGCCTAATCGCGTGCCCGTGCGCGGCCTCGGCGAGCTGGTCAAGGAAGGCCTGAACGTAGTCGCCCAGTACACCGAGCTGCTGAAGGGCGGCGATGTGAGCTCCGAGGCGGAGATTCCGGCGGGTAGTGGCGCCGTAATCGGCTGGGGCCCTGGCAAGGTCGCCGTCTACCGTGATCCGCAGGGGCTGGTGCATCGTCACTCGGCGATCTGCACCCATCTGGGCTGTGTAGTGGGCTGGAACGACTCCGAGAAGACGTGGGACTGCCCCTGCCACGGCTCGCGCTTCGACGCCCACGGCCAAGTGGTAAACGGCCCCGCCGCGGCGAATTTGGAGCCTGTGAAGATAGCCGATAGCCGATAGCCGAACACCGGGCATATTGTCCACAGATGCCACCGATTTCCGGGCTGTTGCTGGCCCCACCGTCCACCGTCCACCGTCCGCCTCCTCCGGCTATCGGCTATCGGCTATTCCGTCTGCCCCGTATCGTTGCGGAGCTTGGCGGCGTTTATACTCTACGAGCGCCGTCCCCCGGCGCGTGGATTCGCCTATGTTCGGGGCATGGTGTGAGCTACGTCGCCTCTCCGCGACCGAGCGCAGAATTGCAGCAGCGTCGTGCATGCCTCAAACGCGTGCGCGCCGCTGTTGTGCCGCCCGCCAGCTTCCGCCCCTTGGCCCGTGTGCTCGTAAGCGATGACGACCCCGACATCCGCCAGATCTACGCGACGCTCCTGTTGCAGCACGGCTTCGCGTATCTTGGCGCCCCGGCCGGCGACGGCCCCGCCACCCTGGCGCTCGCGCTGCGCGCCCGCCCACACCTCCTGATCACGGATGTGAACAAGCCGGGGCTAGACGGTCACGCCCTGCGCGACGCCCTGCGCGCCGACCCGCGCACCGCCAAGATCCCTGTGCTCACCGTGACGGCGATGGAGCCCTGGAGCGCGCCGCGCCGCCCCGCTCCAAGCCCCCTGGACGATTACTTCCTCAAGCCCTTCAGCTTCGAGGCGCTGCTCTACCGCGTGGTGGCCCTGCTGCCCCTGGACGCCGCAGGCCACGACCGGCTGGTGGAGCGGGCGCGTCTGCTGCCCTGCTTCGAGCACTTTCACCCTGTGACCGGGCTGCCCTGCCTGCACACCCTCGCCAATCGCCTGCCGGAAGCCACGGCTGCACCCGGCTGGGCCGCGCTGAGCGTCGAGCTCGCCGCCTTCCCACGCCTGGTGCGTGCGCTTGGCAGGCCCGCAGCCGATGGCCTGCTCGCGCGCCTCGGGGGCATCGTGCGCGGCGCCGCCGGGCCACAGCTGCTCGCCGCCCACCCCGGCTTCGACGCGCGCATCGCTCTGGTAGGCCCAGCAGAGCAGGTGGCCGCAGCCAGGGCGCGCATCCTCGCCCGCTTCGAGGCCGTGCAGCAGCGCGCAGCCATGCTCGCCCCCCAGCTACCCCCGCTACGCCTACATCTGCGCCACGCCGTGCCGGGCGCTGGCCTCGCCATCGGCCTGAGCACCCTGCGCGGCGCACTGCGCGGGTAATATCATCTACCGGCGTACGGACGGTAGGTAGAGACAGCTTAGGCAGGCAGGGCGCTCCTGCACAAGCGCCCAGGTGCCGAGCCGCTTGGTCTGAACTGTCACCTGGTTCACGAGCAGGTTGGCGACGAAGGACTCGGCCGGATCCCAGCGCTCCTCAACCAGCGCGGCGGGGCGCAGCCGATGCTCTTGGAGATTGTTAAGCAGATAGTCGCGGGCGTCGTAGCGCAGGGTGATCCTGGCGGGCGACAGTAGAGCCTCGCTGATCGGGCGGTTGCTCGCCACCGCCACCAGCGCGATGTCGTAGCCATACCAGTTCGCTGCGGCGTACTGGCTGGTCGGGAAGATGTTGATCGTCGGGCTCACGCTGATCCGTAGCCGGGTGCCGTCGGTGCTGGCGAGCGGCACGGAGCTCGGCGCGATCTCGACGCGGGTGCCGTCGGGGAGCGTGGCGCTCCAGCCGTTGGCCTGATCGAACTCCGCGACCAGGCCGCCTGGCAGGCCCGCGAAGGGATCGCCCTCCAGCTTGGGCAGCTCCCCCGTCTGCGCGGCGCTCAGCTGGCCCGCAAGCTGCGCAAGGTTGACGGTGAGGTTCGTGAAGCGAATGACTGCACTCCCTACCGCTAAATTGCCGCCAAGCTCGGTGGGAGACCTATTCTTCTTGTAGGAGATATTAATAGTGAATCTGCCGTCGCCTGCGGCTGTGCTCTTGACGATCCTGGCTACATCGCCGATCTCGCCGCCCTTCACGAGCGTGCCGGGAGAGATGCTGCTGCCGGTAAGCTGCGCGCCGCCGCTGGCCTTCGTAGCGCCCAGATTGAGGTTCTGCTGGATCTCATCGCTGGCCGTCGCTCCTTTAGCGAGCGGGGTAACAACAATGGGCTCGATGTCGAGAAAGCAGGCGCTGAGCGACTCGCAGCTGAAGTCGCTGCCCAGCGTGTAGCTCGCCGCAGCGCCGTCGGGGTTGGTGAGCGGCACGGGAATGCTGAAGTCGCCGCTCGCGTCGGTGAGGGCGCTCGCACTGAAGAAGTCGTTGCTCACCCACACGAGCTGTTCTGGCAGGGGTGTGCCTTCATCGGTTACTTTGCCCTCGATCACGCCGTCTAGGCGCTGGAGCACAAGATCCTGGGTGGCTGTGCCGCCGGCAGCGACGGTCACCGCAACCGGCTCGCTGTAGGGGACGCTGAACGGCTGCTCGTCGTCGTCCACGTCCGCGCTTAGGTACCATGTTCCAGCCCGCACCGGCAGCGTAAACGTGCCAGTGCTTTCGTCCACATCGGCCCACTGCCAGGCGGCGCCCGCGCTCGCCGGGGTGAGGCTCACATCCACAGGAACATTCGTAAGAATATTGCCCGCTGTGTCGCGCAGCTTGCCGGTGATCACCGCGTTGTTCACGCCAAGCGTGAGCACGACCGACTGAAGCGCGGCCGGGTTAGCCGAGGTGGCGGGCGCTACAACCACCTGCTGCTCGAACGGCGCCTGCACCATCGCCTCCAGCGTGAATGGGGTGAACGCATTCGCCGGGCTAACGTCCGTCTCGGCCAGAAACGAGTAAGTGCTGCCCGATGCCAGCTGCACACCCACGCGCAAATCCCCGGCTGGCACATTCAGCGCGAACGAGCCGCCGTTCACGTAGTCCCAGGCCACATACTCCTCGCTCACGGGGTCGCGTGCATAGGCCCAGCCACGTACATCGAGCAAGGGCGAGCCAGGCTT
>Ga0136636_10001489_pt1 | contig 13690 bp, 15 predicted proteins | sample AntDrymUQ8522106_2_FD_104653 | JGI IMG/M metagenome (GOLD analysis project Ga0136636, IMG submission 104653) | Polar desert sand microbial communities from Dry Valleys, Antarctica - metaG UQ852 (21.06) | ecosystem: Environmental > Terrestrial > Soil > Desert | place: Antarctica: Dry Valley... | reverse complement strand
CAAAAATAATTTTTTATTGGAAAGTCTTTCCCAACCGGAATATTTTTCGTCCGGCAAAGCCATTTTTTTCTTGTCGACGTAGATTTTCTTTACTACGAACCAAACGGTAAAAAACATGATCACTGTTAAAGCCAATAGAACCATCTCTGTTCCGAAAGGAACTGCGGGAAGTTCTACATCATAAACGTAGATTTTCTTCAGCCAGTCCGCCAAATGCTCGTAATTTCCATGAGCAATAAAGTGTGGGAGATTGATGAATCCACCAATAATTGATAATCCAGCCAGAATGATCAAAGGAATTGTCATCGTTGCAGGACTTTCATGAAGATGTTTTTCCTGTTCTTTTGTTCCTCTAAATTCTCCGTGGAAGGTTAAATAATAAGCCCGGAACATATAAATTGCCGTCATGGCTGCAATTGCAAATAAAGTGACCCAAATCGCAGGATGTTTTCCCCAAGCATTGGTTAGAATTTCGTCTTTAGAAATCATTCCCGAGAGAAAAGGAAAGCCAGAAATTGCCAAAGTTCCTATTAAAAACGTGATATGGGTAATTGGAATTTTCTTCTTTAAACCACCCATCAAACGCATATCCTGTTCATTGCTCATCGCGTGAATTACGGAACCTGAACCTAAGAATAATAAAGCTTTGAAAAATGCATGCGTCATCAAGTGAAACATTGCCGTCGTATAAGCGCCGACTCCAACTGCCACAAACATAAATCCTAATTGGGACACGGTGGAATAAGCCAAAACTTTTTTAATATCATTTTGTCTCAAACCAATAAAGGCAGCGACTAAAGCGGTTAACAATCCAATAAATAAAATGGCTTCTAAAGTGGTAGGTGCCAAAGAAAATAAGAAATTAGAACGAACCACCAAATAAATTCCAGCAGTAACCATCGTCGCAGCGTGAATTAACGCAGAAACAGGAGTTGGTCCCGCCATTGCATCTGGAAGCCAGGTGAATAATGGAATTTGTGCAGATTTCCCGACCGCTCCAATAAATAAACTTCCTGTAATAAAGATGATCAGGGTTGAATCCAATTCAAACTTTCCAGAATTTTGAGCAACGGACAAGAAATCTACGGCATTGGTTTGATAAGCAATCATCAAAATTCCGATGATCATTCCCAAATCTCCAATTCTGTTCATAATGAAGGCTTTTCTTGCGGCAGCATCATATTTTGGATTTTGGTACCAGAAACCAATCAGTAAATAGGAACATAATCCAACTCCTTCCCAACCGATGAAGAGAATGAGGTAATTACTTCCCATGACCAAAAGCAACATGGAGAAGATAAATAAATTCAGATAAGAAAAGAATTTGTAAAATCCTTTGTCGTGCATCATATAACCAATCGAGTAGAGGTGGATTAATGCGCCAATTCCCGTAATGATCATAATCATCATCAAAGACAACTGATCGATCTGGAAAGCAAAATTGACTTGAATTTCACTAACTCGAAACCATTCAAATGCCTTCACAATTACAGGTGGAGCAGCTGCATCGAAATTTAAAAATATACTCACCGCAATACAGAACGAGGCAAATACAACCACAGTTGCAAAAGCTCCAACAACCATTTTTGGCAAATTTTTACCAAAAAGCCCGCTGATCAAAAATCCAAGTAAGGGTAAAAGTATAATTGCGTAAACTAAATTTTCCATTTATAATTATCCTCTTAATTTATTAAAAATACTTATGTCTACCGATTTTGTATTTCGGTACATCATGGCGATAATCGCTAAACCTACCGCAACTTCTGCAGCGGCAACGACCATAATGAAAAAGACCAAAATCTGTCCGTGTCCATCTCCTTTGTAGCTGGAAAATGCCGCCAGCAAAAGATTGACAGAATTCAACATTAATTCTACACAGCCCAAAATAATAATGGCGTTTTTTCGGATCAAAACTCCCAAAACTCCCAGACAAAACATCACCGTACTGAGCATAATGAAGTACTCGATGGGGATTGCCTGTATAAATGAATTTACTTCCATAATATTATAAATCTTTTTTACCAATTAAAACCGCGCTCACAATTCCTGCTAAAATCAGAAGGGAAGCTAACTCAAAAGGCAAAACATATTCGTTAAACAATAAGCGGCCTAGATTTTTTGTTAAACCCACTTCCGCACTTACATCTCCTGCAACTTGATCAAATGTAAATCCGCGGAAAGCACCCAAAATGCCAATCAGCAACAAACCGGCAGAAAAAACGCCGATAAATTTCATGAGATTTTGTTTTTTGCTTTCGTCCTCTTTGCTCAGATTCAGCATCATTAAAATATAGAGAAAAAGCACCATGATCGCACCTGCATAAACAATGATCTGAACAACCCCGAGGAATTGTGCATTCAAAATAATATAGAGTCCCGCAATTGAAAACATGGTTACAATTAACGAAAGAATCGCGTACATGGGATTTTTTGCAAACACAAAATTAACTGCACTTGCTACCGCAATAAATGCCACGAAGAAAAATATAGCCTGTTCCATTTATTTTACCGATTTTTTTTGCAATTCACTTTGTCTCGGCGTGATATCAATTCTCGCGTTGATTTTTTCTACCAATTTATCTTTTCCGTAGATAAAACTACCTCGGTTTTCTTCAATATTTACCAAACGATCCGTTAAATAAACTGCGGATTTGGGGCAAGCTTCTTCGCACATTCCACAGAAGATACAGCGCAACATATTGATTTCATAAACCGCCGCGTATTTTTCTTCACGATAGAGGTGTTTTTCCTCTTTCGTGCGTTCTGCAGCCGTCATGGTGATGGCTTCTGCAGGACAAGCAACCGCACAAAGTCCACATGCAGTACATCGTTCTCTGCCTTCTTCGTCCAGCTTTAAAACTTGTTCACCACGCCAAACTCTCGCTCTTGGTCGCTGTTCTTCTGGATAAGAAACCGTGGCAACTCCATCTCCAAAAAGAGACTTCATGGCATGGCGAAAAGTAATTCCCATTCCCTTCAAAATCGCAGGAATGTAAATACTTTCCCCGAAAGTCATTTTTTTGTTGGAGACCACTTTTGATCTATTTGTTAATTTCATTGCTATCTTTATCTTGTTCTGCGGACAGATGGAACATTTAACCTCACTTCTTTTATCAATTTTGATCAGAGCGCAAATGTTTCATTTTTCAGAAATATATTTTTATTAATTATATGGAGCCACCAATTTTTCGCTCCTTATTCCTCTTGTTCCCGCTTTCCACTCTATTTTTTTTACTCGTTGCCTCGCAAAAAAAGATGCCGTTTCAATCGGGGCTAGAATTTAGATCTTGCTTCTAATTTCTAATTTCTAATTTCTAATTCGTTTCCGTTTTTAATACTTTATAAATTGCTTTATTACAAGATTATTTCATAAAATGTTCGTATGCTAAAATTACAGCACCGGTTAACATCAAATTAACCAATCCGATCGGAATTAATTTTTTCCAACCCAAATGCATTAACTGATCATATCTAAATCTTGGCAAAGTCCATCTGATCCACATAAAGATCAAAATTCCTGTAAATGTTTTTCCTAAGAAAGCCACAATGGAAAGAACTCCGGCTACATTTTCTCCCCAATTATTCGTTACCCAATCAATCCCCGGATAATTATAACCTCCGAAGAATAAAACGGTGATCAAAGCATTAGAAATAAACATATTCACGTATTCTCCAAACATGTATAATCCTAATTTCATAGAAGAATATTCGGTGTGATAACCATTAACCAATTCCGATTCACACTCGGGTAAATCAAAAGGAGAACGGTTTGTTTCTGCCAAAGAAGCTACATAAAATATAATGAAAGCCAAAGGTTGGTAAAAAATATTCCAGTTTGTTCCAGAAACTTCGGGTAAGAAACCCCAAATTTTTCCGTGGGTTTGCTGTTCTACGATCACCTTTAAATCAAGAGAACCGGCCATCATAATAATCGCAAGCAAAGCCAGTCCCAAAGAAAGTTCATAAGAAATCATCTGAGAACTTGCCCGAATTGCCCCGATCAAAGAAAATTTATTATTCGAAGCCCATCCACCGATCATAATTCCATAAACCCCGATAGAAACCATTCCTATTAAGTACAAAACACCTACATCAATATTAGCAACCTGCAGATCATAAGAAGTTCCGCCGATATTCAGCGTTTTTCCCCAGGGAATAATCGCACCGGTAATCAAGGAAATAAACATAACCAAAGAAGGTCCGACTACAAAAAGGAATTTTTCTGCTCCAGCTGGTGTAAAATCTTCTTTGAAGAAAAATTTTCCCCCATCTGCAAGTGGTTGTAATAAACCAAATGGTCCGGAACGGTTTGGCCCAATTCTGTCCTGCATAATTGCCGCTACTTTTCGTTCTGCCCATGTAGAATAGGCCGCAACAGTAAGTGAAAGTACAAAAAGTACGACTACAAGTATGATTTTAAAAGTTAATAAATCCATATTCTTTATAAAATTTTGTTCTTAAAAAAGAACTACATCAAATTAAAATTGCTATCCTTTTTTACCGCAGATTCTGCCTCATCTTCCGGGCTTAATTCTTTCGCATGTGAATTATTGAGAAGACTTACCATATTTTTAGGTTTCTCATAATGATTAAGGGAAATTACGGAGTGTCGGTCAATATGTCTTGGACCTTCAATGTTCCAAAGTTTTGCATCTTTTTTTTCCCAACGACATTCATTACAGATCCAATCAATAATTTCGTCAAACTGATCTTTTCTTGCAGTCACCCGAACAATTTCTTCGCCTTTCATCCACAAAACAGCTGTGCCAGAACATTTGGTACATTCACATGTTGCATTAACGGGTTTTGTAAACCAAACTCTGCTTGCAAACCGGGAAGTTCTGTCTGTTAAAGCACCAACTGGACAAACATCAATCACGTTTCCAATAAAATCATTATCCAAAGCTTTATTCAGATAGGTAGAGATTTCTGCAACTTCTCCACGAAATAAAATTCCATGTTCGCGCGTTTCTGTGAGCTGATTTGCCGCCAAAACACATCTTGCACACAGAATACATCTGTTCATGTGCAGTTTAATATTGGGACCAATATCTTCTGGTTCAAACGTTCTTCTTTCAAATTCAATTCGTGTTGCTTCTACACCATGTTCATACCCTAAATCCTGAAGATGACATTCTCCCGCCTGATCACAAACCGGACAATCTAAAGGATGGTTGATCAACAAAAATTCGGTAACGGCTTTTCTTGCTTCCTGCGTTTTTTCGGAAGTTAGATTTTTCACTTCCATTCCGTCCATTACACCAGTTCTGCAACTTGCCACTAATTTTGGCATCGGTCGGGAATCTGCATCAGAACCTTTAGAAACTTCTACCAAACAGGTTCTGCATCTACCACCGCTTGTTTCCAAGGGTTTGTAGTAGCACATTGCAGGTGGAACTAATTTTCCGCCGATTTGTCTTGCTGCTTCCAAAATAGAAGTACCGGGCAAAACTTCGGTAGTTTGTCCGTCAATTGTTATCTTAAATTTTTTAATTTCTTCGCTCATATTTCAAGATTTTAGAATTTAGACTATAGATTTTAGATGAAAATCCTACCGCTAAATATCTTATCAATTCTATAATTTTATAATATCTTAAAAATAAATTTTTCTATTTTTTAATCTTAAAAGTATATCCAACACCGAAATTGATTTGCCCAAAAACAAAATCCTGACTCGCTTTATCGGGCTTGTTATTTAATGTTGTTTTAATATCCCACATATTGATATACCCTGCTTTTGCTTCAATCCTCGCCATCCAATGGTTCCAAAAAATAAAATTAATATTTGTTCTTGCATCTGCGCCAAGTCCTGCAATGTGAAATCGGTCGCTTCTTTCATTTCCAAAAAGTTTTACATTGCTTTTCGGGAACATCGGTCCTATTCCGGCACCGTAACTCCAAGCAATATCGACATTTTTCCCTGAATAAAGAGATTTATATTTCTCTAATCCAAGGTTTACATAATTCAACCCATCGGTATGTTCAAAAGTCAAAAATTCAGCATCCGTTAAATCAACTTTACCATTTTTAACCATCGCCGCATATCTTGGATCACTTATATTACCAGAGAAATCAACCGTTTGTTCCTGATCCATCACGTATTTCATATGATCCTGAGCAATCACCAAGGCTAAATTGTCTTTAATAAAGTACCCAAACCTAAAATTAAATTGTGGTGTTGAAATATCACCTGGATTAATATAGGACCAACTCAATTCCGAAGGTCTGTCATGCGCGATTACATTTTTTAAAGTAAAATCATAACCGCTGCCTGTAAAACGAATATCAGATTTGGTGAACGCTGCTCTGTTCCAGCCCCAAAAAACGAACATGGCTCCTTTACTAAAAGGCTGTTTGACTAAATCACCATCATGGTTGTTTTTTAGAGTATCAGTTTTCTGTGCGAAAGTCAAATTCAATCCTAAAAAAAGGAATATCAATACGTTAAAGAACTTCTTCATTTTTTTCGGTAGGAGTTCATCCTATCTTCTATTATATTTCAACAGGATTACATCCTATTTTTTATTAAATCTCAATAGGATTTTATCCTACTCTTTATTACATCTCAATAGGATTCAATCCGATCCTTTATTAAATCGTCACTTCCTGACTTTTTTAATTTCTATTTATTGTGCAACTGCAGGAATTGGATCTGCATAATTTGCCAATCCATAATTTCTGGTCAAAGCTTCCGGGTTGTCAATATACCATTCAAATTCATCCCGGAAATGACGAATTGCGGCGGCAACTGGCCATGCTGCAGCATCACCGAGTGGACAAATTGTATTTCCTTCAATCTTGCGCTGAACATCCCAAAGCAAATCGATATCTTCCATTTTTCCTTTTCCAGCGTTAATATTTTTCAATATTCTCCACATCCAGCCGGTTCCTTCACGGCACGGAGTACATTGTCCACAACTTTCGTGCATATAAAAATGTGATAAAGTCAAGGTATGTTTTACTACACTCTGGTCTTCATCCAAAACAATAAATCCCCCTGAACCCATCATGGTTCCGGTTGCAAAACCTCCATCTGCCAAAGATTCATAATTCATATATCTCGGTTCTCCGTTGATGGTTCTCAATAACAAATTAGCAGGGACGATGGGTACAGAACTTCCACCTGGAATACAGGCTTTTAATCTTTTACCGTTTGGAATTCCACCACAATATTCATCAGAATAAATAAATTCCTCCACTGTGATGGTCATGTCGATTTCGTAAACTCCTGGTTTATTGATATTTCCACATGCTGAAATTAATTTTGTTCCGGTAGACCGGCCAACACCAATTTTTGCGTATTCTGCGCCTGTAATATTGATAATGGGAACAACTGCGGCAATGGTTTCCACATTGTTAACCACTGTTGGACATTCCCAAAGTCCTTTCACCGCAGGAAATGGTGGTTTTAAACGAGGATTTCCTCTTTTTCCTTCCAAAGATTCTAAGAGTGCTGTTTCTTCTCCACAAATATAAGCTCCGGCTCCCCGCTGCATATAAATTTCTAAATCGTAACCAGTTCCCAAAATATTTTTTCCAAGAAAACCTGCTGCTTTTGCTTCGTCAATGGCTTTTTCCAAAATATCTACGATCCAGGCATATTCTCCGCGAATATAAATGTAGGCAGTATTTGCACCTAAAGCAAAAGAGGAAATGATCATTCCTTCAATTAAAAGGTGCGGAAGAAATTCCATTAAATAACGGTCTTTGAAAGTTCCCGGTTCGGACTCATCAGCATTCACCACCAAATATCTGGGAACGCCTTCTGGTTTTGCCAAAAAGCTCCACTTTAATCCTGTAGGGAAACCTGCACCACCACGACCACGAAGTCCTGAAGTTTTCACTTCTTCCGTTATTTCTTCTGGAGTCATTTTGAAGGCTTTTTCCGCTGCTTCGTAACCACCATGTTTTCGGTAGGTTTCAAAAAAACGAATTCCTTCTATATGTGCGTCTTTAAGTAAAAGTTTTTTACTCATTTTTTATAAAAAAATTAATCTAAAGCAAGCTGACCTTCTCTGCAAAGCGCAATGATTTCAGTTACTTTTTCATTGGTTAAATGTTCGTGATAAAAATCGCCTACTTGCATCATGGGTGCATAACCGCAAGCGCCGAGACATTCTACGGTTTTTAAAGTAAAAAGTCCATCAGCAGAAGTTTGGCCGACTTCAATATTTAAAGTTTCCCGGATATGTTTGATGATTCCATCGCTGCCGTTTAACATACAAGGACCAGTTTGACACACTTCTAAAACATATTTTCCCACTGGTTTCATATTGAACATGGTGTAAAATGTAGCCACTTCATAGACTTCAATCGGTTGGATGCTAAGAATTTCTGCTACATAATCCATGATAGGAACTGCTAACCAACCTCCAAATTCTTTCTGGGCCACATGTAACAATGGAATCAAAGCTGATTTTTGTTTTCCTTCTGGATATCTCGCGATAATTTTGTGGACCTGAGTCATTGTTTCAGGTGTAAAAGCTATATTTTCGCTCACTTTTTTTTATTTTAAATTTTAAATTTCAGATTTTAAATCCAAAAATTAAGTTTATAATTAATTTTTATTTTAGATTAATTTAAAATTTGTAATCTAAAATTTATAATTTTTTTATGCGTCTAGTTCTCCAGCTATTACATTTAAACTGCTTAAAGTAACTACTGCATCCGAAATTACAGAACCAGTGATCATTTCTGGAAAGGCTTGGTAATAAATGAAACAAGGTCTTCTAAAATGCAATCGATACGGCGTTCTACCGCCATCACTGACCAAATAAAATCCCAGTTCTCCATTTCCGCCTTCTACGGCATGATAAACTTCTCCTTTTGGAACTTCCGTTTCGCCCATTACAATTTTGAAATGGTAGATCAAAGCCTCCATATTATTGTACACATCTGCTTTTTCTGGAAGATAAAAATCCGGAACATCTGCGTGGAAAGGACCTTCTGGAAGATTTTTGTAAGCCTGATCAATAATTTTCAAACTTTCCCAAATTTCTTGCTGTCGAACCATAAAGCGGTCATAAGTATCTCCCGCAGTTCCTACCGGAATATTGAAATCAAAATCTTGGTAAGAAGAGTAGGGTTCAGACACGCGAACATCATAATCAACTCCTGCAGCACGAAGGTTAGGACCCGTAAAGCCATAATTTAAAGCACGTTCTGCAGAAATTCCTCCTGCACCAATCGTACGGTCCATGAAAATTCTGTTTCTTTCTAAAAGATTACAGAAATCGGTAAATCTCTTCGGAAAGGTTTTAAGAAAATCTTGCAGTAACTCGTGGAATTTAGGATTTAGATCTCTTTCAAAACCTCCGATTCTGCCCATATTGGTGGTTAACCGAGCGCCACAAACTTGCTCGTACATGTCGTAAATTTTTTCCCGGTCCTGGAATAAATAAGTGAAACCAGTTAATGCACCGGTATCAACTCCTGTCACCGCATTACAAACCAGGTGATCTGCAATTCTGGCCAATTCCATCATGATTACACGCATGTAGTCTACTCTTTTTGGAACTGTAACTCCAATCAGTTTTTCTACTGTCATATGCCATCCTAAATTATTGATTGGTGAGGAACAGTAGTTCATTCGATCTGTTAAAGTCGTGATCTGCGTAAAATTACGTCTTTCTGAAATTTTTTCGAAAGCGCGGTGTATATATCCAACCGTCTGTTCCGAATGAAGAATTTTTTCGCCATCCATGGTAAGAATGTTTTGAAAAATTCCGTGCGTTGCGGGGTGAGTTGGGCCGAAATTAAGCGTGTACAATTGCCCATCGATTTGTTCCTGAGCGTCGTACTGATTTAATATATTGGAGAGTGCGTTGTCTTTCATAATTTATAATTGATGTTTGATGATCAATAACTGATTGAGAAAATAAATTCTTCAATTATCATCCATCATCTATATTTATCTTCCAAACATAGTGTCATCTTTATCAAGACGAGTTCCGTCTTCTAAAGGATATTCCTTTAACATGGGATGATAACCCATTTCTGGATCGTTTAAAATGACCCGTAAATCTGGGTGGCCTTTAAATTTAATACCATAGAAATCAAAAGTTTCGCGTTCCATCCAATTTGCTGCTGCAAATAAGTCGGTTAGGGTATCTACTTCTGCATTTTCTTTTGGCATGAACGTTTTTAAACGGATTCTGCGATTTTCCACAAGATTATGAAGATGATAGATCACTCCAAGTTCTTTTTCGGGCATTTCTGGATGGTGAATTCCGCAAAGATCTGTCAAAAAAGTGAATCCTAATGTGCTGTCTTTCATATGATGAACGACTTTTTTTAGGTCTCCTTTCTTAATTTCAATGCTTATCATTCCGTATGTTTCGGAAGTGGCAAGAACAGACTCGGGAAATTCTCGGGAAATAGCTTCTAAGACAAAATTATTGGTAAATTCCATGCCTCTAGTTAATATTATAAGATTCCAATAATTCTTTGTATTGCGGAAGGTCTCTTCTTCTCAAACTTTCACTGGTAGCCAAAGCTTGAACTTGCATAAAACCTTCTAAAATCTGCTCTGGTCTTGGTGGACAACCTGGAACATAAACATCTACAGGAATTACTTTATCAATTCCCTGCAAAACAGAGTAGGAATCGAAAATTCCGCCACTGCAAGCACATGCACCCACGGAAATAACCCATTTTGGTTCTGCCATTTGGGTATATATTTCTTTTAAGATGGGTCCTAATTTTTTAGAAATTGTTCCGCAAACCATTAAGACATCTGCTTGTCTGGGTGAAAAACTCATTCTTTCTCCTCCAAATCGAGCCAAATCGTAGTTGGGACCCATGGTTGCCATAAACTCAATTCCACAACAGGAAGTTGCAAAAGGTAAAGGCCAAAGAGAAAGGGAACGTGCCATTCCAATTAAATCATTTAATTGAGTAGCAAAAAAACCTTCACCAGAAAAACCTTCCGGTGCAGGTGCGTTTGTATTTATAATCGGTGAAATTTCTGACATTGTAATAATTTTTAAAACTTAATATTCAATGAATGCTGAGCTTTTCAGAAAAAATTTATTTATCCCAATCTAATGCGCCTCTTTTCAAAACGTAAAAAAATCCTAAAAAGAAGATCGAAACAAAGGTAAGTACTGCTAAAAATCCAGCCATTCCAAATTCCCGAAAGTTGACAGCGTAAGGATAAAAGAAAACGATTTCAATATCAAAAAGAACAAAAAGAATCGCTGTAAGGAAATATCGGATGGAGAATGGACTTCTTGCATCACCTTCACTTTCTATACCACACTCGAAGTTTTTATTTTTATTTACGGTGGAATCACTTTGTCTTGGACCCAAAAAATGAGCTCCTAAAAGAGAAATGGCCACAAATCCAATCGCAACCAAAGCTTGGATGATAATTGGTAGATAATTTTCTGGTAAATTCATTAATACATTATTTTCTCAGCACGCAAATTTAGTGAATATAGATGTAAAGACGAAATATAAGGTCTGAAATTATAGGAATGTAAGTATTTTTTTTTAATTTAGAATCAGTAAAAATAGATGCTTATTTTTTTGCGTTCCTAATTCGTTTTAAAACCGAATAAGCAATGTAACCGATATACAAAAAGAGAAAACTTGCAAATAAAATATTGATGATGCTGTTTAGTCTTGCATCCGCAACCTGGAAAAATTGGTTGTAGGCTAAGAAAGCCAGAATTAATACCGCGTAAATGTACAATTGATTTTTCATGATGATTGTAATAAACTATTTTTAATCAGTAATTTCTAAAGAATACGTGCGTCTTCTTTTATGGTTGGTCGGATGGTAATCTTGCCACAAAACCTGCACACTCTTGTTTTCTTCCAGTTCTGGATTGGTTTCTGCAAATTTAATTCCCATTTTATTAAACCGCACGAAGATCTCTTTGAAAATAATAGAGGTTACACCGCGCCTTTGATATTCTGGCTGAATCCCGATCAGGTAAAAATTAGCCCGGTCATTTTTCTTACCGGCCTGTAAAAAGTGCCACCATCCGAAAGGAAATAACTTTCCTTTTGCTTTTTGCAAAGCTCTGGAATAAGAGGGCATGGTAATGGCAAAAGCGACCAACTCATGATCTTCATCTTCTACGCAAATCACATAATTTTTATCGATGAAGGGAAAGTATTTTTCCTTGTAGGTTTTAATTTGTTCATCGGTGATGGGAGTGTAAGTAGAAAGGCTGCTGTACGTTTGATCCAGCAATTTAAACATGGGTTCTACCAAAGGCAAAATTTCCTTTTTGTTTTTAAAGTTCAGCACCTTTAACTTGTATTTTTCTGCAATAAGTGTACTGAATTTCTTTACTTTCTCCGGTAAAATGGTAGGAAAATTCATTTCAAATTCTACCCATTCTTTTTCCTTTACCAATCCTAATTTTTCCAGATGTTCTGGATAATACGGAAAATTGTAGAGGCCGATCATGGTGGCTAATTTTTCAAATCCCATGGTTAACATTCCGGCTTTGTCTAAATTCGTAAATCCCATGGGACCTTCTATCTTTTTTAGACCTTCTGATTTTGCAAAATCAATCGCAACGTTTATCAATGCTTTGGAAACTTCAAAATCATCAATAAAATCAAGCCATCCGAAGCGTACTTTTTTCGGACCCAAATCATCGTTTTCCCGGGTATTGAAAATAACGGCAATTCTACCCACCAACTGATTGTTTTTGTAGGCCAGTATTTTTTTCACTTTGCAATAGGTCAAAACTGGATTTTCTGCAGGATTCCAAATATTTTTTTCGTCATTAATTAAGGGCGGAACATATTTTTCATTAGTTTTGTAGAGTTCCATCGGAAAGTGGATGAACTTGCTTAATTCTTGTGACGATTTTACTTCAATTAAAGAGATTTCGGACATGTTTTTCGTTTAAAAAAACAAATATAATTGATTAAAACAAATATCAAAACTTTGGCACGTTATTTACTTCTTGGTACGCGAATTTTAACATCTAAATAAATAGTAAAAATGATAGGATATTATGTAATTATAGGGATTTCTATGTTGGTAAGTTGGTGGGTTTCTAATCGATTGAAATCTAAGTTCGCTTACTACTCTCAAGTTCATTTAAGGAATGGATTATCGGGAAAGGAAATAGCAGAAAAAATGTTGCGGGACAATGGAATTAATGATGTAAAAGTTATTTCTGTTCCTGGGCAATTAACGGATCATTATAATCCGGCAGACAAAACGGTAAATTTATCAGAAGGCGTTTATATGCAGAGAAATGCTGCAGCCGCCGCAGTTGCAGCGCATGAATGTGGACATGCTGTACAGCATGCAGTAGGATATTCCATGCTTCAACTCAGATCCAAATTGGTACCGATCGTTAATATCAGTTCCAATATTATGCAGTTTGTTTTAATTGCAGGGATTGGGTTAATGTTTGCAACGCGCTCCATAGAAAATCCAAACGGAAACACCACAGTTCTAGCGATTGGTGTAGCAATGTTTGCGGTAACTACACTCTTCACTTTTGTCACTTTACCTGTGGAATATGATGCGAGTAACCGCGCTATGAAATGGCTGCAAACTACAGGAACGGTAACTGCCGAAGAATATGTAGGCGTGAAAGATTCTTTAACCTGGGCTGCGAGAACGTATCTGGTTGCAGCGCTTGGATCTTTGGCACAGCTTCTTTATTGGGCATCCATGTTGATGGGAAGACGAGATTAAGACTTAACAAAAAAT
>Ga0136636_10001488_pt1 | contig 13691 bp, 9 predicted proteins | sample AntDrymUQ8522106_2_FD_104653 | JGI IMG/M metagenome (GOLD analysis project Ga0136636, IMG submission 104653) | Polar desert sand microbial communities from Dry Valleys, Antarctica - metaG UQ852 (21.06) | ecosystem: Environmental > Terrestrial > Soil > Desert | place: Antarctica: Dry Valley... | reverse complement strand
TGACAATTTTGAGGATACTTATCGGCTGGCATTTTCTTTACGAAGGTGTTACAAAGCTTTTAAATCCTTCATGGTCTTCTCTTGGTTACCTGGCCGATTCTAAAGGTTTTTTATCTGGTATTTTTTTAGGATGGGCTTCCAACCCAACTGCTGTTACCGCCATTGATTTTATGAATGAATGGGGTCTGGCCCTTGTTGGTCTGGGCTTAATTATGGGCTGTCTCACCCGTATTTCTATAATTGGAGGTATAGTTTTGCTTGCATTCTATTATTTATCTCACCCTCCTATGGTTGGTTACAAATTTGCTCTTCCCAGCGAAGGCGCTTATTTGTGGGTAAATAAAAACCTTATTGAAATTTTTGCATTGGCTGTTTTATATGTTTTTCCCACACAACATATATATGGGATTGACCGGTTGATTTTCCCTAAAAAAACAGCAATTGATTTTTAAACTCTTTTAAATATTGAAAAATGTCAGAAAGTAATAAAATAAGCAGAAGGAATATATTAAAAGCTTTTGCGGCAGTTCCTGTAATTGGGGCTATGGGTTATGGCATATTTAGGAAAAAAAATTATGATAACGATATCCGAGATCAAATTGTAAAAGAACTTGGAATTAGTTACGATCCTCCAGTATTGCCTACTATAAAAGGTGTTGATATGTCGAAGCCAATACGGGTAGGACTTATCGGTTATGGAATTCGTGGAGAACAGTTAATGCGGGCTGCCGGATTTGCACATCCTTCCACGATAGATGAACTGAGAGAATCGGCTGATAAGAATTCCGATGACCATCGTTATGAAGATTTCATGGCTCAGGATAACCTGAATCTTCAGTTTACCGGAGCCTGCGATTTGTTTGATATAAGGGCTCAAAGTGCTATTGAAGCTTGTAGCAATGTTAACAGAAAAGGTACAAAGGAACAAGGACCGGTAACATGCAAAAGATATCGCACCTATCAGGAATTACTTGCAGCTAATGATATCGATGCTATTATTATTGCCACTCCCGACCATTGGCATGCGCAGATAGCTATGGATGCTGCTAAAGCCGGCAAACATATTTATGTTGAAAAAGGAATGACCCGAACTGTTGAGGAAGTTTATCAACTAACAGATGTAATAAAAAAATCAAATGTTGTTTTTCAGTTAGGCCATCAGGGACGCCAAACTGAAAGCTTTATCAAAGCAAAAGAAATAATCGACAAAGGATTATTAGGAAAAATTAATCTGATTGAAGTTTGTACAAACCGGAACTCTCCAAATGGTGCGTGGGTATACGATATACATCCGGACGCCAGTGAACAAAACATCGATTGGGAACAATTTCAGGGACCAACTCCTAACCGGGTGCCTTTCAGTAAAGAAAGATTTTTCCGCTGGAGATGCTGGTGGGATTATGGAACTGGCCTGGGAGGTGATCTTTTGACGCATGAGTATGATGCATTAAATCAAATGTTGAATCTTGGTATTCCACACTCATGTGTAGCTTCTGGTGGCGTTTATTTCTATAAAGATGGTCGTGAAGTGCCCGATGTATTTCAGGCAGTTTATGAATATCCCGACCGCGATCTTACTTTTATGTATAGCGCAACGTTAGCAAGTGACCGCGATCGTGGCAAAATAATCATGGGCCACGACGGCAACATATCCATCGGAGGAGAACTTACTGTTTATGCCGATCCTGAATCGACAAAATATAAAGCGCTTATCGATAAGGGTGTAATTGATCCTTCAAATCCTATTTTCCTTTATTCTCCAGGAAGTAAACGTATTGATGCTGTTACTTCAGCTACTGCTAAATATTTTGCAGGCCGTGGATTATTATACACTTACAGGCAGGGAAAAAGAGTAGACACAACACATTTGCATATAAAAGAATGGACTGATTGCATCCGTACAAATCAACAGCCAAGTTGTAATATCGACCAGGGTTTCCAGGAAGCAATTACATCTCATATGGCTACCATTTCGTACCGCGAAGGTGTTAAAGTTTATTGGGATGCTGAAAAACAGGTTATTGTTAAAGGCAATTCTGCGAAAATGAGTTAAGTTAATATTAAAATTGCTTTCGGGATCGAATATCCCGAAAGCAATTTTTTTCTTTTATAAAAATCAGCAAATCCAATCTGACAGTACCACTCAGGTATTTATATCCAATTGTAACCCAACAAATCAAATTTAACAAAATCTTCAGATCTAATTTAGCTCTGTTTAAGTTTTAAAGAAGAACTTGCACCAGTCTTCAAACTATTTTATACTCGGGAATAATGAATAACTGGTCGAAACCTAACATTGCATTTTGGATTTTTTGCTTCTTTCTAGTCTTAAATTTTAATAACAATATCCTTTGTGCACAGGAGAAATATAACCTCACACATGAAGATAGTACTGCATTGGAAGATGTGATTGTGGAGAGGTATTATGAAGCCACGGAAGAGGATTGTGCTGATACTACGGGAGGGATTTTGCCCAAAGGTTCGGTTACTTACAGGATTTTTGTAGACCTTAAAACAGGGTACAAACTACAGACTGTATTTGCCGAAACAGGATATCCACTAATTTTTACAACTTCTACAAGCTTTTATAATCATACTAATGGCCACGCAACCGGAGAGCAACAGGATAATGATTTTTACAATGTAAACAACTATGCATTGGACACCTGGCTCACCATGAATGCGGCCAGTAACATGCTTATCGGGATATTGAAAAAAGATGATCATAATGGGTCGGTTTTGATTAAAAATCAGTTAAAAACAGCTGACGGATTAATGAAAGGAACGATACCCGATATCTTTAAATATGGGTTCGAAAAAATGGACATATTCGAAAAAAATGGAAGTTCTCAATTTTTGAACGAAAACTTTATTTTAGCTGTACTTGGAGGAATTGAGGGGCCTACAGCAGATAACATGATTTTAATAGGCCAGTTTACTACTAATGGGCTATTCTCATTTAAAATGAATATACAAGTCGAGAATTCTCAAAACGGAGCTTTTTTTCAATTTGTATCTGGACGTGGAGCTGATCACAAAATCTTAAATAATAAGCTGAGCTATGGAAAGTGAAATAAATGGCCGTGAAAAGCGGAGATCGATTTTTTTGGGAATAGGAGGTTTGGTTGCACTTGCTGGCATTGTACTTTTCATAATCTTTCGGCAGCAACCATGCCCTACCGACCTTAACGCAGACAAAAAGACCGATAGTATTGACCTGGAAATATTAAAAAAAGTCTTCAATAAGAAAGTGCCTGAGAATATTGAGGAGCTGGTAAAATATGACTTTAATCAGGACAGTTTGATAAATGCATCTGATTTGGGCATACTGATCAGCCAATATGGTAAAAAGTGTAAATAACTATTATAAACTATTAAAATATTTAAACATGGAAAAAATCTGCTTATTCCTTATAACATTTTTTTTGGGAACTGAAATTCTTTGGGGGCAAGGTCTTGAAAATATGTTTGTTGAAATTATTACTCCAACTTCAACTGCCATATCCGCTGATCCAAAATTAAACAGCAATACAAGAACCTATAGAGTTTTTGTTGACATGGAAACCGGATATAAAGTACAAACGATAACCGGCATAACCTTAAACCCCATTAAAATAAAAACCAGTACAACATTTTATAATAATTATGATGGGGGACAATATTTCCCAACAGGCGTAGCATTTAGAACCCACCCAGCTTTAAATGAACCTCTTTATTATGACTCCTGGCTCACTATTGGTTCTTTTGGCGACTTAGACAGGCCAACCTCTGCTGCGCAAATTGTGCCCCTAAATCTTGATACAGATGGAACTCGGGATGGAGTTATGTTATCACCTAAACAATCTATCCCAAACCTTGATCCTGCTTCTAATTTGGGAAGTTATTTTGATTATGAAATGGGAAATAGCTTTGAATCATTTAATTTTGTAGTTTATGCTTTAGAAGGTGTAGCTGGGATAACTTCCGAAAACATGGTTTGTATTGGACAGTTTACTACTGATGGCACTTTTTCATTTGAAATGTGTATTCAGGTTGGAAATGGTATTATAACCAAATTGTATGTTACCCGTAAAGCAGATGAATTTCAATATCATCACATTCGTTCCGATAAAATGTTTTACCCGGTCAATACTCCCCCCTCAGTTTCAATTAACTCTCCGGCCGATGATTCACAATTCAACATTAACGACAACATAAACATTAATGCGACAGCCACTGACACAGAAGACCCCATATATAAGGTAGAATTTGTAGTGAATGGCGGCGGTAAAGTTACGCATATCGACTATGATGCTCCTTTTTCCTATGAATGGAAAGCAACCACAGAAGGAACAAAAGAAATACTCGCAATTGCACAAGACAGCAGAGGAAGCAGGGATACAGCAATCATCTCTGTTTTTGTCAATGGCCCCATGCAGGCCAGCTTAACTTCGCCTGCTCATGGATCAGAATACAATATGGGTGCTAACGTCTCTTTTGCAGCCACAGCAAGTGACGCTTCCGGGATAAAAAAAATAGAATTTTTGGTTGATGGAATCGTTGTTGGAGAAGATAATTCAAGCCCTTACGAATTCAACTGGTCTGCCAACCTCCCTGGTGGTAGCCGTAAAGTAAAGGCAAAGGCCACTAACAATAATAATGGCACCAAAGATTCGGATGAAGCAACAATAACAGTTAAAGTACTAAACAACAACGATCCTGTAGTTAGCTTTACAATACCGGCCCATTCCGATTCAATACCAATTGGAAAGAAAATAACTATCTCGGCCATTGCCTCGGACACTGATCCTGGTGATGGAATTTCAAAAGTTGAGTTTTATTATAATAGCACAAAAATTGGAGAAGATAATTCAAGCCCTTATGAAATTGACTGGACAACTTCCGTATTAGGGCTTAATCAATTAAAGGTAATAGCTTACGACACAAAAGGAGGAAGCAAAACCGCCCCAACTATCCCGGTTTTTGTAACGAGTTTGCCTATGGTATTTTTTACCAAACCACAAACCTCCAATCAGGAGTTTCTCCAGGGAGATGTTATTGAAATGTTAGTGACTGTAGCAAATAATAACCCTACAAAATGGGTTAAAGTAGAGTTTTACGTGAATATGGAAAAAGTAGGAGAAGCTTTAAATGCTCCTTATTCTTTCAACTGGACCAGCACATCGGGCGACAGTATTAAAGCAATATGTACGGACTATTACGGAGGTAAGGCTTCGGCTTTCACAAAAATTATCATTAACGGGCAAACTCCAACGATTTCAATTTCCAGCCCTGCAAATAATGCGGTTGTAACAGAGGGCAACAATGTTTTAATAACCACCAATGTTACCAATCCTAATGCGAACGGGTCGGTTACCAAGGTTGAATTCATGATTAACGATACTAAAGTTGGCGAAGACAATACAGATCCGTACGAATATTCATGGAATAGTGGTCAACCTGGCCAAAAATCGATAAAAGCTGTAGTTTTCGATAATAACGGCAAAACAAGCAATTCACAAGACGTTACAGTGTTTATAAACGCAAAACCAACCATAAACATTACTTCTCCGTCAAATAATTCAAAGTTCTCGGTTGGTAACAATTTAAATTTTACTGCAGAAGCCACTGATGTTGATGGAAACATTGCCTCGGTTGAGTTCTATGTGAATGACGCAAAATTTGGCTCGTCCCTCACAACAGCACCTTATTCGTTGAGTTGGACATCAACAGGGGGAAGCAAAAAAATTACAGCCATAGCAACAGATAATCATGGGGCAAAAACAGTTTCAGATACAGTAAGAATAACCGATGCAACAAGCATAAGAGGTCTTAAGGCAGGTCAATCGTTGTCTATTTATCCAAATCCGGCATCTGATAATATTATTATACAACTTAAGAGCCAATGGGTTAATTTGGATGTTGTTTCATTTAAAATTTTTGATATGGGAGGGAAAACCCTCATAAATGATAAGTTACAAATGGAAGAACTCGAAAATGGAGTGAAAATCGACATCTCATCTATCCCGAACGGAATTAACACTATTCAACTTTTTTCAGATGACGGAACGATTAATATCAGCATGCAGTTCATAAAAATTTAGGAACACATAGGCTTGTATATTGAAATTAATGAACTTTTCAAATTAATGTTTTGATAACGTTTTATAAAATACACAATGATGGCAGGATTAATAAAATTGCCTGTCATCATTGTTGGTTAATTATGTTTTTCTTGATAATGCCAAAATGAAATTTCCAGTTAAAATGAAAATTAGATTTTTAATCACACTTTTAAGTTTAGTATGCTATACTATATCCTATAGCCAAACTTCAACGATTAGAGGTAAAATAACCGATGATTCAGGTGAGACACTTACAGGGGCAACTGTAGTTATTAAAGGCACGGGTAAAGGTGCCATCACGGATATTGATGGTAACTACTCCATTCTGGTAAACAATTCAACCCCACAGGTTATTGTTGTTTCATTTATTAGCTATAAAGCCATAGAGGATACTGTTTTTCCTTCAAATCAGAAAGTTTTAATTAAAAATTTTGTTTTGCAGCCTTCCTCTGTAGAAATGAAAGAAGTAGTTGTAACAGGAAAGTCGGACAGGGCAACAGATAATTATGTAAAAATAAAACGTATCAATGCCCCTGTAAGCATGGATCTTATTTCGAAAGAAACAATAAAAAAAACAGGAGACTCACAGATAGACGATGCCATGAAACGTATAAGTGGGGTTTCGCTGGTAGGCGGGTATATCACTGTCCGCGGATTGGCCGACAGATACATTACAACAACATTAAACGGGTTGCGCATCCCCACATTAGACCCTCTGCGTAATAACATCAAAATGGACATGTTCCCGGCAGCAATGATTGACAATGTTGCCATCCATAAATCGTTAAGCCCTGATTTGCCTGGCGACTGGGCAGGTTCCTTTATTTCAGTGGAAACAAAAGATTATCCCGAAAAAATGATTTTATCGATAAAAACATCTTTTGGATATAACCCAAACAGCTCGTTTAAGGACATTACCTCTTCACAGCGAAGTTCTACTGACTGGCTTGGTTTCGACAACGGTTTCAGGGAAATTGACCATTCTAAGTTCCCCGAATATAATGCAGCTCCCGCGTTATTTGAAGAATTTGTGGCACTCGGATTGGGAGAATATCTTAACCAACATGGAATATCGGAGAAAAACCTGCCTGGCCCTGTCTCAGATGTTTATGTCCCGCATAGTAATGATAAAAATTATTATTTTAGGCTGGGATTGGTACAAATGGGTTTATTGGATGCCGGTAAAATTGAGGATTCCAAAGCCGTTTTCGATGCAAGTTCGGTTTATGAAAACAATCCGGAATACAAAAATAAAGCGCATACTATCATCAATGGCAACCATGCAGCATTCGCAAAATCATTACCCGAAAACTGGACAACATCCAAAAAGGCAGTAAAGCTCGATTTTAGTCAAGATATTGTTATTGGTAACCAAATCCAACTTTTCGGAAAGCCTATGGGTATTATTGCAGGTTTAAGATATTCAAGCTCCAGCCGTTATGACGGAAATGCTCACTATTCGGGCGTATCGCCACCACTTAAGAAAGATTCTGGAGAGGAGTTATTATTGGCATCCGATTATTATAGAAATCTTGGCATCTCAACAAACCAATGGAGCGGATTACTGAGTCTGGCTTACAAATTCACTCCCAACCATAGTTTATCCCTCATGTTTATGCCAAATTTTTCGGCCATAAATACTTGCTATTCCGATTCGGGCAAGACAGGTACAAGTGTTGAATTCGATTACATTTTACCTCATGTGCAAAAGTTTGAAGAAAGAAAGCAAATTGTTTACCAGTTACATTCCAAACATTTTTTCCCCGTTTGGGGTCTGCGCATGGAGTTACAGGCCTCTTTCACAAACGGACAAAGTAATGTTCCCGATTACAGAACCTTTACCTATGGGAAACAACCCAGAATTGACATTTATGGGTTTTCGCCATCCTATAAACCGGAAAGAGTCTACAGATATTTGACCGATAATATTTTTGACTCGCACTTTTTCCTTGAATTCCCATTGACTAAAAAAACCGGATTATCCAGAAAGATGAAAATTGGGGCTGATTACATGATGAATTTAAGAAAATTCAAGCAATATACTTATGTGGTGGGCGGTCAATACCAAGGCCTTACTTTCAGCTCAGCTCAAAATGCAATAGATTATATGGCGCACAATACTTTCGATTCCATACCGCCCCAAACTTATAAATTAGTTCATTACTACAATCCTCGTAGCGACATCACAGATTCCATCAAAGGTTATAGCAGTGTTAGTGCGGCTTTTGCAATGTTAGATTTTTCCCTTTCCAAAAGAATCAGAATTGCTGCCGGAGGACGAATTGAAATTTCCGGCATTTATACCGATGCACAGGCCTTTTATAAAAAAAACATTGCAAACAATGATCCTGTTCGCTTTTTAACAAGCAGCAATGATGGAAACTATTTTTTTAACCGGGCTTCGCGCCGTGAAACAAACATTCTGCCAAGCGGGAATGTAATCATTAAAATGTTAGCTAAAAAATGGGGAATTGTTAATGCCCGAATTGGATATGGAAAATCGTTGGGCAGATTTACCTTAAGGGAAGTTTCGCCGTATTACCAGGAAAACATAGAATTAGGCACCGATTTATACGGGCAACCCGATTTAAAAATGGTAAAAATAAATAATTATGACCTGAGGTTTGAATCCTTTTTCTCAAATGGAGATAACTTTTCACTGAGCAGTTTCTATAAGGAATTTACAAATCATATAGAATTGCAACAAATTTTTTTTAGCTATACATGGCTCAATTCTCCGGGAATAAGCAAAGCTTATGGTTTTGAACTGGAAGGAAAAAAAAACCTGGGAAAAAATTTCGATATTGCTGGGAATGTTACTTATATTGAATCTCAAAGCTTGGTTTCGTTTACAAAATATGATAATGGTGGAGGTGTTATAGAACATGAAGAATATACCCGTGAAATGTATGGACAGTCGCCTTATCTGATCAATGGCATATTCAGTTATAACAGCGAAAAAACAGGGATATCTGCAGCCGTCAGCTACAACGTACAAGGCCCCAAATTAATAGTGGTTACCTTCCGAGAAATAAATCCGGATATATACGAAATGCCTCGGCACCTGATTGATATTAAAGTAGCGAAAAGAATTGGAAAGCATATCCATGTTGAATTCAAGGTGCGCGACTTGCTGCACAAACCTGTAAAATGGGCCTACAAGCACAACAATTATAGTAATAATAACCGCATCCAGAACTTTGGAAGCACCTATTTATTCGGAATTGGCTACGATCTTTAATTCTATTTAACCGATTTGACCATGAAAAAGCTTTTAATAATAGTAATAATATCGTGTTTGGGGAATCTAAACCTATGGGCCCAATTAGAAAATGTTATAGTTGAAAAAACATATATAGCCGGTAAAAGTGATACATTAAGTATAGATGAGGCTTCTGCCCTTGAAGAAGGGATGGTTACTTACAGGGTTTTTATAGACCTTGCTGTCGGATGTAAATTAATGAGTCTTTTTAGCAGTATAAATCACGAATTATCCATTTCCTCTACCCACCAATTTTATAAAAACACCAACTATGGCGAACCTTATGGTATAAACCTCCGGCCTTCAAGGCTTGCCCCCAACCCCCCATTAGCACTCGATACCTGGCTTACATTGGGCATGGCAACCAACAATCACGAAGGTGTTCCAAAAAATATGGATAACGATGGGAGTATTTTAGCTAACAATCCATACAACATGTTAAAAAATGAAGTAAACGGAATTACAAACCTTCAATCTTCTGATGGCTTGGTACCCAAAACAACAACCTACTCCCTGTTAAAAAGCATTCCTACCACAGGAACCATTTTCGAAAAAAACGCTACGGCCACCTGGTTTAAAACTAATAACGGCTCGCTCTCAGTAGAAAAAGGCATTACAGGGCCAACCCAGGACAATATTGTTCTGGTAGCGCAGCTAACAACAAAAGGCAAACTTACTTTTACATTTAATATTGAAGTTTTGACTGAAACCGGCAAAACAATCCGTTTTATTGGGAAAGACAGTCTGATCAACTATCAAAATCAGGAAATTTATGATTATAGGTTAGGCTATCCCAACGAAAAAATATGTGGGTGCATGGATGCCAATTACCTGGAGTATAACCCAAAGGCCGTTTGTGACACTGTTGGAAGCTGCAAAACCAAAATCATACTTGGCTGCACCGACCCAATTGCCTGTAATTTCGACCCGGGTGCCAATAAAAACATGCCTGCCCTTTGCTGTTACGATAGCAAATGTGCTCTCGATTTAGGTATTATTTGCCCCGGCACCGTTTATGGCTGCATGGATCCGGCAGCAGCAAACTATAACCCGCAGGCAAATAAACCAGAACCATGTTACTTCTCAAAAGGTGGATGCACGGACAACAGATACCTCGAATACAATCCCAATGCCCTTTATTCTGATAGTACCTTATGCAAAACAATTATTGTGGAAGGATGTATGATTCCCGATTCGTGCAACTATAACCCCGTAGCAAACCGGAACAAAGGATGCAGCAATAAAGATTGCCAGCAAAGTGCCCCGAAGCTTAAAAGCGCCGCCATTGCCCCTTTTGAATTTACACTATATCCAAATCCTGCCTCAAACAGTGTAATTGCCCAAATTAACACCCTTGACGAAATAATGGTTGGTTACGAAATATTTGATCTTTATGGACGAAAACTCAAAGCTGAAAAAACTACCCTATATGTTGGTGGTTATATTTCAGAAATAGATATATCATCCTTCGAAAAAGGAATTTACCTTTTCAGGATACAGATAAACAATCAAATAATTTCAAAGACTTTGATTAAAGAATTATAACTCTAAAAAATAAATAAAATGCTCAAGCCATTTTTAATTCATACTTACAGGATATTTATATTGATAAGCTTTTCTATATTTTTGTCGTGCGAACCTGAAAAAGAAAGCAGTATCCAAATAATGGCCGAATTTCCAGAAACAACGAAAATTCTAAATAGCGATACACTTAAATTTTTTATTAATTCGGAGATACCAATCCTGCGGGTTGATTTAAAAAGCGATTCAATAATATACGCACGGTTTGAAGAAAATATCATCGGGAAAAATGCAACGGTTTTCAATCCCAGGTTTATCTTCACCCCAAACAAAACGGGCAAAAACACCATGCAATTAACTGTCATTAATAAAAGCTTCGATACAAAAGAATATAAATTCACAATTGAAGTAACAAATTAAAAGCGGTGGAATGGAATTCCAGATAGCCCCCAACTGGCGCTGATTTGTAATCCGTGCTTTTTTTTAACTGGCATTTGTAATGCCACTTGCAGTACAAAAACAACCAATTATTTTTGTACTGCTTATCCACTTCGGGCAAGTGTTGTTATTAATTAAGATTCCGAACCCATATAACCAACAAAAGTCTGTTATTCCGAACGAATGAGGAATCTTATCTTATGTCGAACTCTGGTTAACTTTTAATTAGTTTCCAGAATGCAACCTGCTTTGTCTTAAATAATACTCGCATCGGGAAACCTCACGGCCATGTTTACCCCGGCTTAAAAGCCGGGGCTATTCAAATTAAACGTCTTGGGAATTCGACGCTTCCAGGTCTGCTTGAAATTCGACACCTCCAGGTCTATCGACCCTGGAAGGTCTTGTGGCAACCCATAAAGTTCGGAGCAGAAGACCTTCCAGCGTCCGCAGGTTCTGGAAGTGTCGAAAGAAACAACTCCAGCTAGCGCGGGCATGCTGTCCGTGCGGTTTTAGGACCCAGCTGGCGCGGTTCCGATAGCCAGCGGGGGGCATTATTTCTAATACGTTCGTTTTTATCAAAATGCATATTCAATAAAGCTGCATAGCAGCGGCCTCTTTGTAGAGAAATATCAAATTTAATGTTAATAAGCCGCGTAGCGGTGACCTAAAATCTGTTTTTTGCGGTTTGGTATTGTTGATAAATAGCGAATGATATTGAAATAAATTATCGTAGCTCTCTTTCGGGGTAAGAGATGGGAAGTTGCTCATTGTTAAAAAAATCCGGGCATTCTGACCTCTACTTCAGGTTTTTGTCAGAAAAGCCGAATGTGTCCAGCTAGCGTGGACATGTTGTTCGTACGGTTTTAGGACACGGACTGCAAGTCCGCGCCAACTTTGCTCATGTACTGCAAGTCCGCGCCAACTGTGGTCATTGCGTAATTACAAAAATGAAAATTAACAATAACTTTAATCAGTGGGACTATAATTTTGAGAAGCAAAATTATTTAGTCTCACTGATCATGTTGACTGGTCAGGAGGATATGTAGATGAAGCCGTTACATTTACAGGTTTGTATTTAATTTCTTTTGATGTTTCGGATTTTGTGACTGGCGCGTTCAGCTCTTCAGCAGTCCATTTCCAATTCTGGCCCGACCATGTAAAAGTTCCATCAACCTTGTTTCCACTTATTGCCCCCGTGTACAATTGTGTGGCCGTTGGCCTTGTAAAAGAAATATCACTGGCAGTAATGTTTATTTTGCTAAGGTTTTCCCAGGCATTTGTTTGGTCGTGCCACATTTTCCCCGACCAAACCCCGTTGATTTTTTCAAACACCAATCGTCCCGTCCATTGGCCTGTTGAATTATTAATGTCAAATTTCCATTCTCTTTTTGAAAGTCCCGCAGCATTTGGTATTTCCTGTTTAGTAACCACTGTTTGATTGCCCTGGGGGCTTGAGGTTGGAATCGTTTTATTTACCTCGGTATTCCTTGTTGCATAGATTGCCTTTAACCTGGATATCGTTTTCTAAAATTAAGAATCTATTAACTAAAGCGAAATGTATACTTAAAACTAATGCTATACTTTTAAAATGGTACTTCTCGTCACGTGGAGTATCCGAAACGTAATTAACAAATAAACTTTATTATGACAGCGTACAGTTTTGAAATGGTCGATGAAACAGATATTGTCATTGAAGGATCGGAAGACGGCTTAGGCTTAGTTCTCAATATTGATGATGATACCTTGCAAAGTGATGTTAGCGAATACCTTGTTCCGAAAGTTAGCAACAAGATGGCAGCAAAAACACGCTTAACAATTAATATTCAGCTCGAATCAGTAAATACACGTAAAACCAAACAGTTGTTGGTTATATTGGGTTCTGTCCTTGAATATTTTGATACCGAAAATGTGTTTGTCATTTGGTTTTGCGAAGCAACGGACGAAACCGCTTACGAAATGGGACTTAAAATACAGGGGTTGACAAAGATTGATTTCTCGTTCCAAGTGTATTAAACCAAAACAACTACAATGCAAATAGATTTGAAAATATCGGCTAAAAAGAATACGAATAGCGATACCAATTTTTTATTTTCGGGTTGGCAAGAGGGAGGACTGCAAGTCCGCGTCAGCGTAATATGCGAAGCGCTCGGCGAACGTCTCCGACTTCGCCGTCTTAAATCGCGGTCTCTGACCGCAAGTTATTCCACTTTAAAAATACGTTTTCCATTTCTAGTCTATAATTATCACCTCCAATACGTTTTCCATTTCAGCATAATTGCTGGCACTCGAATAAATATAATCCTCTGCAGGTAATCCAACTTTTCCCTCGCAAATTCCGGTGAATAAATTACTACTGCATGGTTCTC
>Ga0136636_10001486_pt1 | contig 13699 bp, 9 predicted proteins | sample AntDrymUQ8522106_2_FD_104653 | JGI IMG/M metagenome (GOLD analysis project Ga0136636, IMG submission 104653) | Polar desert sand microbial communities from Dry Valleys, Antarctica - metaG UQ852 (21.06) | ecosystem: Environmental > Terrestrial > Soil > Desert | place: Antarctica: Dry Valley... | reverse complement strand
TCTGGGGGTCCACATTGTCGGGCTCGCTGCCGGTGTTGATGCGCAGCACGCCGGCCTCAGCGGTGCCGGTGCCGCCGGCGGCGGGCGCCTCGGGGGCCGCGGTGGGGGCATCTGCGGGAGCGGCGGTGGGGGCATCTGCGGGAGCGGCGGTGGCCACAGCGCCGGCGGGGGCAGTTGCGTCGGCGGCGGGGGTGCTCGCGGCACCGCCGCAGGCGGCGAGGATCGGCACGAGGAGCGCGAACAGCAGGGCCATTGCGGCGCTGCTGCGCCAGTTGGCGTTAGGCATCTGAGAGTCTCCTTGAAGCATCTGTTGTCCGGTAGCGGGCAAGCGGTCTACGGGCTGCGGTCAGGCTACTCGCTCGATAGGCAACCTCCTGGGGCGCACGGTAAGGCGCCTGAGCACACAAGGCTACGCCTCGCGGCGCGCTGCCGAAGGGAAGATGGCCTATGCCCAAAGGCGTAGGCGCAGTGGGAATTTCGCTGCAAGCGGGTGAGACGCGTTCGCTGAGGTAGGCGTGGCACCACGCTGTGCCTCTCCGATCATCTGCGGCGTAGGCGGGTGGGGCGATGAGGGGGGAATGCGCCTAAAGACGAATGGCAAGATCCTACCATGGGCTGATGTAAGAGTCAAGTTTGCTAAGTGAAACGTTTAGCCCGTAAAACCTATGCAATAGATACAGATCGCACGCGTCATTCTGTACAAATGATCTATAACGCGTCGCTAATCTGTGGTGAAGAGTGCCAGCATTGTTTTACAAGCTTTACAAAACCCGTAAGGGCGCCCCTCGTGGGCGCCCCCTCCTCATACTAAGGGCGCCCAGGAGGCTTTATGCGGGCGCCCAGGAGGCTTTATGCGGGCGCCCAGGAGGCTTTATGCGGGCGCCCAGGAGGCTTTATGCGGGCGCCCAGGAGGCTTTATGCGGGCGCCCACGAGGGGCGCCCCGACGGGTGCGTGTTACTAGCGCAGAATGCTCAGGGCCGCCACGATGAAGAGCAGCTGCACGCCCGCCGAGGCGAGCTGGAGCAACAGTGCGCCCACAGGCTCGCGGCGGTAGAAGGTAAGGCCGAGGCCGAGGTTCATGAGGGCGAGGGCGACGGCGGCCAGGGGCAGGAAGAGGATCTGATGGCGCGGCACGAGCGTGGTGGCGGCGCCGGCTGCGTCGGCGCGCAGATCGATCAGCGGCGGCAGCCCTGGGTAGATCGTCATCAGCCCGCCGAGCAGCAGCAGGTTGAGCGCAAGCGTGAGCAGGAGCGCCCAGCGCACCACCTGGTCGTTCCAGAACTGGTAGGCGAAGGTGCGCCCAGACTCCACGCCTGGCGCGAGCTGCTGGATGGCGCCGAGGCGGCGGCGCTGCTCCAGATCCTGCACGAAGCTGTCGGGGTCTTGGGGCGAGATCGCGTAGGAGTCGGCGGCGGTGTGCAGCACCAGGGCCTGCGCAAGCGGCCGCGTGCTAAAGCGGTGGATCACCCGGCCCTGCGCTGTGCGCACCTGCCCGTGATAGTAGCCGACGCTGCGCAGTAGGCCAAGGGCGGTCGCCGGCACGCGCACGCCGCTCTCCACGCTGTCGATCTGCTGGAGCGGAACAACTGCGCGGTTGCCCAGCCAGCTTATATAGAGCCCGTTGCGGTCTACGGCATAGGCGAGGGTAAGGGCAGCGGCGAGCCTGTAGACAGAGGCGCCTGCCAGAAGCAGCAGCGCCAGGCAGGCGAGGATCGCAGCAAAGAGCGCGCTGTTGATCGGCCACTCGGCAGGCGGGCGGTCGAGGGCGGCGCCGATGCGCAGCAAAAAGAAGCCGGCGCCAGCCGTGGCAGCGGCCAGGACTGCAACGGCGAGCCAGAGCAGTCCGGAAGGCTGAGGTTTCCAGCGTCGCATGGGGGTGGGGGCCGTAAAGACGCAGCATGCTGCGTCTTTACGGTGTGCATATGTGGTAAAAGCGTTACGGTGTCGTGGTGGCGGTGGCGGTAGGGGCGGCTGTCGCAGGTGTCTCTACTGGTGCGGGCGTGTCGGTGGGCGCGGGCGTGGGCGGGCCGGGCAGGAAGGTCGGTACTATGGTGGGGCTCGGCGTCTCGGGCGGCGTGGTTGCTGTGGGTGTGGGCTCGGGGAAGCGCTGCACCGCCAGCGCTGTGCGCTGCTCCTCAATCCACGTGTCGAGCGCCTTGGTGCGGGCCTCGCGCAGCTGCGCCTCCTCGTCGGGCACATCGCGGCTTGTCACCTCGATCACGTGCCAGCCAAACTGTGTGCGGACCGGGTCGCTGAGCGTGTTTGGCGCCAGAGCAAAGGCGGCGGACACCAGCTCGGGCGGGTAGGTAGCGGTGTTCTGGGCCACGCCGTTCTTGTCGAACGAACCCAGGTCGCCGCCAAGCTCTTTGGAGCCAGGGTCGTCGGAGCTTGCGGCCGCCACGGTGGCAAAGTCGGCGCCGCCACGCAGCTCGGCGACGATGGCGTCGGCTGCGCCCTTGGTCTCGGCGAAGATCGCGTCGAGCTGCTCCTGGGTCGCATTCTCGGGCGGCGTCACGGCAACAAGCACCTGGCGCGCGGTAACGCGCTCGGCCTCGCTGCTGAACACAAAGCCCGCTTCGGGCACCAGCTGCGCCTGCACCTTCGTGTTGATCACCTGCTCTTGGTACTGGTCGGTGAGCGCGGCGCGGAAGTCGTCTTTGGTGAGCTGAGCCTCTGCGCCCACGGCGGCCAGCTCGATCTCGAAGCGGCGATAGACCTCGTCGATGATCTGCTCGAACTGGCTGGACGCCTCGGCGGCGGCGGGGGTTGGGCGCGGTGTCTCAGTAGGCTCCAGGGTGGCTGTAGCCTCGGGCGTGGCTGTAGCCTCGAGCGTGGCTGTAGCCTCGGGCGTGGCCGTAGAACCCCCAGGCGTGGACTCAAGCGTGGCCGTGGGCGTCACCGCAGCGGTGGCTGCCGGGTCGGCGGTGGGCGCCACGGTGGCAGTGGTAGTGACAGGCGGGATCGGCGGGGGCAGGAAGATCTGGCCGAGGTCGGCGACGGCTGCCTGGTTGATCTCATCGGGCGTGACGCTAATCTCGCGGCCGGCGGCGCCCTGCTGCTTGATCTGGCGCGTCTCCCACTGGCCAACCACGGCGTCGTCCACCGGGTCGCGGCGGATCGTCTCGACGCGCTGGTTGACCACGGGGCTCTGGCCCTGGAACTGCTGGGTAAACTGGGGGTTGCCGCCAAAGAGCGCGAGCAGCTGGAAGTTCTGCACCACCTCGCGGGCGAAAGCGTTCTTGCGCTCGGCCCAGTAGTTGGTGCGGGAGAGGTTGGCGGATCCCACGCTGGCCACAGGGCGGCTAGGCACCCAGAGCTGGTCGTAGGCAAGGCCTGCGAGCACAGCGACGAGGGCCAGGCCAATGGCGGCGGCAGTGACGACAACCACAAGCGCCTGACGCCGCTCTTCGTCGAGCTTGCGGGTGGCCACGCGCCGAGGCGCTTTGGGGTTGACGATGGGCTTGGGGCGAGGGGGCGTGGCGCCACCCTGCTGCGGGTTCTGTGGTGTCTCTGACATTGCGAAGCACACAAAAAATGGGAAGGAACAGCCAGGTTTGGCAGCCGCAGCGCGACTCCCGCACCCACCTCTGCACCCTCCCCGGCGAGATGAAGCTAGCGCAAACTAGAACGGAATATCCTCGTCGCCGATGTCGGACGGCGGGGGCTGAGCGCCGCGCGGCTGCCGGGGGGCTTCGCGGGGCGGCGGCGGGGCGTCATCACGGGCGGGGCGATCCTCACGGCCATCGAGCATGAGCATATCGCTGGCGATCAGCTCGGTTTTATAGCGCGTCTGACCGTTTTGCTGATCCTCCCAGGAGCGCGTCTGGAGACGGCCCTCCAGGTAGACACGGGCGCCCTTGGTGAGATACTGGCTACAGAGCTCGGCGAGCTTGTTCCAGGCGACCACGCTGAACCACTCGGTCTCCTCGCGGGCCTCGCCGCTGCCATCGCGCCACTGTCGGCCGACGGCCACGCGGAACGAGGCCACAGGGCTGCCGCTGCTGGTGGTGCGCAGCTCTGGGTCGGCGCCGAGGCGCCCGATAATCATTGCTTTGTTGAGATCGCGCATATCTATCAGTTTTGCAATTGTCAGTGTACAGGTGTCAGTTTGCAGTTATCAGGAGCCTTTGTCAGTTATCAGTGGTCAGTTTGGCTAAGGCGCGAGCCTGCTCCTGACTCCTGGCTACTGGTCCTGACTCCTGACTCCTGACTCCTGACTCCTGGTAACTGGCGCTGCAAACTGACGCTACTCAGCGGCCTTATCGGCAACAGCAGCGGCAGCCTCAGCCGGGGCAGCATCGACAACAGCGGCAGCCTTCACCTCGATGACCGTAATCAGGTGGCGCAGGATGGTGTCGGTGAGCTTGATGGTACGCTCGATCTCGACGACTTTGGCGGCGCCGATACTGAGATTCAGCAGCACGTAGAAGCCCTCGCTGAAGTTGCGGCGGCTTGCCTCGCCGCTCACATACTCGCGAATGGAGTAGGCAAGCTTGCGGCGGCCCCAAGGCGCGCTCTGGCTTACGGCGGTTACCTCGCCGCCGTTGCTCGTTACAACGCCTTTGATGCGCTCCAGCGCAACATTGATACCCTCCTCGGTGGCGGCGAGGGGGCTGATCACAATCACTAGCTCGTAGTCACGACGACGCTCGCGCACAGGCTCCTCCTCTGGTGATGTCCCGCTCGTCATACCCGGCCCGGTGGCGCGATCCGGGGCCGGAGCGGCGGAACAGAAAGCAGCATGATGCCGCGCACCAATGCGCGGCTGCTTTTCCATGCAATCGCGCGATTATAGCACGGGTGGTAGCATGCCGCAAACTAGGCCACGAGCGCTAGGGCTGCGTCATTGTTGGCGCTGTTGCCAGAACCCGGCGGTTGAAACCGCAGCGGCCGGGCCTGCGGCCGCGCGTCGGCCTGCGCCGACGCGTCCGGACCCGCCCGCGCAGGCGGGCGCCCGGCGCAGCGCGCGCCCACGGCGCGCGTTCACGCGCCCGCCTGCCCACAATGACGTAGCCCTACACGAGCATGCTATCCGCAGATGACGCAGATTTCCGGCCCATTGCTGTCTCCAACGGCACGCTTACCCTTCGCCGTATGCGATCTCGGGGAGGCGGGCGAGAGCGGCTTTGTAGCGGGCGGCGTCGTAGGGTTCGCCGCGCGCCATTACGTCGAAGATTTCGCTGGTGACGGCCACGGCGATCAGCTCGCGGGCGCCCTCGCGGGTGTAGCCCATGCCCACTAGACGCTCCAGGGTGGCGCGTGTCTCCGGCGGCTCGCCCGTGCTAAGCTGCTGCTCTACGATCTCGAGCAGCTGCGCCCGCAGGGCCGGGTTAGTGGCCTGCGCATGGTGTGCGTCGGGGGCCTGGGGCGGTACCACCTGGCCCCGCTGCGGCCGTCGCCGCTTGAGCATAACTTTCTCCTACAACAAGGGAACAGGGAACAGGGAACAGGGAACACGCCGCGCTGCATGCACTATCGGCTATCGGCTATCGGCTATTACTCACCAGGGGCAGCCACACCCGGCTAGGCGTGGCGCTCGGGGCCGGCACAACCCGCGCTGGGCCGTACTCGTTGCTCGCGCCGCTCGTCTCTAACTCCTGGAGCCAGTAGCTGTAGCGCTCGCCAGGGCGCGCCGTGCTGTCGAGCCAGCTGTAGGCCGCACCAGAGGAGACGCTGCCACGGGCCTGGATGAGCGTAGGTGTAACCCGCAGCGCATCCGCCCTGCTGTCGCCGACAGCGCGCAGCAGGTGGAAGCCCGCCGTCGCCAGCTCGCTGCCCGTCTCCCAGCGCAATCTCACTCCGTCGTCGCCTGCGGTCGCCGTGAAGGCGCGCAGCGTTACCGCTGTGGGCTCCACGATGCGCAGGGGCGTCAGGAGCGTATTGCTCGGGTAGAATGTCCAGAGGTCGAGGGCCTTCTTGTCGCCGTAGCCGCCGACCGGGCTACAGATCAGATCGGGGTTGGCGTCGAATGGGAAGCCGAAGCTGCGCTGATCGGTGCGGGTATCGTAGCCGATCAGCGGGTCGCTCGCAAGCAGGCTCGGGGGATTGCCCACGCCGCCGGGGCAGAGCGGCCCGCCCACGGCAGTGCCGATCAGGGTGCCGTTTGCGGTAACATAGCCGCCGTCGTCGTAGAAGGCGCCGAAGCAGCCACCAGCCCACGGCGGACAGTCGCCCACGCCATCGCCATTACTGTCTGGCGGGTTGAGCAGCTGCACCCTGGGGCCGCCGGGCAGATTGTTCTCGACATCCAGGAAGGGGAAATGGACTTCGCCGCCCTGCACGGTTGAGCGGGCCTGATACTCGCCCACCGGGAAGAGCTCGCCGTTGTTGGCACGCCCGTCCCAGCTCACTGTCACGGGGCCTGGGGCTGCGGCGACACCGCGCAGCAGCCGGTTGCGTGGGTTGTTCGGGCGAAAGTCGCTGCCGTCGCGGCTGAGCAACACCGTGTAGACGCCCGGCTGGCTTGTCTGGAAGCTGAAGCTGCCGCCCGCGCCCACACGCGAGACGTTGCCGCTTTCAGAGCCGGCGAAGACTAAGCTGGCGATGGCGGGCAGGCTGGCGGTGCGCGGGATGCCGAGGGCATCGAGGGCGGGGCCGTATGGCTGGTCGAAGAAGATCGGGTACTCCGGTGGCAGGATCTCCACGCCGCCCTGGATCTCGTTGAGCCGGTTCTGATCCTCGGCAGAGGCGCTGGGGTCGGCCATAATAGCGTGGTAGAGCGGGCTGCCGTCGCTATCCCTGTAGCCAAGCTGGTTGGCGTAGACGATAAAGCCGAAGGGGTCGCCGGAGTACTCCACGCGGTAGGCGAAGCCGTAGTCGGTGACGGCCACGCCCGCGGTTGTGACACTGCGCCCGCCGCCGCCGGTGTTGCCGGCGAAGTAGTAGATAAAGGCGCGCCCGCGCTCCACGGCGAGGATGTTGGGGTCGCGGCGCACGCTCACATCCCAGGCGGTGACGCTGGTGCGCTGGAGGGGGCCGAAGTCGGCGGCGGTTGGCTGGATGCGCCCCGTGATCCTGGTCTCGTCGTCTGCGCCATCGCCGGAAGGGCCGGTGAAGACCACGTTGTAGATGCCGGTCTCGGGCGCGGTGTAGCTGCATGGCCGGTAGCCGGCAGGGAGCAGGTTGTTCTCGCTATTGGGGCCAGCCAGCTCGGCGGCGCGGCTGCCGATGCGCCCGCGCGAGGCGTTGCCAGGGGTGGCGCGCTGGGCGACGCAGCTAAAGCCGTTGGCAAAGGCACCAGGCTGGAGCAGGGCGGGAGCACCTGCCAGGGCGGGGATCAGCTCGTTGCCGATCGGGCCGCTCACGGCACCGGGGTTGAAGACTCGGATGTCGCCGCGATTAGGCGCCCCAGCGACGCCGACGCCGCTGGAGCCAAGCAGGATCTGCTCGCCCTGCTCGGCGTAGACCTTCACCAGCGTGCGGCGAAAGATATTGAAGGCCGGTGAGTCTCGGGAGCCATAGATGGCGGTGCGCCACTCAAGGTTAGCGCGGAAGGCGCTAGTCGTGCTTGCTGGATAGAGCGAGCTGCTGCCCTCGGCGCCCAGGCCGACGGGGGCGAGCGCGACCAGGAGCAGCAGGGCGCAGCCGAGCAGGGCGCGGGCGTGCCAGCGAGCGAGGCCAGGCTGGGGGGTGTTTATCATAGGAGTCTCTCTTGTTTATGCTCAAGCGTGCTAATGCTCAGGCGCTCCTCTTATAGACGATAGTACAGGGCCGCTGGGTAAGAACGGCCTATTGCGGCGAAATAGTGCGGCATGCCGAAGCTTGCACTAAGGGGGACGCTATTTAGCAACTCGTATGCCGCTGGGTAGCCGCGGCCCGCCTCTTGCTTGAGGCGCAGTATAAGCGTAGATCCAAATAATGTATTATTTAGGAGCTAGGATGAGCTGGCAGCTAGCGATTGGGGCGCGCGTAGACGCGCAGGGGACGTGCTTTCGGGTCTGGGCGCCCACGGCGCAACGGGTAGAGGCGGTGCGCTTTGATGGTGGGCGCGCGGGCGATGCGGCGGATCTCGCGCGCCAGGACGACGGCTACTTTGCTGGGCAGCTCCCCGGCGTGGGGCCGGGCGACCGCTACATGTACCGGGTGGATGGGGGCGACCCGCGCCCTGACCCGGCCTCACGCGCGCAGCCTGAGGGTGTGCATGGCCCCTCTGAGGTGCTTGATCCTGCCGCCTTCAGCTGGCACGACGCCGACTGGCGCGGGCGGCCGTTGGAGGAGCTCGTGATCTACGAGCTGCATGTGGGGACAGCCACCCCTGAGGGCAAGTTCGAAAGCCTGATCGAGAGACTAGACGCGCTGGTGAGCCTGGGCGTCACAGCGATCGAGCTGATGCCTGTGGCCGACTTTCCCGGCGAGCGTGGCTGGGGCTACGACGGCGTGAACCTGTTTGCGCCTGCCCAGACCTACGGCGGAGCAGACGGCCTGCGGCGCCTGGTGGACGCCGCCCACGCCAGAGGGCTCGCCGTGCTGCTTGATGTAGTGTACAACCACTTTGGCCCCGACGGCAACTACCTGCGCGAGTTCAGCCCCAGCTACTTCACGCATCGCCACAACACGCCTTGGGGCGACGCGATCAACGTGGACGGACCAGAGGCGCGCCCGGTGCGCGACTTCTTCATTAGCAACGCGCTGCACTGGGCCCACGAGTACCATCTGGACGGCCTGCGGCTCGACGCCACCCACGCCATCCTGGACGACAGCCCCACGCATCTGCTTGCCGAGCTGGCGGCCACCGTGCGCGCAAGCCTGGGCCACGAGCGCCACTTCGTGCTGATCGCCGAGGATGATCGCAATCAGCCGGGCCTTGCGCGGCGGGGCGAGGGTGGCTGGGGCCTGGATGGCGTGTGGGCCGATGACTTTCACCACCAGGTGCATGTGGCGCTTACCGGCGAGCAGGATGGCTACTACGCTAACTACAGTGGTAGCAGCGCGGACCTGGCGGCCACGCTGCGCCAGGGCTGGTTCTACCAGGGGCAGGCGACGCCGCACGCGGGCCAGCCGCGCGGCGCCCCCGCCGACGATCTGGCGCTGCCCCAGTTTGTCTACTGCATCCAGAACCACGACCAGGTGGGCAACCGCGCGCTCGGCGAGCGCCTGAGCCAGAGCGTGGGGCTGGACGCGTACCGGGCCGCCTCGACGCTGCTGCTGCTGCTGCCGCAGACGCCGCTGCTTTGGATGGGCCAGGAGTGGGCGGCCACAACGCCATTCCTCTTCTTCACCGACCACGGCGCGGAGCTTGGCCGCCTGATAACAGAGGGGCGCCGCCAGGAGTTCGCCCACTTTAGCGCGTTTAGCGGCGTCACGGCGCCGGACCCGCAGGCCGAGGCGAGCTTCCTGGCCTCGCAGCTACGCTGGGAGGAGCGCGAGCAGGCGCCGCACGCGGGCGTGCTGCGGCTCTACACAGAGCTGCTGGCGCTGCGGCGCGAGCACCCGGCGCTGCGCGCTGCTGGGCGCGACGCGCTGGCGGTGGAGGCGGTGGGCGAGCGGGCGCTGCTACTGCGCCGTGGCGCCCCTGGCGACCAAACGTTCCTGGCGGCGATCAACCTTGGCGGGCCGGCGCGGCTGCGGCTGCCCCACGCGGGCCGCCAGACGCTGCTCGACAGCGAGGATGCGCGCTACGGCGGCCGGGGCGCGGCGCAGTTCGAGGGCGAGGAGCTGGTGTTTGCGGGGGCGGGGGCGGTGGTGCTAGGGTAGCACCACGAGTACTCTGGGAGGGGCGCCCACAAGGGGCGCCCGAACCCCGTAAGGGCGCCCCTTGTGGGCGCCTGAACCCCGTAAGGGCGCCCCTTGTGGGCGCCCGAACCCCGTAAGGGCGCCCCTTGTGGGCGCTTACGGGAGGGACGGGCCGCCCATGAATGGCGCCAGGGGAATCGGCGTCTGCGCCGCCTCGCTGCGGCCATAGCGCGCCGCCCACTCGTCGCCGGGCTGGCTGAGCACGGCCAACGAGCGCCCCTGGAGGAAGAACTGGCTGCCGGGCGGCATTGGCGCGGGCGGCTCCTCGCCAACGTGGGCCGTGTCGAGCACAGCGTGCCAGAGCGGGCCGTCGTCTACGCCGGGCAGCGTGAAGGCGATCTCCTCGTGGTAGGCGTTGAACAGCAGCAGCAGCACGTCGTCGCGCACGGTGGCGCCCTTGGGGTCCACCTCGTCGATCAGCTGGCCGTTGAGCAGCATACCGATCGAGCGCACCATGCCGTCGTCCCACTCGCCGTCTTCCATCTGGGCGCCGTCGTGGCGATACCACTCGATGTCGCGCACGCCCTCGCCGTGGATGGCGCGGCCCTGGAAGAAGGTGGCGCGGTGCAGCACGGGGTGGGCCTTGCGCAGCGCGATCAGCTCGCACGTCCAGCTATGGATGGCGCGCCCGAGCTCGTCTGGCTCCCAGCTCATCCAGCTGATCTCGTTGTCCTGCCCGTAGACATTGTTGTTGCCGCCCTGGGAGCGCCCAAGCTCGTCGCCGTGGAGGATCATTGGCACGCCCTGCGAGAGCAGCAGCGTCGCCATCAGGTTGCGCAGCTGGCGCAGGCGCAGGGCGTTCACCTCAGGATCGTCACTTGGCCCCTCCACGCCGCAGTTCCAGCTGTTGTTATGGCTCTCGCCGTCGTTGTTGCCCTCGCCGTTGGCGTCGTTATGCTTCTCGTTGTAGCTCACCAGATCGCGCAGCGTGAAGCCATCGTGGGCGGTGATGAAGTTGATGCTGGCGGCCGGGGTGCGCCCGTTGTGCTGGTAGAGATCCGAGGAGCCAGAGAGCCTGTAGGCTAGCTCGGTCATCTGGGCATCGTCGCCCTTCCAGAACTTGCGCACGCTGTCGCGGTACTTGCCATTCCACTCAGCCCAGCGCACCGGGAAGTTGCCCACCTGGTAGCCGCCGGGGCCAACGTCCCATGGCTCGGCGATCAGCTTCACCTGGGAGATTACGGGATCCTGGTGGATGATGTCGAAGAACGAGGAGAGTTGGCCGCCCTCGTAGAGGCCGCGCGCCAGGGTGGCCGCCAGGTCGAAGCGAAAGCCATCCACGTGCATCTCCTTGACCCAGTAGCGCAGGCTGTCCATGATCAGCTGGAGCGTGCGCGGGTGGACGGTGTTGAGCGTGTTGCCGGTGCCCGTGTAGTCCATGTAGAAGCGCGGGCTATCGGGCACGAGCCGGTAGTAGACGGCGTTATCGACGCCGCGGAAGCTGAGCGTGGGGCCGAAGTGGTTGCCCTCGGCGCTATGGTTGTAGACCACATCGAGGATGACCTCGATGCCGGCGGCGTGAAGGGCCTGCACCATCTGCTTGAACTCGCGCACTTGGTCGCCGGGGCGCTCGCAGTGGCTGTACTGGGTGGCGGGCGCAAAGAAGTTGAGCGTGTTGTAGCCCCAGTAGTTATGCAGGCCCTGCTCAACCAGGTGGCGATCATCGGTGAACTGGTGGACGGGGAGCAGCTCGATGGCGGTGATGCCAAGATCCTTGAGGTAGCCGATGATGGCGGGGTGGCCGACGCCGCTATAGGTGCCGCGCAGCTCGTCGGGCAGCTCGGGGTGGCGCATTGTCAGGCCCTTCACGTGGGCCTCGTAGATGATGCTGTCGTGGAGCGGCGTGTTGGGGCGGCGGTCGTCGCCCCAGTCGAAGGCGGGGTCGATCACGACGCAGCGCGGCACAAAGGGCGCGCTGTCGCGCTCGTCGTAGCTGAGATCCTCGGTGGCGGCGCCGATGGTGTAGCCGTGGGTGGCGTCGTCCCAGCGAATGGGGCCGCTGAGGGCATTGGCGTATGGGTCGATCAGGAGCTTGTTGGAGTTGAAGCGGTGGCCCTGCTCGGGGTTGTAGGGGCCGTGGACGCGGTAGCCGTAGAGCTGGCCCGGCGCCAGGCCGGGGATATAGACATGCCAGACCTGATCGGTCTGGCTGGCGATGGGCACGCGCACAAGCTCGTGCGGCGCGTCGAGGCTATCGAAGAGGCAGAGCTCGACGGCGGTGGCGTTGGCCGAGAAGATGGCGAAGTTCACGCCGACGCCGTCCCAGGTGGCGCCAAGGGGATAGGGCGCGCCCGGCAGGGGCAAAGAGCTTGTCATGAGGTCCCCGTTCTAAGCTAGAGCGAACCACAGGCGGACGCAGCGACGCGACCGACGGAGCCGCGCCGCCGACTCTCTTAGCAAGCGGTGGGCCAGGGCGGATGCATTGTTGATCAACCGGGCGCTTTATCCACAGATGCCACCGATTTCCGGCCCATTTCTGGCCCCAGGCAGGTATGGTATCGTGTGGCCTGATGCAGGTGTAGCCAGAAGGAGACAATAGATGACCACGCCAACAATTGTGGTGCTGGAGGGCGACCAGACCGGCCAGGAGCTGCTGGAGGAGGCGCTGCGCGTGCTCGACCCGGCGGTGACAAAGGTAGATGTGCGCTTCCAGCGCTTCGACCTGAGCCTGGAGCGACGGCGCGCGACGAAGAACGAGGTAGTGCATGAGGCGGCCCTGGCGATGAAGCAGAGCGGCCTTGGCCTGAAGGCGGCCACGATCACGCCGGAGACGGCGGGCGACGTTGGCAGCCCGAACGCGATTGTGCGCAATGCGATCGATGGCACGGTGATCATCCGCACGGGCCGCCGCATCCCCGGCATTCGCCCGGTGGGCGGCGTGTTCGCGCCGATCACGGTGGTGCGCATGGCCGTGGACGACGCCTACGGCGCGAAGGAGTGGCGCGAGGGCAGCGGGCCCGACGAGGTGGCCTACCGCACCGAGAAGATCACCCGGCGCGTCTGCACCGCCGTGGCCGAGGTGGCCTTTCGCCAGGCCGAGCGCGCGGGCGGCAAGGTCTTCGGCGGGCCAAAGTACACGGTGAGCCCGATCTACGAGGGCATGCTGAAGGAGGAGATGGACGCGGCGGCCAAGCGCTATCAGGGCGTGCGCTACGACCCGCAGCTGATCGATGCGACCTACGCGCTGCTGCTGACGGCGGGCGAGCTGCCGCTGGTGATCCCGGCGCTGAACCGCGATGGCGACTGCCTCTCCGACCTGGTGATGCAGATGTTCGGCTCGATCGCGGGCGCTGAGTCGCTGCTGCTGGCGCTGGACGATGCGATGAACCCGAAGGTGGTGATGGCCGAGGCGCCCCACGGTACGGCGCCAGGGCTATTCGGCAAGAATGTGGCCAACCCCCTGGCGATGATCCTGGCGGGCGGCGCGGTGCTCAACTACATCGACACGAAGCAGGCGCATTTGGCGGCGCGGGCGATTGTGGAGAGCTGCCTGGAGGCGGTGTACGATGGCACGCGCACGGCCGACCTTGGCGGCCAAAATGCTACCGATGAGTTCACCGACGAGGTGATCAAGCGTGTGCGGACGAAGCTGGAGGTCTGGCCGACGCTTAACAGATAGCCGATAGCCGATAGCCGATAGCCGATAGCCGGGCGCAGCCCGACCGCTCACGCTGGGCGGGGGAAGAGCTGGTGGGCGAGTAGGTCGAGGCCTGGCAAAAGCGGTGAGGTGAGCGGGGCGGTGCCGCTGAATATGCCGACGGAGCGGTAGGCGTCGCCCTCGAGGGTGAGCAGCTCCACACTGCGCTCCACCGGGTCGACGATCCAGTACTCGGGGATGCCCATGCGGGCGTAGGCGCCGCGCTTGCCGTCCACCGGGTTGCGGTCGTAGGCGGCGGTGCTGGGCGAGGCGATCTCCACCACGAGGTCTGGCGCGCCGACAAGGCGCTTCTCGGCCACCACGCCCAG
>Ga0136636_10001485_pt1 | contig 13701 bp, 9 predicted proteins | sample AntDrymUQ8522106_2_FD_104653 | JGI IMG/M metagenome (GOLD analysis project Ga0136636, IMG submission 104653) | Polar desert sand microbial communities from Dry Valleys, Antarctica - metaG UQ852 (21.06) | ecosystem: Environmental > Terrestrial > Soil > Desert | place: Antarctica: Dry Valley... | reverse complement strand
GGGAACCGAGCATCCCCCGGACGGGCGAGAGCGGAGAGAAGAAGTTTCCCCGCGACCGGATCGAACATAGCGGGGGAAAGGTCGTACATCAACGTAGCGGGACCTGCACCGGTTCGCGCCCGTGGCGTGGCGCGGGAGAAGTTTCAAGCCGGCCGCTTGGCCGGGGCCTCGGGGTCCGCGTCGCGCAAGGACTGCGCGGGTGTTTGCACAACACGCCACGGATCGCTCGTCGCGAGTTGAATCCGGGCCGCGCCTGGCGGACAATCAGGCCCCCTTCCCCGGACGGGCCGGAGCGATCCGGATCAGTCGGCGCAGGAAGCGGGCAAACCGGACCATCGGGCGGCGCGTTCTGCGTGCGTCGGTGGAATCCGGAATCGGACTGTTTATAGAGGTAGCAAGACGGGATGAAAGCCGACCACCTCTCGTACCAGCGTGCCGCGACGGTCAGCCTCCTGGGGCTTGGCCTTCAACTGGCCATGGGTCTCGGGCTGCTGATCTACGCGATTCTGGCACCGCAGGAAGTCCGGTCCGGCGGTGTGCCGGGCCGGGGCGACCACGCGGCAATGACGGCCGCGATCATGGTGCTGCTGGGCTCGGGCGTCTGGCTGCTTTTGGCGGTGGTCTTCGACCAGCACCGGCGTGAGCGGATCGAGGCGATCGAGACCGAGGCCCTGTTCGGGGCCGACGGGACCCGCGACGGCTCGGTGTTCAACGAGAAGGCCGACGACGTCCGCCTGGCTCTCAAGCGGTTGAACTGGATGCACCGGGTGGTCGTGCCGGGCGTGAGCCTGCTGTACGCCGCCGGGCTGATCGGCCTGGGCCTTTGGCGGCTGCAGAGCGGCCGGGCCTATCTGATCGTGGACTTGCAGACGAGCCCCTTCCGCTCGGCGGCCGAACCGGGGTGGGCGATCGGCGTGGGCCTGGGGCTCGCCATCGTCGGCTTCTTCTTCGCGCGGTACGCCGCGGGCATGGCCAAGCAGAAGGTCTGGAGCAACCTGCGGGCCGGCGCGGCGGCGAGCGTGGGCGCGGCGCTGGTGGGCTTCGTATACGCGGCGGGCCAGTTCCTGGACCGCGTCGGGCCCGACACGCTGGCGCGGCTGATGCACATCATTGTCCCCGGGCTGATGGTCGTCATCGGCACCGAGGTCGTGCTGAACTTCCTGCTCGGGCTCTACAGCCCGCGCCGGGCCGGCGAGTATCCGCGTGCCGCGGCCGACTCCCGCATCCTGGGCTTCTTCGCGGCCCCCGACCGGCTCGCCAAGAGCATCGGCGAGGCCGTGAACTACCAGTTCGGCTTCGACGTGACCAGCTCGTGGTTCTATCAGCTGCTCAGCCGCTCGGTCGCGGCTCTGGCGCTCACGGGCGTCGCGGTGCTCTGGGTGCTGACCAGCCTCGCGATCGTCCAGCCCAACGAGCAGGGCCTGCGGGTCCGCTTCGGGCAGCAGCTGGGCGGGGCGTTGCCCCCGGGGCCGTACCTCAAGCTCCCCTGGCCGATGGAGCGCATCGAGAGATTCCAGGCGAGGGCGGCCCGCCGCATCGACCTGGGCGGGGCCCAGGTGCAGCTCAAGAACACCCGCTCAATCCTCTGGACTAACGATCACGGGCAGACGGAGACCTACTTCGCTGTCCAGCCCACGCGGGTCGACCGCACAATCGGGGCCGAGGGGGCCGGTGCCGCGGCCCTCGACTATGCGCTGGTCTCGGTCGTCGTCCCGCTGTACTACCGGGTCGACGATTTCTCGAAGTTCGAGGCCTTCGCCGACGCCGAGCAGCGAGACGCGCTCATCAGGAGCATCGGGCGGCGCGAGGCGCTGCGGATCCTGGCCCAGCAGGACCTGGACCACGTGCTCGGCAACGGGCGGGGCGAGATCGCCGACCAGGTGCGGCAGGCCATCGAAGCTCGTTTGAATGAGTTGAACGGCGGCCAGGGGATCGGTATCAGCGTGGCATTCGTGGGCATCGAGAACGTGCACCCGCCCAAGGACACGGCCAAGAGCTTCGAGAACATGGTGCAGGCGACCTACGACCGCTCGTCGGCCGTGCTGCAGGCCGAGAGCGAGGCCAACGACAAGCTCATCCAGGTCGCCGGCTCGGTCGACAAGGCCAGGGGGATCGTCGGCGCGATCGAGCGGCTCAACGAGGCTCGCAAGTCCGGCGCCGCTCCCACGCGTGTGACGGCCCTCGAGCTTGAAGTGCAGGACCTGGTCGTCAAGGCCGGCGGCGCTTCGGCGGCGGTGATCCAGAAGGCCCGGAGCGACCGCTGGGTCCGCCACATGGCCGCCCGTGCCCAGAGCGAGTCGTACCAGGGTCAGATCGCCGGCTTCCGGGCCAGCCCCGAGGTCTACGCCTCCAAGATCTACTTCCAGACTATGCGAGAGGCGCTCGCCAACAGCCGCCTGTACATCGTCGGCGGCGAAGGCGTCGAGGTGCGGGTCGACGCGCAGGACGTCAACACCGGGGGCAACATGTTCAACCGCGCGAGGAAGGAAGAGTGAGCCGCCGCGGCGGGCGTGTCCCCTCCCGCCCCCCCTCCCCCGCCGCAGCAAGAAGTATCCGAGTTTCCAGCCGCGACCGGCGTTGCCGGGCGCAGGACAGATGAAGACCCCACCCGAGCAATCCGCCCTTTCCGGAGCAACCGCCCCGTGCCCCTCCGCATCCTGATCATCGCTCTGATCGTCATCGTGGTCGCCGCCTTTGTCGGCACCGAGACCGTGCGCTTCAACGAGAAGGCGGTGCGCGCGACCTTCGGTCGCGCCACCGACAGCGACGTGATCAAGGAGCCCGGCCTGGTGCTCCGCGTCCCGCTGCTGCACAAGGTGACCAAGTACGACACGCGGATGCGGCTCCTCCAGGGCGACCAGGAGACGCAGCAGACGGCCGACAACAGCCAGCTGCTGGTGACGAGCTATCTCACGTGGCGTGTCAGCGACCCGCTGAAGTTCTACAAGTCCTTCAGCCACGTGGGCGACTCGCCGCGGGACCAGTTCCGCGAGGCCGAGCGCATCCTCAAGCCCAAGCTCTCGTTCGCCGCCGCCGCCGTGAGCCGGTTCAAGACCTCGGACCTTCTGGCCAGCGGCGAGAAGACCAGCCGGTTGACGGATCTCGAGACGATGATGCTCGAGAAGCTCCGCGGCGCCTCGCCCGCGGGCTCGGCCCTGGGCTCGCCCTCGGCCCCGGGTACGGCGGGCTCGGCCCAGCAGGCCCTGGCCGATTACGGGATCGAGCCCTTGGCGGTGGGCGTGATGGGCATCGGCCTGCCGCAGGAGACCACCAGCAAGGTGTTCGAGCGGATGAAGACCAGCCGCGACAAGATCGCCAACGAGGCCCGGAGCCAGGGGCGGACGACGGCGTCGACGATCCGCTCCGACGCCGAGGCCGACAGCAAGAAGATCATGGCCTTCGCCGAGCAGCTGGCCAAGAGCGTGCAGACCCAGGGCGACCTCGAGGCCGCGAAGTTCATCGAGCGGATGAACGTCGACCCGCAGCTGGCGGTGTTCATCCAGAACATGGACTTCTACCGCTCGACCTGGGGCCGCAACATCACCCTGGTGATCCCGACCTCGACGCCCGGCTTCAACCTCCTCAACTTCGACACCGCGACGGCCCTCAAGGACGGCAAGCTGCCCGCCAGCAGCGTCACCCCGCTGCGGCAGAACCCGATCATCAAGCCCGCCGCCGACCGCTCGGGCGAGTGACCCGCATCACCGATCCCCTGACCGTGCCCACCCCGCCACCGACCACGGACCCGGAACCCACATGAGCCAGACGCCCAACAGCACCAACGGCCCCGGCACGGGCCTGATGAACCGGCCCGGCCGGCAGCGGGCCAGCGTCACGCTCCGCCAGCAGGGACAGGCGACGACCCAGAGCATGTCGGACCTGATGGACCCGGCCAACCGGTCCCTCGCCGACGCGCTCAGGATCGCCTTCCGCCTCTTGCAGGGCTCGATCCTGCTCATGGTCGGGCTCTACATCGCCAGCGGCTACCAGCAGATCGAGGAGGGCCAGCGCGGCGTCCGCCTGATGCTCGGCAAGATCGACCAGGAGAACATCCCGCCCGGCCCGAACTGGTCCGCCCCCGCGCCCATCGGCGACATGCTCCGCGTCAACACCGGCGTGCAGAGCCTCGACATCAAGGAGGCCTTCTTCCCTCGCCTCAGCGCCGACGAGGAGAAGATGCTCGCGGACCCCAAGATGCGGGAGAACAGCCTCTCGGGCGGGTCCAACAGCCTCGACCCGGACTTCGACGGCGTCCTGCTCACCGGCGATGGCTCGATCGTCCATGCCCGCTGGCGCATCACTTACAGGCGCACGGACGACGGCCGAAGCCTCCGCAACATTTCCCAGGAGCCCCCGGCCTCCGACGCGGTCGACCTGCGCAGCGTCGAGGAGCGCCTCGTCGCCGCGGTGGTCCAGCGGGGAGTCATCCACGCCGCCTCGACGATGACCATCGACCAGGTGCTCGCCGGACTGGCCCGCGAGCCGGCCCGCGACGAGGCCAACCGCATGCTCCAGGCGCTGGATGCGGGCATCGCGATCCAGAGCGTCGAGATGACCGACAAGATGCCACCCCGCCAGGTCATCAACAACTTCAACAACGTTCAGGCCGCTCAGGCCGAGTCCGCCAAGACCGTCGAGGAGGCCCGCGGCGACGCCCGGCAGCTTCTGGCCGAGACCGCCGGCGAGGCCGCCCCCGCGCTCTTGACCATGATCGACACCTACGAGAAGCAGCTCGCGACTAAGGACGCCGGGGCCGAGGCAACCCTGAGCACGATCCACGACGTCATGATGCGCCGGGCCACGAGCGTGGACGGCCGGCCGATCGACGTGACGCTCTCGGGCCGCGTGGCCCGCATTGTCGGCGAGGCCGAGCAGTACCGCACCACCGTCGCCACCCGCGCGGAGAGCGACGCGGACGTGTTCGAGGCCAAGCGGCAGGCGTTCAGGGCCAACCCGTCGGTGTTTCTCTCAAACGAGTGGACCGATGCCGTGGGCTCGTTCATGAAGCGCGACACGGTGCAGGCCCTGGCCCTGCCGGCCAATCTCTCCCGCACGGTGCTCTTGATCAACCGCGACCCCGAGCTGCAGAAGGCCCTTGAGCAGGAGCGCATGGAGCGCATGGGCGAAGAGGCCCGTCAGAAGCGGGCCCGCGAGGCCGACCGGGCCCGGTTCGAGGCGTCCAAGAACTCCGAATGATCGCCCGGCCTCTAGGCCGCGATCTCCAGCGGCGAGCAAGCCCCCCACTCCCGACCCGGCAACGCCCAGGATGCCCATGCCCGAGCTCCCGACGACAACCGCCCGAGCCGCACGCACGACCGTCGCGGGCTCGCCCCGCGCCGGCGCTGATCTTGTGGTGAACGTGCAGCACCTGAGCAAGGTCTTCCGCGACTTCTGGCTCCGCCAGCGCGTCAAGGCCGTTGACGATGTGAGCTTCGAGGTCCGCCGGGGCGAGATCTTCGGCCTGCTCGGCCCCAACGGCTCGGGCAAGAGCACGACGATCAAGATTCTCCTGGGGCTGCTGCACAAGACCGGCGGGCTGGTCACGGTGCTCGACCGGCTCCCGAGCGACGTCGCCGTCAAGGCCAAGCTCGGCTACCTGCCCGAGGAGAGCTATCTCTACCAGTTCCTCAACGCCCGCGAGACGCTGGACTATTACGCCAAGCTCTTCGGCCTGGACTCCTCGGTCCGCGAGCGCCGCATCGACGAGCTGCTGGACATGGTCGGCCTGACGGCCGTCCAGTTCCGCCCCGTCCGCGAATACTCCAAGGGCATGCAGCGCCGCATCGGCATCGCCCAGGCCCTCATCAACGACCCCGAGCTGCTCATCCTCGACGAGCCGACCACCGGGCTTGACCCGCTCGGCACCAGGCAGGTGAAAGACCTGATCCTCGAGCTCGGCCGCCGCGGCAAGACCATCATCCTCTCCAGCCACCTGCTCTCGGACGTGGAAGACTGCGTCGACCGCATGGTCATCCTCTACGGCGGCAAGGTCCAGGCCGAGGGCACCTGCGACAGCCTGCTCGAATCGCAGGACAAGACCACCATCGAGTCCGACGCGCTCGACGAGGCAACCATCGCCGAGATCGACCGGCTCATCCGCACCCGCTCGAACGGTGCGCAGGCCATCACCCGCGTCGCCCGCCCCCGGCAGCGCCTCGAAGACCTCTTCATCGACATTGTCGAGCGGGCCCGGGCCGCCAAGATCGTCACCGCCGGTGCCCAGCACGGCGGGCAGACCGCCGCCTTCCTCAAGGGCGAGGCCCAGGGCGAGCAGCTCATCAGCCAGCTCATCGCCAAGGACGACGCGGCCCCGACACCCGTCGCCGCGCTCGCCGCCGCCCCGCGCGGGCCCGATCAGGGCGTTATCGGCGATCTGCTCGGAGCACCTAAGGTCCCCCAGCCCCAAGCACCCACGCCCGCCTCCCGGGCCTCCGAGCCCGCCCTGCCCGCCGCCGATGTCGACCAGTCGGTCATCAGCTCGCTGCTGGGCACCGATGACACCTCCGGCGGCCAAACGAAGGGCAAGCCGTGAAGCTCAGCGAGCGGCTCAGCGCACTGAATCGGCTGCAGAAGACGACGATGTTCAAAGTCGTCGCGACCGTGCTCGTGCTCGTGCTCGCCGGGGCCGCGTCGGCGACGTATGTCGTCGGCAAGGCCGCCCGCGACGCCGACATGCCGCGGCTGGAGCTGCCCCCCGAAGAGCCCGCCCCCGCCGACCCCGCCAAGCTCAACGATGCCGAGAAGCAGGCCAACGAGCTGGCCCTGCAATCCCGCCGGGCGGCGGAGGCCAACGTCCGCGCGTTCAACGAGATCCTCGCCCGCCGGGCCGACCCGACGTCGGTGTTCCTGGCCATCGCCGTCGGCGCGGGGGTCGCGATCGGGGTCGTCTGGCTGGGCCTGGGGCTTACGGGCCTAAGCCTCCTGCTGATCCTGGCGGCCGTCTGCCTGCCGATGTACATCGCGGGCGCAAAGGTCCCGCCAGAATCGGCGTTCGGGCCCATCGCTGGAAAGGCCCGTGAAGCCAGCCAGTTCCTGGCCGCCCTGGGTGTGCTGAGCTTCGGGTTCCTGGCCCTTATGGAGCTGCTGCGGGCCTCGCTGAGCGGGCCCTACCGGATCACGGCGATCGCCCGCAACGTGGTCAACGAGGCCGTGCGGATGAAGGTGAGCGTGGTGTTCATCGTCATGCTGCTCTTCGCCCTGGCGGCCCTTCCGGGCCTGCTGGACGAGTCGACGCCGCTGCGGTACCGCGTGCAGAGCTTCTTGCAGTACGGCACGGGCGGGACGTTCTGGATCGTCGCGGTGCTGGTGCTGTTCCTGGCCGTGGGCACCGTCGCCTTCGAGCAGCGCGACAAGATCATCTGGCAGACCATGACCAAGCCCGTCGCGGGCTGGCAGTATCTCTTCGGCAAGTGGCTGGGCGTGGTGGGCGTGGCGGCGGTCCTGCTGGCGGTGAGCTCGGCGGGCGTGTTCCTGTTTGTCGAGTATCTGCGGAACCAGAAGGCCATCGGCGAGGACGCGGCGTATGTCGCGCGTGAGGGCCCGATCGCCGAGGACCGCTTCATCCTTGAGAATCAGGTGCTCAGCGCCCGCGCCGGGCGCGGGCCGGAGATGCCCGAGCTGACGCGGGAGGGGATGGGCGAGGAACTCAAGGGCCGCATCGAGCGGGCCCGGCAGGCCGACCCGAACTGGTCGCAGACGCAGGAGAATGTCACGGCGCTTGCCATCCAGATCGAAAAAGAGCTGCGGTCCTCGTACCTGGCCCTCGAGCCCGGCTCGCAGGAGCGGTTCCGGTTCACGGGCCTATCGCACGCCAAGGAAGCCAACACGCCCGTGACGTTCCGCTTCCGCCTGGACTTCGGCTCAAACGACCCGCGCCAGACCTTCAAGGTGAGCTTCCTGTTCCCCGCCATGGCCCCGCGGGTGCAGGAGGTCCCCGGCGGGCAGACCATGACGATCATCGTGTCCCCCGCCGCCATCAACGAGAAGGGCGAGCTGGAGATGATCGCGATCAATGGCGACATCCTCAAGCGGATCGACGACCCGCAGGACCCGACCTGGACCAACGACATCACCATGAGCTTCCCGCCCGACGGGATCGAGGTCTTCTACGCCGTCGGCACCTATCGCGGGAACTTCCTCCGCGTCATGCTCTGCCTGTGGCTCAAGCTGGCGTTCCTGGCCATGGTCGCGGTCTGGGCGGCCACGTTCCTGAGCTTCCCCGTCGCGAGCCTGGTGGCCTTCGGCGTGTTCCTCATGGCCGAGAGCGCGGGGTTCCTGAGCAACTCGCTGGAGTACTACGCCTCGGTCGACGCGCAGGGCAACGTCGAGGCCTATCGCGTCATTGTGCGAGCGATCGCCACGCCCGTCGCGGGCACGTTCAAGTTCTATTCCGAGCTGCGTCCGACGACCAACCTCGTCGACGGCCGCATGATCTCGTGGGCGACGGTGGCCCAGGCGGTCGCGGTCATGGGCGGGCTCACGCTGGCGCTCTACGCGGTGGCCGTGGTCGTTTTCCGTCGGCGCGAGCTGGCGACATACTCGGGCCAGTGATGACGTGCTGGGGATCGAGTCGGATCGGGTAGGGTCGGGTCGGGTCGGGTGTTGAACGGTTCGGGTGTCCCGGAGGCCAAGCGTGCGGCGTGAAACCAAGGTCCAGCTCGTGGCGGGTGGGTGCCTTCTGGCGCTCCTGCTGGCCTCCAGCAGCCTCGCGCTCACCATCGCCTCAAGCTCCGGCCGCAACCGCCTGATCTACGCCGACAAGGCCGAGTCGGGCGACCCGCCGCAGGTGGCGTTGGGCGTGGCGATGGGCGCGTTCCGCGGGCTGTTTGTCAACTACCTCTGGATCCGCGCCAACGACCTGAAGGAAGCGGGCAAGTACTACGAGGCCGTGGACCTGGCCAAGACGATCACGCGGCTTCAGCCGCGGTTCCCCAAGGTGTGGCAGTTCCACGCGTGGAACCTGGCGTACAACATCTCCGTGTCGACTCAGACGCCCAGCGAGCGCTGGGAGTGGGTCAAGAGCGGGATCCGCCTGCTCCGCAACGAGGGCATCCCGGCCAACCCCGCCGACATCGGCATCCACCGCGAGCTGGCGTGGATCCACCTGCACAAGGTCGCGGGCGTGATGGACGATGCGCACCGATACTACAAAGCCCAGTTCGCGATGGAGTGGACGATCGTGATGGGCGCCCCGCCGCAGAAGCGGCTCGACGACCAGGCCGCGGGGCCGATGAAGGAGGCCTATGCCACGCGGTGGCTCCGCCCGATCGTCGAGTCCCCCGACACGATCGAGCAGCTCTACGAGAAGTTTCCGCAGGCCCGCGGCCTCGTCGCCGACCTGAAGAAGGAGGCCGGGCTCGACCTCGACAAGCAGCTGCTGGAGCGCCACGCCGTGCTCTCGTCGATCGTCGGGGTCACGCAGTCCACCGGCATCGGGCCGACGATCATGAACGATCCGTTCGGCCGCCTGATGGCGTCGGGCAAGTACCCCGAGGCCGTCGGCCGCGCCGTGCTGGCCTTCACGCGGAAGCGCGTGCTCCGCGAGGAGTACAACATGGAGCCCGACCGCATGCTCCGCTACACGGAGTACTACGGCCCGCTGGACTGGCGGCACCCCGCGGCCCACGCCGTGTACTGGTCGGCCCGCGGCTCCGAAGAGTCGCTGCTGCTGAAGATCACCGCCGCCAACCGCACCGACTTCGACCTCGTCAACACCGACCGCCTCACCGTCCAGGCGATCCAGGAGCTCTTCCGCACCGGCTCGCTGACGTTCGACATCACCAACCCCGGCTTCTATCTCACGCTCCCCAACGTCGAGTACATCGACACCTACAAGCGCATCCTCGAAACCCTCAGCGCCCGCTCGCGCTTCGACGACCCCTCGCGCCCGTTCTCGCTCTACTCCGCCGGGTACGAGAACTTCATGAAGGACGCGATCCGCTATATGTACCGCCGCGGCGACCAAGACACGGCCCAGCGCTACCGCGTCGAGCTGCTCACCTGGGAGCGGGCCAACCGCAACGACCCCGAGCGCGAGTACAAGCTCTCCCTCCCGCTCGACGAGTGGGTCCAGAAGGAGATCGTCGACGACAGCCGCGAGACCTCCCCGGTCGTCGCGCTCCAGGAGATCTCGGGCTCGCTCTACGCCGCGTACGTGAACGGCCTGCTGGTCAACGACGCCGCCCGCTTCAACAACGAGTTCAACTACGCCCGCGTGTTCCACCAGCAGTACCAGGAGTCCCAGGGATTCAAGACCTGGATCACCCAGCAGACGGGCACCTCGGGCACCGGCCGCATGGGCTTCCCGCCCTTCGACCTCTACGCCTCGCAGGTCCTGGCCCAGATTGTTGAGATGGCCGGCCTTCCCCAGGGCCCGATGATCTTCCGCCGCGCCCCGCCCGACCTCCAGGCCCGGGCCTACGTCTTTCTCGAGCGCGGCCGCCTCCGGCGCGGGCTCGAAGAGGGCTCCGACCCCGGCCAATCGGCCTTCGACGTCTGGTTCCCCGAGCCCCCCGGCGCGCCGGCCTTCCGACGCGAGTTCTTCAACGAGGACGCCAAGCCGGTCATGGGCAAGACCGAGGTCAAGTGACGCCGCGGCAGGCCCCCGCCCGCCAAGCACGCCCGCGGCTGGGAGACCCCCGCATGCCCCCGACGCCCCCCGCTAGCTCCCCGCGTCCCCGGCCCGTCCGCGCAATGCTGCTGGCCGCGGTGCTTGCGCTCGGGCCCGCGGTCGAGTTTACCCTCGCCCAGCCAACCTTCGGTCGCCCGAAACAGGACCGCCCGCGCCCGACGCCCGAGGAGGACCCCGGCGCCGTCCCCGTCGCCCCCGAGGCCGCCGCGGTCATGAACGAGTGGTTCCCCGCCGACCCCCCGCGGCTCGAGCCCTCGCCCAGCGCTCCGCCCGGCGTCTGGCACACCGCCAAGACCTCCGAAGGCTACCGTTACGCCTGGAGCCTGCCGCCCGGCTATGAACGCGGCAAGGCCTATAACCTCGTGCTCATCCTCCATCCAGAGGCCCGCGACTTCCGCTGGGGCATGCTCGCCCACGCCCGCGTCGCTCCCGGTGCCGAGCGTGAGTTGCCCGCAGGCCGCGCCGTCTTTCGCCCCTCGGACGTCCTGGTGAGTGTCGACGGCCTCACCGTCGACGAGCGCTCGCCGCGCCTCCGCCGCTTCGAGCCCTCGGCCGAGAACGCCGTCCGCTTCCGCGACGTGGTGCTCGAGCTCTCCCGCACCCTGCCGACGCAGCGCATCTACCTCTACGGCATGGGCGAGGGCGGCGCCTTCGCCGCCTCGTTCTCCGCCGCCTTCCCCGCCCTGACCGACGGCCTGGTCGTCCACGGCGCCGAGCTCGAACAGCGGGCACTCGCGAAGAGCACGGTGCCCATCGTCATCCTCCACGGCGCCAAGGACCAGCGCACCCCGCTCAAGGCCAGCGTCGACGCCCACGCCGCCCTGCTCGCCGCCGGGCACGAGGCGGCGTATCTCCGCGTCCTCCGCGGCTACAACGATTTCCCGAACCCGCGCCGCGTCAGCGAGGCCCTTGACCTCGTCGAAGCCCTCCGCACCACCGTTCCCGCCCAGGCCGTCGACGCCGCCGAACGCATGCTCACGCCCTCGGGGCTCGACGAGTACGACTACGCGGCCCCGGTCTGGTACGCGGGCACCTACGCCGCCCTGCGACGGGCCGCCGGCGACGCGGGGCCGCCGTTCGACGACATTCCCGATGCCGAGGTGCTCACCCGCGCCAAGAAGCTCATGGCCGTCATCGACGCCGAGGGCGCGGCCCACGTCGAGATTCTCAAGCCCCTCCTGGGCGCGACCAAGGCCGACGACCTCGCCCTCGACGGCGGCCCCTGGATCGGCTATGCCGTCGCCCTCCGCGACGATTTCCGCGGCGTCCCCAGCGTCGAAGCGTACTTCACGTCCCTGGACTTCGATCAGCTTCTCGCCAACCACTCCCAGCGCGGCACCGAGCTCGCCGGCGTCTGGAACGACGCCGACCAGAAGGACTCCGCCAAGCTCGCCAGCGTCGTCGAGCTGCTCCCGGCGTGCTATCTCTACGAGGCCCTGCCCGTCGAGCTCGCGGCCCGCAGCAAGGCGATCGTCCGCAAGGCCGCCGAGCTGGGCGTGCCCGCGGGCGTGAAGGACAAGGCAGAATACATCACGCTCTGGGAGAACGGCTGGCGTCAGGGCCTGACGCGCTACTCCACGCAGTGGAACCGCTGGCGCTTTGTTCCCCCAGCGCCGCCAATCCAGCAGCCCGCAACCAAAGAGCCCGCGCCGACGAACCCCTGAGCATGCGTTCCTGTTCGGCCCGGCCTTTCTGCCACGCCCGGCCCCGCCCCGCACACCCGCTGCTAATGTTCGTTCGACCGCACACCAACCCATGCCCACCAAAGCCACCACACAGCGAGCCAGCAAGGGCAGCACCGCCCAGACCCACGGCGTGGTCGTCGCCGTTCACCCCGAGTATGTCCCCGAGCAGTCCGATCCCGACAGCCGCCAGTTCTTGTTCACCTACCGCATCCGGGTCAGCAACACCGGCGACACCACCGTCCAGCTCCGCGAGCGGCACTGGGTCATCGTCGACGCCCACGGCGACCGCGAGGAAGTCCGCGGCCCGGGCGTCGTGGGCCAGCAGCCCAAGATCGAGCCCGGCGCAACCTTCGAGTACAGCTCCTACGTCCAGCTCCGAACGCCCTGGGGCACCATGGAGGGCGAGTACGTCGTCGCCCGCCTTGGGGCCGAGGTGTTCGAGGTCCGTATCGCACGCTTCTTCCTGGTGGCCCCGTGAATCCGCCCGGCGGCTGGTGGTCCCCGCAGCCGCCCAGCCCGACCGCCGCGTGGATCATCCTCGCCATCGCCGGCGTGCTGGAGATCGGCTGGGCGACGGGCTTGAAGTACTCCGAGGGCTTCACTCGACTGTGGCCCAGCCTCGCGACGCTCGGCCTCATGGCCGTCTCGTTCCTGCTGCTCAGCCACGCCGTCCGCACGCTCCCGATCGGCTCGGCCTACGCCGTCTGGACGGGCATCGGCGCCGTCGGCGCGGCGATCGTCGGCATCGTCATCTTTAAAGAGCCCGCCACCGCCCTCCGCATCCTCTGCATCGCCGCGATCCTCGGCGGCATCGCCGGGCTCAAGCTCCTGGGCTGAGCGCCCGCTCGACGCCCGCGATCACCGCCCCCACCCCGATGCGCTCGATGCGGCATGCCTCGGGGTGCTCGTCGGCCACTTGGTCCTTCGGCAACTCCGGGTTCGCCACGAGTTCGACCACCGGCCCGCCCCCCGGCGGCAAGCTCGTCCACCGCGGGTCAGTCGGCCCGAACAAGGTCACTACCGGCGTGCCCATCGCGGCGGCGATGTGCCTGGGCCCCGTGTCGTTGGTCACCATCACCCCCGCGCCCCGCACGATCGGCTTGAGCGCCCCGAGCGTCACGCCCGCGTCCACCAGGCTCGCGCCACGCCCCCCACCCGCCGCGATCCCCGCGGCAATCTGCGCGCACAGCTCCTGCTCCCCCGGAGCCCCGTTGACCAGCACCGCCCAGCCGCGGGTTTCCCAAACATGCCGCCCGACCGCGACAAACCGCTCCGCCGGCCACCGCTTGGCCGGGTTGTTCCCCCCGGGATTGAGCACCGCATACTTCTGCCCGGCCCCGACGCCCGCGCGGGCGAGCACCTCCGCCCCGGACCGCTCCTGCTCGC
>Ga0136636_10001484_pt1 | contig 13702 bp, 13 predicted proteins | sample AntDrymUQ8522106_2_FD_104653 | JGI IMG/M metagenome (GOLD analysis project Ga0136636, IMG submission 104653) | Polar desert sand microbial communities from Dry Valleys, Antarctica - metaG UQ852 (21.06) | ecosystem: Environmental > Terrestrial > Soil > Desert | place: Antarctica: Dry Valley... | reverse complement strand
TCAACGTCATCATCATTTACTTGAAGTAATCGGAAAAAACCTGTCGGTTCCTTTTCCTAACTACAATCACAGTAGCGCTAGTCGGCATTGTGTCTAGCAGCTTGCACAATTTAACGCGAAGTCGACAAAAATTGCTCTTCCGATTATATCGCTGAAGATTGAAATTTCGAGAACCCAATCCGGCTTTCCGCTACAAGCTTTTTCAAAAAAGCCTATTTTTGTCCAAACCAAAAAGCAGCTTCCGCCGGTCGCTGTTTTTGGTTTCAAAAATTAGTTTTTTTATCATAAGGCTTTCCGCTTTAATCCGGGGTAGGCACCCAATTCATCATTACCATTATAAAATGACCAACATAGAATTCATCACAAAAACCGTCGCAACTGCGGCAAAAAATATTCAAAACACCGTTCAGCTGCTCGAAGAAGATTGTACCATTCCTTTTATATCTCGTTACCGGAAAGACCAAACCGGCAATCTCGATGAGGTCGTTATTGAACAAATTGCCAAACTTTGCAAGGAATACGGTGAAATTGTTAAACGCAAGGAAAGCATTCTCAAATCCATCAACCAGCAAAATGCACTCACACCCGAACTGCAAAAAAAAATCGAACAGAGTTTCGACCTGCCGGAACTTGAAGATTTGTACCTGCCTTATAAAAAGAAAAAAAGAACCAAAGCCGATGTTGCACGAGAGAACGGTCTCGAACCATTAGCCAAAATCATCATGGCGCAAAACAATGATGACATCGACTATATCGCATCGCGGTACCTTAATGACAAAGTTGTCAACGAAGACGAAGCCTTACAAGGCGCTCGAGATATTATCGCCGAATGGGTCAGCGAGAATTTAAATGTGCGTAAACAGCTCCGCCGACTTTTCAACCGCAAAGCAACAATCGCCGCCAAAGTGGTCAAAACTAAAAAGGACGACACCGAAGCACAGAAATTCAATCAATATTTCGACTGGTCCGAACCGTTGGTCAAAGCTCCGTCGCACCGTTTACTTGCCATGTTGCGCGCAGAAAATGAAGGTTTTGTAAAAACAAAAGTTGAAATCGAACCAGATGAAGCGATCGATATGATTGTGGGAGTGATTATTAAAGGCAACAATGATACGACGCCTCATATACAGCTCGCCATTGAAGACAGTTATAAAAGGTTGTTGCTGCCAGCCATTTCCAATGAAGCACTGCAGGAAGCCAAAGCCAAAGCAGATACCAATTCGATTCAGGTTTTTGCAAACAACCTGAGCCAGTTATTACTAGCGCCACCACTTGGTGAAAAGCGCATCCTTGCGATTGATCCCGGATTTAGAAGCGGTTGCAAAGTGGTCTGTCTCGATGAAAAAGGCGACCTGCTTTACAACGAGACCATTTATCCGCATGCGCCACAAAGAGAAGAAACGATGGCGATGAAAAAAATACGTTCCATGGTCAATTCCTATAAGATTGACGCCATATCCATCGGAAACGGAACTGCTTCGCGCGAAACGGAATCTTTTATTAAGAAGATCGCCTTTGACAAACCTTTGCAAGTTTTTATAGTAAGTGAAGCGGGTGCTTCGGTTTATTCGGCGTCGAAAATTGCGCGTGATGAATTTCCGAACTTTGATGTAACCGTGCGCGGATCGGTTTCCATTGGAAGGCGTCTGTCCGACCCGCTTGCCGAACTGGTGAAAATCGACCCAAAAGCAATCGGCGTAGGCCAATACCAACACGATGTCGATCAAGGAAAATTGAAGGAAGAACTGGACAATACCGTTATACGCTGCGTGAATTCGGTCGGCATCAACATCAACACCGCAAGTAGGCATTTACTGGGTTATGTAAGCGGAATAGGCGAGAAGCTTGCCGAAAATATTGTACAATACCGCTCCGAAAACGGTCCGTTTGATGATCGAAGGCAATTGAAAAAAGTGCCACGCTTGGGCGAAAAAGCGTATCAGCAGGGTGTCGCTTTTATTCGTATTTCAAACGCAAAGAACCCACTGGACAATTCGGCGGTGCATCCAGAAGCTTACCCAATCGTTGAAAAGATGGCGAAAGATCTAAAGATCACTATCAATGAACTGATTGGCAATAAAGCAAAGACCGCGCTCATTAAACCCGAAAATTACATCACACCCGAAATCGGATTGCTTGGACTCAAAGACATTCTTAAAGAATTGGAAAAACCCGGTTTGGATCCGAGGAAAGCGGCTAAAGTATTTGAATTTGATGCGACAATAAAAGCAATCAAAGACCTTCGAACCGGAATGGTGTTGCCTGGAATTGTCAACAACATTACAAATTTCGGTTGTTTTGTCGATATCGGTATCAAGGAAAGTGGGCTCGTACATATCTCGCAACTCAAAGCGGGTTTTGTAAGTGATGTTAACGAAGTGGTAAAATTGCACCAGCATGTGCAGGTTAAAGTTACCGAAATCGACGAAGACCGAAAACGCATACAGCTCAGTATGATATTATAGGTAGAAATTTTATAAGGGTTTATTAAAAAATTATAAACTTCAAATTTAAGTTTTAAATAATTTTACGGGCGTAAAACTTCTTGGTCATTTGAACTTTTTGTAACCCTAATATGTTCATTAACAATATTATTCACTAATTTTACTAGATTAAGATTCGTTTTGCAATACAAAAATTTGCAGCATGGAAATTTTAAAAAAAGTAAATAGCTCCAGAAGACATTTGATGCGCGGCATGACCAAGAATATTGGCAGGCAACGCACTAAATCTCCGAACAAACCCGAAATTGCACCACAAATTAACCGAATTCTGATTTCAAGACCCAATAGTAGATTGGGTAATTTATTGTTGATAACGCCCCTTTTGGAAGAAGTTGCTGCTACTTTTCCAACTTGCAAGATTGATTTATTCGTCAGGGGTAATCTTGCTCCCATTATTTTCAAGAATTATCCCAATGTTAACAAGATTATCACGCTTCCCGGAAAGCCATTTAAATTTTTGCGAGAATATATTTACGGATGGCTTGCCGTTAGAAGTCAGCGCTACGATCTGGTGATTAACGTCGACAAAAATTCTTCATCGGGTCGACTATCCACACAATTTTCAAATGCAAAATATAAGATTTTCGGCGATACTAATGATCGCATCATTTTACAACACCGCGATCAGGACCATATGGCAAAGCAACCAGTGTATATGTTCCGGGATTATCTAAACGATTTGGGAATCATGCCAGCCAATAGAGAAGTTGCGCCGCTAAACCTCAAACTAAGTGCGGAAGAAATCGACCAAGGCCGCAAAGTTCTGCGGGATCTTGTAAAAAATGATAAACAAACGATTGCCATTTTTACTTTCGCTACCGGCAACAAGCGTTATTCGGAATCTTGGTGGAAAGATTTTTATGAACGGCTTAAAAGTGAATACCCAAATTACAATATCATAGAAATTCTGCCTGTCGAAAACATCTCCCAAATCGGATTCGAAGGGACTTCTTTTTACAGCCGTGACATTCGTGAAATTGGCGCCGTATTGGCCAACACTTCACTGTTTATTGGTGCCGACAGCGGAATTATGCATTTAGCCAGCGCTGCTCAAGTGCCAACCGTCGGACTATTCGCGGTGACGGAGCTCGCTAAATATCAACCCTACAATAACAATAGCGTCGCCATCAATACCAATACAAGCCACGCAGACGATTGGAGCGAAACCATCAACCGCATACTTTTGGCTAAGGAGAGATAGTGTAATACTATTTTTACTATTTTCGGTTGAAATAAACTACGATGGACAAGACTAAAATTGCAACCGCCGGTTTCAATAAATGCGCGGCCATTTATCAGGACAAATTTATGGATGTGAGTTTGTACCACGATTCGTTCGATCGGTTCTGCAACGAGATTCCGATAGATGCGGAAATTTTAGAACTGGCTTGCGGCCCCGGAAATATTACTAGTTATTTACTGGAAAAGCATCCAAATTATAAAATCCACGGAATTGACCTGGCTGAAAACATGATCGAACTAGCAGGAGCGAATAATTCCAAAGCGCAATTCGAAGTCATGGATTGCAGGCATATAGCAGAGATAAATAGAAAATTCGACGCCATCATGTGCGGATTCTGCTTACCTATTTATCGAAAGAGGAAACTGTAAAATTAGTTGCGGATGCGTCCGCATTGCTGAGGCTGAATGGAGTTTTTTACATTAGTACCATGGAAGACGACTACTCTAAATCGGGATTTAAGAAAGGAAGTTCGGGTGACGAAATTTACATGCATTACTATGAAGCGGCTTATTTAATCGCTGCGCTCGAAGAAAATCAACTTAAGGTTATTGAACTCAAACGACAGGAATATCGTGAAAATAACGGCGCGACAACTAATGACCTGATTCTTATCGCACGAAAGTAAGCACAAAAAAAATGCCCCAATCGGGACATTTATTTATTTTGTTTCGTCTGTTTTTTTATCCGCAGGCTGTTCATCTTTTGCCGCGTTCTTAAATTCTTTAATTCCACTGCCCAAGCCTTTCATTAGCTCCGGAATTTTTCTACCTCCGAAAAGCAAAAGTACAATTGCTAAAATAACGAGGATTTCTGTAACACCTAATCTTCCCATGGTATGATATTTTAAGCCGAAGCATTGAAGTAACAAAGGTAAACAGAAAACATTGTAATTGAATTCAACCATTAGTAAATATTTATGATTTACTCCGTTAAAACTTTTTGACCAATTAAAACGTTCGATTTTAAAAACGCAGCAAATTCCCCGACGGTGCCAAATCGACTAAATTCCTATATTTGCATTCAATTTCAATGCTATGTCCGAAAAAAGGCTCAAACGCAAACGCATCAAAAAAAGGCTCTTTACAAAAAACCGCCTGGTTATTTTAAACGAAGACACTTTTGAAGAAATTTTCTCTTTAAAATTGACGCTGATGAATGTGTTTGTCGTAGCCACTCTCGGCGCTGTACTCATTATTTTTATCACGAGTTACATCATTGCATTTACGCCTTTACGGGAATACATTCCGGGCTATGCATCGAATAAACTCAAGAAAGATGCAACTGAACTCGCCTTAAAATCCGACTCGCTGAGCAATGCACTGCGCAAAAATGAAGCTTACATCACGTCGATTAGAAAAGTGCTGATTGGTGATTTGGACTATGCCAAACTTAACAAAGATTCGATTATGGCAACCTCCACAGCTGTAGCGCCGGTAGCTGAATTACAACCTTCCGAAGGCGAGATCAAATTGCGAGAACAAGTCGCCAAAGAAGACAAATACAATCTCTTCGAAAAGGCGCAATCGAAAGTCAGTATTGTGTTTTTTCCTCCTGTTAAAGGTCCGATAACCGAAACTTTCAACTCAAGGGAAAAACATTTTGCTGTAGATGTTGCCCTTGCCAAAAACACGCCAATCAAAGCAGTACTCAGCGGAACCATTATTTTCGCCGATTGGACTCCATCGACCGGAAACGTGGTCATTTTACGACACAATAACGGATTCATTTCTGTATACAAACACGCTGCGTCACTGACAAAAGTACAAGGCGATGTTGTGCGAACCGGTGAAGTCATTGCTCTTGCAGGTTCGACCGGACAAGAATCAAGTGGAATCCATCTGCATTTTGAACTCTGGAAAGACGGTTACCCGATCGATCCAACCCAATTTATTGAATTTGAATAATATGTCGATAAAGAAGATTGCCGCGAAAGCATTTGCCAAAAGAATTTACAACAGAACCCAAAGCTGGGCAAACGATCCTGTGAAGACGCAACAGAAAGTTTTTGTAAGCTTAATCCGCCAGGCGAAAAACACGCAATTCGGCAAAGACCACCAATTCGCGACTATAAAAACAGTTCAGGATTTTACGAAATGCGTTCCCGTTCGCGATTATGAAGGGTTGAAATCCTACGTAGATATGGTGGTCAAAGGAGAACCGAATGTTTTATGGAAAGGCAAGCCCATTTATTTTGCCAAAACTTCCGGAACGACTTCTGGCGTAAAATATATTCCGCTCACCAAAGAATCTATGCCTTCGCATATCGAAGCTGCGCGCAACGCCATATTGCACTATATTCATGAAACCGGTAATGCCGATTTTGTCGATGGAAAGATGATTTTTTTGCAGGGAAGTCCGATTCTTGAACAAAAGAACGGAATCAATTTCGGAAGATTATCAGGTATAGTCGCGCATTTTGTTCCCAAATACCTACAGAAAAACCGTTTGCCATCGTGGAAAACTAATTGTATCGAGGATTGGGAAACCAAAGTCGATGCGATCGTTGAGGAAACCATTGATGAAGATATGACAGTGATTTCAGGAATTCCATCATGGGTACAGATGTATTTTGAGAAATTACATCAGAAAGCTGGCCAACCGGTAGGCGAGATCTTTAAGAATTTCAATCTATTCATTTATGGCGGAGTCAATTATGAACCCTACCGTGCGAAATTTGAAAACCTGATTGGAAGGAAAGTTGACAGCATCGAATTGTTTCCTGCTTCGGAAGGGTTTTTCGCTTATCAGGATTCCCAAAAGGATAAAGGAATGTTGCTTTTACTGAATTCGGGCATTTTTTACGAGTTTATCAAAGCGGACGAATTTAATTCGGAAAATCCAAAACGATACACGATCGGCGAAGTGGGAATCGGAATTAATTATGTTCTCGTTATTTCGACAAACGCGGGATTGTGGGCTTACAACATTGGCGACACCATACAATTTACTTCGACAAAACCTTATCGGATTATTGTGACGGGCAGAATCAAGCATTTCATATCTGCCTTTGGCGAACACGTCATTGCCAATGAGGTTGAAAACGCTTTGCAGCACGCGATTTTGGGGACTGATATCCGCATCAATGAATTTACTGTCGCACCACAGATAACGCCTGAGGATGGACTGCCTTATCATGAATGGTTTATAGAATTTGAGAATGAGCCAGAGAATTTGGAGGAATTTGCCGCGCAACTCGACGCTGCTATGGTGATGCAAAACACCTATTACGACGACTTGATTTCGGGTCATGTATTGCGTCCACTCGTGGTAAGTAAAGTGGCTTCGAACGGTTTCCAACATTATATGAAATCGATTGGAAAACTCGGCGGACAAAACAAAATTCCGCGGCTAACTAACGATCGAAAAATAGCAGAATTGCTGCCTAAAGTTTAAAGAGTGAATATTATAATTGCCACCATATTGTCATGCATTTCCGTCATCTGTATGTCGGCTCAGACCAAAGGAATCGTAAAAGACAGCCTTACTGGGAAACCATTACCGTATGTAAGTATTTGGGTTGAAAATGAAAATATTGGAATGACTTCAGAAGAAGACGGTACATTCGAAATCAACACGACGCCAAAAAGTCGGAACCTCATTTTTTCATCACTGGGTTTCCAAAAGAAAAAAGTCGGTATCGCGCAAACCGCCGTTGTATTATTAAATCCCGTTGCCTTCGAGCTGGATGAAGTGGTTTTGCAAAACCGCAAAGAAACCAAAAGGAGAGAAATTGGCCAGACAAACAGCAGCATTTTGGAAGCCTTTGAAAACGGACCGCGAATTGACGTCAAGTACTTTGCTTATTCAGCAAATTACAAAACGACAAAATTTATCAAGAAAGTAAGCGTGGTAACCGATAGCCAAATTGCGTCGGCCTCTTTTAAAATACACTTTTACAGCGTTGACGCTAACGGTTTTCCGAGTGCCGAACTTCTGAGCCGCGATTTTATAGTTTCGGTCAGCAAAGGCAATAAGCGAACGACCTTCGATCTTACGAACTTAAATTTGATAATTCCAAAAACCGGTTTGTTCGTAGGCTTTGAAAAATTAATGATCGAAAAGAATAAGGTCGAAAAAACCATTATAGATAAAGAGACTAAAACGACGCGAATTCACAAAACCTACGCTCCGATGGTGTTGTATAATTGGGTGCCGCGTGATTTTATATTTACCTTTTCAGCAGGGAAATGGAACAAGCAATCAAAACCCGATAGTATACGCGACAAAATGATGGTAAATGAGCCTGCAATCAACCTGATACTTACCAACTAAAAAATAAAAACCTTACATTTGCGGGTTAATAAGCAGAAATTAATGAAGGAAATTAAAAATATTGTACGTTCAAGAGCACAGGAATCTTCAAGTGCCGTTGAAAAATTATACATCACAATGCGCCACCTTTTTAATCGGGGATTCTACAAACCGATGGGCATCTCTGGTGAAACTTTAAGGGAAGCATTGCTGTCATTGCGCCCCGAAATATATGGAACTATTGCCGAGGAAAAGGTAGAGTTAAACGGATTGCTATATGTTATAGAAAGGCTTCCGATAGGAATAGAAGAATGTCGTTTCATCAACCTTACTTCTGACGAAGGCTACTCTAAGTCGCACTTCAAAGCGATCATTCCGCCAAAAAGACGTAGAAATTGCTACCGAATCGATGAGGAGCAGATGAATGTTGAAATTACACGTGGTCGATCGGATATTTACGATATACTAACGCACCTGACTTTTATCTTCATTGAGTCGCATAAAATCAAGGATCGCATTCTAATCGACGAAAGCGGTGAAGTGACGCGCGACTGGCAAAAACTTGAAGCAGCGGTACTTCAAAACTCGAAAATGTCATTAATCGAAAAGGAGAAAACCATTTCTCATACGGCCAATATCCTGGGAAGAACGTTTGCTGAGGTACTTGATATTTATGATCATTTCGGAACCGCGGAGAAACCAGACCGTTTCTTGCATGTTATATATTGGCTCGGAAAACTAGCGTTGGAAGAAGTCATCGAAAATACTAAAAGAACAATTACATTCAGTCCGATTCTGCGCGAACGTCTCGGTCATCACATCCATGGCGAAATTTGGGCGACCAATATTAAACAAGTGCTCAAAGAAAATGAATTGCTGGACAGACCAATCCACATTATCAGTGCGAACATGCACAGCGTGATGAATTCGATATTTGCAACGCACGTGCTCAAGAGCAAATTTAAAGATAAATCGGATTTCTTTATTTTCGAAGAACTAAGTAAATCCGGCGCTCACGATGTGCGCAACAAAGTTGAGGAATTTGCCAAACAGTTTGGAATGATTTCGCTGCCGGATACTTCGGGAACCAACATAGACGTTCAGATTTTTGATACTGCCAAAATTGATTTCAAAAAATCGGCCTTCCAAAAAGCCAAAACCGATAGCGCCCAACCGGTCATTATTGTGATGGATTACGCTTTTGGAGAACAAGCTTACGAAACGATAGACGAGTTGCTCAAACCTTATCAGGAATCCCGGGAAAAGAAAATTTTCCTAAATGTCATGTCAGTTTCAATCATGGGTAAAGCCGGAATCCTTCAGGGCGACAAGGGCGATATCATGATTCCGTCGGCGCATATCAACGAAGGAACAGGTGACAATTATACTTTTGAAAATGAGCTCACCAAGGAAATGCTTGAAGGCAACGGAATTCCGGTTTTTGCGGGTCCGATGGTTACGGTCTTAGGCACATCATTGCAGAATAAAGACTTGCTGAAGTTTTTCCACGATTCAACCTGGGGCGTTATCGGTCTCGAAATGGAAGGCGCTTATTACCAGAAAGCCATTCAATCGGCTTCAAAAATCAGGAAAAGCATCAATCCTGATGTCAAAGTCAGATATGCGTACTACGCTTCAGACAACCCGCTCGAAACGGGAAGTACTTTGGCTTCAGGAGGTTTGGGAACTACAGGTGTCAAACCCACTTATCTCATTACGATAAAAATATTAGAGCAAATATTCAACATTAAATAAAAATTTAGGATGAGCAGTAACTCACATCACAAATCAGACAATCAGGAAGTCGATTTGTCTATGATTTCAAAAGGAATCGGTCATTTTTTCCAGAACCTCAATACCCTTGTTTTTAGCGCCATACAGTTTGTTATAAAACACATTATAATTCTCGTAATCTTATTGCTAATTGGTATCGGATTTGGTCTTTACTTGGACCGAACACAAAAAACATATGACCATCAGATTATAGTTCAGCCCAATTTTGGAAGCGTTGACTATTTATATGCCAAAATCGAGCTTTTGGAATCTAAAATAAAAGAAAACGACACCATTTTTCTCAAACGAATTGGAATACAAGATGCCGATGCGCTTGCAAAAATAGATATCAAACCGGTCATTGATGTTTACCGATTTGTCAATAACAGCGAGCAGAACTACGAACTTTTAAAACTGATGTCTGAAGACAGCGACATTAAAAAAATTGTCGAAGAAAGGGCGACAAGTAAAAACTATCCTTTTCACATGATTTCCTTTAAGACTAAAGAATTAATCACGCATAAGAGAAGTATAGAACCATTATTAGCCTATCTGAACGACAGCGATTTTTTCAAAAAAATGCAGAAGGAATATATCAATAATGAATTGCTCAAAATGAGATCGAATGAAGTGACTATTGCTCAAATTGACGGATTTCTCAATAGCTTTTCTACTACAATCAGCGGCAATTCCAAAAGCGACAAACTCGTTTACTACAACGAAAACACCCAGCTCAACGATGTGATCCAGACCAAAGACAAATTGGTTAAAGAACAAGGAAATATCAGGGTCGGACTTGTAGGCACCGATAGCATCATCAAGGAAAACAGCAGTACCATCAATATTCAAAATAACGAATCGATCAATGGCAAGAAGAAATTGGTCCTGCCTTTACTCTTTATTTTTATTTACCTCGCGATTTATTATTTTGCGAGTTTTTACAAAACACAAAAGGCGAAAAGCAACGCATAAATCTTAAGCAAGAAATAAAATGAAAGGAATAATTCTAGCCGGAGGTTCAGGCACACGTTTGCATCCGTTGACATTGGCGGTCAGCAAGCAGTTGATGCCTATTTATGACAAACCGATGATCTACTATCCATTGTCAACACTTATGTGGTCTGGCATCCGAGAAATTTTGATTATCTCTACACCACACGATTTGCCATTGTTTAGACAACTGCTCGGCGATGGGAAAAGCTTGGGTTGCCGATTTGAATATGCGGTACAGGAAAATCCAAACGGACTTGCAGAAGCTTTCATCATTGGTAAAGAATTCATTGGAAATGATAAAGTTGCGCTTGTATTGGGAGATAATATTTTCTACGGTACCGGACTTTCAGAATTATTGTTGGCCAATAACAATCCCGATGGTGGTATTATTTACGCTTACCACGTGCACGATCCGGAGCGCTATGGTGTGGTAGACTTCGACGCGAATGGCAACGTGCTTTCGATCGAAGAAAAGCCGGAGCATCCAAAATCGAACTATGCCGTACCCGGAATTTATTTCTATGATAATGACGTTTTAGATATTGCGGCCAATATTAAACCTAGCCATCGTGGCGAACTTGAAATTACCGACGTGAATAAAGAATATCTCAAAAGGGGAAAACTCAAAGTGAGCATTCTGGATCGTGGGACAGCTTGGCTAGATACCGGAACATTCAATTCCCTGATGCAGGCGTCGCAGTTTGTACAAGTTATTGAAGAGCGGCAAGGTTTAAAAATCGGATCTATCGAAGAAGCAGCTTTTAAGATGGGTTTCATCGATGAAGTACAATTAAAACTTTTAGCTAAACCGTTACTCAAAAGCGGATACGGAACACATCTTTTTGGCATTATCTGATTATGAACTTTATTGCTACGAAACTCGAAGGTTGCTATATCATTGAACCTAAAATTATTAATGACGGCCGTGGCTATTTTATGGAAAGCTTTAATGAAAGGACATTCCAACAGGCAACGGGGAAAGATGTTCATTTTGGACAAGACAATCAATCGTATTCGACAAAAGGCGTTTTGCGCGGATTACATTATCAAACCGGCGAACACGCGCAGGCGAAACTCGTCCGTGTTTTAGTAGGTGAAGTGCTCGATGTTGCAGTCGATATTCGTCCGGGTTCGCCCACTTACGGACAGCACGTTTCAATAGTGCTTTCAGGTGAGAACCAATTACAGTTTTTCGTACCGAGAGGATTTGCCCACGGCTTTTTGGTATTGAGCGAATCGGCAAATTTTTTCTACAAGTGCGATAATTTTTATGATAGAGAATCTGAAGGCGGACTGCTGTATAACGATCCGGCTTTAAACATCGATTGGGGCTTTCCGCAAAAAGAACTTATTATTTCCGATAAAGACATGATCCAGCCGACACTTGCCAACGCAAAAAAAGCATGGTAGTTTTAGTAACAGGAGCCAATGGGCAATTGGGGCAATCTTTGCGATTTATTTCGGGGAATTTTGCTGAAATAACTTTTTATTTTCTAAGCTCCGCCGATTTGGATATTACCAATAGCAGCGCCGTAAACGAAACGTTTAAAACCATAAAACCAAACTATTGTATCAATGCGGCGGCCTATACGGCGGTAGATAAAGCAGAAAGTGAAGCCGAAAAAGCGTATGCAGTCAATATGATAGGTGTTGGGAATTTGGCTGATGCCTGTAAGGAATCGAACACCATTATGATTCATATTTCGACCGATTTCGTTTTTGACGGAAATAAGCGAACGCCTTACACCGAAAAGGACAGCACCAATCCGCAAGGGATATATGCGCAAACCAAACTTGAAGGGGAACGGGAACTTCAAAAAACACATGACCGCTATTTTATACTGCGGACTTCTTGGGTGTATTCGCAATTTGGAAACAATTTCATGAAAACGATGCTGCGACTGTCGCAGGAAAGAACTGAACTGAACGTAGTAAACGATCAGATCGGCACGCCGACAAACGCAGTGGATTTGGCCAAAGCAATTTTACAAATCATCAGAAGCGGTAGTCAGGAATTTGGCATCTATAACTTTAGCAATGAAGGCGTGGCGAGCTGGTATGATTTTGCGCAAAAGATTTTTGAGATCAACCATATACAGATCAATCTAAAACCCATTCCGACATTGGAATTTCCTACACCAGCCAAACGTCCTTCGTACAGTGTATTAGACAAATCAAAAATTAAATCGGTATTTGATATTGACATTCTCGATTGGGAAACGTCCTTGCGACAAAATAACACCATATAAAAAGGAGGCCATTAGCCTCCTTTTTTAATTTAACGTTTGATTAGTTTGACCGTTTCAACGCTTTGGCCAGTGAATAACTTCAACAAATAACTTCCGGCGGCGAGATTGCTAAATTCAATTTCTGAGGCAATTATACTTCCTTGTTGCACCATTTTCCCGTCAGCAGCGTACATTTTGTAGTCGGCACCGGTTTTAAGTCCGGAAACACGCACTTTATCCACAAACGGATTTGGGTAAACCAGAATCGGTACCGTATCAACTTTAATTACGGCTAAAGGTTCTTCGATGGTTATAACAACATCAAACGAAATACTGCCGCCGGAATTGGTTGCTGTGACGGTGTAGATTGCCATTGCCGTTGCCATTGTCGGTGTTCCCGAAATAATACCGGTCGTTGTATCCAATGATAATCCGTCAGGCAAGTCAGGAAAAATACTGTATGAAATTATATTTCCTGAAATCGTAGGCGATAAATCGACGATAGTGTTTCCGACAGTAAATAGGTTCGGAGAATTATAACTAAGTGAATTTGGCGTTATATCATTGACAGTAATGACAACTCCAAAAGAAGTCGATCCTCCGGAATTGTTAGCCGTTACTGTATAAGTTGCAGTCGCACTAATAGCTGCCGGTGTTCCCGAAATAATGCCGGTCGTTGTATCCAATGATAATCCGTCAGGCAAGTCAGG
>Ga0136636_10001483_pt1 | contig 13703 bp, 8 predicted proteins | sample AntDrymUQ8522106_2_FD_104653 | JGI IMG/M metagenome (GOLD analysis project Ga0136636, IMG submission 104653) | Polar desert sand microbial communities from Dry Valleys, Antarctica - metaG UQ852 (21.06) | ecosystem: Environmental > Terrestrial > Soil > Desert | place: Antarctica: Dry Valley... | reverse complement strand
CTTCGCTTGAAAATGCGTGGTTGTACTGTGAGGATGAAAAGATTGTGGATTTTGGAAGTATGTCCGAAATTCCACAGGAATACATGAAATCAGATAATATTTACGACGCATCCGGTCGGTTGGTGTTGCCTGCATTTTGTGATTCTCACACACATCTTGTGTATGCCGGCAGCAGGGAAACTGAATTTATTGATAAAATAAAAGGTCTTTCATACGAGGAAATAGCAAAAAACGGAGGTGGCATTTTGAATTCAGCAAAAATCCTTCACGATACTCCAGAAAATGAACTTTTTAGGAAATCGGCCGAAAGGATTAAGGAAATTATGCGTCTTGGGACCTGCTCAGTGGAAATAAAGAGCGGTTACGGATTGAATACTGCAGATGAGTTAAAAATGCTTCGTGTAATTCGCAGGATCAAACATGCATTCCCACTCACAGTAAAAGCAACATTTTTAGGCGCTCATGCCCTTCCGGAAGACTATAAAAGCAATAGAGAAGAGTATATCGAAAAAATTATCACAGAAATGATTCCTGCCGTTAAATTTGAGGAGTTGGCAGATTATATTGATGTTTTTTGCGATCATGGCTTTTTTACACCGGAGGAAACAGATAAAATTCTAAGTGCTGGGATACAATGCGGACTCCGTCCTAAGATTCATGCCAATGAACTGGGATTATCAGGAGGCATTCAGATAGGGGTAAAGCATAATGCCTTATCTGTAGATCACCTTGAATATGTTGAAGATAATGAAATTAGATCGTTGCTGGGTAGTAATACAATCCCTACGCTACTTCCAGGTGCATCTTTTTTTCTGGGGATTGGATATGCGCCTGCACGTAAAATGATTGATGCTGGATTACCTCTCGCACTAGCAACAGATTACAATCCCGGGTCATCCCCATCCGGAAATATGAGTTTTATTCTATCTCTTGCATGCATTAAACTTCGCATGCTACCTGAAGAAGCTTTAAATGCAGTTACCATTAACTCTGCTTATGCAATGGGAGTTGAGTCCACTGAAGGAAGCATCACACCCGGAAAATCGGCTTCATTTATCATTACCCGCAAAATTCCTGGACTGGAATTTATTCCCTACTCTTTCGGAGCTGATCTGATTGAACATGTTTACTGCAAAGGGCAGTTAATCAGATAATTAATCCAATTTCTTTAATTAAAGATCCTTTTCACTATTATCCGTTACAACAATACCTCGTTTGTAACAGGACTCTATATTAATAGCTTTTTATTTATCAATGATATAGTCGCTTCGATATGATCCCGTTAGGGATCAAATATCGGTAGGGATCTGGAAAATCCTAAATTATTCAAATCCAAAAGAATTTAATATATGTCGCTTTTAAAATTAGCTACCTAACAAATAAACACATAATAATTTAATTAGTATATAAAAAACAGGGGTGTGAAACAAAAAATATAATAAATAAATTGGTTAGATGCCATAAAAAATATATGTTTGCACCGAAAACAATATTTATTTAAAAAAAATTGCTTTATGAAATTATTGCGTAAAAAGAATCTGTTATCATTGGTTCTGCTTTTTGCCTGCAGCTCAGGGATATTTGCTGCTGACACAACACCAATTGATACTGGAGCAACCTCATGGATGCTCACATCCACAGCACTGGTGTTACTAATGATCCCTGGTCTGGCCATGTTCTACGGAGGTCTCGTTAGAACAAAAAATGTTTTAGGAACAATTATGCATAGTTTTGCTGCAATGGGAATAATGAGTATTCTCTGGGTGGCAGTTGGCTACAGCATGAGTTTCGGACACAATGTGCTGGGAGGATGGTTTGGTTGGAACCCTGATTATTTCTTTCTCAAGGGAATCGATGAAAATATAATGCCTGCCGGAATACCTGAATACGTCTTTTCAATGTTTCAGGGAAAATTCGCAATTATTACACCTGCACTGATTGCCGGTGCATTTGCTGAAAGGGTTTCTTTTAAGGCTTATGTATTTTTTATAGCGATATGGGGAATTTTTGTATATAACCCACTTTGTCATTGGGTATGGGCAAGCGATGGTTTCCTTTTTAATCTGGGAGCTGCCGGAGCCATTGACTTTGCAGGGGGTACAGTTGTTCATATTTCTGCCGGCGTAAGTGGGCTGGTAGCAGCTATTTATCTGGGTGCCAGAAGAGGTTATCCTTATCAGGTAATTCGCCCAAATAACCTGGTATTAACAATGCTTGGTGCTGGTTTACTTTGGGTTGGTTGGTTTGGATTTAATGCTGGAAGCAGTATTTCCAGCGGACTCAGTACAGCTCAGGCCCTTACAGCTACTCAGGTTGCAGCAGCTGCCGGAGCAATGACGTGGATGATTATTGAAGGGGTTCATCAGGGAAAAGCTACTGCACTTGGATTTGCCAGCGGTATTCTTGCCGGACTAGTTGCTGTAACTCCTGCTGCGGGTGTGGTTCAGCCATACGGTGCAATGATACTTGGAATGCTGGCATCAATAATTTGCTACATGGCTATTATGTTGAAGAACAAACTGGGTTATGATGATAGTCTTGATGCATTCGGAATTCATGGTGTAGGTGGAATTGTAGGTGCAATAATGCTGGTATTTTTTATTCGTCCATCCTGGATGGCTAATGCTTCAGCAGCTTTTGGTGGCGACTGGACAGTTTTGAATCAGCTTGGAGTACAGGCGCTTGCTGTTGGGGTTGCAATACTTTATGCAGCAGTAATGACGCTTATAATTATATTTGTAATTGACAAAATATTTAAGTTCAAATCGTCTGAAATCGATGAAATGGCTGGTCTTGACCGCGCATACCACGGTGAAAGAGGATATGGAATGCTTAACCCTAATTAGTAAAAAAAATGAAACTAATAACAGCAATTATACGAGAAGCTCAACTCGATCAGGTGCGCGAAGCACTCATCGAAGCTGATATAAAAAGAATTTCTGTAAGCCGTGTTTCAGGTCACGGACAACAGAGAATTGAAGAAATGTACCGAGGACAGGTAATTGTACCTGATCTCATTCCTAAAATTAAAATTGAAATAGCCGTAAACGAAGAATTTGTTGATATTACTATCGAAACGATCCTTAAATCTGCTCGTACTGATGGTCCGGATGGTAAAGTGGGAGATGGAAAGATATTCATTACCCCGCTTGAAGAAGTTATCCGGATTCGTACCGGAGAGCGCGGTGGAAAAGCGATTTAAGTACTTCTTTCTAGTTTTTTAGAACCCGGGATCTTTGGATTCCGGGTTTTTTTTGAGATATCTCAGGCTTTTAGCCTGGGGGTCATCGTTTTTGCTGGTTCGGCAGTCTCAGCCAACATTACCCTTGTACCTCTTTCCCGAAATTACCAAATAACCAAATAATTACAGATATTTGTACTCAAATCCAGAAAACACCAATATGATCCGTCTCATCGAATGTGTACCCAATTTCTCCGAAGGCAGAGATATGAGTATTATTAAGCAGATTACCAATGAAATAGAAAAAGTTGAAGGAATAAGGCTTTTAGATGTCGATCCCGGAAAAGCAACAAACCGCACGGTTGTTACCTTTGCGGGCGAACCGGAAGCAGTTGTTGAAGCTGCATTTCAGGCTGCAAAAATAGCTTCTGAACTAATTGATATGTCTCATCATAATGGTGAACATCCCCGTTTCGGGGCAACAGACGTTTTGCCTCTTATCCCGATCTCAGGGATCAGTATGGAAGAAACGGTTGGTTTTGCTCATAAACTGGCAGAACGAATCGGAAATGAACTGTCAATCCCGGTATATTGTTACGAAAGTGCTGCACTTCATGAAAGCAGGAAAAACCTCGCTGAGGTCCGTTCTGGAGAGTACGAGGGTCTCCCCCGAAAATTGACCGATCCTCACTGGAAACCTGATTTCGGACCGGCGGTGTTTAATCCCAAAATCGGCGCAATAGCACTAGGTGCAAGGGATTTTCTCGTGGCATACAATATAAACCTGAATACAACATCGGTTAGAAGAGCTAATGCCGTAGCATACGACATCCGGGAAAAAGGCAGAGTTAAAAGGGATGGCGACACAGTTGCCGGAAAAATCGTGAAAGATGAAAAAGGTAATACCGTTTATATTCAGGGATCTCTCAAAGCGGTCAAGGCAATCGGATGGTATATTAAGGAATACGGCATCGCGCAGATATCCATCAATCTCACAAATATCAGCATAACTCCGATGCACATTGCATTTGACGAAGCCTGTAAAAAAGCGGAGGCTCGGGGCATGAGGGTTACCGGATCTGAACTGGTAGGCATGGTGCCACTGAAAGCTATGCTTGAGGCAGGAAAATATTTTCTCAAAAAACAAAAAAGGTCGTTGGGAGTTTCCGATGCAGAGCTTATTAAAATCGCAGTGAAATCGCTTGGATTAGATGAACTGGCTCCTTTTAACCCGAATGAGAAAATCATCGAATACAAATTAGAAAATAAGACTGGAAAACGACTCGTTTCGATGAATCTGACAGATTTCGTAAACGAAACCGCCTCTGAATCCCCCGCACCAGGTGGCGGTTCAATCAGTGCTGCTATGGGTGCCATGGGAGTAGCACTTGGTACCATGGTTGCGAATTTATCTTCCCATAAAAAGGGATGGGATGACCGTTGGGAAGAATTCAGCAATCACGCAGAAAAAGGAAAGAAATTGCAAAACGAATTACTTGCGCTGATTGATGAAGATACACATGCATTTAATGCGATAATGGAAGCGTTTTCGCTGGCTAAAAACTCCCCCGAAGAAAAAGAAATTCGTAAAACAGCCATACAGAAGGCCACCCTTAATGCAATTGAAATCCCTTTAAAAACTATGCAAACAGCTTTTGAAGGGTTTGAGCTGATACAGCAAATGGTTAAAACCGGTAATCCGAATTCTGTATCCGATGCAGGTGTTGGAGCATTGGCAATACGTTCATGTATTATGGGAGCTTGGCTAAATGTTAAGATTAATGCATCATCTTTTGAAGACAAATCAGTTGTAAATAATATTCTTGAAAAAGGCCAAAATATTATTAATAATACAATAGGAACTGAAGCTGGTATTTTGGAAGAAATTGACCTTATTCTGAATAAGCAGAAATGAACCTTTCACTGATAAATTCCACTTTACTTTTTGCCGATAACGAATGAAACCTAAATTTGTTACAGATTGACGAAAAGAATTTTAATATTTATTAACATATCTTAAAATTTGTTTTCCTGCCTTATTTTCTCTAAAAGCCTTATGTTTACAGTATGTTCATTGTAATTCACGTAAAAATACGTCATGCCGTTTACCGACACAGTACTTACAAAGCCCTTTGTTAGACTGTAATTTGTTTTTTCTTTTGTTTTTTTTTTATAGATTTGGCATCACAGAATAATTCTTTTATTAACTATTTATAAACCTAAAATTTTTATCTATGAAAAGATTTACAGTTTTACTGGCATTCTTCGTGTTTGTAGGCTTCCAGGCTTTGCAGGCACAGAATGTACAGATCACGGGTAACGTGACCAGTGCCGATGACGGGTCGCCACTACCCGGGGTGTCGGTTGTAGTTAAAGGAACTACAATTGGTACAGTTACTAATTTTAATGGTGACTATGAACTAAGCGTTCCTCAAAGTGCTACCAGCCTAAGTTTTAGTTTTGTTGGTATGATTGCACTGGACTTAGCCATTGAAGGCAGAACTATCATTGACCTTGTGATGCAGGCCGACGCTTTGGATCTTGGTGAAGTAGTTGTAACGGCTCTTGGAGTTTCAAGAGAAAAGAAATCCATCGGTTATTCCGTACAGGATGTTTCGGGTGAAGATCTTTCCAAAGCACGTGAACAAAACATCATCAACTCTTTATCCGGTAGAGTAGCCGGGGCACAGATTACAAATAGTTCAGGTGCCGTTGGTGCATCTACCAGAATTGTTCTCAGAGGTGCTTCTTCATTAGGTGGTAACAACCAGCCTCTTTTTATTGTTGACGGTATTCCTATCGATAACTCCAACATGGGGGGAACCGGTAACGACGGTGTAAACAGAGGAAACGGTGCTGCCGATATCAACCCAAATGATGTTGAAAAAATGACCGTGCTAAAAGGGCCAAATGCTGCTGCTCTTTACGGATCACGCGCATCAAACGGAGTTATTCTTATCGAAACAAAAACTGGTAAAGGCTCAAAAGGTCTTGGAATTTCAGTTAGTAATTCTACTTCTTTCGAAACTCCACTCAGACTTCCTGATTTCCAGAATGGTTACGGACAAGGATCAAGTGGTGCTTTTGAATTCGTTGATGGTGCTGGTGGTGGTATCAATGACGGAACTGACGAAAGTTGGGGTCCAAAACTTGACGCTGGTTTAATGATTCCACAATTTGATTCACCAGTTGTTGGTGGTGTTCGCGAAGCTACACCTTGGGTGTCACAGCCAGATAACGTTAGATCTTTATTTAACACTGGACAAACATCTTCTACTAACGTTGCTATTTCCGGTGGAAACGATAAAGCTACTTTCCGTGCATCTTATACAGGAACAGGCCAGACAGGTATGGTTCCAAATACTGATCTTACTAAGAAAAATCTTGCTCTTAATGGTAGCCTGAATGTTACCAACAAGATGACAGTAAGCGGTGGTGCAACTTATATTAATTCAACTTCCAATAACATGCCAAGTTACGGGTATGATGCTCAGAACATCATGCAACAGTTTATTTGGTTTGGTCGTCAAGTTAACATGGATAACCTTAGGACTTATACAAATCCTGATGGCACCAAAAACAGCTGGAACAATAATTATCACAACAACCCATTCTACACTTTGAACGAGAACACAAACACAATGCAACGTGAAAGATTCATAGGTAATGCAAAAGTTTCTTACCAGTTTACTGATTGGTTAAGCGGCTTTGTTAGAACCGGTGGTGATATTTACTCAAATATCAATACTGAAAGACGCGCATTTGGTGATATTGACAATCCTTTTGGATATTACTATGAATCAGCTAGAACAGTTAGAGAAATAAATTCTGACTTCTTGTTAACTGCAAATAAACAGATTAACCAGGATTTGTCTTTCTCCTTAAGCGTTGGAGGTAGCCGTATGGATTATTCAAACCATTATAACAACGGTACTGCTGAAGAATTGGTTCTTCCTAACGTATATAACCTTTCTAACTCAGCAGTTGCGCAGAAAACTACCAATAAGATTTTAAAAAGGAGAATTAACTCACTTTATTCTGCTGGTCAGGTGACATACAAAGATGCTCTTACACTTGATGGTACTTTCAGAAATGACTGGTCAAGTACTTTACCTGAATCAGAAAACTCTTATCAATACTATTCAGTAGCACTTTCTGGTGTTTTCACTGATCTTTTGAATATTGATTCACAAGTTCTGAACTTTGGTAAAGCCAGAATTTCTTATGCAAAAGTAGGTAGCGATACTGATCCTTACAAACTCTTACCAATCGTTTCTTTTGGTGAAGGCTGGAGTGCAGCAACAAAAGTTCCTAACATGTTTGTTCCAAACACTCTGCCTAATGCAGGCCTAAAACCTGAGTTTAAAAACTCTCTTGAATTTGGTGTTGACTTGAAGTTCTTTAACAACAGATTAGGTGTTGATGCAACTTATTATAGTTCACAACAAACCAATCAGATTATCGATATCCCTGTTTCTCCTGCCAGTGGTTTTACATTCAAAAGTGTTAACGCAGGTCGTATTGATAATAAGGGTGTTGAAGTTATGGTTTATATCACTCCTGTTAAAACAAAAGATTTTAATTGGGAAATTACTATTAACTATGCTAAAAACATCAGCGAAGTTGTTGAACTTGCCCCTGGTGTTGACCAATATGTACTTGGAACTTACTGGAGCATGCAGGTTATTGCTATTCCCGGCCAGCCTTACGGAACATTTTACGGATATGATGTTAAACGTGACCCAGATGGAAATATCCTGAACGTAAACGGTCTTCCAAAACAAGGTGATATTAAAGCTCTTGGAAATTACCAACCCGACTGGACCGGTGGTATGAAAAATGACATCAGATACAAAAACCTTTCATTAGGTGTGTTAATTGACACCAGAATGGGTGGCGAATTGTATTCAATGACAACCTCATGGGGTCGATATGCAGGTGTTCTTGAAGAAACTCTTCTTGGAAGAGAAGGCGGTATAGTTGGTATTGGTACAAAACAACTTGCTGACGGAAGTTATGTTGCTAATGATGTAGTTGTTTCATCTGAAGAATACAACAAAGCAGTTTATCAGAACAACATTTGTTACCCAAGTGTTTTTGACGCCAGCTATGTTAAATTACGTGAAATAACTTTAGGCTACACTTTCAATAAAATTGGAAATCTGCCAATACGTAATCTTAATGTTTCTTTCGTAGGAAGAAACCTCCTTCTTCTTTGGGCTAAAGTTCCACATATTGATCCTGAAACTTCATTTGATAACACTAACGTTCAGGGTATTGAATTTGGACAGTTACCTTCAGCCAGAAGCTTAGGATTTAATGTAAGTGTTAATTTTTAAGGAACTTAGAAAAGCAATAAAATATGAAAACAACAATATTTAGAGGATTTATCATAATTTTCGCAACTTCTTTGGTTTTGCAGTCTTGCACCAAGGATTTTGATAAAATTAACACTAATCCCAATGATCCTGCGTTGGAGACGGCGTTGCCAAAACTGCTTCTCCCTAACGTGATTGAAAACATGACTGAGAGAACTTATGAAATCTTCCTTGGTCACGAAATGGGCAATTGCTGGGTACAACACATGGCAAAAGTTCAGTACACTGACGAAGATCGTTACATGCCACGTTCCGGTGTTATTAACAACACATGGACCAGCTTTTATGCAACCAGTGGTATGGATAATGCTCTTCTGAAAAAGATCGCTATTGCTCAGGGTCTTAAGAATTATGAAGGTATATCTCTTGTTTGTGAAGCATATATTACTTCAGTTCTCACTGACTTGTTTGGACCCGTTCCTTACAGTGAAGCATGGAGATCTGGTGCCGCCGATGGTGGAATTCTGCAACCAGCTTATGATGATCAGGAATCTATCTACAGAGCTCTGATTACCAGCCTTGATTCTGCTAATTCATATCTTGCAAGTGGTACAGACGAAATTGAAGGTGACCTTCTTTTTGGTGGCGATGTTGCTGCTTGGCAAAAATTTGCTAACTCACTTCATGCACGTTTGGTGCTTCGCATGTCGGCAAAAGATGAACCTTTTGCAACTGCTGAACTGACTAGGATGTTTGGTAATGCTGCTAAGTATCCGGTTTTTGAATCAAATGATGATAATGCTCAGCTTATCTTCTTAGGCTCATTACCAAGCAACAACCCAATTCATGAGAACCGCAAAACACGTGATGATCACAGGGTTAGCTTATCAGTTGTTGATTTAATGTGGACTTATTCCACAAATTTGGATTACCGTATTGCTCTTTTTGCTCAGAATTTAGGTAGTGCAAATGGTTATTTCGTGGGATTACGCAATGGATTAACTTCACCAAAAGCTTTGGCTTATAATGGAAACGGTCTGAAATATACTTCAAAGCTTGGTTCTTATTTCACTGCAGCTACTGCTCCTGGTGTACTGATGAATTATGCAGAAGTACTTTTCATAAAATCAGAAGCTGCTCTTAAAGGTTATATTGGAGGTGGTGATCTTGAGGCTGAAGTGAATTATGAAGCTGCTGTTAAAGCTTCTTATTATCAGTTTGGTGATGCTTTAGTTGCTGCTACGGCTGGTATTTGGGTTAACGACGACTGGGATATTGACAGTTTGGCAAATGATTTTTATGCAAACGACAACTGGACTTGGAACGCTGGTTATACCGAAGATGATAAAATGGAACTCATAGGTACTCAGAAATGGGTTGCTATGTTTGACCAGGGACTTCAGTCATGGTTCGAATGGAGACGTATCGGTTACCCAGTTCTTATTGCCGCTGAAGACGGCGACCTTGATGGAACTATACCTCAGAGGGTCTCCTATCCGATAGTAGAGTTTGGTACTAACAATACAAACCGTGATGCAGGTATAACTCTTCTTAATGGACCTGACGACCTGAAAACTCGCGTATGGTGGGACACTGAAGACAACATTGTGGTAAAATAAGCCACATGTTCTTAGATGTTATTTTTAATTAATAAATTTTCAAAAAATATGAAAAATATATTTCAAAAATCAATCTGGGCTTCATCTGTTTTCCTGCTGATGTTTACTGCAAACTCATGTATGGAAAATACTGACATCCTTACTGAAAATGCAAAAGCCGGAGGACTTGTAAAACCGGTTACTGCAAATTTTCCGTACAAACTTGGCGCAACTCCAACATTTGATGTTGTAGTTATAGTTCCTGTTGGGCCTGCTATTACCTCTATAAAAGTTATGAATAGCTATACCAACAAGAAAGACACACTATTATCAAACGAAGTTGTAATGAGTACAATTAACGTTGCTGGTGCTAATGCTACTGAAGAATTAAGTCAGACCTTTACACTTGCATACGCTGACCTCATTAAGGATCTAGTTATCGACAGTGGTGCTATGTCAGCTAATGAGTTAACGCTGAATATTGGTGATTTCTGGACTTTCCGTTATGTAGCTGTTATGTCCGACGGACGCGAAGTTGCTAATAATGCTAAAACCACCATTGCTGTTGCTAACCAATATGCTGGAAACTACGAATGCAAAGGTGTTTTTACACACCCTGTAAATGGCCCGCGTAAGATCGATGAAGAAAAGTTCCTCACCCCGGTTACTGCTACAAAATGCTGGTGCTGGCTTGGTGACCTGGGAGGATCAGGTTATGACATTTATATTGACGTACAGGATGACAACACTTGCGTTGTTACCAAAGGTCCAAATGCTATAACAGATGTATTTATGAGCGCAGGACTTACAAATGCATTCAATCCTGTTAATAAAAACTTTGATCTTAACTACTTCTATGTAGGTGGTACAGGAAACAGAGTTATTGAAGAAAACTACGAACCTTTGTAGTATTTAAATTACCAATTTAAAAAAGGCTGTCCCAGAAGGACGGCCTTTTTTTGTTACTAAAAACACAACTGATAATTCAATGTCGTTGACTTAAGAAATTTTCCGATTCTAAAAAATGCCCCACTCCAACCTCCCGAACTCGGGAGGTTGGAGTGGGGCTGATTTTTGAAGATTTCGGACACCCTTAAGTAAACGACATTGACTGATAATTTATTATATTTGTGGACTGAAATACCTAAACTTGTTTTGTGTTTGTTATTTAATTGCCCTTCGATTTAGGATGTATCGGTTATGTTTCAGGGTAACAAGCCTTAAATTACTTGTTTTTTTGCACTATTTGAAATGGCTTTTTAAGATTAATTAAATGGATAAAACAACATTAACCCATCTTAGGGAACTTGAATCTGAGTCGATATACGTAATCCGTGAGGTGGCAGCTCAATTTGAGCGTCCTACACTTCTTTTTTCAGGTGGTAAAGATTCAATTGTTATGTACTACCTTGCTCGTAAGGCTTTCTGGCCTATGCCGGTTCCTTTTCCTTGTCTACACATCGATACTGGCCATAATTTCCCTGAAACCCTCACTTTTCGTGATGAGTTAATGGAGAAAACCAATGGGAAAGTAATTGTTAGACTTGTGCAAGATAGCATTAACACAGGCCGTGCTGTTGAAGAAAAAGGGTATAATGCAAGTCGTAACGTACTTCAGACTGTTACTTTACTTGACGCAATTGAAGAGCACAAATTTGATTGTGCACTTGGCGGAGGAAGACGCGACGAAGAGAAGGCGCGAGCAAAAGAACGGTTTTTCTCACACCGTGATGAGTTTGGTCAGTGGGATCCTAAAAATCAACGCCCTGAGCTGTGGAACATCTTTAACGGCAAGAAAAATATGGGCGAACACTTCAGGGTTTTTCCCATAAGTAATTGGACTGAAATGGACGTTTGGCAATACATTTTTCTGGAAGAAATTGAAATTCCTGATTTGTATTTTACGCATAAAAGAGAGGTGTTTTTCAGGGATGGAATCTGGCTTGCAAAAGCACCATTTCTTGAAATGAAAGCATCTGAAAAGGCTGAGACTCTTGATGTGCGTTGCCGCACTATTGGCGATATCACTTGCACTGGTCTTACGCTCTCAACAGCCAACTCCCTCGAAGATATAATTAATGAAGTAGCAGCTACCCGCGTAACTGAAAGGGGAGGGAGATACGACGATAAGCGTTCAGAGGCAGCTATGGAGGATAGGAAGAAAGAGGGGTATTTTTAATTTATCTCATAGTATTAACCTTTGTGAACCTTTGAGCTTCTTTGTGTGCTTTGTGACACAATTATTACACAGCAATTACACAGAGATCACAAAGAAGCACAAAGTTACACAAAGAGAAAAATAAGGAAATGACAGAGAACGAATTGTCAAATGTGATAATTGGTTGTGCCATCGAAGTGCATAGGCAACTCGGGCCAGGATTATTAGAATCAGCTTATAGGGAGTGTTTATATTATGAACTTAAGTTATTAGGATTGGATGTTCAAAAAGAAAAACCTATGCCTATAATTTATAAAGATGTTAAACTTGATCACGGTTATAGGATTGATCTTCTAGTTGAAAATAAAGTTGTGATTGAATTAAAAACTGTTGAATTCTTAAACGAAGTACATATAGCACAAGTTCTTACTTATTTAAAACTCGGAAATTTTACACTTGGTTTGATTCTTAATTTCCATGTTACAGTGCTTAAAGAAGGGATTAAAAGAGTTATCCTTTAACAGCATTTATTTTAAATTGATTTTGTCTAAAATTCGCGATTAAATATGACAGCAAACGAAAAAACAAACCCAACCCCAGGTTACCTCGATATGGAACTCCTGCGATTCACTACTGCAGGAAGTGTTGATGATGGGAAAAGCACATTAATAGGCCGACTTCTTTATGATAGCAAATCTATTTTCGAAGATCAGATGGAGGCTGTAAAACTCGCTAGCGAAAGAAGGGGCGACGAGCATGTGAATCTCGCGCTTCTTACCGACGGGCTTCGTGCAGAGCGTGAACAAGGAATTACAATTGATGTTGCATACAGGTATTTTGCTACTCCCAAGCGAAAATTCATTATTGCCGATACTCCGGGTCATATTCAATACACCCGTAATATGGTAACCGGAGCTTCCACAGCAAATCTGGCAATCATTCTGGTTGATGCACGTCAGGGTGTACTGGAGCAAACCATTCGTCATGCCTATATCGCTTCATTGTTGCGTATTCCGCATGTGATGATTTGCATAAATAAAATGGACCTCGTTGATTACAAGGAAGACGTTTTCGAGTCCATTAAAAAAGAATTCAGCCAGATTGCAGCAAAGCTTGATATTCTCGACGTACGCTTTATCCCTATTAGTGCGCTGAAAGGTGATAACGTTGTTGAAAGATCCAAAGTTATGAACTGGTATGATGGCCCAACTCTGATGTGGGTACTTGAAAATATTCATATCGGTAATGACCTTAATATGGTCGACAGTCGTTTCCCGGTACAATATGTAATTCGTCCGCAATCGGCTGAATATCACGATTATCGCGGATATGCAGGCCGCATTGCAAGCGGGGAATTCAGTAAAGGCGATAAAGTGAAAATTCTTCCATCAGGCTTTGCATCTACCATTGCATCAATTGATACCATGACCGGTAGTCTTGAAACTGCT
>Ga0136636_10001482_pt1 | contig 13708 bp, 9 predicted proteins | sample AntDrymUQ8522106_2_FD_104653 | JGI IMG/M metagenome (GOLD analysis project Ga0136636, IMG submission 104653) | Polar desert sand microbial communities from Dry Valleys, Antarctica - metaG UQ852 (21.06) | ecosystem: Environmental > Terrestrial > Soil > Desert | place: Antarctica: Dry Valley... | reverse complement strand
TTGAAAAAGGATTAGCGGCATTAAAAAACATTTAAGACAATATCATTCATTAGATTATGAAACTATATCCACTACAATTCGAACCAATCCTAAAGGAAAGAATCTGGGGCGGCACCAAACTCAAGACACAGCTCAACAAGCCCAGCACTTCCGACATTACGGGTGAAAGCTGGGAATTATCGACAGTCAAAGGCGATGTGAGCGTTGTTGCTGACGGCGATTTAAAAGGGAAAGATCTCAATGCGGTCATTGCGCAGTATCCTGAAGAATTGCTGGGTACAGAAGTGTATAAGCGTTTTGGAAAAGAATTCCCCTTGCTATTCAAATACCTTGACGCGCGTGAGGATTTATCCATACAGGTCCATCCCAATGACGAGTTGGCAAAGAAACGCCACAATTCTTTCGGGAAGACCGAAATGTGGTATGTGATGCAGGCCGATCCCAAATCAAGGTTGATTGTGGGTTTTAAAGAGCAATCTAACCCAGATGCTTATCTGCAGCATCTTGAAAGCAAAACACTGCTGAGTATATTAGACACGGTCGCGGTCAAACGCGGCGATGTTTTCTTTTTGGAAACAGGAACGGTGCATGCGATTGGCGCCGGACTTGTAATTGCCGAAATCCAGCAGACATCTGATATTACTTATCGACTTTACGATTTTGACCGAAAAGACGCCGAGGGCAACACGCGTGAATTGCATGTGGAATTGGCGCTCGACGCCATCAATTACGATAAGGTGGAAGCGAAGCGGCAATATTCCAAAAAGGAAAACCAGTCGAATACGATGGTCGACTGTCGCTATTTCACCACCAATTTTATTCCGTTAGAAGGAAAGCTGGAAATGAATAAGAATGGCAGCTCTTTTACCGTTTTTATGTGCACCGAGGGTGCTTTCGAAATTGCATGGCAGGGTGAAACTTACGCTTATCGGAAAGGCGATACGGTACTGATTCCGGCTGCGGTAAAGGAGTTTGAGCTAATTGGAAGCGCCACGCTTTTGGAAATTTATATCAAATAGTTTTTATTAGGTAAAGATTATGTGTAATTTTGCACGCGACTCGAGGCTTTTCGGCCGAACAGAACGGAGTTATATAAAAATTAAAAGACACCCATAATGGCAAACGTTAAGAATTTAAAGAAAGACATCAACTACGTTTTAGGAGATATCATTGAGGCAGTTTATTTGTTCGAAATGTCGACTACGGGTAAACCGACTGCGGCATCAAATGCTGTAATCGATGAAGCAATCAGCACTTTCGACAGTCTGATCACTAAAGTAAACGAGAAAAATGTTGAAAACAAAAAAGCGCATTTCAAGCAAATCAATGCCGATTTAGAACAAGCTGCAAATCAATTGGTTGCTAAAATCAACGATTTACAATAGCAATTCGACCGCAAAAAAGATGAATTTTATTTTGCATATTTAAAATTCACTTCTATATTTGCAACCGAATTAACAACGCCGGTGTAGCTCAGTTGGCTAGAGCAGCTGATTTGTAATCAGCAGGTCGTGGGTTCGAGTCCCTCTATCGGCTCCAATAAAAAACCATCCTCAAACGGATGGTTTTTATTTTTTTGGGAAATGTCAAAACAGCGGATGATCCCGCGTTAGGGATAGAGGCAGGCACCGCGTGCAGCCGAAAGCCCGCCCGCAGGGAACGCCCAAATTATTGTCCGCCTTTCTTTCTCTCCTTATAAAATTTAATGAGTTTCTTTCCGTAAAACGACTGCGCCACTTTGGGTGTCAGCGATTGCTGTATCGTGTCAAGATACTTGAGACTTACGTTTGGGATTTCCGATAAGGTCACGAAAGGGGCGACTTCGAAGTCGTGGTTGGTGATCGCGAAATTGGTCGTATAGAGATAACGCCTTTTGAGATTTGTGTCCTGCAAGGCTTCGATGCTATCGATCGTTTTCGGATTTTTAAGCTTGAATGCGTTAAATTTGGTTTCCATAAGATCGAGGTTGCGGTCGTTGAAACGCGTCGTAACCTTTTTAAATTCGGCGTATTTGTCGTGGTTTTTCGATCCTGTGATCCTGGCATCGGAAAGGAAATGCTCGAGGCTGGTTTCGAGGTTGATATTTCCAGCTTCGGCAAAGAACGGCAGATTATTGTCGAGTGAGTTGGTAACACCGCGGTCGAGAAATAGGTAGTACATTTCTGGCGATTCAATGGTGAGGTTGCTCGTAAATTCGGGATCTCCGTCTATCTCAATGGTGTCGATGGCGACCAAAGAAGTATCGACGATTTTCTGAATATAAAGCGTTCCTTTTTTCAGGCCTTTTATGCTTCCGGTGATGTGCAGATTTCCTTCGGATTTTGTTTCCTGACACGAAAACAACAGCAGCGCAACGCCGGCGATTATAAAATATTTCATCAGTATTTTTTTTGGCAAATAAATAAAAAAATCCCCAATTTGAATTACGAATCGGGGATTATAAAATAATAAATTTAACCTTTTAGCCAGGCTTCCTTGAGTTTATGTTTAGTAGCATCAGTGGCTTCATAACCAATGCTGTCCTGAATCGGCAATCTTATTTTTCCATTGAGCAACATTTCTTTTCCGTCGCGTCTGATCTTGACACTGATGGATTCATCGGTTTTCCAACCCTGGCTAGACATGATGAGATCGTAGATATTGTCGAGGTTGTATGGCTTATCATTAATAGCGAGGATCGCATCGTTGCCTTGAATTTTTAATTCTTTGTAGAACTCGTTTAGTTCGCCTGGAATCACAAAAATTTCCTTTTGCGGATTGACCGAAATATACGGGGTTTTCATATCCTTTAGAAATACATTACCGGGCACTTTGATGGTTTTTTTGGTCACGCCCACTTTGGCGAAATAGGTCTCGTAGGGAATGGGCGTGGTGCCTGCAACATAAGTGGCGAGGAATTCACCAACGTCAGGATAAGTCAACTGAGTGATTTTTGCAAAAAGCGCGTTGTCTTCGAACGCTTTGTGTGCGCCATATTCGGACGACAGTTGTTGCATAAGGTCGAGAATACCCCTTTTGCCATTACTTTTTTCACGTATGATGATATCGATACACATACCAATCAGCGCGCCTTTTTCGTAAACGTTGAGGTATTGATCCTTGTAAGGTTTGTCGAGTACGTTCACGCTCATTTTGGTAAACGGCATGGTATCGTCCATTTGCGTAGCATTGGCAATTTTTCCTGCGAGGCGCGTGAGAAAATCAGCTTCGGTAATCAAGCCCTGGTTGACTTGGAAAAGGTTGGCGAAGTATTCGGTCACACCTTCATACATCCACAAGTGTTGCGACATTTTGGGATCGTTGTAGTTGAAATCGTGGATTTCTTTTGAATGGATCGTCAACGGGGTAACGATATGGAAAAATTCATGCGAAACGACATCTTTCAATTGCTCCGAAAGTTCTTCCTTCGACATGGCTTCGGGCATGACTACAGTAGTGGCTGTAGGATGTTCTAATGCACCAAATCCTCGCGCATCAGCAGTATTCTGTACATCGGTCAGGTAAATCAACACGCTGTATTTTTTGGTTGCGTCGAACTTGCCGAGAAAATTCTTTTGTGCCGTCATCATCGTTTTCATATCGGGGGTAATGCTCGCGGCGGAGTGTACGCCGTTTGGCGAATATACAGCGATGAGGATTTCCATGCCACTGACATTGAAATTAGTATAATCGGCTTTAGAGTACATAATCGGATTTTCCACCAATTCAGCGTAGCGGCTCGTCTCGAAAACATCTCTCGTTGCCGATGCATCGTTGTCGGTCATCGAAGTCGCACCCCATAATCCCGACGGATGTGAAACCGTGACCTTATATTTAGTGTCAGTCATACCCCGAAAGTACCCGATAAAAGCGTGCGTATTGAGCATAAAGTTTTTGCCAGCGTCTATATTGGAGCCCGCCGGTGAAAATACTTCATGTGTTGATTCAATGTCGTAAGTATCGTTGACTTGGTACGTTATTTTGGATATTTTTTTAGCATTGTCGATCTTCCAGGAATTGTCATCAGATTTGGTGACGGTCAACGTTGCGCCTTTTTTGTCGAAGGCTTTGAGATTCTCGATATACTTTCCGTAGTTATCGATAGAATAAGTTCCGGGAACAGTTTTAGGAATGTAATAATCAATGGCGTCGGTTGTGAATTTGGGCGGTGTTATGGTGACATTAACTTTGTCATCAACAATATTTTCGAGATCGATATTCACATGTACTTCCTGTATAGGTTTCAATTGGCTGTAACCATCGGTATACCACAGTGCGGCAGCGATAGCGAAGAACAGAATCATTTTTTTCATATTTGTGTTGTGGTTTTTTGATGTAAGTGCGCAAAAGTAACAAATTGTTTCACCTACCAGCAACACTTTTAAAATTGATTAACAGATAGTGTCTCATTAACTCTCGAAACGCGTATTTTTCGTGTTAGCATTAAGGCAAAAAAAACTCCCAAAGACGGGAGTTGGATTCAGTCGAACTTGTTTTTGATATAGTATTTTCCGTCGAGATCTTCGTCGAAGTCGTCAATCTTAATGGGTTTTGGTTTGGGTTTTGCGGCGTTCGCTTTCTTTTTCCAGACATCGAATTTGTCAGCAGTCAATTTTTTTTTCATGATTTCGAGCACATCTTTCTCATCAATTCCAAATTCCTTTTTTATGATTTCAAAAGGATTTCGCTCTTCCAGTGCTAGTGTAATCAACCTTTCATTCTGATCCCAAGTCAATTCTATACGTTTACTCTTTTTCATTCTTTGAAAATTAATTCAGCAATATATTTTAGTTGTACTATTTCAAAACCAATATTAATAAAAAATCTAATTACTTTTCAGCGTCACCTAAAATTTTTTCTACAGCCTTTTTTCTAAACGGAATCTGCAGCAGACTTTTTATTCTGTTGTGATCTTCGGGCGTCATGTGCGTGTCGATTCCGTAAATGATTTTTTCTTTGGACAGTTCCCGATACGTCCCGAATAGACGGTCCCATATCGAAAAGATATTGCCGTAATTACTATCTGTATACGGCATTGCATAATGGTGGTGCACCTTATGCATATCAGGCGAAACAATAAGATAGCTAAGCAAGCGGTCGAGTTTTTTCGGCATGGAAATGTTGGCGTGGTTGAACTGGGTGGCGATAACAGATAAGGTTTGGTATACAAAAACCAGCCACATCGGACTCCCAACAACCACAACGCCCAAGGTTGTAAACACAAAACGGATAACGCTCTCGCCGGGATGATGGCGATTTGCCGAAGTCGTATCGATCCAAGTATCCGAATGATGTATAAGATGAAAACGCCATAGCGGCTTTGTTTTATGCTGCACCAAATGCGCTAAATAGGCGCCGATCAGGTCGAGCAGGAGCAGACCAATCAAGGCATACAGCCAGATGTTCACTTTGGGTAGCCACTGCAGCAAACCGAAATCATTAACGACCGCCCAATCAGCAGCATTGAGTAAAATAAAAGCCAGTGCGAAGTTGACAACAATTGTGGTCAGGGTAAAAAAAAAGTTGATCCGGGCGTGATGCCATTTTCGGTATTCAAACCGGAACAGTGGAAAGGCATTTTCCATAAGCCAAAAAACGGCTATACCGCTTACCAGTATAAGGCTTCGGTGCGAAGAAGGAATTGTGGAAAAGTAACCGATGATTGTATCCATTCGATTTTTTTTATAAAAATATAAATTATTGGATTACCCTGAACGTTAAATTTATGCGCGCTCCTACAGGTTTCGCGGTTTTGGGAATTTGATGCTTCCAGAAATGTTGCGTCACTCCTTTCATCAGCAACAAACTGCCGTGTTCGAGCACGATGCGCTGCTTTGCATCGAAATCCGAATTGTGCTTTAGATGAAAAACCCGCGACGCACCCAAACTCAAAGAGGCGATAATCGGATTGACACCTAGTTCCTTTTCATTATCGGCATGCCAACCGTTGCTGTCGCGCCCGTCGCGGTAGAGGTTGAGCAATACACTAGTAAAGTGGGTAAACGCGACACTTTCAACGCGCAATTTGATTTTTTCAAGTAATTCACTCCACGGATGCGGTTGCATCGTAATCCCGGAATAGGAATAAGGCTTCGCATCATTTCCAAATAAAGCAGTGAGCCGTGGTTGTGCGTGAGTTTTCCCAAAAACACGAATAGCATCCTGCTGCCACGGAATCGTGCGATGCAATGTGTCGAGTAGGATATTTGCTTCTTCGAGCGCGAAAAAAGCAGGATAATACAAAACCTCGGCATCCGGTAAATCGAAATGAATCGGTTCGGTAGGAAACAGTCCGCCCATCAGTCGAAAGTGACATATTCCCACGCCCAGAAAATCAGGACGATCTGCAATGGAAGCCGCAAGAGCAAAATCCATTTTGAAAGTCCGAGCCGCGCATCTTCATGCTTGTACATATAAAGGTTCGCAGGAAAAACCGCAATCAATAGTGCCATAATTCCTATCGCAGCAAATGACGTAACCGCAGGAACGCACAAAAGAATGCCGAGCACGATTTCAGCCAGTCCGCTGACTGCATTGAGAAGCCGCGGTTTGGGTAGATAAGCAGGGATGATTTTAAGGTAAAGTCGCGGGTTTCGGAAATGATTAATGCCTGCAAGGATATACAGTAAAGCCATCATATATAAATGCCAAGGTAATTCCATAACGCTCGTTTCTTACGAATTTAATCAAAAAACCAAAGCGAAACAAATAGATTTGGGCGTGCCGGCGGAGGCAGATCGGTGGTTTAGGCTGAGCAATGTGTCCGCCGTCGAGCTGTTCGCTCCAATCTGACCGCGACTGAAGTCCCTGTCAGGATTTACGCTGCCATCCCTCACGCGACCGCCTTGACATTTATTAGCAATTAATTAAATTGTTACGAGTCGCTAACAAGTAAAATTGTAGTAAATTAGCAGCCGCTTTAAATGTAAGTATATGATTTCACGTTTACGATTACCCCAATTATTGATTGTATTTTTATTGGCCTTTACATCGCCAAAGGCCTTTGCACAATGTTTCCAAATCGAAAGCATCCTAGTTGATGCCTGCGATACCGGCGCCGATGAAGGTTTTAATGAGATGGTTCGTTTTAAAGTCGGAAATACCCCAATCAGCACTAGTAACCTAACCGTAGACTGGCCAAGCAATAACTGGCAAGGGCTCGAACAAAATGGAGTGACTGCGGCAAAAGTGTTGCTTTTCAACGCACAGGTTGACGCTGCTGGAGGCTGTGTCAATGCCAATTTATTGGAACCTATTGGAGGCGTACTTCCAGCGAATGCAAAAGTTATTTTGATAACGAGCATGAATGTTGGAGTCACGGCAAACGTATTTGGCGCAATCACTGAAAATATATATTTAATCTTCCAAAAAAATGCTACCACTACGTCTGGGCATTTTGCAAATTATAATGCCACCCCTGGCATTCGTACATTGGAGATAAGTTTTGGTACTTGCACCGATGCCGTTTCTTACGAGCGTTCGTTGTTGATCAATACCCAAGGAAATTCAGGAGGTTCAGCTGCCCTTCAAAATGGAGCAACGGTCAACTTTACTTCGGCAGGAGCGGCTACATATGTAAATAATGGCTGTACGGCACCAGTTGATATTTTTACGGTTAACGCCGGAAACTCTCCAATTGCTGCCTGTCCGGGTGCTACAGTTGCTTTATCGGGAACGGCTGTCGGATATACTACAATCGGATGGACAGCTTTGGGCGGAAACTTTTCTGCTGCAGGATCATTGTCGACCAATTATACTTTGCCTGCCAACGCTTTGGGAAGCATCGCCGTAACATTGACTGCGACAAATACGTGCGGAAGTATCATAACAAGTACCGTCACTATCAATATTGCCCCAAGCGTAACGCCCACATTCACTGCAGTTCCCACAATTTGCCAAGGCGCTACTCTTGCTGCTTTGCCAACAACTTCAACCAACAATATTACGGGAACCTGGTCGCCTGCACTCAATAATAACGCAACAACGACTTATACTTTTACACCAAATGCCGGACAATGTGCTGCTACTGCAACATTAACGATAGCGGTAAATCAACCTGTTACGCCAACATTCAATATGGTTCCGGCAATTTGCACGGGTTCGCCATTAGCTGCGTTGCCAACGACTTCACTCAATGGTATCGTCGGAATTTGGTCACCTGCTTTAAATAATACGACAACTACGACTTATACGTTTGTACCTGCGCCTAACCAATGCAGTGCAACTGCGACGTTAACCATTTCGGTCAACCAAGGCAATACTGTTCCGACATTCAATGCAATCAATGCGATTTGTAGCGGAAGTACCAATGTGGCTTTACCAACAACTTCCACTAATGGAATTACCGGAGTTTGGTCGCCTGCATTCAACAATACAGCAACTACAACATACACCTTTACACCAAATGCCGGACAGTGTGCACTTACTGCAACCCTTACTATTGTGGTCAATCCTGTGGTAACGCCAACATTCAGTGCTGTGGCTTCGATTTGTACAGGCGATGTTTTGTCAGCGTTACCTGCCACTTCGACAAATGCGATCACAGGAACTTGGTCACCGGCGCTCAATAACACCATGACTACAATTTATACTTTTACACCGGCTACGGGACAATGTGCCACAACTGCAAGCGTAACAATAGTGGTGAATTCGGCCAATACTGTTCCAACATTCAATGCGGTAAATCCGGTTTGTTCAGGAAGCAATATTGCTGCATTGCCTCCGACTTCAACCAATGGAATTACGGGAAGCTGGTCTCCGGCCATAAATAATACTACAACGACAATTTATACGTTTACGCCAAATTCCGGTCAGTGCGCAATCACTACGATTTTAACGATTGTAGTCACTCCAAGCATTACGCCTACTTTCAATCAGGTAGCTGGCATTTGCACGGGTGATGCTTTGGCTGCATTGCCAACCACTTCAATAAATAATATCTCTGGGGTTTGGTCCCCGGCGTTGAACAATGCCGCGACAACTACTTATACATTTACTCCCTTTGCAGGCGGCTGTGCCACAACCGCAACTCTGACCATTACAGTTAACCAGCCGAATACGGTACCCGGATTTGCCCCTGTTGCTTCGGTTTGCATAGGAAGTAACATCACTCCATTGCCAACGACTTCTATCAACGGTATTACTGGAAACTGGTCTCCGGCACTTAATAATACGGCGACCACGACTTATACTTTTACACCTGATCCAGGACAATGTGCTACAATAGCTACTGCCCAGATTATTGTCGAAGAAATGGAAATTACGGCAAACGGCTCCTGCCTAAACAATAATTTTGTGCTTCGCTCGCATGTTGAAGATGATTTATTTGAATTGAGCGATTACGATTTTGAATGGAAAAACAGTAGTAATGTCACTGTGGGAACCAATGACGTTAGTTTTAATGTGACGACTTATCTTAATTCTACACCCGAAATTGAGCAATTGCCGCTCACTTTTTCTCTAACGGTAACTTCAGCCAACGGTTGTGTGAAAACCGAATCGTTTGTAGTGGAAGGTGTTTATTGCGACATCCAAAAAGGAATTTCACCAAACGGTGATAACAAGAACGACTTTTTTGACCTCGCGCTTATGGGTGTGAGACAGCTTAGTATTTTCAACAGGTATGGAACAAAAGTCTATTCAAAAGGAAATTATACGAACCAATGGCACGGACAATCCGACACCAGTGATGAACTTCCTGACGGGACTTATTATTATGTAATCGAATTCAACAGTAATGTCAACCCTAAAACGGGTTGGATATACATTAACAAACAAGCAAATTAGACCGCATTCGCAGTGCAACAATATTTTTTTTCGAGCAAATATTACCGCAATTATCGCGTTTTGAATTAAAGTGACCTAAGAACTATTAAGTTTTTCATGAAAACAAAATTTAGATTTAAATATATTTTATTTATCCTGCTGATTTTTTGCTCCGAGAAAACTTTCTCTCAGTGTTTTCAGATTGAGAGTGTGTTGGTCGCTGCGTGCGTCACGGTACCGAATTCCGAAGGATACAATGAAATGGTTCGTTTTAAGGTTGGCCCGGCTCCATTAAATACGGGCAGCTTAACTGTAAACTGGCCGGCTCAGACTTGGCAGGGACTGATTCAGAATGCCACAACAGCAGCCAATGTAGCAGCAATAAACGCCACCATTGCGCTTGCAGGTGGTTGCGCACAATTGATCGAGCCCGTTGGTGGTGTTTTGCCTGCAAATGCGGAAGTCATACTTGTCACAAGCGAAAATTTTTCGGCTACAGCAAATGTGTTTGGCGCAATTTCACAAAATATTTATATCCTATTCCAAAGCAATTCCACTACGACCGCAGGTCATTTTGGAAATTACAACGCCACACCGGGAATTCGTACCCTAAGCATGAATTTCGGTGTGTGCACTGATGCGGTTTCTTACGAACGCTCATTGTTGTCACCTACGGCGGGCGCCACTGCTAATTTTACGCCGTCAGGAGTTGCTACGTATACTAATCCCGGCTGTGTCGCGCCTGTAGATGTCTTTGCTGTAGATGCCGGAACTACGCCTGTCAACGCTTGCCCAGGTGCCACCATTAATCTGAGCGGAACGGCGACAGGTTTTACTACAGTAGCATGGACCGCTGCGAGCGGCAGTTTTGGCACTGCGGCGTCACTTGCCAGCACTTACACTTTGGCTGCCTCTGCATCCGGAAGTATCGTTTTGACACTGACCGCTACCAATGCTTGTGGCTCGCAAATTACGGATACAGTTACCATTAATACAAGCGCTACTGCAACGCCGACTTTCAATGCCGTACCCGCTATTTGTTCGGGAAATGCTCTAGCACCGTTGCCCACCACATCCACAAATGGAATTACAGGAACCTGGTCTCCGGTGATAGACAATACGGCAACCACAACATACACTTTTACGCCAACTGCGGGTCAGTGCGCTACAACAGCCACATTGACGATCACTGTTAATACGGCTAATACCATTCCGTCATTCAACGCCATAGCGCCGGTTTGCACCGGTACGCCTTTAGCGCCACTAGCGACAACATCGACTAACGGAATTACAGGAACTTGGTCGCCAGCGATCAATAATACAGCCTCGACGGTATATACTTTTACACCGAACCCCGGACAGTGCGCTGTTTCCCGGACGCTTTTAATTTCGATTGGACAGCCGGTCATACCTTCGTTTAACCCTGTTGTTTCTATTTGTGAAAATTCGACTGTAACCTTGCCCACCACTTCTGTTAATGGAATCTTAGGGGTTTGGTCACCACCAATTAATAACACGGCAACCACTACCTATACTTTTACACCAAATGCAGGAGAATGTGCCGTAACTACGACAATGACTATTCAGGTAGATCCGAATGTTGTACCCACATTTAATGCAATAGCGCCAATCTGTGCAGGATCATTTTTAGCCGCATTACCTACAACCGCTACGAATGGAATTACCGGAGCCTGGGCGCCTGCTATAAACAATATTACAACGACAACTTATACTTTCACACCGAGTGCCGGCGAATGCGCGATGCTGACCACTCTAACCGTTATAGTAAATCAACCGGTGTTGCCTATATTCAACGCCATCTCACCGATTTGTTTCGGCACACCTTTATCTCCGCTACCGACAACCTCGACAAATGGAATTACGGGAATATGGTTGCCTGCATTGAATAATACCGTAACGACGACATATACTTTTACGCCAAATGCGGGACAATGCGCTTCGACGACGACTCTGACAGTAACAGTTAACAATAATACGATACCGACATTTTCCGGAGTGACGTCAATTTGTTCGGGAGCAATTTTATCCCCGCTTCCAACGACATCAACCAATGGCATTACCGGTGTTTGGTCGCCTGCACTCAACAATACTACCACGACAACTTATACTTTTACCCCCAACAGCGGACAGTGTGCGGTTAATGGAAGTCTGACTATTAACGTCAACCCTATTGCGACACCTACCTTTAATGCTGTGCCACCAGTTTGCACGGGCACCGCAATCGCGCCTTTACCAACAACCTCAACAAATGGAATTACAGGAATTTGGTCGCCAGCCATCAACAATACTGCAACGACTACGTATACTTTTACACCGAATGCCGCGCAATGCGCCAATACGACTACCCTAACTATCACGGTCAATGCACTGAATACAGCGCCAACATTTACCGCAGTTCCAGCAATTTGCTCGGGCGCCACATTACAACCTTTGCCGACGACGTCCAATAATGGAATCACCGGCACATGGTCGCCTGCAATGAATAATACAGCAACGACAACTTATACGTTTATGCCCAATCCGGGGCAATGTGCCGTGAACGCCACGCTTAGCATTATCGTAAATGCGCAGACTCTTCCCAATTTCAATTCCATCGCACCATTGTGTTCCGGTTCAACTTTGGCACCGTTGCCAACAACATCAATCAATGGAATTACCGGCAGCTGGTCGCCTTCCATCAACAATAACGCAACTACAACCTATGCGTTTACGCCAAATACCGGACAATGCGCCATTGGAACAACATTGACGATTACAATCAACACACCTGTAACGCCAGTTTTCACTTCTGTTGCACCAATTTGTTCGGGAAATATACTAGCAAGTTTGCCTAACATTTCCAACAACGGAATTACCGGGGTCTGGTCACCGGCGCTCAACAATACAGCTACCACAACTTATACGTTTACGCCCAATGCAAATCAATGTGCATTAACGGCGACTTTGACAATTGCTGTCAATCCGAGGCTTACACCAACATTTAATATTTTACCCGGAATCTGCTTGGGTACTGCTTTACCGAACTTTCCCACCACTTCGAATAATGGTGTTGTGGGCGTGTGGACGCCTGCGCCCAACGGTAATGCGACGACGACGTATACATTTGTACCGATTACCGGACAATGTGCTATTCCTTTCAACTGGACAGTCACTGTTTTCCCAAATATTGTCCCGACTTTTAATCTGGTGGGACCGATCTGTTCGGGTGAAATATTGCCGCCATTACCTACGACATCGACCAATGGTGTTGTCGGAACCTGGTCGCCTGCAATCAATAATACTGTCACAACGACTTATACATTTACGCCAGCTCCTGGTCCGTGTGCAGAAACCACTTTTATGACAATTGACGTCAACCCGCTAACAATTCCTATATTCGACCCTAATGACATCCCGGTTTTTATTTGTGCGGGTGCGACTATTGCCCCACTGCCAACGGTTTCTGCCAATGGTATCTTTGGAAGTTGGTCACCGGCATTAGACAATACTGCGACACAAACGTATGTTTTCACACCCGATCCGGGGCAATGTGCCGACATCAACGCGCTCAGTATTAACGTGATCCAGAATGTGACCAAAAATGAAACCCATTATATTTGCATAGGTGCTGCTGGCACGGTCATTTCTCCCGCTGTAATCAATATCGGATTATCACCTTTGCAGTACAGCTTTGCCTGGACATTCAATGGAAACACGATCGCCAATACTACGGAATCCTACCAGACTTCGGTTGCCGGACTTTACACGGTAGTAGCGACACATTTGATTACGGGCTGTGCTGTGAGCACAATTATAGCTACTGTTTTAGAAGTGACGCCGGCTTCAGGCTCGGCGACGATCGTTAATGAATTTGGGGACAATCAGCAGATTGTGGTAACAGTTATCGGCGGACTTGGTGATTATGAATACCAGTTGGAAAACGGTCCGTTCCAAAGCAGCAACA